>Ga0307373_10001596_pt1 | contig 42471 bp, 33 predicted proteins | sample OX2MG_FD_202534 | JGI IMG/M metagenome (GOLD analysis project Ga0307373, IMG submission 202534) | Soil microbial communities from Risofladan, Vaasa, Finland - OX-2 | ecosystem: Environmental > Terrestrial > Soil > Coastal area > Acid sulfate soil | place: Finland: Risofladan, Vaasa | collected...
GATGTAGGAACCACTTTGACCACGTGAACTCGCTCATGTGTCGCCCAACCTCACGGCTGTGCGGCGACTGATCGCAGTGCACGGCCCATCAGCGCAGGAGCGTTCTGAACGACGATGCGCACAACGTCGTTCACAACGTTTGACCTCCTCCGCAGAAGGACATATCAAAGTTCAGTCGCTATTGACACCAATGTCAAGCATTTCGAAGACTTTTCCGACCGATGGTTCGCGATGGAAAATTTCGCCGGCGTCTATCTCGGGCGTGGTGAGAACGGTGACGCGTTCAGTGGAGCACAGCGATCGGCTCTCGTACTCGGTCCCACGCGCAGTGGAAAGACATCGAGCGTCATCATTCCCAATCTGTTGACGACGAGAAGTCCATCGCTCATCACGTCCACCAAAGACGACGTGGTACGTCAACTCGCGAACGTGCGCCGCGACGGCGCAACGTTGCTGTTCGATCCTTCGGGCACGATTCCCACGCCTAAGGGCGTGCATCGCGTTGGATATTCTCCGATCCGCCAGGCTCGTGACTGGGACGGTGCGGTATTGGTGGCGCGAAGTCTGCTCGACGTGTCTCGAAGGTCAAGAGTGGATCGAGGCGACGACCATTGGAGCGAACGCGCCGGCGCCCTGGTCGCGCCGATGCTCCACGCCGCCGCGCTCAGTCGCGAATCACTCGGTCAGCTGGCCTCTCGCGTCGACGCGCGCCGCAGCGACGACTACTTTCATCTACTCAGCGAACGCTACGGCGAACACCACCCCTCGGTCTCCCTGCTCAGCGGCGTACTCGCCACCGAAGAACGTGAGCGCTCAAGTATCTGGTCGACGACCGCCGGACTCTTCGCGGGTGTACGCACCGAGGCAGCGCGCAGCGCCGCGCGCGAAGCCCCCCTCGACGTGGAGAACTTTCTCGCGGGCCCCCACCAGCTCCACGTCGTCTCTCCGAGTCGCCACCAAGCGGTCACGACGCCACTCGTGGTGGGACTTATTGAAGAACTCGTCCACGCCACCTACGACCGCGCGGCGTCAGGCACCACCCTGCTCCTCGCGCTCGACGAGTTGGCCAACGTCGCGCCCCTGCCGCGACTGGCGAGCATCGTTTCCGAAGGGGGCGGTCAAGGGGTCCTCACGCTGGCCTGCCTCCAAGACCTCAGCCAAGCGCGCGCCCGATGGGGGGCCACGGCCGATGGCTTTCTGTCGCTCTTTCCAACGACCCTGATCCTGCCTGGTATCGCCGACCGCGAAACGCTGAGCCAGCTCCAGCGCTTTGCCGGACGTCAGCTGGTCGAGAGCACCACCGCCCAGCGCGACGCCAAGGGGCGGCTTCGCGGCCACAGCACCTCGCAGGTCGAACGAGACGTGCTCACGATTGCCGAATTGGCCCAGGGACGTAGCGGACACGCGCTCGGCCTCGATGAACGAAACCACGTGCGCTGGGTCGAATTGACTCCGGCGCATCGTGATCCTCGTTTTCGCGGCTACCTCGAACGTCCCTCGCGAGAACGCTCGCGAGAACGTTGACGCCACGCGTCGAGTTCGGCGTACGCCAACGGCCTCGCCCCTCGTTCGCTCACGAGTTGGGTCTGGCGTGCCTGACGCACGCCGATCATGGTCTCGCGCACGCCCCTGTTCGAACCGAGTTCGGGGTAGAGGGATTCAATACTGGCGCGCACCTCGCGAGGGTCGTGCCCGGTGATCGCCGCGTCGCTCCAGGCCTCCACCAAGTGCCGACGCCCCACCTCGCGGCGACCTTCGAGGCTCGACCCAAAACGGTGTTCGTCGAGTTGCGACGACGCTCGCGTCCTTTCGACACCCCCACCGAAGGGCTGGAATCGCTCGAGGTCACTTCGCCATCGCTCGACGATCTCGTGGCGCTGCCAGAGACGCTTTTCGCCGCGCGCTTCGTGGCGTCCTCCCCAGAGAGCACGGTAGCCCTCGTCGAGTCCCGCAACGACTTCGACGCCGTGAAAGGTTCGCTGAGCCTGAAACGGCGTTCGCCGCGCCACTTCGTAGCGAAGCGACGTGCGATAGAGCGCGTCAGCGGCCCGGGAGTGGGCGTAGAGCGCCCGCGCGTCGAGTACGAGTTCGACGTCGGCGGGGCGCGCGCCCACCAAAACATGGTCATGGAGGTGCGGATCACCGTGGCGATTCACCCCGTGGGTGAACCCAACAGCGCTCTCCCACCGCGCGGCGACGTCGCGGTCCTCCGCGCTCCGGCGGTCGCGAACGACGAGCGCGTGCTCTTCTAGATAGCTCATCGCCGCGCGCACCGACCGGCGCTGGGCGTTCACGAGCGCCGACCCGTGGTCGGGGTGTAGCGCGAGGAGCATCGAGAGTGGACGAGGCGCCGCGAAGACCAGGTCGTAGCCCACGACCTGAGACCGTTTCGTTGAGGTCAATACACCCGCGACGTCGCGCTCGCTGGTGGCGTCGCCCTCGCCGCGAAGCCACCAGCCCGCGGGGCCGTCGCGAAGATCTTCGATCTCGAGGGCGCGGTCCTCGGTGAAGTAGCGAACATCGCTCGAACGGCGCACGAAGACCCGCAGCATGGGCACCTCCCGGGCACCCAACGGTCGACTACAGCAGCGACACCATCCGCTGGGCCAGCTCGTGCCCGGCCCGCGCGTACTCGGGCGTCGCGACCACCGCACCCGGGCCGCAGCGAACCAGCAGGTGGTCCAGAAACCTCTCATCGGCGACGTGGAACTTCACCGCCAAACGACCATCGCTGAGCGAGGTCCACTGCGCCCCGGGCAACGATTCGAAGTACCAACGCTTCGCGGGGTCAAGCACCACCACGACCTCACCGCCCGCGTCGCCCACCCGGGTGAGCCAAGCGTCGTGAGGGTCCGCGGGAACCGCCGGACTCGGCGACGTCGCCAGGATGGCCTTAATGCGATCAAGTCGGAACGTTCGCCAGTCTTGACGGGTGTCGCAGTAGGCGCGCACGTAGGTCTGTCCATTGAGGACCCGCAGTTCTCGTGGGGAGATGAGGCGAACCTGCGCCACGTCGGACTCAACGGGAACGTACTCGATCTTTATCTGTGCCCCGTCTTGAACGGCCGATTCGACCTCACCGAGGAGATCCTCGCCGGGTGCATCGTCGACGTGAATGAACGAGCTCGTCAGATCCTCAATCTTGCCCATGGCCGAGACGAGCGCGTCGTCGCGGTAGACCCGCGCGGCTTGATGCAGGGCGAGGTTGAGTTCGAACAGGTCGCGCCACATGAACGCCGAGGGCTCGTCGGCCCCCTCGGGTAGATCCGAGAAGTCCGCGACGTAGGTCGAGTCGTCGTGGGCCTCATCGTCCCAGTCCTCGCACTCCTTGACGACGTGCGCGGGAAAGCGCCCCGTCCCGTCGGTCGCGCCCGCCATCGGTTCCAGCGAGACCAACCGGTCCATGATGAGGCGGACGTGTCCGGGCTCGAGGTCGAATCGCCGCGCGAGTTCGCTCACGCGTAGTCCTTCGTCGCTCGCGTAGACCGCGTGCAACAACTGAAGCGTCTGACCTAAAACGTCACTGCTGGCGAGCGATGGGAAATCGATCGACGCCGGTGCGCTTCCGCGATTGACGCCCTTGAGCCACTTGGCGAGGTCATCGCGCAGCGACTTAGGACCCTCGACACGTACCCGTTCGCCGGCGTCGAGTGCGAATCTGAGGGCGCTCGCTGGTCCATCAAAGGAGATACCGACCTCAACGCGGCCGTCGCGTTTTTCGGCCGTCACGGCCTGGAGGAACTGGCGACGCAGCAGATCGGCGTAGTCACGGTTCGTCGTGACGACGACGTCAACGGGTCGGGGCGACTTTTGAAACTCGGGGCGCCACGCGCGCGCGCTGGCCAGCAACTCGTCGTCCACGTCGAAGGTCTCGTTCAACACCTCGGGCATCGAGGTCATGCGCGAAAAGCGATAGCCCTTGATTTCGTTGGTTCCGCGCACGCGAGCGACCAGATACGCCACTCCTCGAACCACGTCGACGACCAGCGGCTCCACTTCGCGGGTCTTGCGCGTGGCGGAAAAGTACTCGAAGGAAAGAACTCGACGCATCTTGAGCGCGCGCACGGCCGGGGTGTAGTAGTTCGAGGCGAAAATCCCCCCGTCACTGGCGGGCAGGTCGCTAAAGACGCTGAACGCTCCCGATCGTCCAAAGCCGCAAAAGCGCAACGCCAACGCCACGAGGCGCGCCTCGTCATCGTTGAAGTAGATCGGCGGCGCGTAGCCGCTCGAGGGATCAATGCGGTAGCCGACGCTCCCGTCTTCTCGTTCGAGGGTTTCAATGGCGAAACCGAGGTCGCGAATGCGCGCCTTGTCACGCTCAAACTTTTGCCGCACCGTCGCGTCGGCCCCCTCGTAGGCGCGCACCTTACGCGGACCCTTGGCCGAAACCGGGTACTCATCGACGGTCAGCTCTCGAAGGATCTCTTCTTGACTGAGCGCCCCGTAGTCACTGGCGCGCTGCAAGAGCAGAACCAACGCGACGAGGCGCTCTCGGCTCTGTTCGATACTTGCTCGCACCGCCATCGTGCTCCTCTCAACGCATTGACGGTAGTGGTTCGCGCGCGCACTTCGTGCCAGCCACTATTGGTCGAGGGGCTCCTCGCGACGCCAGGTTCCCGAGCGACCGCCCGACTTCTCCCAAAGGGCGAGGCTCTCGACGCTCATCGTGCGGTCACTCGACTTGCACATGTCATAGATCGTCAGCGCGGCGACCGCGCAGGCGGTCAGCGCTTCCATTTCGACGCCCGTGCGGTCCACCGTGTCGACACTGGCCTCAACGTCGATGAAGGTATCGCCAATCGTGAAATTGACGTAGACGCTGCCCACGAGCACGGGATGGGCCATCGGCAAGAGAGCCGCGGCCTGCTTGGCCGCTTGAATGCCCGCGACTCGAGCGGTGGCCAGGACGTCACCCTTGTTCATCGAGTTCTCGGCCACCGACGCGGTGGTCACCGCCAGCATGTTGACTCGACACCGAGCGAGGGCCCGGCGTGCGCTGACCTCGCCGGGGCCGAGGTCCCGAGGAAAGGCGCTGCCGCCGGCGCCGCGTCGAAGTTGATGGAAGTCGTCCATCGAGCCATGCTAGGACACGCTTTCTCGCTGACGTGGCGCCAGTAGAATGGTCATTCACCGGTTGTTCGCCAGGAGATTGCCATGCCGACCTACGAGTACGAGTGCCAAGAGTGCCACGAGCGCCTCGAAGCCGTACAGTCGTTCTCCGACGCGGCCCTGACGATCTGTCCCGCGTGCGGCGGCGAGCTTCGAAAGGTCTTTTCGGCGGTAGGCATCGTGTTCAAGGGCAGCGGCTTCTATAAGACCGACGCGCGCTCCACGAGCTCGGCCGCGGCGACGCCGGCCAGCGACGCGGCCAAGAAGAAACCTGACGCCCCGGCGCCCGCCACCACGACGCCCGCCGCCACCACGGCGCCCGCCGCCAAAGCCGATTAGGCCCTCATCGAGAGCCATCGGCACCCGTGTCGCCACCGGGGCAAGACGGTAGGCTCAAAACCGTGATTTTGCCGTCAATTGAGACACCCGCCGACCTCCAAGCGCTCTCCTATGACGAACTTGAGCAACTCAGCCAAGAGATCCGTGACTTCATCATTCAAACGGTCACCACCACGGGGGGCCACCTCGGATCGAACCTCGGCGTCGTCGAACTGACCTTGGCGCTGCACCGGGTCTTTGAGTCGCCCAAGGATATTTTGCTCTGGGACACCGGCCATCAGGCCTACGTTCACAAGCTCTTGACGGGTCGGCGCTACGGCTTTAAGCACCTTCGCCAGCGCGGCGGTCTCTCGGGCTATCCGAATCGCTCGGAGTCCCAGCACGACTGGATCGAATCCAGCCACGCTTCGACGGCCCTCTCCTACGCGCACGGCCTTTCGGTCGCGCTCGAGCAGCGCCACGAGCTCATCGGCCACGGCGGCAAGCGCCACGTCGTGGCCATCGTCGGGGATGGCTCGCTGACCGGGGGTATGGCGTACGAGGCACTCAATAACCTGGGCCATTCGAATCAGCGCGTCGTCATCGTCCTCAACGACAACGGGCGCTCGTACGCGCCGACGATCTCGAAGCTCTCCGAATCACTCACGGCGCTGCGCACGAATCGGGCCTATCTCACGCTTCGCGAACGAATTCGCCGCCTCGTTCCGCACCTGCCACGCGTCGGCAAGGCGGCCTACCTCGGCATCGACGGCTTCACGTCAGTGGTGCGCGAGATGGTCACGCCCCACACCTTCTTTGAGAACCTCGGGGTGCGCTACGTGGGGCCCATCGACGGCCACGACATTGAGGCCCTCGAAACGGTGCTCAAGAGCGCCTCGCAGTGGGACGGGCCCATCGTGGTGCACGTCTTGACCCAAAAGGGACGCGGCTACGCGCCGGCGATGAGCGACGAGCTCAAGATGCACGACTACAAACTCCCCCCGCGCCTCAACGACGAAGACGTGCCGGCGACGTCCTTCACCAAGGCGTTCTCCGACGCGCTGGTCACCATGGCGAGCGCCGACGAACGCATCGTCGCCCTGACGGCCGCCATGGCCGGCCCGACCGGCCTGTTGACCTTTCAAGAGCGCTTCCCTCAGCGATTCTTTGACGTCGGCATCGCCGAGCAGCACGCCGTCACCGCCGCGGCCGGCATGGCCATGGGTGGGCTCAAGCCCGTCGTCGCGGTCTACGCGACGTTCTTTTCGCGCGCCTTCGACCAAGCCCACCTTGACGTCGGACTACTCGACCTGCCGGTGGTCTTCGTCTTTGACCGCGCCGGGATCACCGGCGACGACGGACCCAGTCACCACGGACTCTTGGACATCGCCCTCGCGCTCGCGATTCCCAACATGACGGTCTTCGCGCCCTCGAGCGCCGAGGAGTTGGCGGGCATGCTCGCCACGGCGCTGTCCCTGACCTCGCCGAGCGCCATTCGCTTTCCAAAGACTCTCCCGAAGCCCTTCGACGGCAAGGTCGGAGAGGGTCTCAGTGCGCGAAAGGTCAAGACGGGTGACGGCTCGCTGTGCGTGCTCGCGGTGGGAAAAATGGCCCCGAACGCGCTCCAGGCGCTTGAACTGCTGGGCGAAGACGCCGCCCACGTCACGCTCTACGACGTACGGGTGCTGCCGCCCGACCCCGCGATGATCAGCGACGCCTTGACGCACGAGCGGGTGCTCACGATCGAAGACGGAACGCGCCACGGCGGCGCGGGCACGTTGATGGTGTCCGCGCTGCGCAGCGGCGCACAGGACGTGGCCCAGCCGTTCCCGACGACGCGCATTCTCGGGGTGCCGCGCGCCTACCTCGAACATCACCGTCCCGACGACTTGCTGGCCGAACTCGGTCTCGACCCCGAAGGGATCGCGGGCGCGATGCGCCGACTTCTCGACGACGAGCCCGAGTTCGCCAGACCCGCCCCGGAGTCGCCACGCCCGCGTTATCTCTGATCGAACGGCTCCTCGCGCGGCGCCGGTACGCTGAAGTGGTGACCTACGACGTGAAGAAATCCGATGACGAGTGGCGCGCCACTCTCGCCCCCGAACGTTTCGCCGTCCTGCGCCAAGCCGCGACCGAAGCCCCCTTCAGCGGCTCGCTGCTGAACGTGGACGCCGACGGCGTTTTCACCTGCGGCGGCTGCGGTCAAGTACTTTTCACCAGCGACCAGAAGTTCGAATCGCACTGTGGGTGGCCAAGCTTTGATCGCTGCGAACCCGGCACCATCATTGAGCGTCCCGACCACTCACTGACCCGCGAGCGCACCGAGATCCTCTGTTCCAAGTGCGGGGGCCACCTCGGCCACGTCTTTAACGACGGACCGACCGACACGGGCCTTCGTTACTGCGTCAACTCGCTGGCCATCGATTTCGACGAGAAGAGCTGACCGACTAGACGTCAAGGAAGCGACGGATGGCGATCGCCGATCCGACGGAGCCGATCACGACGCCCACGGCCAGCACCACGATCTCGGTGCCCACGAGCGCGCTCGCGCCGAGTTGGAACTCGTTGTGCAATGGATACCAGGTGTGCAGCGCCATCACCGCGAGCATCGCGACGGCCGAACCTATTAGGCCCTGGATGAAGCCCTCGGTGATGTAGGGAATGCGGATGAACCAGTTGGTCGCGCCGACCAATTTCATCACCGACACCTCACGTCGCCGCGAGAAGATCGCCATGCGAATCGTGTTCAAGATCAAGACGATCGCCGAAAGCAAGAGCACGGTCGCCAGCGCGATGAAGACGATCTGCAAGACGCGGATGGCGTGATTCATCTCACGGATCTGTTGCTCGGGCGCCGTGACCTTGTAGACGCCGGGCTGGTTCTGGAACGTCGTCTCCACCACGAAGGCGTCGGAGGGGACCGTCGGTACGCAGCGGTACGACGAGGGCATCTCCTGGACCGTCAAGACGCTCGACTCCGAGGGCGGTAGTAACTTCACCGCCTCCTGGTAGTCCTGGGCTTGCGTGAAATACACGCACTTCTTCACGATGGGCAGGCTGGAGAGCTGATTTTGGACGTTCGCGATCTCACTCGCGGTCGCCGTGGGCTGCATCCAGATCGTCACCCGAGTGCCCTGCTGCCACTGGGCGGAGGCCTGCGCGGCGCTTTGTCGCAGCAACAGCGCCGAGCCCACGAGCGACAACGAGACCGCGACCGTCAACACGGCCGCGATGGTCATCATTCGGTTTCGCCAGAGATTGCTCAGGGTCTCCTTGACGGCGTAGCGCAGATAGACCCTCACGACAGCGACACTCCGTCTTCGACGCCGTACACGCCGCGGATCTGGTCGCGAATCATCTCGCCGCGGTCGAGTTCGATGACGCGCCGACGCATCCGGTCGACCAGCGCCTTGTCGTGGGTCGCCATCACGACGGTGGTGCCGGTGCGGTTGATTCGCTCCAGCAACGCCATGATCGACTCGGAGTTCGCCGGGTCGAGGTTGCCCGTGGGCTCGTCGGCCAACAAGATCAAGGGGCGATTGACGAAGGCGCGCGCCACGGCGACGCGCTGTTGCTCGCCGCCGGAGAGTTCACCCGGCAGCGACCCCGACTTCGTCGCCAGACCCACCAAGTCCAAGATCTGGGGAACCTGGGTCTCGACGGTGGAGCGGGGCCGACCGATGACCTCGAGCGCGAAGGCGACGTTCTCGAAGACCGTCTTGTTCGGCAGGAGGCGAAAGTCTTGGAAGACGCAGCCGATGTTTCGCCGCAGGTAGGGCACCCGCCACTTGGGCAGTTCGCCGATGTCACGCCCCGCCTCGAGAATGCGGCCCTGGTCGGGCAACTCTTCGCGCAAGAGCAGGCGCAAGAAGGTCGTCTTGCCCGAGCCCGACGCCCCGACCAAGAAGACGAACTCACCCTTTTCGATTTCGAGGGAGATGTTCTTCAGCGCCGGGGACCCGTTCTTGTACGTCTTGGAGACGTTTTCGAATTTGATCACTACGACACCCCTTCGGGTTGACTGGTTCGAGCGCGGCGAATGGGCACGGCAACGCCACCCATTCTACTAAGCCTCGCCACCCGAGAGTGCCGCAGAACCCTTACGAACAAAGGGCGCACAAACTTCTTACGACGCCGATCGCTGGCGTCGCAGTTCGGCCTCCATGAACGCGTCGAGGTCGCCGTCGAGAACGGCGTCGACGTTTCCGGTCTCGTGATTGCTGCGGTGATCCTTCACGAGCTGATACGGCGCTTGAACGTAGCTGCGGATCTGCGAGCCCCACGCGTTGTCCGCACGCGTGCCGCTGAGCGCGTCCATCTCCGCTTGACGCTGCGCGCGAGCGCGCTCGGCGAGCTTCGCCTCCAAGATCTGCATGGCGCGGGCACGGTTTTGGTGCTGCGATCGTTCGTTCTGACAACTCACGACCACGCCCGAGGGCAGGTGGGTGATTCGAATGGCCGAGTCGGTCTTGTTGACGTGCTGGCCCCCCGCGCCCGAGGATCGGTACGTGTCGATGCGCAGGTCCTTCTCGTCGATCTCGACTTCGCTCGCGTCGTCGCCCAAGAGCGGCGTCACGTCCAGGCTCGCGAAACTGGTCTGACGACGGGCCTGGGAGTCGAAGGGACTGATTCGCACCAAGCGGTGCACCCCGCGCTCGACCGAGAGCCATCCGTAGGCGAAACGGCCCTTCACGATGAAGGTCGCCGAGAGCAGACCCGCCTCGGATCCTTCCGTGGCTTCGTCGACTTCCACGTCAAAGCCCCGACGCTCCGCCCAACGTTGATACATGCGCAGCAGCATCTCGGTCCAGTCCTGCGCGTCGGTGCCACCCGCCCCGGCGTGCAGATCGACGATGGCGTCGTTCTGGTCGTACTCGCCGGCGAAGAGACTTTGAATCTCGAGCGCGTCGATCTTTCGCTCCAGGCTCCCCACGGTCGCGGCCAACTCACTCAGCAGCGACCAGTCGGCGTCGCCGGCGCCCAGTGACTCGCCGGCGAACTCGGCCAGCACCAGTGAGTCGTCGAGTCCTCGTCGCAGCTCGTCAAAGGACTCGAGATCGTTGGTTAGGCGCCCCAGCTCGGTCGTGACGGTCCGGGCGTTGTCCTGGTCGCTCCACAGGTCCGGGTCGGCGGCCTGGTCGCTCAGGACCTTGTGACGCAGGCGCGCTGCGTCAATCTTCAAATAGTCGCGCGCGGCGTTCCAGCGAGCCTCGAGCGTCTCAATCGTGGCCAGCGCGTCGCGCAGTGCGTGCTCCGCCTTAGGGTCGGCCATGGCACTGCTTGAACTTGCGGCCCGAGCCGCACCAGCAGGGGTCGTTTCGGCCCAGCTTTTGACGATCGCTCGCGGCGAGTTTCTTGGGCGTGTCGTGGGCGCGCAGCTCGGTGCCGCCGGGAGCGACCTCCTCGACGTTGGTGGTCGCGCCCTCGAGCCCCTCGTCGCTGATCGCTTCGGGTTCGACGGCCTCGACGTGGGTGATGTAGCGCACGTAGTCAAGGTCCACGGCCTTCAAGAGGTGCTCGAACATCAAGTAGCCCTCTTTTTGCCACGCGGTCAGCGGATCTTGCTGGGCCACCTGACGCAGGTGAATGCCGTCGCGCAGGTAGTCCATGTCCGAGAGGTGCTCACGCCAGCGCTGGTCGAGGATCTGGAGCATGACGTCGCGCTCTATCTCCTTGGCGGTGTCGATCCCACCGGGGAAGTTCTCACACTTCTCGGCGTAGAGCTCGAGCGCGTCTTCGACGACCGCGGCGCAGACCTCGTCCACTTCGCCCAGCGCCAGAATCGCCTCGGCGTCTAGACGCGTCGGGAAGTACGTCATCAGGTCCACCAGGAGGGCGTTGACGTCCCAGTCTTCGACGTAGGATTCGCCCAGGTGTGAGCGAACGATCCCGTCGAGGCTCTCCTCGAGCACCGCGATCGTCCAGTCGTGGATATCTTCGCCGTCGATCACCTGCTGGCGGCGCGCGTAGATGACCTTTCGCTGCTCGTTCATGACCTCGTCGTACTTGAGGACGTCTTTGCGAATCTCGGCGTTTCTGCCCTCGACGGTGTTCTGGGCGCGCTCGATCGCGCTCGAGACCATCTTGGCTTCGATCGCTTCGTCCTCGGGCATGGCGCGCCCCATGACCCACGACACCGCACCCGTCGCGAAGAGTCGCAGCAGCTCGTCTTCGAGCGAGAGGTAAAAGCGACTCTCGCCGGGGTCGCCCTGGCGACCGGAGCGTCCGCGCAGCTGGTTGTCGATGCGGCGTGAATCGTGACGCTCCGTGCCGAGCACGTAGAGCCCGCCGAGCTCGACCACCTGGCGACCTTCGTCCTCGCAGACCGCTTTCCATTTGGCGAGCGCCTTCTTGTACGCCTCGTCGTAGCCCTCGCTACCTTCGGCGACGCCCGCGGCGATGACTTCACGAGAAGCCAGTCCCTCGGGGTTGCCGCCGAGGATGACGTCCACGCCGCGACCGGCCATGTTGGTCGCGACCGTCACCGCGTGCAGGCGCCCGGCCTGGGCGACGATCTCGGCTTCGCGAAAGTGCTGCTTGGCGTTCAAGACCTCGTGGGGAATGCCCACCTTGGAGAGCTCGCGCGACAAGAGCTCGGACTTTTCCACCGACGCCGTTCCCAAGAGGACGGGCTGGCCGCGGTCGTAGCGCTCTTGCACGTCGGCCACGATGGCCTTGAACTTGGCCTCTTCGGTCTTAAAGATCAAGTCGGGCTTGTCGTCGCGTCGGCCCGGCCGATTGGTAGGGATCGGCACGACCGACAAGGCGTAGGTGTTGCCGAACTCGGCGGCCTCGGTCTCGGCCGTACCGGTCATGCCCGCGATTTTTTCGTACAGGCGAAAGTAGTTCTGCAGCGTGACCGTGGCCCAGGTGTGGTTCTCTTCTTGGATGCGAACGCGCTCCTTGGCCTCCACGGCCTGGTGCAGTCCGTCGCTCCAGCGCCGCCCGTCGAGCGTGCGTCCGGTGAACTCGTCGACGATCTTGACCTCGCCCTGGGTGACGAGGTAGTCCTTGTCGCGGTGGAAGAGCTCCTTGGCGCGCAGGGCTTGGCCGAGTTGGTGCACGTAGTTGGTCGCGACCGCGTCGTAGAGGTTGGTGACGCCGAGTTGTCGCTCGACCTTCTCAATGCCGGCCTCGGTGGGCACGACGGTCATCTTCTCTTCGTCGACCTCGTAGTCGACGTCGCGGGTCAAGGAGCGAACGATCGAGGCGAACTGGTAGTAGAGCTTGGTGACGTCTGACGCCGGGCCCGAGATGATGAGCGGCGTACGGGCTTCGTCGATCAAGATCGAGTCGACCTCGTCGACGATCGCGTAGTGGTGGCCGCGCTGGACCATATGCTCTCGGCGCCGCGCCATGTTGTCGCGCAGGTAGTCAAAACCGAACTCGGTGTTCGTGCCGTACGTGACGTCACAGGCGTAGGCCGCGCGCTTGTCTTCGAACTCGCTCATATCCGGACCCACGCGCCCCACGCTGATGCCGAGGAACTCGTGCAGTCGGCCCATCCACGACGCGTGGAACGAAGCGAGGTAGTCGTTCACGGTCACCACGTGGACGCCCTGGCCCGTCAGGGCGTTCAAATAGACCGGCAGTGTCGAGACCAGGGTCTTGCCCTCACCGGTCTTCATTTCCGCGATCCACCCAAAGTGCAGCGCCATGCCGCCCATTAACTGCACGTCGTAAGGACGCTGGCCCAGCACGCGCACGGCGGCTTCGCGCACGACCGCGAAGGCTTCGATCAAGAGGTCGTCCAAGGTCTCGCCGTGGGCGAGGCGCTCGCGGAACTCGTCGGTCTTGGCGCGCAGTTGCGCGTCACTCAGCGCCGCGGTCTCGTCGCCCAGGTCATTGATGGGTCCGACGAGTTCGGCCAATTGGCGAACGCGCTTGCCCTCGCCGGCTCGGAGAATCTTGCTGAACACACTCATATCTCGATGAACCTTACCGGTCAATACTGCATTTCTAATGGGCTGCGGGCGCTGACCTGGTCTTTGACCCCACACTTGCCTGCGGCGGCTTCGACGCGCCCCCCGAGCAGCCCAAGGCTCTCTCGAGGCGTTCTCACGCACTCCACCGGCTCCACGGGGTGCCACTTTGACACCCCACGGGCAGGACTTACTTCTAAACCGCGCCATGCTCAGCGCCCAAAAGGTGCCTTACGTGGGTCGTTTCGCCCGCGACTGGCCTCGACTTTCAACCACAGACCACCCGCAGCCCGACCACGAGTCTACGGGGCACTCGGCGAACCCTTCGAAGTGCTCAGCGCCACGACCAGGCGAAGCCCTAAAACGAGGCTGGCCAGGGGCGCGAGCAGTCGGCGAACGCCTCGAGCGCTCTGCCACTCAAAGCGCAGGGCGCTTCGGTGGTGGGCGACCAACATGGCGCGCGAGGCGCGCGCCCGCGAGACGCCCTCGACGTGGGTGACGACGGCCTCGTCGCTCGCGCCCACGCGCCACCCGTGCTGGGCGAGGCTCCAGCAAAGGGCCATGTCCTCGGCGAACATGAAGTAGCGCTCGTCAAAACCTCCGACCGCTTCGAAGGCGTCACGGCGCACCAAGAAACACGCCCCCGAGACCCAGTCCACCGAACCGTCGGGGTGCGGGGCGCGGTAGCGCTTCGTGGCGGGATTGTGCTCCCACCAGGTCGACAGCAACGCGTGCGCGCCCGCGAGCCAGACGTTGGGAAAGACGCGGTGCGAGGGGTAGACACTCGCGTCGGGACGCACGATGCGCGGCCCGACGATGGCGTAGTCCGCGTGCGACGCTAAGAAGTCGACCATCGCGGCCAGCGCGCCGTCGTGCACGACCACGTCGGGGTTCGAGACCAAGAGGTAGGTTCGCTCGCTGGCCAGGGCCGCTCCTCGATTCACGCCGGCGCCGTAGCCGAGGTTGAGGCCCGGGCGAACGAGGCGCACCGCGCCCAGGGCCGCTTCCGGGGTCGAACCGAGATCGCCGTTCTCCACGACGACGATCTCCTCGACGCCGTTGCGGCGAAGCGACGCCACGCAGCCGATCAGTTCGAGGTCGGCGTGGTAGTCAACGACGACGGCCGCGACGTCACGCGCCACGTCACTCACGAGCGACTCCTCGCTCGATCGACGAGGAGTCGCTCGATCGCGCGCTCCCAGGGCGGAAGCACCCCGAAGGCGTCCGCGAACTTGGCGCTCACCAGGTCGCTCTTAGCGGGGCGCGGAGCGAGCGGCGCGGGCGAGAGCTCGCTGGTCGAAATGGGCGTAGCGAAATCGTCGCCCCGTCCGAGGGTCGTACCGACGAAGGCCGCGACGTCGAACCACGTCGTCGCCCCGGCGTTGGCGACGTGCCAGGTGCCACCGGGGTGCTCGCGCACCAGGGTCGCGAGCGATCTCGCGAGGTCGCTCGCCGCCGTGACGGTGCCGCGCTGGTCGTTCACGAATCGCACGCGCTGGCCGTTCAATGCCCGGTCCGCGATCACGTGCACCACGCTCGACCCGCGCACCCCCATCACCCAGGACGTGCGCACGACCGTGTCCCTCGCGCCGCAGAGCAACTCGCCCGCTCGCTTCGATGCTCCATAGACGCTCAGTGGATTGGTCGCGTCGTCCTCGACGTACGCGCCCTTCGTGCCGTCAAAGACGTAGTCGGTGGAGATCGTGATGAAGTGCGCGCCCACGCCCGCCGCGGCGCTCGAGAGGGTGCCGGTGGCCGTGGCGTTGACCGCGAAGCATTCGTCGCGGTCCTCTTCGGCGCGGTCCACCGCGGTGTAGGCCGCGAGGTTCACGACGACGTCGGGCCGGGTGGCTTCGAGCGCGCCGCGCACGAGCTCGGGGTTTCGCACGTCGAGTTCGCGACGGGTCACGCCGATGACTTCAAACTCGTCCTCGCGCACCCGTCGAGCGTCGGACTGGAAACTGGGGTCGCCCCCGGGGGGCACCTCGCCGCGCAACACGTCCAAGAGGTCAAGGCCCACTTGCCCGGCGGCGCCGGTCACCAGGACGCGCGTCGGGCGACTCACGCTCGGTCCTCCACGCGAAGGTGTACGACGTCGCCCACGTGAAGGACCCGGCGCTCCCCCGCGACGTCAACCACCAGCGCTCCGTGCTCATCGATGTCGAGCGCGCGGCCCTCGATCTCGCCGCGGGTCTGCACGACGCGCACCATGTGGCCGATCGTCGAAAGCGCGGCGCGCCACTCGTCTCGAAGACTCGCTCGCCCACCGAGGTCGTCGAGCCGCCCTCGGCGCTTGGCGAGCCCCGCGAGGAGCGACTCGAGCACGTCACGCGCGAGCAGGGCTTCGCCGGTCTCGTGCAAGACGCACGTCGCCTGCAGCGACGCGGGGCCCGGCGCCGTCAGGTTTATCCCCACGCCCACGACGATCGCGGCGCCGTCGTCGCCGTTGACGATCTCGGCCAGCACGCCCCCGAGTTTGCGCTCGCCGACCTGAAGGTCGTTGGGCCACTTGAGCGTCGACGTCAGACCGGCGAGTTCGGCGAGCGCTTCGCGAGCGCTGAGCGCCACCGCGGCGACCGCGAGGGCGAGGTCCTCACGGGCGAGGCGCGGACGAAGAAGGATTGAACACAGTAACGAAGTTCCCGAGCTCGACTCCCACGCGCGGCCCAGTCGGCCACGTCCGGCCCTTTGGTAGTCGGCGCGCGCCACCAGCCCTTCGCTCGCCCCCGCGCGCGCTTGCTCGGCGAGCCACGTGTTGGTCGAGTCGATTTCGTCAAACTCTTCAACGCGCCAGGAGAAGTGGTGCACGTCCAAACCTTAGGGTTTTCGGGTCGAGTGGTAGAAATTAGGGGTTTCCTGACGGAGGTTCGCGTGTTAAAGAAAGTTCTGATCGCCAACCGCGGCGAGATCGCCGTGCGGGTGATTCGCACGTGTCGAGAGATGGGCATCAGTACGGTAGCGGTCTACTCAGAACTCGACCGCAACGCCCTGCACGTGCGCCTGGCCGATGAGGCCTACGCCCTCGGTGGTCAAAGCGCCGCGGAGAGCTACCTCAACACCGAAGCCATTCTCTCGATCGTCGAGCGAAGCGGCGCTGACGGACTGCACCCCGGCTACGGGTTCTTTTCGGAGAACACCGATTTCGCGCGCGCCGTCACCTCACGCGGGGTGACCTTCATCGGCCCGCCCCCCGAGGCGATCGAAGTCATGGGCGACAAGATTTCTTCACGCCTGGCCGCCGAGGCCGCGGGTGTTCAAGGCGTTCCCGGGCGCTCCCAGACGCTGACCAACGCCCAAGAGGTGGTCGACTTTGGCAACGAAGTCGGGTGGCCCGTCGCGATCAAGGCGGCCTTTGGCGGCGGCGGGCGCGGTATGAAAGTCGTCAACACGCCCGAGGACGCCCCGGCCGCTCTCGAGAGCGCCCAGCGCGAATCCCAGAGCTACTTCGGGCGTCCCGAATGCTACGTCGAGCGCTATCTCACCTGGCCGCGCCACATCGAGATGCAGGTGTTGGCCGACGCCCACGGCCACACGCTGTGGTTGGGCGAGCGCGACTGCTCGGCGCAGCGCCGCCACCAGAAGCTGGTCGAAGAGTCCCCGGCGCCGAACTTTCCCGACGACGTGCGCCGCGCCATGGGAGAGGCCGCCGTCAAGGTCTCGAAGGCCTGCGGCTACGTCAACGCCGGCACCGTCGAATTCCTCTACCAAGACGGCGAGTTCTACTTCTTGGAGATGAACACGCGCCTCCAGGTGGAACACCCCGTGACCGAGATGGTCACCGGGCTCGACCTCGTGGAGTGGCAGTTGCGCGTGGCCTCTGGCGAGGCGCTCGACTTCACGCAGGAAGAGATTCGCCGCGACGGCCACGCCATCGAGGTGCGCATCAACGCCGAAGACCCCTCGAACGGCCGATTCGCGCCTTCGCCCGGTCGCATCACCAGGTTCGACGCGCCCTCGGGTCCCGGCGTGCGCCTCGACGCCGGCTACGCCGCCGGGGACAGCGTTTCGCAGTACTACGACAACCTGATCGCCAAACTCATCGTGTGGGGACCCACGCGCGAGCGCGCCCGTCGTCGGCTGCTGCGCGCGATCGAAGAGACCCTCATCGAGGGTGTCTCCACGACGCTCGGCGCCGACCAGATCATCTTGAGCGACGAAGACTTCGTCAACGGCACCCACTCCACCAAGTGGGTGGAGACGAATCTCGACTTCTCGCACCTGGGGAGTCCCTCACGGGTCGCGGTCACGGTGGGCGATGGACGGGTGCGAAAGGACGTCACCGCCGAAGTCAACGGTAAGCGAATCACGGTCGCGCTCTGGGTCCCGGAGTCCGACGACGACGGACCGCCGCGTCCCCACTCCACCGCCGCCAAACCGCGACGTCAGCACCACGGCGGTGTCCTGGGCAGCGGATCGGGCACGGTCAGCGTGCCGATGCAGGGCACCATCGTCAAGGTCGCGGTAGAGGTCGGCCAGGCGGTCGACGCCGGCGACGTCGTCGTCATCCTCGAGGCGATGAAGATGGAAAACAACGTCAACGCCGAAAAGTCGGGCGTCGTCAAGAGCATCAAGGTCACCGCGGGCGACTCCGTGGGCGCCGGCGATGTCGTCGCCGTGATCGAATGAGCCACCTGCGCACTGCCACCGAGGCCATCGAGGCCCAGCGCGCGCGCCTCGTGGCGCTCAGCCACTTCGTCCACGCGCACCCCGAGCTCGGCTACGAAGAGTTCGAGAGCGCCGAAGCGGTCGCCCACGAGGCCGAGCGTTTGGGCATGCGCGTCGAACGCGGCATCGCCGGGCTCGAAACGGCCTTTCGCGCGAGCGCCGGCACCGGCTCACTGAACGTCGCCTTCTGCGCCGAGTACGACGCGCTGCCCGACGTGGGCCACGCCTGCGGACACAACATCATCGCCGCGGCCTCGTTGGGCGCGGCGCTCGGGCTGGCGGCCGTGGCCGACGAGCTCGACCTCACGGTCACGTTGCTCGGCACGCCCTCTGAAGAGGGCGGTGGCGGCAAGATCGACCTCCTGCGAGCGGGCTACTTCGACGACGTGCACGCCGCGATGATGATTCATCCCTGGCCCAACGACCGACTCGAAGCGACCTGTCTCGCGGTCGACCATTTCGACGTGACCTACGAGGGCAAAGAGGCGCACGCGTCGGCCGCCCCCTGGGAGGGCGTGAATGCCCTCGACGCGCTCGTCGTGGCCCAGGTGGCCCTCGGTCTCCTTCGCCAGCAGCTTCGCCCAGGCGACCAGGTCCACGGCATGGTCGCCGAAGGCGGTTCGGCGGCCAACATCATTCCCAGTCGCAGCGTGGGTCGATTCATGGCGCGATCTCTCACGGCGGCGCGACTGCACGAATTGCGCCAGAAGATCAACGCCTGTTTCGAAGCCGGCGCGCTGGCGACCGGCGCGTCGATGCGCATCGAGGAGTTGGGCAGCGCGTTTTCTCACATGGAGTCGGACGACGAACTCTTGGCGTACTATCGCCGCGCCGCCGAAGCACTCGGGCGCCGCTTCGACCTTGACGACGAGGGTGTCGCCCTACCCACCATCTCGACCGACATGGCCAACGTCTCCTTGGCCGTGGCGAGCATTCACCCGCTGCTGGGCATCCCGACCGACGGCGCCGTGAACCACCAGCCCGAATTCACGGCCGCCTGCGTCAGCGCCGAGGCCGACCAGGCCGTGATCGACGGGGCCACGGCCCTGAGCCACACCGCCATCCTGGCGGCGAGCGACCCCGGACTGCGCAAACGGCTGTTGGGGCGATCATGATCATCGAGCACGCGCTGTTGACCTTGAAGGCGGGCCACCAAGAGGCGTACGAGGCCGCGGTGCGCGAAGCGCTTCCGATCATCGAGTCGGCCGAGGGCTGCCTGGGCGCCGAGATTCGCCGTCAGGTCGAGGACCCGTTGACCTATCTGTTGTTGGTGCGCTGGACCTCGCTCGAGGCGCACCTCGCCTTTCGCGAGACCGAACTCTTTCCGCGCTGGCGGGCCCTGACGTGGCCGCACTACGAATCGCCCCCGAGCGTGACGCACTTCCACGAGCCCATTGGCTAGTTGGGCTGATAGACCCCAAAGGCGTCGCGCAGCACGTCGGCGACCTCACCCAAGGTCGCCAGGTTTCGAAGCGCCTCTTTCATCGGATAGAGCAGGTTCGCGCTGCCGCGAGCCGCGAGCGCCACGTCGTTGAGCGCCGCGGCGACGCGCGCGTCGTCGCGGCGCCGCTTCAAGGAGCGCACGCGTTCGACTTGTTGACGCTGTTGCTCCTCGTCGATGGGAAAGACGTCGGTGGCACCGTGGGTCGATTCCGCGAAGCGATTCACGCCGACGACGACCTTCTCGCCGCTGTCGACGTGGCGCGCGAAGTCGTACGCCGCCGCTTCGATCTCGTCTTGGAGGTAGCGCGCCTCGATCGCGGCGACCGAGCCGCCGAGTTCGTCAATGGCGGCCAAGTACTCGCGCGCACGCGCCTCCACCTCGTCGGTGAGCGATTCGACGAAGTACGACCCGGCGAGCGGATCGACGGTGTCGGCGATGCCCGACTCGTAGCCCAAGATCTGCTGGGTGCGCAGCGCCAACTTCGCGGCGCGCTCGGTCGGCAGTCCGAGCGCCTCGTCGAAGCCGTTGGTGTGCAGGCTCTGGGTCCCCCCGAGCGCCGCGGCGAGGGCCTGAACCGTCACGCGCACGACGTTGTTGTCGGGCTGTTGGGCCGTCAACGTCGAGCCGCCGGTTTGGGCATGGAAACGCAGCATCATCGACTTGGGATCCTTGGCGCCGAATCGCTCCTTCATGATCCCCGCCCAGAGTCGCCGGGCCGCGCGAAACTTCGCCACCTCCTCGAAGAGGTTGTTGTGCGCGTTGAAAAAGAAACTCAGTCGCGGCGCGAAATCGTCGAGCGCGAGTCCGGCCGCCAGCGCCGCCTCGACGTAGGCGATGCCGTTGGCGAGGGTGAAGGCCACCTCCTGGACGGCGGTCGAACCGGCCTCTCGGATGTGATAGCCCGAGATCGAGATCGTGTTCCAACTCGGCATCTCGGTGGCGCAGTAGGCGAAGGTGTCCACGATCAGTCGCATCGAGGGCCGCGGCGGGTAGATGTAGGTCCCGCGCGCCACGTACTCCTTCAAGATGTCGTTTTGAATCGTGCCGCGGAGTTTCTTGGCGTCGACGCCCTGCTCCTCGGCCACCAACTGATAGAGCAGGAGCAGCGTCGAGGCCGTGGCGTTGATCGTCATCGACGTCGTGACCTCGTCCAGCGGCAGTCCGGCCAGCAAGAGGCGCATGTCCTCGAGCGAGGAGATCGCGACGCCGACCTTGCCCACTTCGCCCTCGGCGCGTTGGTGATTGGCGTCATAACCCATCTGGGTGGGCAGATCGAAGGCGCAGCTGAGCCCCGTCTGGCCCGCGCCCAGGAGGAACTTGAATCGTTCGTTCGTCGCCTCGGCGGTGCCAAAGCCCGCGTACTGACGCATCGTCCAGAGTCGACCGCGGTACATCGAGGGCTGCACGCCTCGCGTGTAGGGGTAGGAACCCGGCGCGCCGAGACGCTCGTCGGGCGCGAAATCGGCGAGGTCCTCGTTGGTGTAGAGGGCCCGGATCTCTATGCCCGAGTCGGTGCGGCGCTCGTCAGGACTCACCTAATTCAGGTTAGGCGCTCGACGCGCGCCTGCCGCCTGGGTGCCATCCCCCGGGGTCTCGTGCGATAAGGAAAGATGGAGAGATGAACTGCCCCCACTGCGACTCACCGTCTAAAGACAACGCCACGTTCTGTCACGTCTGCGGCCAGGCGCTCAGCGCGAGCCTGCCTTTGAGCGCGGCGACCTCGTCACCGATTCTCGCGGGGTGGTGGCGCCGCGTGGGGGCCACCTTCGCCGACGACCTGATTTTGATCATTCCGACCCTCGTGGTGGCGTCGATCTTTGAGGGCATCGGGGGCGTCTACACCGGCGCGGTCGCTGGGCTGATGCTCCAGGGCTTTTATATGGTCTGGCAGATCAGCTCTCGCTCGGGCCAGACCGTTGGCAATCGGGTCGCCGCGACCAAGGTCATCGACGCCCTGACGGGGAGCCGCGTGAGCATCACCCAAGCGCTCAAGCGCTGGGGCTTCATCGCGGTCTACAGCTCACTCGAATTCACCGGCACCAGGGGCGCCTCGGTCGTCGTGTCACTCTTTGGACTCATTGACGTGCTCTGGCCGCTCTTTGACCAGCGCAAGCAGACCCTGCACGACAAGTTCGCCGGCACGTTGGTCGTGCGCGCCTAGACGCCCACCGCGTGGGGCATGCACAGGTCGTCGTACTCGGCGATGACGATCGGGCCGGCGTTCTCGCCACAGGCCGGGCACTGCGGGTCGCGGCGCACCTTGAAGGTGCGAAAGCTCTGGTCCATCGAGTCATAGGTGAGCAGACGTCCCACCAAGGGATCGCCCATCTCGAGAATCAACTTGATCGTTTCAATCGCCTGGATCGAGCCAATGATCCCCGGCAACACACCGAGCACACCGGCCTCGGCGCAGCTGGGCGCGAGTTCGGCGGGCGGCGGCTCGGGGATCATGCAGCGATAGCACGGCCCGACGTAGGGATTAAAGACCGTGACTTGGCCCTCGAAGCGAAAGATGGAGCCGTGCACGACGGGGATGCCCTTTAAGAGCGCGGCGTCGTTGACCAGATAGCGCGTCGGGAAGTTGTCGGTCCCATCCAGGATCACGTCGTAGCCGTCGATGATGTCAAGGATGTTGTCCGCTCCCAGGCGGGTGTCGTAGGTCTTCACCGTCACGTCAGGGTTCATCGCCTCCACGGTCATCCGGGCCGAGTCGACCTTTCGCATTCCCAAGCGGTCCATGTTGTGCAGGATCTGGCGCTGCAGGTTCGACGAGTCGACGACGTCCATGTCGATGATGCCGATCGTTCCCACGCCCGCCGCGGCCAGGCACAAAGCGGCCGGCGAACCGAGCCCGCCCGCGCCGAGCAAGAGCACCTTGGAGTCGAGCAGCTTTTGTTGGCCGGCTTCGCCGACTTCGGGGAGCAGAAGATGGCGGTGGTAGCGCACGCGCTGCTCGGCGGTCATGGTGCGCGGCGTCGCCCAGGTCAGTCCGTCGTCTTTCCACTTGTTAAAGCCCCCGGTGATCGACACGACGTCGCTGTAGCCGAGGTCCTGGAGGGTCTTGGTGGCGAAGGCCGAGCGCACGCCGCCCGCGCAGTAGACAGCGATGGGGGCGTGCTTGTCGGGCAGGCGGCCCTCGATGGAGAACTCGAGATTGCCCCGGGGTACGTGCACGGCGCCGGGAATCGTGCCCTGCTCGTACTCATCGTTCTCTCGAACGTCGAGCAGGGTGAAGTGGTCGAGACGACCCGCCACTTCGTGGGGATCGATTTCTCGAATCTCGGCCTTCGCGGCGTTGAGCAGATCACGGGGTGAGGACACGGCGTTCTCCTTCTTGGGTAGTGAAATCTTACCTGCTGGGTCAACAATTGCTCACGCCCACCTGCTAAACCTCTCGCGTGGACCTCGCGAACCTCCTCGCCCAGCGGCGCATGACTCGCTCCTTTGACGGAAGCGAGGTCGATCCGGCGTGGTTGGAGGAGCGCTGCGCCGAAGCGCTCTGGGCGCCGACGGCCGGCAACAGCGCGGGCGTGCGGATGCACGTCATCGCCCCAAGCGACGTGGCCGGCTACTTTCGCTGCGCCACCGACGAGACCTGGCGAAGCGGCGCGCGACGAGCGTCGGGCCTGATGCGCGCGGGCGCCGTCGTGTTGGTGACCGCCCAGCCCTCGTTGTACCTGGAGCGCTACGGCGAAGCCGACAAGGGCGACTCAGAACTCACGCGACTCGAGTCCTGGCCCCTGCCCTACTGGCACACCGACGCGGCGATGGCGACGATGGCGCTGTTGTTGTTGCTCGAAGAGACCCGACTCGCCGCGACCATCTGGGGCAGCTTTCGACACGAAGAAGACGTGCTTCGTTGGGCGCGAGTGCTCGACGAGCAACTTTTCGCGTCGGTCTTAATTGGACGCGACGACGGAAACGACGTGCCCTCGAGCTCTCTTCAACGAAACGTCCCCTCGCGTCGAGAGCGAGTCTCGCGGGTGACGCCGGCGAACTAGGTACGCGTAGCCGCGTCGCGCAAGAACTCCACGAGCGTGCGCGCGCTAAAGGCCGTCGCCCCCTTCGTGACGTAACCACTCGCGGCCTCGGCGCGCCCGGGGCCCGCGATGTCGAGGTGGACCCAAGGTCGGTCCTGGGTGAATCGTCGAAGGATCAAGGCGCCAATGATCGTGCCGGCCACCGATGCCTTGCCGATGTTCTTCAGGTCCGCCACGTCCGATTCGACGTGACTCTCGTAGCTGTCGACGAGCGGCATGCGCCACAGCTGCTCGCCGCTTCGCGCGCTCGCCTGGGCGAAGCGCTCCGCGAGGTCATCGGTCGAAGCGAACAGCGCGCCGACCTGGTCGCCGAGGGCCACCTTCTGCGCGCCGGTCAGGGTCGCCACGTCGATGATCGCGTCGGGGTTGATCTCCGTGGCGAGGCACAGCCCGTCGGCCAACACCAAGCGGCCCTCGGCGTCGGTGTTGAGCACCTCGATCGTCATGCCGTTACGAATCTTGAGAACATCGCCGGGCTTGGTCGCGTGCTCGCCCACCAAATTCTCCGCGAGCGGAGCGATGGCCGTCACGCGAAGGGCCAGGCGCAGTCGACTCACCATCAACAGCGTCGCCATCACGATGGCCGCACCCGACATGTCGGTCTTCATCGTCATCATGCCCTCGGCCGCCTTGAGTGACAGCCCCCCGGAGTCAAACGTGATGCCCTTGCCGACCAGGGCGACGTGGGGCATGGGCGAGCCCGGCGAAGGATCGTAGGTCGCGCGTACGAGACGCGCCGGCTGGGCCGAGCCTCGACCCACGCCGAGAAGTCCGCCCAGACGTTCCTCTTTGATTCGAGACTCGGTCCAGACCTCGACGTCGACGAAAGCCTCTCCCTCCAGGCGCTCTTCGAAGCGTCGGGCCAGGTCCTTTGGCGTGAGGTCGCTGGCGGGCGTGTCGATAAGGCGCTTCGCCCAGTTCACCGCCTGGGCGATCTCTTCACCTCGTGTAACACCACTCGTCACCTCATCGTGTACCGCCACGGTCGGCAGCGGCGCCGCGATGGGCACCACGTTCAAATCGAGGGTCTTGCTCGACTTGAAGGTGTAACTGGCGAGCAAGACGCCCTCGACGAACGACTGCGCCGCGATGCCCGGCGCCTCAATGGCGTCGGTAGGCAGCAGGAACGACAAGACGTTGTCGCCCGCTACTCGCGACGCGCTGGCTCCGGCCAAGCGATAGCTCTCCGCGCGGTTGTAACCGACGCCGAGCGACACCAGGGCCACGCCCGGGCCGCGCTGCGCGCGAAGCACGACGACGCTGCCCGCATCGGGCTTCAGTCCGTTCTGGGCGCACCACTCCTTGGAGAGTTCGTGCGTGAAGCGAACCTCGCCAATCTGAGTGGGGATCGCCTTGCTGACGTAGGCCGCGCCCGCGTCAAAGACGACGGGAACGGCGACGATGCCTCCGGCGAGGGCGTCCTTCAGGGCCACGACGTGCGGGCTGCGCGACATCAACTCTCCTGCTCAACGGAGCGAGCGGTGCGGTGAAACGGGCCCTCGGCCCAACGCGCGAGCGTCCACACCAAGTCGCTGAGACGATTTAAGTACTGCACGACGAAAGATCCCTCGAGAGGATAGGCCACCGCCGCGCGCTCGGCGCGTCGAACCACCGTTCGCGCGATGTCCAAAGCGGCCGAGAGCTGATTCTCGCCGGGCACGACGAACTCGGTGGGCATCTCGATCTCTTGGGAGAGCCGGTCGATCTCACGCTCGAGCCGCTCGACCATGCCGGGCGAGACGAGGGACTTCTCACTCTGGAGTTTGTGGCGGTTCTTTGGCAGCGTCGCCACTTCAGCCATGAGGACCCACAGATCGCGTTCGAGCGTGATCAAGAGTTCGTTGGCCTCGCCTCCTACGTCGCTCAGCGAACGCGCCCAACCCAAGTGCGCCTGCGCTTCGTCCACGGCGCCATTGACCACGATCGGATCAGAACTCTTGTCTACGCGCCCGCCGAAGTAAAGACCCGTCGTGCCATCATCGCCGCCGCGCGTGTAGATCTTCACGGGTTCAGCGTAGTGATAACCAAAGCCACAAGTAGCCTGGGGGGCCAATGGAAAACGCGCCGCGTCCCCCTTTCGCCCGCCCGAGCGCCGATGACCCCTATCTGCGCGCCCTGGGCGAGCGCGTCTTGATCTACGACGGGGCGACGGGCACCAATCTCCAGCTCCAGCACCTGACGATGGACGACTTTGGCTCGAGCGCCCTCGAGGGCTGCAACGAGGTCCTCAGCGTCTCGCAACCCCGGGCCGTCGAGCGACTCCACCGTTCCTTCCTCGACGTCGGCGTGGACGTCATCGAAACCAACTCCTTTGGCACGTTTTCCGTCGTCCTGGCCGAGTACCAGATCGCCGAACGCACCCACGAACTCGCCCTCGCCTCGGCGCGAATCGCTCGACGGATGGCCGACGAGTACGCGAGCCCGACGTCCCCGCGCTTCGTGGCCGGCTCAATGGGCCCAGGCACGAAGTTCCCCACCCTGGGCCAGATCACCTACGACGACCTGAGCGCGAGCTACGAGGAGTTGGCGTACGGACTCTTGGAGGGCGGAGTCGACCTGTTGCTCGTCGAGACGATGTTCGACTTGCTCTCGGGCAAGGCCGCCATCGCGGCCTGTCATCGAGCGATGGCGCGCCACGGCCGGATCGTGCCGATCCAGGCCCAAGTCACCATTGAGCTCACCGGACGCATGCTCCCCGGCACCGAGATCGGTGCAGCGATCACGTCGCTTTCGGCGTTGGGCGTCGACGTGTTGGGGCTCAACTGCGCCACGGGTCCCGTCGAGATGTACGAACCGCTTCGCACGCTCGCCGAGTCCGCGCCGATGCCGCTGTCGTGCCTGCCCAACGCGGGCCTGCCGAGCGTCGTGGACGGCAAGATGCACTACGACCTCACGCCCGACGCCCTCGCCGATCACCTGTCACGGTTCGTCAGCGAGTACGGGGTGCAGGTCGTGGGCGGATGCTGTGGCTGCACGCCCGAGCACCTGCGCCGCGTCGTCGAAGCGGTGCGCCCGCTCACGCCGGCCACCCGTCACGAGCACTACGAGCCGGGCGTGGCGTCGATCTACTCGGCGGTCACCTACGAACAGGACCGCTCCGTCTTATTGGTGGGTGAGCGCACGAACGCCAACGGCTCCAAGAAATTCCGCGAGGCCATGCTCGACGGGGACTGGGACACCTGCGTCGAGATCGGACGAGAGCAGATCAAAGAGGGGGCCCACGTGCTCGACGTCTGCGTGGACTACACGGGCGCCGACGGCGTGGGCGACATGAACGAACTCATGAGTCGCTTAGCCACCCAGTCCTCGGTACCCATCATGGTGGACACGACCGAGACCAAGGTCGCGCGCCAGGCCCTGACGTGGCTCGGGGGCAAGGCGCTGTTGAACTCGGTCAACCTCGAAGAGGGCGACGGACCCGGCACGCGCCTCGACAGCTTTTTGACCCTGGCGGCGGAGTTCGGCGCCGCGGTCGTGGCCACGTGCATCGACGAAGAAGGCCAGGCCCGCACCGCCGAGTGGAAGGTCCGCGCCGCGACCAACATCACGCGCCTGGCCGTCGAACGTTACGGGCTGAGCGCCAGCGACGTCTTCATCGATCCCCTCGCGCTCCCCCTTTCCACGGGCATGGAGGAGTCGCGCCGCGACGGCATCGAGACGATCGAGGCGATACGGCGGATCAAGGCCGAGTTGCCCGAGGTGCGTACCATTCTCGGTCTCTCGAACGTCTCCTTTGGCTTGAACGCGGCGGCGCGCCAGGTGCTCAACTCGGTCTTCTTGCACGAGTGCGTGCAGGCCGGCCTCGACGCCGCCATCGTGCACGCGTCGAAGATCTTGCCTCTGGCGCGCATTGACGAGGCCACGCGCCGGCTCTGCCTCGACCTCGTCTACGACCGCCGAGTGGAGGGCTACGACCCGTTGAGCGAGTTGCTGCGTCACTTCGAGGGCGCGAAGGCCACGACGTCGGTCTCAGAGAGCCTGGACGACCTGCCCTTGCGCGAGCGACTTCGCCGGCGCATCATCGACGGCGCGCGCGTCGGCCTCGAAGCGGACCTCGAGGCCGCGCTCGAAGAGGGGCTCGCGGCGCTGGCGATCGTGAACGACATCTTGCTCGACGGGATGCGCGAAGTCGGCGACCTCTTCGCCAGCGGCGAGATGCAGTTGCCCTTCGTCTTGCAGAGCGCCGAAACCATGAAGTGCGCCGTGAGCTTTCTCGAACCGCACATGGAGCACAGCGAACAAGGCGGCCGAGGCCGCGTCGTGCTCGCGACCGTCAAAGGTGACGTCCACGACATCGGAAAGAACCTGGTGGACATCATCTTGACGAACAACGGCTACGAGGTCTTCAACCTCGGCATCAAGGTCGGCGTCAATGAGATGCTGAGCGCGGTCGAAGAACACCGCGCCGACGCGCTGGGCATGAGCGGCCTGCTCGTCAAGTCCACGCTCATCATGCGCGAGAACCTCGAGATCATGAACGAGCGTGGTTTGGCGCAGGTGCCCGTTTTGCTCGGCGGCGCGGCGTTGACGCGCACCTACGTGGAGCGCGATCTGCGCGAGATCTACCAGGGGCGCCTCTTCTACGGCAAGGACGCCTTCGAGGGGCTGCGCGTCCTCGATCGCCTGGGAGAACTTCGCGGCGGCGGCGATGACGACCCCCTGTTCGGGCGCGAGATCTCGACGAAGCGGGTGAATCGGCGCTTTCGCGGCGACGAGCCCGCCACCGCGGACGCTCTCCCCGAGCGCAGCCCCGAGGTCGAACTCGACAATCCCCTCTTCGCGCCGCCGTTTCTCGGTAGCCGCGTCGCCAAGGGCATCTCGATCGACGAGATCGCGACCTATCTCAACCAGACCGCCCTCTTTCGAAACCAGTGGGGCTACCGGCCCGAGGAGGGCGAGAGCGACGCCGACTTCAAGGTCCGCGTGAGCGCCACGCTTCGCGAACAGCTCAACCTCGCCAAATCCGAGGATTTGCTCGTGCCCCAGGTGGTCTACGGACACTTTCCCGCGGCCTCCGAAGGTGACGACCTCGTCATCTTCGAGAACGATGAACGCACGACCGAACGCACGCGCTTTCACTTCCCTCGACAGCGTCAGGACCCGTTCTTGTGCATCGCCGACTTCTTTCGTCCCGTCTCGAGCCCCGAGCGCGACTACGCGAGTTTCATGCTCGTCACGATGGGTCCGCGCGTCTCGCAGCGCTGCCAGGAGCTCTTCGCGAGCAACCACTACGGCGACTACCTCTTGTTGCACGGTCTCGGCGTCGAAATGGCCGAGGCGCTCGCCGAACTATGGCATAAGCGCGTCCGCGAAGAGCTCGGCTTCGCCCACGAAGACGGCCCGACCCTGACCGGCCTCTTTCGCCAGCAGTACCGCGGCGGCCGTTACTCGTGGGGCTATCCGGCCTGCCCGGCGTTGGAGGACAACGCCAAGGTGGCCGATCTCTTGGGAGCGGGCCGCATCGGCGTGGAGGTCTCCGACGGCTTCCAGCTCCACCCCGAACAAACGACCGACGCCATCATCTGTCATCACCCGCGGGCCAAGTACTTCATCGCATAGATGACGCGGATCCCATAACGCGGGAGCCGGAGCGTGGAAGCTCACCACGCTCTCATCTAGGTGCGCGGGTCAGAATCGGTTTTCAGTTCGGTCCTGAGAGCTGAGCGGACGTGAAAATGGTTACCGTCCGGCGAAATGACTTCCGGAATCTTGTGGCGAGACAGATTTCGGTGATGTGACGGTGCTATCCGCTCTTTATGAGGTGGCCAGCACCTCAAGTGAGTTCGCGTTAGCCAACTTTCGCAAGTTATGGCACAGCGCGTGCAGGGTCCACTCACCCTGGGTTCCCTCGAGTCCCCGTAGTCGAAACTGACCGGCGTGCTGTCGGGTCTTCATCTGACCGAACACCGGCTCGACAATGGCCTTGCGTCGGGCGTAGTCGGCTCGTCCGGACTTGGTGCGTAGTCGTCGGGCCATGCGCTCGCGCGACGTGGCGTTGTTAGGTATGCGACCCCTCGGCGAGTCGGTGACGCGCTCGCCGTGTTGTTGACGGCCGGTGGCGATGAGCACGTCTGAGGGGCCGTCGGCGGTGGCGTCGATGTTGTCGGTGGAGCAGTAACCAGCGTCGGCGAGGAGCACTCGGGGAGACTCAGTGACACCGGCGCGCTTCAGTTGTTCGGTGGTGGCTTGGATCATCGGGGTGAGTTGGTGCACGTCGGTGGCGTCTTGGACGATGGTGGTCGAAAGGATCACCTGGGCGTGCTCGTCGACGACGGCCTGGGCGCTGTAGCAGTAGTGAAAGGATCCGTCGGCGGTCTTCATGATGCGCGCGTCGGGGTCGGTGAAGTTGCGCTGGGCCCGCGGGTTCACTGCAGCGGTATTCTGGGCTTCCTCGCCGGCTCGCTTGGCCGCTTCGGGGCTCGCGCCCTTGGCGATGGCCTTCTTGGTGGCCTCGCGCGCGACCTTCTCTCTCGCCTCGGCCTCGATGGCCTCTTTGGCCGCGAGCAGTGCCCGCAAGCGGCCCTCTTTGGTCGCGAGTTCGGGGGGCAGTTCGTCACCGCGGCGGTCTTCGCCGAACTCCTCGTCCTCTTCGAGGTCGGTCGCCTCGGCCGCGGCGAGCATTGCCTGGACCTCGGCGCGAAGTTCCTCGACTCGCCTGCCCATGCGGTCGTAACTCATGGCCTTGTGTCTACTCGCTGCGGCGCGCACCTTGGTCCCGTCGAGGGCGACTCGTCCGAGCCCCACCAGACCGGCGCGCTGGCAGAGCACGAGCACCTGGGTGAACAGGTCCTCGAGTGCGCCCAGGTGGCGACGTCGAAAGCGCGAGATCGAGCGGTAGTCCGGGGCGGCGTTCGCGCCCAGCCAACGAAAGGCGACGTCGGTTGAACAGCGCCGCTCCATCTCTCGCGAACTGGTCACCCCGATCGAGTAGCCGTAGAGGAGGAGCTTGGTCATCATCGCCGGATCAAAGGGCGGGGCCCCGGTGGCGTTGGCGTAGGAGTCGTAGACGAGCGAGAGGTCGAGTGCCGATTCGACCGTCTCGGAGATGAACCGGGCGGTGTGCCGGATGGGCAACCAGTCGTCGAGCGAGGGCGGCAAGAGGAAAGTCTGGTGTTGGTCGTAGGGGCGAAAGGTCTTGTCCCGGCCCGCTGGTTGGAGAGCCTCACGCTCAGGAGATTCTGTAATTCCCACCTCGAAAAGCCGATCGTCTGCACGCAAGGAAGTCATGGACAATTCTCACATGGGGCTTCACGTCAATGGTGGATTCCGACCCACGCACCTAGACGAGCTCCGAAACGAACGTGACCGGGCTCGTTCGCTGTCGCCGGCGCGGCGCGGTAAATTCATTCGTGGGGGGCCGATCCCTGGGGCGGCTCGGACGAGTGCACCACGATTCACCCCGGCAGCACCACTTCGCTCGAGCGGCTCAGTGGTTAGTGCAGGACTCGTTCGAGCGAACCACTCGAAGCCACGAGTTCGGTGACGGTGTTGCTCCATTGGTTCGTCACCCAGATCGACGCGCCTCGACCGGTGATGCCCGTCGGTGCGCTGAATCCATCCAACTTTGAATTGATAACGCGGACGAGGGCTCCACTTCGAGCGCTCAATTCGGTGACGGAATTCCCATAAAGATTGGTCACCCAAATATCGCTCCCGAGGAAGCAAATCGAGTCGGGACCGTCGAGGCCATCGCCGGTGACCACCCTTAACACGGTCCCCGTCGATTCATCAATCTCGGTGAGCGAGTTCCCTTCCAGATTCTCCACCCAGACGTACGCACCGTTGGAGGCAACGCCCATCGGCCAGTTGAACGCACCGGCGCTTTGTCCAACGACTCGAATCACGTGTCCGGTCTTGGCGTCGAGTTCGGAAACTGAATTGCCGTTGGCGTTGGTCACCCATACCTTCCCGCCGCTGACGGAGACGCCGCTACTTCCGTTGAAGCCGTTCGCGTTCGTACCGGCGATGGCCTCGTCGAGGGAACCCGATTTAGCGCTGAAGGCGTTCACCGAGCTGCTGTTGGGGATGATGTCTCCCTTGGGATCGTTCTGGTGAGCTTGACTCGCGACCCACACCTTTGTCCCGCCCACCGCAATGGCCACCGGCGCGTTCAAACTCCCTGAACTAATGGTGCGGACTGACGTTCCAGCATCACACGTAATTTCGCTGACTGAGTTACTCGAAAGATTCGCCACCCACAGATTGGTTCCATTGGCCGTGATGCCCATCGGCTCGGAGAACCCACTTGAAGGACCGTTCATCACCTCGATGCTCTTACCATCCGCGGCGTTCAACTCGGTAACCGAGTTGTTCGATGCGTTCGTGACCCACACGTGCGGTCCGCACATCGCTATGCCCGTTGGGCCGTTGAAGACACTCGTTTGAATTTGCGCGGCGGACGCGGCGTTACCCCCCATGAGCAGTGAGGCGAGGGCGATCAAGCCGACGCTGATCAGGAATGCGCTAAGCGCGAATTTGACGCTCAATCTCACAGGGCCGCCTTGTCGAAAATGTTGTGCGCTGCCGCTGCCACCCTGCACCTAGAGAGGACTACGCGCTTCGCCCAAACTAGTCCACGACGTTCACTTCGCCGACACGTGCGAACCAGTCACGAACTCGCGTCTTCACATCGCCTATGAGTGATGGCGCCGCCCAAGCTCTTGCTGTGCCACCAGAGTCGGCGCCAAGCGACGGGGCCGGTTCCAAGCACTCAGCGCTGCAGCACGTCGTTCAAAAACGAGACCGCGCGCGGATAGGCGTCCAATCGATTCGCGAGCCGGGCCAGGCCGTGCCCCTCGTCGTCGTAGATCATCACTTCACATCGAAGGCCCCGCGCGTGCAGGCTGGCGGCCAGCTGTTCGGCCTCGCTGACGGGAACTCGTGGATCATTGCGCCCGTGGATCACGAACAGCGGCGCACGAATGTCGTCGCTGTGGCGCAGCGGCGAGGCCGCCGCGAGAAAGTCGCGGTCTCGCGCGAGTGAGCCGTACTCGAGCTCGCGATGCCCTCGCCGGTAGTCCGACGTGTTCTCCAAAAACGTCACCAAGTCCGAGATTCCCACGATGTCGACCCCGGCCGCCCAGAGATCGGGCTGAAAGGCGAGCCCCGCGAGCACCATGTACCCGCCGTACGAGCCGCCCCAGAGCGCGGCGCGGCCCTCATCGAAGCCCCGCGACGCCAGCGCCGCGTGCACGGCCGCCAAGTCACGCACCGAGTCGAGACGCCGTGTCGTGTCATCGAGACTCGCGTAGCGCTTGCCGTAGCCCGTTGAACCGCGCACGTTCGGCACCACGACGGCGTGACCCGCCGCGACCAGACCCTGCACCACGGGATCAAAAGCGAGCGTCGACTGTGACTCGGGCCCACCGTGCACGAGCACGACGACCGAAGAATGGTCGCCGACAGCAGTCGGTCGATAGATGAACATCGGCACGCGTTCGCCGTCGAAACTGACGACTTCGTCCATCTCAGCGCGCACCATCTGTTCGGGGCTGAGCGCTGAGGGGCTCTGCGTGAGGCGACGGGTCTGGGCGGAATCAACCTCGTAGACCCAGACGTCACTCGCTCGTCGCGGTGTGCTCAACGTGTAGTAGAGGCGCGAGCCATCGAGGGAGAACTTCGGTGCTCGTATGACGTGCGTGATCACCACACCCGGCTCGTCCAGAGGAACCTCGATCCCCTTTGATGTGTCGCCAGAGTCAAAGAGCCGCAACCGACTCGCGCCGTTGAAATTCTCAATAACGACCAGGGCGCCGCTCGCCCCGGCGACCGGCTCGGCGTCCGAGGCGTCGCCGGTCCCGGCCAGTGGCGTCGCTTGCAGGGTCGTCGCGTCATAGCGAACGACGGCCGCGAAGTCGCGCCCGACATTGGAAGAGACGTAAAACGTCGTCGCGTCAATCCACGCCGGGGCACCGACCAACGCTGGCGCGTCGTCGTGGGCAGCGACGACGCGCGCCTCACCGGTCACGACATCGATGAGCAGGAGGTCAGTGTCGAGGGGACGAGGTCCGGGACGCAGAACAGACACCCAACGCCCGGTGGGCGAAAACCCTGAACCCGGCATGCACCATCCACCTTCTTGGAAGACGCATCGATGGTCATCTGACGCCACGTCGTACAGCCAAAGGTCGAAATCGACGCCGTTTCGCTTGTTGGACAGGTACGCGACGGTGCTGGCGTCCGGACTCACCCCGGCCAAGTGATGCCCGTAACGCGGGTCCTTCGTCACGGCCGCCATGTCGGCGAAACCGAGCGGCGCGTCGCGCGAAGCGTCCAGGTCGCCCAGGTAGAGCTGGTGGCGCTCGTCGCCGCCCGTGTCGACCTCGATCACGACGCGGCGAGCATTCCCCACGTACGAAGCCGTCGCGACCGGCTCGGGCAGGCTTGTCACCTGACGTAGTTCGTTACTGGCGTCGAACTCGTAGAGCTGCATCGTACCGGTCAGGTTGCTGCGCACGAGAAGGACGTCGGATCCCTCGTCGCGGCGACCCACGTCGACGAGCAACGCGGACTTGACTTCAAGCAGAGACGCCAGCAACCCGACTGATTGATTCATCATCGAAGATTAGTGGCGAACCAAGATGCGGGCGGTCTCTCAACGCTAGACAAACGAACAGATTCCACTTCGCGCAGACAAGTCCGCCGCGCGACGCCTTCGGGCCCTAGTAGCCCACCGCCACGCCGTCTTTTCTCGGATCCGAGCCGCCCTGCAGGTGGTCCTCTTTGATGAGGATCGCCTGTCCTCCCCCGAAGCCGCGATCGTCTTGGTCCATGACGATGGTGTGTCCGAGACCTTCGAGCTCATCGGCCCGATGCCAGAGCCCTTCTTCTAGATGGATCGAGTTCTGGTCGACGCGAAAGCGTGGTCGATCGAGGCCCTCTTGAGGATCACATCCGTCGTCGACGATGGCCGAGACCAATTGAACGTGCGCCTGCGCCTGGATGAATCCACCCATGACGCCAAAGGGCCCGCGCAGACCATCTGCTCCGTCGAGCATTCCCGGAATGATGGTGTGGTAGGGACGACGACCGGGTACTACTTCGCCGCCCACCTCAAAACAGGCCGCCCGATTGTTCAAGACGATCCACGTCCCCGGTGCCACGACGCCCGAGCCAAAGCCTTCGAAGAGACTTTGAATGAAGGAGACGGCCATTCCGTCGTCATCGACGCACGAGAGGTAGACGGTTCCGCCGCGAAGCTCGGGGGCGAGTGCGGCATCGTGACCAAGTCTTCGCTGCAGGTGCTCGGGACTCAGCAAGTGCCTGACGTCGTTCCCGTCGCGCACCGACTCAAAAGCGTCCTCGAGCGCGAGGCCGACGGCGCGAACCTGATTGATCAAGGTAGGTTCAAGTTCTTGCAACAGCGCGAGTCCTTCCAGCGCCGCGACCCCCTGCGTTGGCGGTGGCAGTTCATAGACGTCGACTCCGCGATACGAGATGGAGAGCGGCTCCACCCAGCGAGCTCCCGGGTAGGACGCGAGGTCCTCTTCGTCCAACCACGTCGCGCTGGCGATGGCGCGGGCGATTCTTCCTTGGTAGAAAGCCTGGGACCCACCTTCGGCAATTTCTTGAAGCGACTCGGCCAGATCCGGGAACGTGAAGGTCTGGCCGACTCGCGGTGCCGGTCCGAATTCGATGGGGGCACGAACTGATCGCGCCCACGAGCTGGCGCAGTGATATCCCGCGGCGACGCCGTTTCGTGCCAAGTCAATCGCTGGCCCCAGGACCACGTCGAGTCCTAAACGACCGAACCTGCTGATCAAGGCGTCCCATCCAGCGACGGCGCCGGGCACGACGCACGAGGCGGGACCGCTGCCCGGCACCGGGAGCCGGGGTGCCGACGCGGGAGCGGGGCCCCCGGCGTCCATGCCGAAGACGCCCGTGTCGTTTCGAACGATCGCGAAGGCGTCACCACCAATCCCCGTCGACATGGGCTCTGAGACGCAAAGCACCGCCGCGGCGGCCACCGCCGCGTCCACGGCGTTGCCACCTGCTTTCATGATCTCTAATCCAGCGAGCGACGCTGAGAGTTGGCTCGTGGCAATCATGGCGTTGGCGGCCACCGACGGACCGCGACCGGGTGCGTTTCTGAAAGTCAGGGCGACACCCTCCACTCAAGTTTGAATCCAGCATCAATATACATCGAAGCGTCACCGAAAGATTTTTCCGACGTTATGTCGAAATGGCGCGAGAGTCACTGGCCGGGCAACGTCCCATCCCAGCGCTCGGACCTGGCCTCGAAGACGAACGAGTCACGTTCCTCGTCTAAAGAGCATCGATCCGAGTCCAGTGGCGTGACGAAGTTTGATCTTGAGTCGTGAGCCACTTCGAGTTGGTGAGACGTTGACGAATGGTCACAAAACTGTTAAGTGGATCTACGGATTAGACAGTCCCAGACCATTTGAATTTCGGTCACGTTGAAGAAATGCCGTGCTGCAACACGGTGTTCGGTCGCGTGATGCAGATTCTCGCTCTTGGCCAAATCGGCGACCTGTCCTCGGGCGATATCTGCGATACAACTGAGTATGCGAACCCGCCTCATCGCGATTGCGCTCGCCCTTGTTGTCGTTGGAGCATTGACGGCGGTCGTGGCCCTTTGGGCGAGAACTCCCCACTACCACGCGTCGGTGAGTGGCCAACTTCTCATTTCTGGTGGGCCGGCTCCGGGGAAGCCCAGACCGTCCGTGGGTGAAGTCACGGCAACGAACTCAAGCGGTCAGTCATTCACCGCCTCCGCCCCGGCGACCGGGATGTTCACGCTGCACCTGCCAGCGGGAACGTACGCGCTGACCGGCTCCTCGCCCCAGTTCGGAAGTGGTAAGTACAAGTGCATGGCGCAGCGAGAAATCACCGTATTCAACGGGAAGCCAGCTCACGAGAATGTCTTTTGCCCCGAGATGTAAGAGTCGCCTTCCGCTCGAAGATTCCAACGCGCATCACGCAGAGATTGAAGAGCGCAACGATTGCGATTAAAGGTGACCTCCCCAGCCTGCCGGGTCTCTTGATCCTTCGAAGTTAAGTTGGCGAGAATGGATTAAACATTCGGCTGAACTCGTATGCTTCGAGCGTGACGACATTGCAACGTCAGTTGCCGCGGCGATTGATATTCCTTGGTTTCGCCCTGGTCGCGCTGTCGAACGTAATCGACTTTTCTAGGGTGTTGAACCAGGGGTTTTATTTCGAACCGGGCTACCGCTGGCGCGCCCAAGTGTTCTTGGAAATGCTGGGACCGATATTCTCGGCGGGTGGCTGGTGGTTCCTGAGCCAATGGCAAGCCAAGGACTCCGTGCAGGCGTCCCTTCTCGCGAAGGCGTACTTCGCCTTAGGTTTGGGGTTCTCGGCCTCGTGCATCGCCCAGCTCATTCAAGCCGGATCTGACATCTTCAAGTTTTCATACATCGATCAGGTCGGGTTGGCCACACTCGGGCTTGGTGTTGGCGCCCTAGGTTTCTTCATGACTTCGCGAGAAGTCGCGAAGGTGGACTTCACGACGACCGATTCCTAACGCTCCGGAGGAGCGCCCGTTCGTTGGTAAGTACTTGATGGGAGGAGTTCACCGGTGCGATTTCAGTTTCCAACGCAAGGTGACGCTCGTGTCGCGTCGGGTCTCCGGCACCAACATACTCAGGGGGCTCGCTTCTTCAGCGCTCGATGCTGAAGGAAATAGAATTCCAAGTTGCGCGACGTGTGAGTATTCCAATGCATGAGCGCCCGTACCGGGCACCGGCTCCTCCTCTGTTCACCGCGGGAGCGACGTGACGCTTCATCGTTTCGCCTCAGCGACTGAAAGGGCACTCTTTGTCAGGCAACGTAAGACAGTGATTTCCCGAGCGAAGTTGCCTAGCGTGTATTCGACTGCCCCGTAGGACCAAGACATGAAGGAGTCCAGAGGTGACGACGAAGCCAATCATCATCGGGAGCGAACGCAGCGAAGCCGGACTGCCCGCTGGAATAAATTTGCTACGCCAAGGTGCCTCAGCTCTCGACGCAGTCGAGGCCGCGCTGAGGCTCTGTGAAGACAATCTAGAAGATCATTACGTTGGCACCGGTGGACTTCCAAACGCGCGGGGCGAGGTCGAACTCGACGCGTCGGTGATGATTGGCTCGAGCCGGGCCTTCGGCGGCGTCGGAGCGGTGCGCGGTTTTCCTCATCCAATCTCTATCGCGCGAGCCGTGATCGAAAAACTTCCCCAGCACTGTCTGCTGGTTGGTGAGGGTGCTGAACTCTTCGCCGATGAACAGGGATTCGAGCGCGCAGAACTGTTGACCGACGAGGCCATGCGTCTATTCCGAGAATCACTGGTGCCCTCAGATGAGTCGGTTGAAGGGGAAAAGACGGCCGCCGCTCGAGGCGATGATCTCTATCGCGCGACCGCGACTCAGTTGGTGCAGCGCTTTCGTCCTCACGATGGACCGTGGGGCACTATCAACGTGATGGCGCTTGACGAGAGTGGCGAGATGGTCGTTGGCGTGTCGACGAGTGGCTACCCTTGGAAGTTTCCAGGTCGCGTCGGGGACTCTGCGCTGCCCGGTTCGGGCATTTACTGTGACCTGCGCTATGGCGGAGCCGCCTGCACCGGCCGTGGCGAGATGAGCATGAGGGTTACCGGCGCTCGAATGGTCATCGATGCGTTGGCTCGCGGTGAAGAGCCGTTTCAGGCCTGTCGTTTGATGCTCGCCGAGGCGGCGACACTTCCGGATGCCTTTGTCGCGGAACTTCGCACGCTCTGTCTCACCCCGGATGGACGACACGGTGGAGCGGCTGGTCAACACGGATCGACATACAACGTGATGACCTTAGAGAGCGCCGTACCCGAGATATTTCCGAGGGTCACGCTGTGAGAACCTTCATCTCTTCCTAATTAAGGCACCGCTGACGACGTTGTTGGGGTTCAGGTTCGAAGCAGGGTCCCCGCCACGAGCGTCGGCTTCATCTTGAATTCGTTCACGACTAGGAACATTGAGCGTCTGCCATTGGATTCCTGATGTAACTTTCAAGTACGCAGTCAGTTGCCGAATTTTCGATCGGGATAACTGATGGACTTAACTTCAAACAATGCTACGAGGTTGCAGACCTGTTACGTCGGGTCTCCGACACCAGTCAGTTTCACCTGACGATGACGAATGAGCTACAGCTCTCGCGCCAAACGCTCAACTTCAGGCATGGCCTTGCGCGATGCTTGTTCGCTACGAGCCCCAAAGGCACCACGTAAAAGAAGAGTCCATCGTAAGAATTTCGGGTACATGATTCGTCGTTGACGACGTTCAATGCCGTCGACCGTCGCGGCAACTGCATTTGCCAAGGGGTAAGTACGCCGAATCAGCGCGGGCATTGCGGCACGACCTCGGGTAGCGGCACGATTGCCTTCCATTGCTTGAACCATCGGTGTGTCGAGGAAGGTGTAGTACGCGACCCCGACGTCAACTCCATGATGGGCAACTTCAATACGAAGGGAGCTCGCGAGAGATTCAATCGCGGCCTTGCTGAGTGCGTAGGCCGAGAGAGCAGGTCCGGGCGCCGCAGCGAAGCCAGACGAGATGATAAGTAAGTACCCCTTTGATTTGACGAGATGAGGGAGCGCGGCGTGCACAGTTCGCCAAGTTCCCAGTACGTTGATCTCCACCGTGCGCTCCCACAGGACCGGATCGATCAACAAAACCGGCCCCCAGCCAGTGATTGCGGCACCAGCCATCACGATGTGGATGGCACCAAATTGGGCGGCAACTCGATCGATTGCCGTACGAATTTCATCGGCGTTCGAGATATCGGCGACGATGCCGATCGCGTTACCGCCAATCGCCGCGGCGGCCTCCGCGACTCCCGCCGCGTTGTTGTCAATTAGTGCAACAGTCGCTCCCTTTGTGGCCAGTGCACGCGCCGTCGCGAGACCAAGACCGCTCGCCGCACCGGTCACCACCACGATCTTGTCATCCAGACGGTTTTCCATTTTTCTCCTCGGCGGAAGTCGATGAAATGGCAAGTTACTCGAGACCGCTGCTCAAACGTGACCCTAGTTCGAAACTGGTACCGCAACGGGCTTGAAAATACCTCGGTAGACCCAGCGAAGTGATAACGATTTCCATCGTGGGCGGCATGAGCACTAGGTCACGAAAGGCTTTCAGGTGCCGGTCGTGTCACATTGACGGGGTTATTGCGCATTTCTAGGAGAGCACGCGTGTTCGCTGGGTTTTCAGGCTTGAATCTGTTGCACGCCACGTTGTTCCTTTGTGGCTGCGCGTGATCGCTCGCTTATGTCTGAAGTAGTTGACTTCACGTACCTGGATGTTTACCCAGGATTGCCAAAAATCTTCGTACTTTCTAATGTGGATCAGCGTGCAAGAGGCACTGTCGTTACCTAAAGATGACTACGCGTGAACAACGTTTGGCTCAGCCTCACGCGCTTCGCACTTATAATATCGGGGGATGCTTCGAACTCGTTTCACCGAAATGTTTGGTCTCCAACATCCGGTCATGTGCGCTCCAATGGCGATGCACAGTGGGGGGACGTTGGCCGCCGCGGTTTCCGCGGCGGGTGGCATGGGTTCGTTTGGGGGCATCCACGTGAGCGGTAAGGCGGAGTGGGTACGCGCGGAAGTTGCGCGCGTGCGCGACCGAACTGATCGCCCATTCTCCATTGGGTTTATCACGCCATTCCTGTCCTTCGCCGAAAGTCAATTCCAGGCGGCGCTCGACGCGCGCCCCGCCGCCATTGCGTTGTCGTTCTCTGATCCGGGCGAGTGGGTTCACCGGGCAAAAGACGCCGGCTTGCGGACAATTTGTCAGGTTCAGGGATTCGCTGACGCTGACGCCGCGATTGAGGCGGGCGCTGATGTCCTTGTCGCGCAGGGTACGGAAGCTGGAGGGCATACGGGAACGATGGGCCTGCTCCCACTCCTCATCGGGATTGCCGAGAGATATCCGGAAGTGGTACTGCTCGCGGCAGGAGGCATGTCCAGCGGACGTGCGCTCGCGGCGGCGCTGCTAGCTGGTGCGGACGGCGCCTGGCTCGGCACCGCATTCCTCGCGACGCCCGAAGCTATTGAGGTTGACGACGACTACAAGGCGGCGGTTGTGGCGAGCGATGGTGAAGACACAGTGTTCACCCGTACCTACGACATCGCGTCGGGGCTACCGTGGCCGTCGGGCATCGGTGCACGTGTCCGGCGTGACGCCTTCACCGACGAATGGGCCGAGCACGAAGGGGAGCTTCGTCAGCGTCGCGACGCCGCTGCGCCAGGGCAGCCTCTCTATATTGGGCAGTCTGCGCGTTTCGTGGACGTCATACGGCCAGCGGCGGAGGTTGTCCGACTGGTAAGCGAGGAGGCGGAGCGATTCCTCCTTGAGCGCCCAGCGTTGCTACTGAACTAGCCGACGAGATCACCGCTAAAACGACATCGGTATCTTCTTTTGGATTGCGGACCCGACTCCTCAAACGTTCGCAGCGCCAAGGGCCTTACTCGCTGACTGAGGATTGAAGACGTTACCTCGTGGTCACGGTTTTGGCTCATTAGGTAAATCACCAATATGAGATGGCAACTTTGTCACGTCGAGTCTCCGAAAACATAACCCCGACTTTTAGTTACTTCAGGAAGTCTGCGATGGAAAACATGACAATGTCGGGAAACTCTTCAAGGATCGCGTCGCTCATTTCTTGTCGTGCTCGCTGTGTTCTGCTCGCCCCCTCCTCATCCAGTGGCGTCTCGAAAGCGGCCGTTCGAACTGCGGCGCTTGGCCATCGAGCGTATGAGTACCAGATGCCATCGTCACCACGATGAAGTCGGGAACCAAGGGAGCCAAGTTCAAGAAGCGCTTTGGTGCGATCGGACCAGGCACGAACGAAGGTTTCTTCGCTGCCTGGTTTCAGGCGCCATCGGTAAAGAACCACGAACTCGGGTGAACTCACGGATGGCAGTTTACGTGGTACCTGAAATTGGCCACTGGAGACCGGGGTTCAGATATTTTGGTCGAAGAGGAGCAACCGAATTGGTCTCAATTTCATTCGGCGACTTCGAAATGGGTGGACCCGTTCATGTCTGCCACAATTCGAGAACGCACGCCCAAGAATTGGTTGCCCCAACCTAGACGCCGCAAGTCCGATATGTTGCCAGTCGCCTCACGCTTCAACTTCAACACGGCTTACCTCAAGCGCCAGTGCAAAGTGGCATTCCTAATGGGTCTCCGACCCCAACGACCTCTGCGTGAACGAAACTCGTTTTGGTGCAAGAAAATATGGTTTCGAATTTTCCCCGAACTAGTCGCAGGCGCCCTAAGCCATAGTCCGCGGTATGGTTCAACATAGTGTCACCAAACTGGTCGCAAAACCACCACGACCGTAGGAGCAAAATGTCGACGACGACCGATCTCATTGACGGCGAGGTTGCCGCGTACCGAGCCCGGAACTTAGACGAATACCTCTCCTACTTCTCGGAGGACGCGGTGATCAGAGATGCCGACGGCAACGTCCTGATGAACGGAAAACTGGCGATCCGTGAATTCTACGAACCCCTGTTTCGTGACAGTCCCGACCTGCGTCTGGAGATCCCGAGGCGCATCGAATTCGGCGATTACGTCATTGACGAGGAGATCATCGGTGGCCTGAACTTGAAGGGCTACCCTCAGAATCTGCACGCCGCAGTTGTCTACCGCGTGAAGAACTCGAAGATCAGCGACGTCACGTTTCTCATGTGAGTGATTGCACGACGTAGGGCCTCAGTGAAAAGGCCGAGTCAAGACGCTTGCGGAGGAATGCAGAACTCTGGCGTTGGGTCTCCGACGCCGTTGTGATCTAACAGATTTTCGGGGACAGTTGAACCCTCAGAGGCTATGGTCGGGGACTGCAAACGTCGAAGAGGAGTCGAATGGAGCGCTGTGTGGCAGTCGAAGCACTGACGGTGGAGTTGCTTGATCGACTGCGGAGCGGTGGTGATTCGGGGGCGCTGGTGTCGGCAGATTCCCGTGCTCTCCTGGTCGGCA
>Ga0307373_10001597_pt1 | contig 42441 bp, 30 predicted proteins | sample OX2MG_FD_202534 | JGI IMG/M metagenome (GOLD analysis project Ga0307373, IMG submission 202534) | Soil microbial communities from Risofladan, Vaasa, Finland - OX-2 | ecosystem: Environmental > Terrestrial > Soil > Coastal area > Acid sulfate soil | place: Finland: Risofladan, Vaasa | collected...
AATCTCACACCCCAGGGACGTCGGGGGCGGTTCGACCAGAGCCGCCTCCTAATTTTCCGCGTGGCGCGCACATTCCTTGCGTTGGTTCTGCAATTTAAGTTGCCGCAACGTATCTGGTTCGCTAGCCTTGATCCCATGACAACCAACCTCTGCGACATCGATCCCGGCCCTGCATGCCCGACAATTGTGCGTATGATTGTCGAAATTCCGAGGAACTCTCGCAATAAATACGAGTTCGACAGAGACTTGGGCGTTTTCCGGCTGGATCGTTTTTTTGTACTCGCCGATGCACTACCCGGGGGCGACTACGGATTTATTCGAGGGACGCTCGGCGAGGACGGCGATCCGCTAGACGTGCTCGGGATCGCGGACGAACCGTCATTTCCCGGCTGTCTGGTGGAAGTGCGGCCCGTCGGCGTGCTGCGCATGATCGACCGCTCGGAACCGCATCAGAAAATCCTCGCTGTGCAGCAGCACAATCCCCGCTATGAAGGAATCAACGACGCAACGCAGTTGTTTCGTCATCTGCGGCGCGAGATCGAACACTTTTTCACGATTTACAAAGAGCTCGAAAATAAAAAGACACGCATTCACGGCTGGCAAGGCGCAGCCGCCGCGCATCGCACCATCACCGCCAGGCGCAAGCGCTTCCTGGCCCGAAAATTCACTACCGACGAATAATCAGCCGGTTTGGTCGCACGCGTGCTACTCCTGAAATTTGTGGCTTGGGGTGGCCTGCTTTTCGTTCTGGAGTTCGATTACGTCCGGGCCCGTTTCCGAAGAACCGAGCAGCCAGCGGCAAAAATAATTGGCGCGCATCCAGAAAACGTATTCGGCGTCGGGCATGTAGCTGTGGCGCATTCCCGGAAGCACGAACATGTCGAAGCGCTTGTTGGCTTTGATCAGCGCCTCGGCAAGGCGCATGGTATTCGCCATACTCACATTGTTATCCATGTCGCCGGTCGTCAACATTAAATGGCCTTCCAGATTTTTCGCGAGTTCGGAATTTTTCTCGATGTTGTATAGAAACTTCACCGTGCCATTTTTTTCGTCGGCTTCCTTCACGCCGTCGTATTTCTCGCTCCAATACTTATTATAGACATTGTTTTCGTGATTGCCTGATTCCGACCATCCCACCTTAAAAAAATTCGGGTACTGAAGCAATGCCGCCGCCGTCATGAATCCGCCGCCGGAGTGTCCCCAAATGCCGACGCGATTGATATCGATATAAGGATGAATGGCCGCCAACTCTTCTGCCGCGGCTTTTTTGTCCGCCAGACCATAGTCGCGCAGATTGCCGTAGCCATAGGTGTCATACCATTTATCGCGCTGCGGACTCCCGCCGCGATTGCCGACTTCGATGACGATGAAGCCGAGTTGCGCGAGCGCGAAGCTCTGATTTTTCGGTGAAAACGATTTCGTCACGCTTTCGGTCTGCGGGCCCGGATAAACATATTCAATGATCGGATATTTTCGCGATGGATCGAAATCGAATGGTTTGTACATCACGCCGTAAAGATCCGTCACGCCGTCGGCGGCCTTAATGTGGAATGTTTCCGGATACTTGAAACCTGCATCGAGCAAACGCTTAACGTCAGTGGTCTCGAGAGTCTCCAGCGCCGCACCTTGATTGTCGAGAAGGACTGATTTTGGCGCGGTATCGACGCGAGAGAAATTGTCGATGAAATATTTGCCGGAATCGGATGCGCTAATCGAGTTGTCAAAATTTCCCGGATCCAGAAGCTTCAGCCCCGAACCATCCAGATTCACGCGGTAGAGGTGAACGTAATACGGATCTTCGTTGGACTCGTGGCCCGTTGCCGTAAAGTACATGGCGCGAGTCTTCGGATCGATCGACAGGATCTGGTCCGCCATGTATTCGCCCGACGTGATTTGGTTTTTCAAATGGCCGTCGCCGTCGTAAAGATAATAGTGGCCCCAGCCGTCGCGCTCGGACCACCAGATCAGTTCCTTTCCGTTGTCGACCTGACGCAATGGCTTATCGTCGAGATACACATTGGAGCGCTCCTCGATCAGCGTTTTCACGGCCCCACTGTTTGTGTCCGCCACGCAGACGTCGATGCGATGCAGATCCCGGCTGGAGCGCAAAAAATAAAGTTTTTCGGACGTGTCGGCGAGCCACTCGCCAGTCAAAAAGCCGCCAAAACCTCCAAAGAGTCTTTTTTGACCCTCGGTTTGCTGCAACTCGCGTTCGCGGTCGCGGGCGAGAATGCGGTCGGTAGCAATGGTGAGCGTTTGATCTTTGAACGCGGCCGTTTGGATTACTTTGTGCTCCTTGGTGGCAACGTCGAAAACCTGCAATTCAAATTGCGGCGCGTTGGCGTCGCCAGCCATTGCATAGCTGTAGGTTTCAAGCGTCGGGCGAGGATTCGCCAGCGTGTGAATCACCCACAGGTCGGCAACCTTCCTATCATCCGCGCGGACGAGCGCAAATTTCTTCGAGTCTTTCGACCAATAGATCAGAATGGGCACGGTGCGCGGCCCGGCTTGATTTGTGTCGTCCTTCTGAAATTTCTTGAGCTCCTTTTTGTCTTCATCAACCAGCACGCGCGCGTAACTGTATTTTTCCACTCCGTCGGTGGTAAGCTGCGTTTCCACGATGCTCTTGTCCCCTGGCTTTTTCTGGGCTTTGATGTAATTCGTCCCATCCATCATGTAAAGATTGTGACCGCGCGCGAAAACGACCGTCTTGCCATCCGGCGAAACGGATGCCCACATGGGTTTTTCGAGCGGTGCTTCCATGGCATCGAGGCGCGTGACTTTTCCCGTTGCCAGGTCCGACTCGAAATAGATCTTGCGCGTGGGCGGCTTGGCTTCAGCTTTTCCTTCGTCCTCGTTTTGCTGTTCGGTCTTGCGCTGGCCCATCTGCTGTGTTTGGTTGTGCTCTTTGCCTTCCTGAATCGTTTCTTCGTTGTCGGATTGCGCTTTCTTTGGTTCGTTGGGGATCACGGAGTCCTTCCGCACCTCAATGTCAAATTGCAGCGCGGTATCCTGTTTCACCAGGCGCAGCGCCTTGATGGGGAGGTGCTGCGCGTCGTAAGGATAATTCGTGAGCATAGAGAGCTGCGCGGCCACCTTGGCATTATCAAACAAGGGGGTCTTAGATCTGCGCGCTGGATCGACAACCCAGTAGCGCGTGCCTTCGGGAGTTTCGTAGCTGTACCAAAAACGGTCGGAAAGCTCGAACCAGTGCGGCGTCACTTCCGTATCGAACACCAGTTTGGCCATGTTTGAGGGGACGAAGCGCGCGGCGAGCTGATAGTTCGGTCTAACGATGCGCGCTTGTGAATTCCGCATCGCAAGACGCATTTCCCCGCGCTGTTCCCCGGACGCGCGCTGGTTTTGTGCGAGCACGTTTACACCCAGCACGCTCGGCAACATGAGCGTGATGCACAGGCACATCCAAAAAACATGGTTGTTCAACGCCGGTTTCCGCACGGCATGTTTCATATTGATTCTCCCTTTTCCTCTGCAGGCGGTGTTTACCTGACCCTTTGCTCGGAGCGGCACATCATAAACTAAATGAGTCCCGTAAAACACGCGGGACGCCAAAAGCGCGTGACAACGAGATACACAGCGGAGCGTAAGAGGAGCCGCAGGCAAGGATACAGACGCCTCGGATGAAAGAGCCGTTACACTACCAGAAGCTGCGGCGGCAAATCAGGATGGGAATGCGCAGAGGATTGAGCTTCGCGCTAAATAGCGCGGGGAAAAACATTCACATAACGCTTCGCAGGCGTTTGATTTTAGTCCCGGTAGATGAATTCGAGTTCAACGCCCGCCACAGCGATCACGTCTCCGGCAGAAAGCTTCGTCGGATGGATGACCGGCTGGCCGTTTATGGTGGGCACTTTATCCGCGCCGCCGATGTAGTAGGAATTATCGTCGCGGCGATTGATCTGCGCCGCGGCTTTGGGCGCAAACCAGGCCTTCAGCTTCACGGTAGCGAGCGCTGATTTGCCGATAACCGTCAGCTTATTGCTCAGCGTGTATTCGCGATGATCCGTCCTGCCTTTGCGAACCATAAGCGTTGCAACTTTCAGGCGCGTCGGCGCCACCTGTACGCTTTCGCCGACAGCCGCGACTTTCTGCAGGAACTCGCGCCGCTCTTTCGTCTCGAGCATCACCGTTTCGTTGATTTTCGGCGCGGCTTTGCCGGCATTGCCGTTCGTCGGAAATGGATTCGCCACTTCGCGAGAATCGGAGATCAGGATCGAATGCTTGCCGATCACTACCGAATCGCCTGCCTTGAGCGACACCATTTTCACGCGCTGGCCGTTGACGAACGTGCCATTCATGCTCCCGAAGTCCTCGAGCATCAGACGTCCCTCGTCGTTGAAAACGCGGGCGTGATAATGCGAGACTGCGGGATTGTCGATGACCAGGCCGTTGTCCGGCGAGCGCCCGATGCTCACTTCCTTCGCTCCCACGGCCACTTCGGTTAGGATCGCATTTTCGAACTTCAGAACTAGCTTCGACATTTTATTTTCTCCTTCACGGAACAATCTCAGGAGCCCGTGAACCATCGCCCGATTTTTGCCATCGCGCCCGCAAACTTTGGTGCGTGACGCAATACGATGACCGTGATGTTGTCGCCCCCGCCCGCCTGGTTCGCCAATTCGACCAAACGGCTGGCCGCTTCCTGCGCTTCGTCCGCATCACACAAAGCCGCTGCGATTCGCTCGTCGGAGAGTTCGTGCGTCAATCCGTCCGAGCAGAGCAGCAACATGTCGCCTTCCGCAAGCAGCTCTTCGTTGATCTCCACTTCCACCTCAGGATCAACGCCGAGAGCGCGGAGCAATACATTTTGCAATTTGCTCTGCGACGCGTCCTTCGCGCTCATCAAGCCCTGGCGCACCTGCTCGGCGATGAACGAATGATCCGGCGTAAGCTGTTCGAGCTCTCCGTTGCGCAGACGGTACGCGCGGCTGTCTCCCACGTGCGCGATGGTCATGCGCTCATCCGCGAACTGCACGGCCACAACGGTGGCTCCCATTCCTGTTCGCGCTTCGTTCCGTTCCGCCGCCTGATGCACGGCCTGGTTCGCGAGCCTGACGGCGCTCGCGAGGCGATTTGCCATGGCGGATGCTCCATCAATTCGCTCGCCGATTATGGGCAACGAAGGATTTGCTTCGGCCTCGCGGCAATGCGCGACGATCGTTTCCGCCGCCAAGCGGCTCGCCACTTCGCCGGATGCCTGACCGCCCATTCCATCCGAGAGAACAAATAAATTCAACTCCGGAACCACGCGGAAACTATCCTCGTTGTTTTCGCGCACGCGCCCGTTGTCGCTGCGCGCGCCGAACTCCATTTCAATGGTTGCCTGAAAAGCCATTTCGTAACTTTTCCCCCGCCCCCAATGCGCGTGATTTCTTGTGAACGACGCCGCTTAATGCTGGTTCCGCTTCTGGCCCTGACCCGGAGGCTTGACCTCGCGAACACTGAAGAAGCCCTGCTCCTGTAGCCGCTGGATCACGTCTTGCGCCCGCGTTCGCGCAAATGGACCTGTAAACACAACGAAGAACTGCTGGCTGTTCTGCGGATTTCGTCGCGGCATCACAACGACCGGCAGGCCGTCATCTTCGATTCGCTTTGCGGCACTTTGCGCGCCGCCTTCGCGCTGAAATCGTCCCACCCACAGGTAAACAGGGGCGCTCGCTCCGGGACGATTTTGCCGCGATGCTTTCTTTCCAAATTCAACATGCGGGAAAACGATCGGCACGGAAGGTTGCGTGTTCGCAGGCGCCGATGGCTTTGCACGATGCGGCGCTGTTGCGGCGGGCAGGTTAGTCACATCAGCAGATGCCGCGTTTGCGGGCCGCGTCGGCGGAGCGTGAAACGCCGAAGCTGGCGGAGTCGGCTCTGACAATTGGGTAGGCGGCACTGGCGAGGGAATCGAACCGGCTGATTTAATTTTTCGCACAGCAGCCATTGCTGCAAGCATCACCAAAACCGCGAGCCCTCCCAACAGCACCCACGCAATCGGCGACGTGCGTTTCGCCTTCGGCTGTGCCGGGAGCAGCGTCGCCGGAACGGCAATCGTCGCATCCGTCGAGCGCCCTGTCGGCAGACTCGGCGTGCCGATAGGCGCCAAAGCTGCGGTTGGAAATCCCGTGCCTGTTGGCGAGCGCAGCGCTGTCTCGAGTTCCGCTACGGACTGATACCGTTTCCCCGGGTCTTTCGCGAGGCATTTTAGAATAGCGCGCTCAATAAACACGGGAATCGACGGGTCGACTTCATGAGGAGCGACAGGCTCCTCGCGCATCTGCTTCAAGGCGACCGCTACGGGCGTATCGGCGTGGAACGTTTGGGAGCCGGTGAACATTTCGTAGAGCATCAAGCCAAGCGAATAAATATCCGTTCGATAATCGATGGGCTTCCCAGCCACTTGTTCCGGAGCCATGTAGGCGGGCGTTCCCACCATCGCGCCTGTCAGGTGTGTTGCGGCCTCCATGGAGCGCGCAATGCCAAAGTCCATGATTTTCAGATTGCCCTGCGCATCAATCATCACGTTTTCCGGCTTCAGGTCGCGATGAACGATCCCCTGCGCGTGCGCTTCCTTCAGCCCGGAGCAAATCTGTAACGCCAAATCGATTCCCTTGCGCAGCGGCAGCCCGCCGAAGCGGTTCAGCACCGAACGCAAGCTTTCGCCTTCGACATATTCCATCGAGGTGTAAGCGATTCCGCCGATCCGGTTGAAGTCGTACACGCGGCAAACATTCTTGTGCGTGATTTTGCGCGCGAAGAGCAGCTCGTTCTTGAACCGCTCCATCATGCCCAGGTCTGAAGCAATTTCCGGCTTGATGAGCTTCAGGGCGACTGTCTCGCCCGTTTCGCGGTCGCGCGCCTTGTAGACGTTGCCCATGTTGCCGTGGCCCGCCTCGCCCAGAATGTCGTAACGCTGCGAAAGGGCGTTCAGGCTCGACGTGGTAAGATTCGGGCTTTCGAGGTGCGACGGTTCCACCACCACCGTGGCGGAGTTCGGAAGCTCGCTGATGAGCACTGTCTTCAGCTGCTCGTGCGACCCGTTGCTAGCGCGCCCAGGCGAAAATCCAGTGGTCGTTTTGTCGGGCTGGTCCATAATTTCCCTATCTACGATAAACACGAAACGGTTTGCTTATCTATGGATTGCAGAATTTTGTGTACCAAAAACAGTACCTGTACGAACGGACAAGTGGGATTTTCGCGTAAGATCGACCACTAAATCAGCTTTCCTAGCCGGGTAATCCCTCGGATTTCAGCAACCCTCGCCTGGCACTCCGGAACTCAGGCGCCGAAATCTCCGCAACATTGCATGCCGAGGCGGGCAGATGTTATGTTGCGGGACGGATGTCGAATGGAAATGAAATACCCGGTTAGACGAAAGCGCTATTGCGCGGGATTCGCACCCGCGGCAAATCAGTCAGGGCATCGGCTATGACAACCGACGTGTTGATAATGGGGGGCGGAGCAACCGGCCAGCTTGCGGCCGCCTACCTGCGGATGCGCTTCCCGGAGCTCAAAGTCGCCGTTGTCGAAGGTCCGCACAAGAATCGCCCCATTGTGGGCGAATCGTTCGTCGAGATCACCATCGATTTCCTCCTCGAACTCGGCCTCGGTCCTTATCTGATCGAAAACCACTTTCCCAAGTACGGTCTCACCTATTATTACAAGCCCGAAATAGACAACCCTGCGGACCGCACTTACGTCGTCGATGAAACTCCTACCGTGCCGCCCCTGCTCTCCTTCCAAATCAATCGCTTCACGTTTGATCGCGAGGTGCGCCGTCGCAACGTGGAAAGCGGCGTGCAGATGATCGACGGCACCGTTGCTGGCGTAAATCTTGGCAACGGCGGCGCGGCGCACACACTAACGATTCGAGACTCCGCGCAGCAGGAATATCCCCTCCTGGTGCGCTGGCTGGTCGACGCAACTGGCCGCAACCGCGTCCTCGCAAAATTGTTGCAGCTCCATGAAAAGGTCAACGAGCAGAAGGACGTATTCTGGTTCCGCCTGATGAACTTCAATCCTGAAATTCTGGGTCGCATCCGCGCTATCAAGAAGGAAAATCGCGCCTTCGTTCCCTATTTCGCCACTCATCACTTTTTCGGGAAAGGCAACTGGATCTGGTGCATTCCCATGCGCTTGCCTGAGAACGTTCCATTCATCAGTATTGGCATCACCTATCGCAAGGACGTTTACCCGCATGGACAAGTCCGCACGATGGAGCAGTTCCTCGAATGCGTGGGCCGTGAGCATGAAATGATCGTTGAGCTGGTGCGCAGCGGCACGGTCGTCGACACGAATTTCTATAGCTCGTACATGTGGGAATGCCGCCAGCACTATTCACCGGATCGCTGGTACATCATCGGCGATGCGGGCAACACGGTTGACCCGCTTTACAGCGTCGGCATGGCTTTATCGTCCGTGCAGATCCGGCAGATTGCGGCGATGATCCGAAGAGAATTGAACGGCTGCGACACGCGCGAGTTCACGAAAGACCTCGATACCGCCATCAGCGCGTTTCATCACAGCCTGACGCGCGATACCACGCGGCTCTACGAATGCATGGGAGATGCGTACCAGTGCCATCTCCGCGTTCACCTGATCGTGACGAAACTTTTTCATCTGGGCTTGCCATTGCTAATGAATGACTATCTCTGGGATCCCGTTGGCGCGAAACTGATTAACCGATTCGCGAGCCTCGAGACACTCGAAGCTGAATCAAAGAAGTTCCACGATCTCTTCCGCGAGGTTGCCGCCGATCCGAAGAATCACGCTCTCGAAAACTTCATCAAGGTGCAATCGAGCGCCTCGATGAATTACGCCTTCTATGAATATCACCGTGAGCGCGACATTCCCGCGTCCTTGACGAGCATGCTATTCGGTCTGGCGCGCTTGCGTTTTAGCCTGCTGCGGAAACTCGGCTGGCGCGGATGGATTCGTTTCAGCCAGCAGAGCGCATTACTGAAGGATGTGGCCCGCGGACTTTTTTTGCTGCCCTTCCGGGGCACGAAACTGCGACAAAGCGGGCTCGTTCGCGCGATGTTCGCTTCCCGCCGGCCAGCGATGGCGCGCGCAGACGCGTCCGCAGCCTCCCCTGAAATGATAAAAAACTTATCTGCGTAATTTCTGGTGTGATGTTTGGTGCCCGAAAGAGGACTCGAACCTCCACTCCCTTGCGAGAACCAGGTCCTGAACCTGGCGCGTCTGCCAATTCCGCCATTCGGGCACAGCGAGCGGTGAATCGGAATAATTCATTGTGCCGCCCGCCTGCGCCTTTGTCAACGAAACGCGCGAATGCCTGGCAATCGCGCCCAAAGCCATAATATTACTATTTATTGTATAGTATCTCATCAGATACTAGACCAAGCTCGCTTTTTTAGGACTCCTGGTGTTATACTCCGGCCAAATTATGGGCCCGTTGGGCCGGTTCGTTTCGGGTGGAATACGGGCCTTTCGGGTATGGAGGGCCTATGGACGCACCTAGCGGTACACTCCTTATTTTTCTGATTTCGTTCGGCGTGGCTTTGGGTGCATGGTTCTGCCTGATCATTTACCGCGGCACCCTGGAAGCGCACGAAGATGATCAGATCTTCATCGACTCAGCCGGAGACTCAATGGCGCAGGCGCAGCGCGAATTGGTGGCCAGGATCGAGAAAATCAATCCGGTCATTCGCGTGGTGATGTTTGGCTGGATCACGCTCGCGGCCATCACCGCAGCCCTCTGGATCATGCAGGCGTTGAAGAGTTTTTGATCGTCACGAACCGCAGTTCGCTTCCGGCTCTGCGCTTGTGGGCGTCACGCTCATGAGCAGATTTGCGAAGTGTGGTTGTGCACGATCAGCCAGCTATCGCCTTTTTTGACGAATACAAGAGTGGTTTGTCCGCGCGCCGTCATTGCCTTGCCTTGCACGAAGCCCTGAAATTCCCACTGGTAAGCGGCCCACGCCGTATCGCCATAATGGAAAATCACCGTGTTCTTGCGAATTAACTGCACGCTGGAAAGCCCTTTGCGGCTCTGCTGGTACTTCACCGCATAATTTTGCCAACCCGCGATCGGTGGATCGTAAGTTCCGGCCACCCATGTGGCATCGTCGGCATAGTATTTATGCATCGCCTCCACGTCGCCCACCTGCCACGCGCCCAGCATTTCGCCGATGTCATGGTCGATTTGATCTGGAATGGAACGGGAGATTTCGGGAAGCGTGACGTTTTTCTGCTTCTTGGTCTGTTTTTGCCGTGGCGCAGATCCAGCCGAGAACGTTATTGCAAGTATGGCCATGAACAGGACGCAAAATTTCCTCATCAACTCCCCCTCTCACAATCGGCAAACAGAGATTCTTTAATGCTTCACGGGCGGCGCCTGCGATGCGCTCAGCAAGTTGACGAACAGCCTGTACGCGCCTGGCACTCCCGCCGGCAGTTGCCGGAAGAACGCGATCCCTGTGTAAATGTAAATCCCTTTGCCATCGCGCGTGTAGACCAGGCTGCCGAGAGCATCCGATTCCCCCGGATCGTGCATCGCCAGCACTGCGTGATACCGCGGATCCCATTTTCCCCAGAAATACAAACCGCGCTCCTGAATCCATCCGAGGAAATCATTTTGCCCAATGCGATTCGGATAATTCAGCAACGGGCTGGCCGGGTCAACGAAACGCACGGGAGAATTTTCATCCGTATTTCGCTCGGCAGGCTGGTCCATCGTTGCGGGAAACGGCGCAGGCAACAGCCTGTTCCAGGCGAAATCCCGTTCGTATTGCACAATCAGCGTGCCCCCCCGCTCGACGTAATCGAGCAGCCGCCGGTTCGCGCTCATCACATCAGGGCGCAGCTCGTATGCGCGAATCCCCACAACAATCGCGCTGTACTGGCTCAGGTCGCCAAATTCGAGCGCCGCTTCATCGAGCATGTCGACATCGATACCGAGTTGCTGTAGCGACTGCGGCACCGGATCAATTCCCGCCGCCACGTACCCAATCTTGAGATGCTGCGGCAAAGTAAGATCAAGCACGTGCGCGATCGCTACGGCCGGCTCGCTGACGTGCCGCGACGGCAAAGACGGCAACGCTTCATACGATGTGCGGAAGTTTTCGTCCCCTATCCGCGCATACGGCTTTAGTTCGTAGGAACCTTGCAGGGCATTTACGGGCGGCGTCACGCTGAAGCGCACCAGTCGGTCGCCCGCAGCGGAAAACTCCATAGGTGCGATAGACGCGGCGCTCCAGCCCGCTGGCACATTGACTCCAACCGTGACGTTGGCTGCTTTCGATCCGTGATAGCGAACGCGCGTCAGCAACTGAAACGTCTTTGTCTTGCGGTCCACTGGCAGCATCACCTGCTGTGGGTCCACCGAGAGCGTCACTGCGGGAACCAAATCGAGCGGCATCGTTTCCACGGTTGTAGAGGTGTATTCCGTCGCCGTTACGGATTTTTCAATCGAGAAATTGTAGCCGTCGGCGATGCCCGTTATGCGTGCCTCGACGAGCGGCGCATGCCACGGCAGGATGGAATCCTCTGGCGAGGGGGGACGCGTGGCGCCGTTGGGAATTGCCACGCGGAAAGAAGCTTCGGTTGCTGACGCTCCGCGACTTCCTTGCGGTTTCTCCCTGGTGGCGGACCATCCCTTCGGCATCTCGAGCGTCGGCTGATTCAACTCCACGCCGACGTTCGACCTCGCTTCCCAATTCACTCGAACGGAAAAATCTTCGCCTGCCACCAACGCGCCGCCGTCCGATTTCGCGTTCAGATGCAGCGCCGCAGCCGCCGCCAGCGCAGCATTGATTTTTTCCCGTTGAATATTCAATCTCCAAAGCAGGTCCCGATCGCTGGAAGACTTTGCATCGCTTATAGCTTTCTCGATTTCGTCTCCGGCAGACGCTAATTGTTTCACCGCTGCAGGCCAGTCCAGGCGTAGCGCGGCTTCGCGTGCCGCGGCCAGAGCCGCATCCGCGGACCCAAGCGCCGTTCCCATTGGATTCGATCCGCTGCCAAGTGACGAGAGCGTTTGCGCCAGTTCTTCAGGTGTCAGCTTATCTCCCTCGACGACTTTCAGAGAAACGGGCCGGCTGAAAAATGACGAATCTAGAATTCTGGTTATGCCCTGCGAGCGATGATTCGCAAATCCTATGAGTCCCAGATCGGAATAGCTGTCTCCCCAGAGCGGAGATATTTCGCCCACGGGAAGGGTGATTTCACCTTCCTGGTCATTTGTATTATTGCCGGCGGTATTCCCGAAGAAACGCGTGAATTGCAGCACGCGGCCCACACGCCACGGCCGCAACCCCTCCTTCAACTGCTCGGGATACGCGGACGGATCGCTCGCCGCCTTCACCGCTTGCGGCACAATAATTCCAGTAGCCTGGTGCTGTCCGTGTCCGGAATGCACCCCGCCCCATTGATTGATGACGATATCCGGACGAAATGTTCGAATAATTCGCACCAGATCCTCGTTGGCGACTCCGTGCCAGATGCGCAGTGTCTCATCCGCGCTTTTCGAGTAGCCAAAATCAGGCGCACGTGTAAAAAACAACTTCGCGCCGTAGCCTTGCGTTGCGCGGTAGAGTTCGTCTGTGCGCAAAATTTCGAGCGCCGGACCTAGTTCCGGGCCGATGGCGTTCTGGCCGCCTTCGCCGCGCGTCGTCGAGCACAGCGCCACGTCGTCGCCAAGCCCTTTCGAGAGATAAGTGAGCACGCTCGAGCGTTCGTCGTCCGGATGCGCGTCCACATAGAGAACGCGCGTCACAACACGGGCGTGGTCGATCGCGTTCACCACTTCGGCAACGGATTGCGCTCGCGCCAGCGGCGCCATTGAAATAAAAACGGCCGCTGTCCCGGCCAGCATTGTGCTCCACCGCATCTTCATCGAGTCGCCTCCGCGAACGGCCATTCCTTCAATCCCTTCGAACGCACCAGAAACACAGCCACTCCCGCCAGAATCGCAATCACTCCGAACAGCATTTTCCAACCCGTCGCTACGAACAGCGCGAGCCATAGGATTATAGCGAGCCCTGCGGGGATCGGGTAAAGCCACATTTTGAATGGGAAGCGTTCGCCCGCCCACTTGCGCCGCAGCATGATTATCCCCACCGCCTGCCCGACGAATTGCACCAAAATTCGCATCGCGAGTATCGCTGCAATCACCGTGGCCAGCTTGAACAGCAAACTGAAAACGAACGCCACGCCGCACAGCGCCAGCAGCGAAACGTGCGGGAACTTCTTCGTTGGATGCACGCGGCCGAAAATCGAAAAGAAATTCCCGTCTTGCGCGGCCGCATAGGGAACGCGTGAATAGCCCAGCGCAGCCGAAAAAAGCGAAGCGAACGCAATCCACAGAATCAACAGCGTCGCGAATTTTGCCAAGTGCGTCCCATAGATGCGCTGAAAAAATATGCTTACGATGAACTGCGAATGCTGCGCCTCCTGCCACGGCACCACGCCCAGCACGCACGTTTGCATCGCTAGGTAGAGAATCGCAATCACAATGATCGAGATGAAAATCGCGCGCGGTATGTTGCGTTCCGGCTTCTTCACTTCGCCGCCCAGAAAGCACACATTGTAATAACCCCAGTAGGAATAAATCGTGGGCACCGTCGCGCTGCCCAATCCCGCGAAAAACAGCCAGTTCAATTTCCAAGCGCCGGCGGGATACGTGAAAGCAAGCTCTGGATGAAAATGCGTCGCTCCCGCGGCGATCAGCCACACCATTGTGCCAATCACGCCGATCCATAGCAGCATCGAAATTTTGCCGATGGTGGTGATGCGGCGATACAGCAAAATCGTCAGCGCGATCACCACGGCGCCTGCCACCGCCTTCTGTCCGTATTTCCCGAGGGGAACTAGATAGGTGAAGTACTCCGCAAAGCCAATCGAGCCTGAGGCCAGCACCAGCGGTCCTTGAAAAATCGTCTGCCAGATCACCAGGAACGACAGCAGCCGCCCCCACTTCGCTGGTCCGTAAGCCTCGCGCAAATAAACGTAGCTGCCTCCCGCTTCCGGCATCGCTGCGCCCAGTTCCGCCCACACGCAGCCATCGACGAGCGCTACGATCGCGCCTACCACCCACGCCAGCAGGCATTGCGGCCCGCCCATGTCCGCAATCACCAGCGGAATCACGATGAACGGCCCGATGCCGACCATGTCGATCATGTTAAGCGCAGAGGCTTCTTTCAGCCCCAGGCCGCGTTCGAGTTTTCCCGTCTGCATCATTTATCGATTGCGAATCGCCGCCAAAGAATAACAAAGAACCACTATTGACCCACCATAAAGTTCGCGCAATTGCGTTACACTTCGGGCGGCATGGTGAAGCTCGGCGTCATCATTACTGCCGCAACGGTCACGATCTGCGTGCTCGAGTTCTTGCGCTGCCGCAAGCACGCTTTTCCGCGCGCCGGATGGTTCGCGGTCGCCGCGCTCGCTGGCGCGGAGTGGCTGATGTTCCGCGGCATCGAGCCGGTCGCTACCTATTTCACCCCGATCGCCTGGACCGCTTATCTCCTGATCGTTGATTCCGCCGTCTTGGCCATGACGGGACGTTCGCGTCTACGCAATTCCCCGCGCGATTTTTTTCAGATGGCTCTGCTTTCCATTCCTCTGTGGCTGATTTTTGAAGCGTACAACTTGCGCCTGCAAAATTGGGATTACACCGGCGTGCCCAGGGAACTCATCTGGGGACTCCTTGGCTATTGCTGGTCGTTCGCCACCATCACGCCTGCGATTCTTGAGACGGCCGAGCTCATCGAGTCGTTCAGCTGGTTCAAGCGGCGCGAGCCCGCTGAAATTTCTCCAGCTCTCTGCCGCAACATGATGGGTGCGGGAATTTTGTGCCTCGGCCTTCCTCTGTTTCTGCCGAGACACATCGCCGCATATCTTTTCGCGCTCGTGTGGTTGGGATTTTATCTTGCGCTCGACCCGCTGAATTTTCGTCTGGGCTTGCCGTCGCTGCTCGGCGATTTTTCCTACGGCCGCCGGGCGCGTTTTTATTCACTCATCATTTCCGGATGGATTTGCGGCTGGTTATGGGAATGGTGGAATTATTGGGCTGCCGCGAAGTGGCATTATATTTTCCCGCTTTTTCAACACCACAAAATTTTCGAGATGCCCGTGCCCGGCTATCTTGGCTTTCTTCCCTTTGCGCTCGAATGCTTCGTCATGTACGTCACCGCCGCATGGCTCGTCCGCTGGATTCCCCGCTCCCGCGACCCTCGCATCATGGAATAATCGACTTCGCGCAACGTCAGCGCATGCGTGCGCCGCGCGTGATTCAAAACTTCAAATCCAATTTAATTGGGTATGTCTAGCAGCGCGCGGCTTCTTCTTGTTCGAAGGCGTGATACGAGGAACGCACGAGCGGCCCGGCTTCCACGTGCTTGAATCCCATTTCTTCGCCAAGGCGCCTGTACTCCGCGAATTCGTCGGGATGTACAAAGCGCACCACCGGCAAATGCTCGCGCGTCGGCTGCAAATATTGCCCCAGCGTAAGAATATCCACTCCCTGCGCGACAATATCCCGCATCGCACTGAGCACTTCTTCTCGCTCTTCGCCGAGACCGAGCATCATTCCAGTCTTCGTTGGCATGGGGGTCCGCCTGGGATTCGGTACGGGGTCCGCCACAATGCCCGGCATCTCGCGTGCCATTTCTTTCGCGCGCCGCAATAACTCCAGCGACCGCTCGTACACCGCGCCTTTGCGCACACGCCGGTAGAGTTGCGGCACAGTTTCCATATTGTGATTCAGCACTTCCGGCCGCGCAGCGATGACTGTTCCCAGAGCATCCCAATTCCCACGAAAATCCGGAATCAGCACTTCGACTTTGCAGCCCGGCACGCGCTCGCGAATCTGGCGAATCGTGCGCGCGAAAATTTCCGCGCCACCATCGGCTTGATCGTCGCGATTCACCGAGGTCACCACTGCGTAGCGCAGGCCCATTTTCGCCGCCGCTTCCGCCACGCGTTCAGGCTCGTCCTGATCCAGTGCCCCAAGCGGTTTGCCTGACGGCACGGCGCAAAATCCGCACGCGCGAGTGCAAATGTTGCCCAGGATCATGAACGTCGCCGTGCGATGGTCCCAGCACTCGCCCATGTTCGGACAGCGCGCGCTCTCGCACACGGTGTGCAAATCGAGCGTGCGCATGATGCGCTTCAATTCTTGATAGTTCGGCCCGCCGAAAAACTTCACGCGCAACCATGACGGTCGGGGGTGCGCTGCGGGATCAAGCGGCGTCGCAGGAGGGTTAGTTAGGATAGGAAACAGTGTCTGCACCAGAATTTGTCCCAAGCGCCATTCTACCTGCCATCGACGCACCATACAAGTTGCGCCGATCGGCTCAGCCGTTGCCCATCGCGCAGAGTCCTTAATGTGCCACGGCGGTACGTACCCGACGCGCGACACTTGTGGAATAGCACTGTTGTATATTTACAACAATCGATCTATTTTCAGCGTGCTATATCAAGCCAAATTATTGATAATGCGAGGATAACTGCCAGCGCATTAGGCATGCAAGGTGCTAGTAATAATAGCTTGAGCTATCAGCTCTCAATCCTGCGTCCTGTCGAAACCGAAGGCGTCGGCCTTCATACCGCCGTCCGCTCGCACATCCGCCTCGTTGCTGCGCCGCCAGACACAGGCATCGTGTTTCGTCGCGTTGACCTCGATAATTTTGAAATTGAGGCGCACGGCCGCAACGTCGCGCGCGTCAGTTATGCCACCAGCTTGATGAAAAATGGCGTGCTGCTCTCCACCACCGAGCATCTGCTTGCCGCGCTCTATTCTTGCGGCATCGATAATGTCTACGTGGAAATCAACGCGCTCGAGCTGCCCATTCTCGACGGCTCCGCGCAACCCTTCATGGACCTTCTCGATCGCGCGGGCGTTCGTCAGCTTCGTCGCCGACGGCGTTACTTGAAAGTCGTGAAGCCCCTCGAAATTTCCGAAGGCGACCGTCGCATCGGCATTTACCCCGCCGATGAATTTCGCGTGCGCTGCTACATTGAATTTCCGCATCCGATGATTGGACAGCAGGAAACCGAAATCGTCGTCACACGCGACACATTTTCGCGCGAGCTTGCCTCCGCGCGCACCTTTACGTTCACCGAAGATATCGACCGCCTGCGCGCCATGGGCCTAATTCGTGGCGGCTCGCTCGAAAACGCCATTGTGCTCACGCCCGATGGGCTTCTCGAAGGAAGCTTGCGCTTCCCCAATGAATTCAGCCGCCACAAAGCGCTCGACCTGATTGGCGACCTTGCGCTGATTGGTCTGCCGCTTCAGGCGCTCGTCGTTGCGCACAAAGCTGGTCACGCCCTGCACACGCGTCTCGTCTCCAAACTTCTCGCCGAGCCTTCTCACTGGATCGAAACCACCGAAACGGTTTCTGCCGAACCCTCCGCGCACATCGTTCCTGAAACCTCCACCGTCCACGCCGACTGAACTCCCTAGGTACTTAATTTACGGCACAAATCCGCCTCGTGCTATTCGGTCTCTAACAACATCTCCACTGAACCGCATTTTCGGTTTGGAAAATGCCGCGACGCGCCCGATTGCCAAACCGCAACGGTAAAGAGACAATGACAAGTTCATGGCAACGAACGATCTCACCATCGTCATTCTCGCCGCGGGCAAAGGGACGCGCCTGAAGTCCGACGTTGCCAAGGTGCTGCATCGCGCCGGTGGGCATCCACTCGTCGAACACGTCGTGCGCGCCTGCCAGCCGCTCGCAAAGAATATTCTCGTGGTCGTTGGACATCAGGCCGAAGACGTGCGCAAGGCCGTCGCCCCGCTGGGCGCTTCCACCGTGCTGCAGCGTCCGCAAAACGGCACTGGCCACGCGATGCTCATTGCGCGCGCGGCAATCGATACGAATGCGCGCCTCGCCATCGTTCTTCCCGGTGACGCGCCGCTGATTCGCACGGAAACACTGCAAGCTCTTCTTGACGCGCATCGCGCCGGCCGCGCCGCAGCCACAATTCTCACCGCGCGGCTCGACAATCCGGCCGGCTACGGCCGCATCGTCAGAAAGCCCGACGGCAGCGTCGCCGCAATCGTCGAAGAGAAATCCGCCGGCCCCGCCGAACGCGAAATTCGCGAAGTCAATTCCAGCATTTATTGTTTCTCGCTCGAGAAGCTCTGGCCCTGCCTCGCCGAACTGCGCCCGGACAACGCGCATCGCGAGCTTTACCTCACCGACACGGTTGCCATGCTCAATCAAAAGGGCGAACGTGTGCTCGCCGTCGAGTCCGCCGACGCCAGGGAAACCTTCGGCTGCAACACGCGCGCCGAGCTCGCGGAAATCGATCGCGCCTTTCGGGCCCGCAAAGCGGCGGCACTGATGGACGCAGGAGTCACCATTTACCTGCCGGAGACCGTCTTGATTGATCCCGACGTCGAGATTGCGCACGACACAGTAATCGAGCCTGCCGTGCAGTTGCTCGGCGCGACTCGCATCGGCTCGCGCTGCACCATTCAAACCGGCAGCATTCTCGCGAACGCCACGCTTGCCGACAACGTCCTGGTCCGCCAGCATTCCGTCATCACGTCGAGCCTTCTCGCTTCCGGCGCGATCGTTGGGCCGTTCGCGCATCTCCGCGAAGGCTCGGACTTGCGTTCGGGCGCGCGCGTTGGCAATTTTGTCGAAGTAAAAAAGAGCCTCCTCGGCGAAGGCGTGAAAGCCATGCATCTCACCTATCTGGGCGACGCGACCATTGGCCGCGACACAAACATTGGCGCCGGCACCATCACCTGCAACTACGACGGCGTGAAAAAAAATCCTACGCGCATCGGTGAGCGTGTCTTCGTTGGCAGTGACTCCGCGCTCGTTGCGCCCATCACCGTCGGCGACGGCGCATATATCGCCGCCGGTTCCACCGTCACGGAAGACATTCCCGCCGACGCCCTTGCCATCGCGCGCGGCCGCCAAGTCAACAAGCCCGGATGGGCCGCCGCCCGGCGGGCAAAATCGTCGGAATCAAAATCCACTGCGGCGAAAACCTCTGCGCCGCGTCGCGATTCCGCGAAAAAGCTCGCTGAGCGCCCGCGTCGCAAATCCTCCGCGCCAACAAAGAAATCTCGGCGCCGATAGTTTGCTCCCGCCGGCCCTTCTCCGGGATTTCGCCGGTCAGGACGGTCTCGCTGATGTGTTAGAATCTTCTCGGGGAGATTCCGCGCAATGAAATTCGGTGTCGTAGTGTTTCCCGGTTCGAATTGCGACGACGACGCCTACCACGCCGTCGGCGCGGTCCTTGGCGAGCACGTCGAATTCCTCTGGCATCGCTCCGAACAAATTCCTGGCTGCGACGCCATCATTCTTCCCGGCGGTTTTGCTTTCGGCGACTATCTCCGCACCGGCGCCATCGCGCGCTTTTCGCCTGTCATGCGCGCCGTTGAGCGCTTCTCTCGCCGCGGCGGCCTGGTGCTCGGCATTTGCAACGGGTTTCAAATTCTTCTCGAAGCTGGCCTGCTGCCCGGCGCGATGCTCCGCAATCGCGATTTACGTTTCATCTGCCGCCACGTGAATATTCGCGTCGAAAACACGGACACGCCGTTCACCTGCGCCGCGCAAGCGGGCCAGGTTTTGAAAGTCCCCATCGCCCACATGGAAGGAAATTATTTCTGCGACGCCGCAACGCTCGCCGACCTCGAGCGCAATCGCCAGATCGTTTTTCGTTACGCCACGCCCGAAGGCCATGTCGAAGACTCCGCCAATCCCAATGGCTCGCTTGCCGCAATCGCCGGTATTTGCAATCGCGAGCGCAACGTGATGGGCATGATGCCGCATCCGGAGCGCGCCGTTGAAGCGTCGCTCGGCTCCGTCGACGGCCTCGTCGTTTTCCGCTCCATGGTCGAATCCTTCGCCCACGCTGGCGCGTTCAAATCCCGAGGCCAGCCCGCGGTCACCGCCTAGCCGCGTGAAACTTTCACATCACCAAATTCGTTCCTTCATACGTGGCTCGGCAAGTATTTAGGGATTCAAGTCAAGAGACAAGAAACGCTGCATGATTGGAACCGAAATCAAAATCACCGCCGAAGTTGTCGCCGAGCACGGCCTCACCGCCGAAGAATTCGCGCGCGTACAAAAAATCCTCGGGCGCGACCCGTCCATCACCGAACTCGGCGTTTTCAGCGTCATGTGGAGCGAGCACTGCTCCTATAAGTCCAGCAAAGTTCACCTGAAACGCCTGCCCACCACCGGTTCGCGCGTTGTGCAGGGCCCCGGCGAAAACGCCGGAGTCGTCGACATCGGCGACGGCCTCGTTGCCGTTTTCAAAATCGAATCGCACAATCATCCCAGCTTCGTCGAGCCGTATCAGGGCGCGGCTACGGGCGTCGGCGGCATACTGCGCGATGTTTTCACCATGGGCGCGCGCCCCATCGCCGTCCTCGATTCACTCCGCTTCGGGCCGCTCAAGAAAGGCATGGGCGTTTCAGACGAAGAAGCCGCGCGCAATCGCCGCATCCTCGACGGCGTAATCGGCGGCATCGCTTTTTACGGCAACTGTTTCGGCGTCCCTACCGCCGGCGGCGAAGTGCAATTCGAGTCCTGCTATTCGAATAATCCCCTCGTCAACGCTCTGGCCCTTGGCATCGCTCGCCGCGATGAGCTTTTTTTCGCGCGCGCGCGCGGCGCGGGCAATCCCGTAATTTACGTCGGTGCAAAAACCGGACGCGACGGCATTCACGGCGCATCGCTTCTCGCCTCAGCCGAATTCAGCGAGGAGTCGCAGCAAAAACGCCCCAACGTGCAGGTCGGCGACCCCTTCATGGAAAAATTGCTCCTCGAAGCCTGCCTCGAAGTCATGCGCACCGGTGCCGTGGTCGCCATTCAGGACATGGGGGCTGCGGGATTGACCAGCTCTTCGTCGGAGATGGCTTCGCGCGGCGGAACGGGAATCGAAATCGAGCTCGCGCGCGTCCCGCAGCGTGAAACGGGCATGACGCCGTACGAAATCATGCTCAGTGAATCGCAGGAGCGCATGTTGCTCGTCGCCGAGCGCGGCCGCGAACGCGAAGTCTTCGACGTTTTCAGCAAGTGGGGCCTCGACGCGGTCGAAATTGGCCGCGTTACCGAAGATGGTCGATTGCGCATCCTCGAAAACGGCAGCACGGTCGCCGACATTCCCGCGCACGCCATCGCCGAAGAAGGCCCGGTTTATAAGCGTCCGATTGCGCCCGCGAAATCACCGGAATCCTTTGCGCCGCTCGTCGAATTCGCATGCGCCGGCGCGGCCCTGAACAAAGATTTTTGCAAGCTTCTCGCTTCGCCCGCAATTGCCTCAAAGCGCTGGATCTTCGAGCAGTACGACCACATGGTGCGGACCAATACGCGCGTCGGCCCGGGCGCGGGCGATGCCTCCATTATTCGTATCAAGGAAACGAAACGTGCACTCGCCCTCGCCACCGACGGCAACGGCCGCTGGTGCCAGCTCGCGCCGCGCATCGGTGCCATGCACGCCGTCGCCGAAGCCGCCCGCAACGTCGCGTGCGCCGGCGCGCGCCCCGTGGCCGCCACGAATTGCCTCAACTTCGGCAATCCCGAAAAGCCCGAAGTGATGGCGCAGTTCAGCGAAGCAATTGACGGCATCGCCGAAGCTTGCCGCGCCCTCGATGTCCCCATCACCGGCGGCAACGTCAGCTTCTACAACGAAACGCTCGGCCGCGCGATTTACCCCACGCCGGTTCTCGGCGTTCTCGGCATTCTCGAAGATGCGGATTGCGCGCTCGGCGTGGCCTTTCAACATGAGGGCGACGCAATCCTCCTCCTCGATGGCGCTCTCTTGCGTGCGAGTCTCGATGAAGAATCCCAGCGCCGCGAATTTTCATCTTCCGAGTACGCCAAGACGATTCACGGCATCGTCGCCGGCTCTCCTCCCGCGATTGAGCTTCACGCGGAGAAAAATATTATCGACTGCCTCGTCGCTCTCGCCGCTGCACGCGCCATCGCATCCGCGCACGATATCAGCGACGGCGGCCTCGCCGTCACGCTGGCCGAATCCTGTTTCGCTGGCAACGACGGCCTTTCCGCCGAAATCTCGCTCAAATCCGCGCAGGCCGCCGAATTTGCTCTGTTCGGCGAAACAGGCGCGCGCGCCATTCTCTCCGCCCCTGTCGCTTCGCTTGCCCGCGTGCTCCAGATTGCGGCACAATATAAGGTTGCAGCGCAGCCAATCGGCAAAGTCACTCGCGGTGAATTCTGCATCCAATTGAACGGTCAGCCAAGGATTCGCGCCGCCGCGGATTCGCTTCGCCAAATCTGGGCCACCGCGCTCGAACACGCGCTCGGAAACGAATGAATCGCGCATTCCATCTCGACGACGACCACTTCCACGACGAGTGCGGTGTCTTCGGCGTCTTCGGCAACGAAGAGGCCGCGAAGCTCACCTATCTTGGCCTTTACGCCCTCCAGCATCGCGGCCAGGAGTCGGCCGGCGTCGCCGCTACCGAAGGCGTGCAACTGCGCGTCGAAAAGGGCATGGGTTTGGTGCAGGAATTATTCACGCCGGACGTGATTGCGCGCCTGCCAGGCGCGGCGGCCATTGGCCACACGCGCTATTCCACCGCGGGCGACACCACGTTGATGAACGCCCAGCCTCTCGCTTCCGATTGCAATAAGGGCAAGCTCGCGCTCGCGCACAACGGCAACCTGACCAACGCCCTGGAACTCCGCCGCAGCCTCGAACACAAAGGTTCCATCTTTCAGACTACGAGCGACACCGAAGTGATCGTCCATCTCGTCGCGCGCAGCAAAGTCGGGAACCTCACCGGAGCAATCGCCGACGCGCTCGGCCAGGTCGAAGGCGCGTACTCGCTTTTAGTCCTCACGCGCGACGAAATTTTCGCCATTCGCGACCCGCGCGGCTTCCGTCCGCTCGCCCTCGGACGTCTCGGCGACGCCTGGGTTGTCGGCTCGGAAACTTGCGCTTTCGATTTGATTGGCGCGGAATATGTTCGCGACGTTGAGCCTGGCGAGATGCTGCGTGTCTCCAAAAGCGGCGTCGAATCCATTCATTTCGCGCCCGAAAAGCAGCATCAATACTGCATCTTCGAGCATGTTTATTTCGCGCGGCCTGATAGCGTCGTCTTCGGCCGTCCTGTAAATCCCACACGCGAACGCCTCGGCCGTTTGCTCGCGCGCGAGCATCCCGCCATCGCGGACATGGTCGTGCCTGTTCCCGATTCCGGCGTGCCCGCGGCCATCGGCTATGCCAGCGAATCCGCCATCCCATTCCGCATGGGCTTAATTCGCAATCATTATATTGGCCGCACGTTCATCGAACCTTCGCAGGCCATTCGCGATTTCGGCGTGCGCTTGAAACTGAATCCGGTGCGACGTCTTCTCGAAGGCCGCCGCGTGGTTCTCGTCGACGATTCCATCGTCCGCGGCACCACCAGTCGAAAAATCGTGCGCATGATGCGCGAATCCGGCGTCGCCGAAGTGCACATGCGCATCAGTTGCCCGCCGACTGTTTCGCCGTGCCACTACGGTATTGACACGCCCACGAAGCTGGAACTCATCGGTGCGCAAAAGTCGATCGAACAAATTCGCGAGTTCATCGGTGCCGATTCTCTCGGCTATCTTTCACTCGACAACCTCCGCGCCGCCGTCGAGGACAACGACGGCAAGTTCTGCACCGCGTGCTACACCGGCGTTTATCCGACCGAGCTCGTCCAACTCGAAGTGGAGGCGCATCGTGCCTGTTGAACGCGACGAAGCAAAAAGCGAGCGCGCAAAAACAATGCGCCAACGGCTTCTGCGTGAAATTGTCTCGTGGGTCTGGCTTTTCCTTGCGCTTTTCGTCGTCGAGAGCGCCGTGGCGCAGAGCCGCCTGATTCCCAGCGGCTCAATGGAAAACACTGTTCTAATCGGCGACCACATGATCGTCAGCCCGCTCGGCTACGCCCTTTGCATTCCTTACACCGAATTGCACATTCCGCTGTGGCGCAATCCGAAACGCCAGCAGATCATCGTTCTTGAATCGCCGCTCACCCATTCCGAAGATCTGATCAAGCGCGTCATCGGCATTCCCGGCGATGCCATCGACATTCGCGAAGGCATTGTCTACGTCAATGGCAAGCGCTTGAACGAGCCATACGTGCTGCGCGATTCCGACGCTATGGCCAGCTCGGTCGAGAATTTCCCGCCCGCGGACAATGGGGTTTTTCAAGGTCTCACACCCGAATGGGCCGCGGACCTGCACAAATACGTGGTCAATGGCAAGCTCATCGTTCCGCCCAACGATTACTTCGTCATGGGCGACAATCGCGGCGATTCTTATGACAGCCGCTACTGGGGTTTTGTGCCTCGGAAGAACATCATCGCCACCCCCTGGTTCATCTTTATGTCCATCAATGCGCCCGACGGCGTCTGGCAGCCCGGCCATATCGGCGAGCGCCTCGAGACCTATCTGACGATTTTTGCTCATCCCAGCGAAGTCCGTTGGCACCGTTTGTTCCGTCCGCTTTAAACGTGGAGACCCAATAGTGCCTGCTGCGAAGTCGAGAAAGACAAAAAGCAATCCGAAGCCCGCGCCTCCCCCGCACACCACTGGCGACAAAATCCGTCGTGAACTGATTTCCTGGTTTTGGGTCATCCTCGCATTCCTGATCATTGAATCCGTCTTCGTCCAGGCGCGCGTGATTCCCAGCGCATCCATGGAGAACACCATTCTGATCGGTGACCATCTCATCGTCACGCTGCTTGGCTACGACGTAGGCATTCCGTTCACCGAGCATCACTATCCGCTGTGGCGCAATCCAAAACGACAGCAGATCATCGTCTTTGAAGCTCCTCCAGAGGCGGCTCAAAACGAGGATTTCATCAAGCGCGTCATCGGCGTTCCCGGCGATGCCATCAATATCAGCCGCGGAATCGTCTACGTGAATGGCCGGCGCTTGAACGAACCGTACGTGAATCGCGATCCCTCCGATGCGGACAGCCCCGTCGAGAATTTCCCGCCCAGCGGGAACAATCTCTTCGAGGGAATGGGTCCGCAATGGGCGGCGAATCTGCCCAAATATGTCAAAAACGGCAAACTGATCGTTCCACCCAATAGTTATTTCGCGATGGGCGATAATCGCGATGATTCCGATGACAGCCGTTACTGGGGTTTTGTGCCGCGCCGGAATATCATCGGCACGCCTTTGTTTATCTACATGTCTGTCCGCGCTCCGGACGAGGTCTGGGAGCCGGGCCACATCGGCGAGCGACTCGGTGCATATCTAAGTATCTTAGTCCATCCGAGCGACATGCGTTGGCGCCGGTTGTTCCATACCTTTTGAAAGGGAAGCGGTTTTTCCACAGGAAGCAGGGCGATTCCCATGCGTTACGCTGATGCCGGAGTTGACATTTTACGCGCGGACGACGCGAAGCAGCGGATTCGCCGTCTCGCGGGCCGCACGTTCAATCGCGCCGTTCTCGCGCCCATCGGCGGCTTCGGCTCCCTGTTTCATCTCGACCCGAAGCGCTGGCGCGATCCCGTGCTTGTGGCCAGCGCCGACGGCGTTGGCACAAAGCTGAAAATCGCTTCGGCTGCAGGCGTCCACTCCACAGTTGGCGCGGACATTGTCAATCACTGCATCAACGACATTCTGACGCAGGGCGCCGCGCCGCTTTTTTTTCTCGACTATCTGGCCATGAGCCGCATCGATTCACAAGTGGTCGAGCAAATTCTCGATGGCATGAGCCGCGCCGCGCGCCAGGCTGGCTGCGCGCTGATTGGCGGTGAAACAGCGGAGATGCCGGACATGTACGCCCCCGGCGAATACGACCTCGCCGGTTTCATCGTCGGAGTCGTCGAGCGCGGCCATCAACCTGACCCGCGTAACGTCCGCCCCGGCGACGCGTTGATCGCGCTGCCTTCGAGCGGCCTGCACACCAATGGCTATTCGCTCGCCCGCAAACTCGTCTTCGATGTCGCGGGACTGAAGCCCGATTCTTACGTTGCCGAGATCAGCAATAAAATCGCTGCTGAACTCTTAAAACCGCATCGCTGCTACTGGCCCATGCTCAAGCGCGTCGTCGCCCGCAGCTGGCTCACGGGCATGGCCCATATCACGGGCGGCGGCATTCCCGGCAATCTCCCGCGCGTGCTCCCGCGCAATGTTCACGCCATCGTCGAACTGGGGTCCTGGCCCGTCCTGCCGATCTTTCGCTACCTCGCGCGAATCGGGAAAATCGAGACGGAAGAACTCCTGCGCACCTTCAACATGGGTGTGGGAATGATTCTGGTCGTCGCGCCCAAAAACGTAAAAAAGGTCGAATCGGAATTGAAGCGCCGCCGCGAACGCTTCTTCCGCATCGGCCGCATCGAAGCCGCGCCCGCCGGCAAGCCTCGCGTCACGTTTTTCGGCTCCCTCAATATTCCCTAAAACTCATCGGCATGTAGCTCATGTCCCGCCAGCGTTTTTGGCTGGCTGACATGAGGTATTTCGTCTTCGGCATGGCGGATTCACCCGCCCGTTTTTGCTCTTCGGCGGGCGGGGATTCATCCCGCCTTTGCGTGCCTCGTTCTTTGTGGGGCGTCAGCCCCTCTCCCTGACCGTCCCCTGAAACTCATCAGCGCGAGTGGCTGCGGAAAGCGCCCCGAATCTTTTCTTGACTGTCTGAATCCGATAAAATGCCTCCCATGCTGGCCGCCAAATTGCCAAACACCGGAGAAATCGCGCCCGAGTTCGAGCTGCCCGATTCGACGGGCGCCCTGCGGCGTCTATCGCAACTGGTTTTGCAAGGGCCCGTCGTCCTTGTTTTCTTTCGCGGTCACTGGTGACCTTTCTGCCTCCGCCAGTTGGCGGATTACCGCGAGCACTACGGTGAAATTCGCGCGACGGGCGCGAGCGTCGTGGCAATCTCCGTCGACTCGCCCGGGAAATCCGAAGCGGTGCGCCAGGAGTTGCGGCTGCCCTTCCCCATTTTGTCTGATATGGACCGCCGCGTCGTTCAGCAATGGGATATTTACAACGCGAAAGAGAAGGGCGGGATCGCTCGGCCGGCCGTTTTCATCATCAATCGTGACCGCATCGTGCGTTACTGTTCGATTGACGTGACGTCCGCGCGCGTACCCGTTTCAGAGATCGTTCGCATTCTTCAAACAAAAGAAGAAGCACGGCCCGCAAGGCGTCAACTGTTCTTGCCGCATCCCGCGGATTTCATCCGCGCAATCCGCAACGCGATGCACCTCGGCATTCGCTCGCCTCGCGCGTAGGTTTACTGCGTGGTCGTCGGCGCGTCCACAAGAGCCTTCCAGCTCCCGTCCGTCTGCTTGCCCCACACGACCACATATTTTGCTTTGACCGTCTGGGGCTTACCGTTCTTGCCATTCACTGTCAGTTGGTAGTCCCCGATTTCGTAAGCGGAATCCCCGCCGCCCTTCGAAATCTCTATCTTGGCGGGCGCGAATGACAGCGCAAAACCGGGGCTTCCCATCAATCCGGCCCACGTTTTGCGAATAGCGTCCTTACCAGAAGCAAGAGGCGCGCCGGGCGCCAGCAATGTTCCATTTTCAGCATAAAACGCCGTAGTTTGGTCAGCATCTTTCAACGCGACAGCCTTCGCCCAGGCAACATCAGTCGCGCGAATAGTCGCTTCATCCTGCGCTTGCATGGCTTGCATCACCTTTTGCTCTGCTTCGGTGTCTTCCGCCGGTTTTTGCGCGCACGAGACGATACCGAGCGCTTCCATCGCCAACAGCGTCGACCCAACGATTGCGCAGCGCCACATCCTCATTGACCACCTCCTCAGGGCAAATTGCGTTGCGCGGCAGAATGAACGTGCTGCCGCACGATGTCAAGCCACTGCGCGGCCCAGCATTGAGCTTCCGCAAATGTGCCTAGCTGCACCCGTTTTGCACGTCGCGCAAATTGTGCTAACTTCGCTCGCTTATGAAGAAGCGCATCGGCGTACTACTCTCCGGACGGGGCTCGAATTTCGATGCGCTCGCGGAGAGTGTTTCCGCGGGCCGCATCCCTAACGCGGAAATCGCCCTCGTCATCAGCCATCGCGAAGGCGCTCCCGGCATCGAATGCGCCCGCGCACGCGGCATCGAAGCTCGTGTGATTCCCTCGAAGGGCCTCGAACGCGAAGCCTATGACCGCCAGGTCGTCGCCGCGCTGCAAGAGAAAAAAGTCGACCTCGTTTGCCTCGCCGGCTACATGCGGTTGCTCTCACCCTATTTCGTCCAAGCCTTTCGCGGCCGCATTTTGAATATTCATCCGTCGCTCCTGCCCGCATTTCCGGGTCTCGAATCCCAGCGCCAAGCCCTCGAGCACGGCGCGAAATTCGCCGGATGCACCGTGCATTTTGTCGACGAGACTCTCGACGCCGGTCCCATCATTGTGCAATCCGCAATCCCGATTCGCGACGATGACACGGTCGAATCGCTTTCCGAGCGCATTCTCGCCGAAGAACACCGCATCTACTCCGAAGCCGTGCGCATCGTCCTCGAAGGCCGCTTTCGTATTGACGGCCGCCGCGTCATAATCCTCTCTGCTGCTGCCATGTCAACAAACGCCGCAAAAAACCATGTCTGAACTGCGCTACAGTTCCGTCCCTCATTCTCCTAAGTCAGTGGACGAACAACTCGCCTACATTCGCAAAGGCGCGGCCGAAATAATTCCCGAGGCTGAACTTCGAGCGAAGCTCGAGCAGTCCGTGAAATCCGGCAAGCCTCTGCGCGTCTATCTCGGCGTCGATCCCACCGCGCCCGACATCCATCTTGGCCACACGGTCGTTCTGCGCAAGCTGAAACATTTTCAGGACATGGGCCACACCGCGATTTTCCTCATCGGCAATTTTTCCGCCATGATCGGCGACCCCACGGGACAATCCGAAACGCGCCCTCCGCTCTCGCACGAGCTAGTGGATGCGAACGCAAAAACGTATCTCGCGCAGGTCTACAAAATCCTCGATCGCGACAAAACTGAAGTCCGCTACAACAGCGAGTGGCTCGGCAAAATGTCGAGTTACGACGTGGTGCGCCTCTGCGGCCACTATCGCCTCGCGCGCATGCTCGAACGCGAGGATTTCCGTTCGCGCCTCGAGAAAAATCTGCCGATTTCCGTTCACGAGCTGCTTTATCCGCTGCTCACCGCGTGCGATGCCGTCGAGCTCAAATCCGACGTCGAGCTCGGCGCCACCGAGCAGAAGTTCAACATTCTGGTGCACCGCGAAATCCAGCGCGAGTACGGTTTATCCCCGCAGGTTGTGTTCACCATGCCCATTCTCGTCGGCCTCGACGGCGTAAAAAAAATGTCCAAAAGCCTCGGCAATTACGTCGGCATCACCGAAGCGCCGAAAGACATGTTCGGCAAGCTCATGTCCATCTCCGACGATTTGATGTGGTCCTACTACGAACTGCTCACGGACTTCGAGGAGCGCGTCATCGTCCGCTTGAAAGAAGAAGTCCGCACCGGCGTCCTCCATCCCATGGACGCCAAAATGCAGCTCGCCCACACCATCATCGCCAATTTCCACGGCGAAGCCGCCGCCGCCGCTGCGCGCGACAAATTCCAGCGTGTCTTCCGCGACCGCCAAGCGCCGGAAGACGCGCCAGTTCGCAAATTGCCGCGTGGCGAATCAAAGCGTTTAAACGCGCTTCTCGTCGAATTGAGTCTCGCGCCCTCGCGCGCCGAAGCCGAACGCCTCATCAAGCAGGGCGCCGTCGAAATCGACGGTCAGTCCGTGGAAAATGTAAGACACGAAGTCGACTTATCGAAGCCGGGTAGCAGCTTTCTCCTTCGCGCCGGCAAAAAAAAATTCCTCCGCCTCATCGTCGAATAGCTGTTCTGTAGCTCAGGTCCCGTCCCGACGTTTTCAGTCGGGATTGACCTGAGGTCTTTCATTCCGCGAGCAACAGAATCCCTTCGGTGCGTTCACACTCCATAGCCCGTTACAGCGCAGCGTTCACGGACAGCAACCGATCTCCCTCTCATTTGTGTATCCCCGCATCGAAAGTATCGGTACCCGCCAAGCGGCCGTCGAGTGTGCCCGGAATCAGCGGCGCGCTGGCATTCAACTCCATCGAACCGTTTCGATTGTCGGCAATTGTGATGTTGTTGGCCGTCAACGTGCGCCCTAAAGCTTGATTGAAACTCGCGAGCGCAATTTCATAGTTCGCTTTGGCTTGCAGTTCACTCACCTTAGCACCGTTCAGGATCGATCCATATTGGACAATCAGGTACGTCGTCGATTTTCCGAAATTGAATTTCTTCACTTCGTAGTCGTACGATTGTTGCGCCAGTTGCGTTGCCTTTGCTGCTTCTCCTACCTGCGCCGCGTCTAGTTTAACTGCTGTGAGCGCCTCGCTCACATTGGAGAAGATTGTGCTTCTTTGCCGATGGTCTGAAAGCTTGTCTCGGCGTTCAATCAACTGATCCTGGGCATTCGCGGCCTGAGCGGAACGATTGCGCAACGGAAGATTCAGATTCAAGCTCGCAGCATACTCGGGCGACCGGTTATGGAAGATCTGGGAGTAGGCGCTGCTAATGCCTCCGGGAATTGTGGCGCCGATAGTGCCGTTTGCTACGCCTATAAAGATGGGAATGCCATTGGAAGTTACGGGATTCCCATTCTGATTGACGACGGGTTCTGTGAGCGCGGGCGAAAATGTCCCGTTGGCAACGAACGGCCCCGTTGTATTCCCGCTCAAACCCACGCTGACGTATTCCCCAGATAAAGTGAGCGTTGGCAAGAGCGAGTTCTTTGTTGCGCGCACGTCGTACTGGTCATTGCGTAGCGTAAGCTGGTCGACCTGCAGTTCGGGCCGGTTCGCCCATGCTTCCTTGACCGCCTCGTCCAGCGTGACATCGGGGACCTGAGGCGTTACTTCGAGCGGCGTTGTAGGTACTATTTCTACTCCCCTGAGTCTCGGGTCCGATGGGTCCTTCGTGATGAGGTTGCGTATGACGTCTTCCTGCACACTCTCGCTGACCTGCGCGCCGATCAAATTTTGATTGCCTTGGGCAATAAATGTTTCCGCGAAGACGACGTCGCTGGGACTCGACGTGCCAATTTTAAGCTGGCGCTGGTCATCGTCGTACAGCCGCTGGTAGCCCGCCAGCGCTTGCTTGGCGGCTTCGACGGCCCGCCGATCAAAGACCAGAGTCCAATATTGGGTCTGGACCTGAGTGATCTCAGAGATCACTGTCTCTTCGAATTGGAGCTGCCCGATCTTGGTGTTGTTCGTGGCCTCGAGAATAAAGCGTGTGTGAGGCAAGAAGCCCCAGCCATTCAGCAAAGGCTGCTGAATTTGGGCAACCAGGACCGATGTCAGTGCAGGATTGAAAAAGTTCGCCGACGGGGAAGATGAACTTCTGTCATTGTTGAGTTGCACATTGAACACAGTTCCGCTGTGGAATTCCTGCGTGTAGCTCAGGTTGACCTGCGCATTGTGGCTGGCCTGCGTGATGGCCCCCGAACTCGTGCCGACGCCACTCGACAAAGGATTATTCACGCTCTGCGAGATGTCGCTGATGCTCGAGTTTACGGCGATCACAGGATCAAAGCTGCCTCCGCCGCCGCCCCCGATAACGAATTGGCCCAGAGGGGCGCCGCCGCCTTCAGCGTTGAGAATATTGGTTTCATCGATCCACGGAGTGTATTCGGCAACCCCGATGTTGAGATCGTTTTCCAGTGCCAGGGCAATCGCGTCCTGGAGACTCAGATTCAGCTTGCCATCCTGAATCAGACTGTAAACGTTTGGACTGTTCATCAAATTAGGTTGGGGTACATCTTGGCCCGTATAGGCGGCGAAGATATTCGGGAACGTCCGTTTGCCCTTGCTATAGTCGCGCCTCAGGAGAAAGCTTGTGTAAGGAGTGGCCGCATTCTGCGTTGCAGCCGCCCGCGTTTGCGGTGAGCTCTGCTGCGGAGCCGGCCCTTGGGCGAATGTTGGCGCGCCGATAGCCAGAGAACCCACAAGGTAAAGAACAACCACGACGCGAATCAGCCTTCCTGTCATAAGTCTTATCCCCTTCCCACCAGATTTTGAATATGGCTGCTTGCAGCCCAAATGAGACAAAGAGGCACTAAGTTCGGACACCCATTCAACGATTTCAAAGCACGATGGCAGCCAACAGTAAATCGATGTAAATAAAAGGCTAACCTGATATCTTCCTCTGGGGTTTGTCCGCAACCGGACGCTCTAAACCAGGAATGGACACACCCCTTCAAGGTCAACTACAGAGGTAGCATCACTTGGGAATAGCCCGGTCTGTATCAGGTCCCGTCCCGACGCCTTTCGCCGGGACTGACCTGAGGTCCTCCAGATGGTCCGAATACTCGCAGGGCTGGTCGGCCCGTTATCCTTATATCCAGTTTTAGTTCTTGCAGGAGGCCGCTCGGACTTATCGGCCCGCGTTTCTCTGTGAGGGTGCATTCCGCTTTCGTAGCACACCGTCGACTCCCCACGTTTCCCCCGCGTGCGTCGCGAAGAAAATCGCGAACAGAAATAGCAGCGGAATGTGATCCAAATTCGCGCCAAAATATCTCCACGCCGCAATGCCGTGCCCCGGCGCGTACCACGTAGCCAGCGCCAAACTGATCATGTGAATCGCGCCGCCCACCGATGCCACGCGCACGAAAACCCCCAGCACCAGCGCGATCCCAATTGCCAACTCGCCCCAACCGACAATCCTCGCGCACAGCACCGGGTGCACCAGCACAAACTTCTCAAGAAACACGCCGTAGAATCTCACCGGCTCGTTCTGGCTCAGCCAGCCGCGAACCCACACCCTGAAACTCGTGTGTGCAAATTCCGGCCCTGCGATTTTGTATTCGCCAAAGAAGAGAAAAATAATCCCCGTCAGTACCCGCACGACAGCAATCGTCTTCCGCCCCCAATCTGAATTTGCTCCGCCCGCCCGACCCATGTCTGCCTCCGCCCTCCCTGTTTGCTCGAGCGCGCTTCAGCTACCCATGCTCCACCAACCGCTTCAGCCGCGCCAACTCGCTCCGGTCGCGCCGCGCCACCGCGTGCCGCGTAATCAGCCAGTCAAAGAATTTCCCGAAGCGCCCAGGCATTTCGTAGCGGTCGCGCATCCTCAACCGCGTGCCGTCCCCGTTCTCCTCGATTTCCCACCGCTGCATCCCGCGGACGCCGTAAGCATCTTGAAACTGCCATTCGAGCACGCGTCCGCGCTCAAACTCCGTCACTACCGCCGTGTGTGACACTTCTCGCTTCCCTATTCGCCCGCTCAATCGCACTTTCAGTCCGTTGCGAAACTCAATCGCCCCGCCTTGCACTTCGAATTGCAAATCGAGCTCGCGTCCGTACCACGCGCCCATGCGGTGCGGCACGAAAAAAGCTCCGACGATTTTCGTCGGAGCGGCAATCTCCTGAATGAAAATCAAATCGGCCATTGGGAGTCCGGCTATCTTACCGGACGCCCGCGCAATTACAAATTGTGCTTCGCCAAATTCATTATCACTGTCGCAGCGCGCTCGAACTGCGAACCATCATGCATTTCGGGCGCAGCTAAGGTAAAAAGGTAGTGCTCTGCAAACAACAAAATGTCCACAACCTCAAATCGTCCGCCAGGTCCGCGCGGGAAGCCGCTCGTCGGCGTCGCCCTCGAACTCCGCAAGCACGGCCTCAATTTGCTCGCGCGATGCGCGCGCGAATATGGCGACCTCGTTTATCTCCCGCTCGCTTTCGGACAGAACCGTCTTCTCGTGAGTCATTCCGACCTGATCGAACAGGTTCTCGTCGTCCAGCATCACAAATTTCACAAGAGCGCTATGTCGAAGGCCGCCACCGGCCGTCTGCTCGGCAACGGCCTGCTCAACAGCGAAGGAGATTTCTGGCGGCGTCAGCGGCGTCTGGCGCAGCCCGCGTTTCAGAAAACGCGCGTCAACGAATACGCCGTCACGATGGTCGAGCACGCACTCGCCTACACCGCGCAATGGCGGGATGGCGAAGTCCGCGACGTCGCCGATGAAATGTCCCGCCTCACTTGCGGCATCGCGGTCAAAACGCTTTTCGGCATTGACCTTGGCGCCGAAGCCGACCGCGTCGGCGAAAATCTCACTAACCTGATGCGCTTTCAGATCAACCGCGTCCGCTCGCCCTTTCGCATTCCGGAAAATTTCCCCACTCCCGCGAACCGCCGCGCCAACGCCGCGTTTCAATATCTTGATTCCCTCGTCTACCGCATTATCGAGGAGCGCCGCGCGCGGGGCGCCGGTGGCAACGATCTGCTTTCGCGCTTAATCTCCGCGATGGATGAGGACGGCACGCAAATGACTCCGCGGCAATTGCGCGACGAAACCATGACGCTCTTTCTCGCCGGACACGAAACCACCGCGCTCACGCTTTCTTGGACGTGGTATCTCCTCGCGCAAAATCCCTCCGCCGAAGCGCGCGTGCACGAAGAATTATCCCGCGTTTTTGCCGGCCGCGCGTCGCGTGCGCTCGAAGCGAAAGACGGGGAGTCGCTTTCTTACCTCGATGCCGTCATTCGCGAATCGCTGCGCCTTTACCCGCCAGCGTACATCGTCGCTCGCGTGGCTATCGAGCCATTCGACCTCGGCGGCTATTCATTTCCGGCGGGCACGACAATTTTGATGTCGCAGTGGGTCATGCATCGCGACCCGCGCTATTTTCCCGAGCCGCTCGCCTTTCGCCCAGAGCGCTGGCTCGACGGATTGGCCGCGCGTCTGCCTACGCACGCGTATTTTCCGTTCGGAGGAGGTCCGCGCCGTTGCATTGGTCAGGGATTTGCTTTGATGGAAGCATCGCTCGTCGCGGCGACGCTCGCGCAGCGCTTCCGCTTTGAGTTGGAACCGGGACAAACGATCGTGCCGGAGCCTCTCGTCACGCTGCGTCCGCGCGGCGGCATCCGCATGCGCATCCACGCGCGGGGCCCTGGAATTCCAGAAAAAGGCGGTTTTCTAAAAAACGCTTAAGCTGGACTGACATGTCGTCTAGTGTTGCGTACCGAAAAAGGTGACCCATGGTTGCGTCGGGGCACGGTTTTAACCGTACCGCTCAAGTTGGGGAAGAAAAAGGGCTTCAACCCCTGAGGCAGGGTTGTCCCACCGAAGCTCATATATCCCGAATTTCGGAAATGCAATGCTGGTGAGACTTTTTTCGCTTCATCTTACGAATTTCGGTTGCTTGCCTTGGCCCCACGGATCGTACGTCAACGCGTAATTCACGCGCTCGGCAAGCGGGGGATGATTGTATAGCCACAGCTTGATGAAAGAATTCGGATGCGGATCCGATAGATCCACTTCGCCAAGAATCTGAAAAGCCCGCGCCGCCACTTGACTCGAATCAGGGATCAGTCCGTGTGTAACTTCGAGTCCGTACTGATCCGCCTGATGTTCAACGTGCCGGCTGAACGTGTTTGCCGCCGGCGAAGCCAGAAATCCCAGGATCGCGAACCATAAAAGCAGGACCGGAAGTGACGCCCAATCATCCGTCCCGCGAATTCCCCAACGCCCGCTCCATCGGGAAAGCGCCCACAACATTCCGCGAAAACCGAAATAGAGGAGGATAAATAGCAGGATTGCGCCGAAAATCAGTCCTTTATACACATGTCCCAAAACGTAATGCCCCATTTCATGCCCGAACACGAACATGGTCTCCGGCACGGTCATTTTCGCGATCGTTGTGTCCCACACCACCACGCGCTTCGACGCGCCAAATCCGGCCACATAGGCGTTCAGGTCGTTTCCCTTTTCACTTTCGTTCATCCAGAACATACGCTGCGGCGGAATATCCATGCCCGCGCGATGCACCACTTTTTCCAGCGCCACCACCAGCGCCGGATCCTTTGTTTCGAGCGGCTCAAATTTGTTGAAGAGCGGAGCAATCACCAGCGGAGTGAGAAAAATGACAAAAAATAAAATCGGCAACGCCGCCAGCCAAAAGTAGAACCACCAGCGACGCGGGCTGTGCCGGATCACCGCATAGAGAATCCACACCAGAATGATTCCAATCACGAACGAGACGATCTCTCCCTTGGTCCAATCCCACGCCCACGAAGCCCAACCCTGCACCGAAATTCCATAACTGCGCGAGAGCCATTGCCCGTACATGTCCGTCGGCAATCCCAGCACCGCGATGGTCAGCAGCAGAATCGGCGTGAAAATCACCGCCTGCAAGAATCGGACCTTCGTGGCGCGTTCGGCCCAATCGCGATATTTCGGCGCGAGCCTCCAGGCAAGAACGAGCAGCAATACGATGACGCCCCACACAAAATCGACGAAGTACAAAATGTATTGCGCGCGCGAATATTTCACCGCCTTCTCGTACAGATCCGGCGGCAGCGTGTACGCCTTCACGTCGGCTTTAGCCTGGCTGGTGTTCGTCTTTGCGGCCGAGGCGGATGCCTGCGTCTGCTGCAGGGAACTTGCCAAAGGCGCCGCCGCGGGAGACGCGAACGCGCTGGATGTGACAACGATCGTCGTCGCGACAAACAGCAACAATACCGCGAGGCCGGCAAGAAATTTGCGTATGCCGAATTTCGTCATCATTTCCTCCTCTGAAACGAAGCGTCGCAGGCTCTCAACTTCGGCGGGATTATGCCCCCAGCTGCCACAACCCACAAGGGTTATCGTTGCAGACGCGGCAAAAGTGGCGAGGAGCAATACGCGCAAGTTCGCCCGGAATTCACAAGGCGCTTCAAATTTGGCATTCGTCGGCGTACTCTTAGGGAAGTAGGCACCCGAGCGAACAGGTGCCTTTTTGGACGCGCTCTGGAACGTACTCAGACCGGCATCCGACGACACGGCTAGCATAGGAGCAGGCGCCTTCGAGGAAAAATCATGATACATGCCATGAGATTCGCGAATATAGCGGCTGTGCTAATTCTTGCGCCGGGAATTTCTTCCGCGATATTTGCCGCTGCTCCCCAGTCGAGTCAACAGTCCAGCCAATCGGTTGCCGAAGCGGCCCGCAAAGCGCAAGAAAAACAGAAGAACGCTCCCAAAGCAAAAACAGTTTGGACGAACGACAATATTCCGAATGCGCCCGGCGAGGTGAGCATCGTGGGACAGCCGCCGAGCGCGCCAAGCACTAGCGAAACTTCCCCGGCCAATGTCGCCGCACCGTCCGGCGCTGATCCAGAGAAAGTGGCTGCGGAACGCGCAAAGGTTTCTAGCAGCCTGGACGACGCCAAGAAACAACTCGACAGCGTGAAGACGGATCTTGATATCGCCCAGCGCGAATACGATCTGGACGCGGCGCAACTTTACAGCACGCCGGACTATTCCACCAACCAGAAGGGCCAAGCGAAAGTTGACGCCGAAAAAGCTGCCATCGCCACGAAGCAGCAAGCCGTGAACGCGGCACAAAAAAAAGTCGACGACCTGGAGAAGCAACTGAAGGCGCTCGGCGTAACACCAAAGCCAGCGCCCAAAACTCCACCAGCGCCTGCGGCCCCATCGTTGAAACCCTAAAAGCTGAACCCATACACAAAGTTAGTTGAACGTTCTCGCCATGCGCGGCGCGATTGGACAGAGCCGAGGCTTACTCTGCCACGCGCTGGCCGGCGATTTTTCTACCGCGTCTTGCAACCTTGCCCCAATATATAGTGCACCTTTCCCCTTGACACACTAGCGCCCGCCGCGCAGAATTCTTGCAGATTTTTTTCGCACGGGGGCTGGCGGCGCTCAAGCATTCGACGCCGCCAGAGGAATTTCGTTAATCGGGTTCGCCGTTTGAACTTCGCGAATTGAATTCGCTCGATTGCTCGGGGGGGACATGGTATTTCTGCCTGGCCGGACGGTGCAGTGCGTCAATCCAGGGTGCGCCGCGCGCGGGCACTGGCTGCGCGTCGAAATGGCGCCAGTCGAGCGCTGCTCGAATTGCAATTCACCGCTTCATAATGTGCCGCCGCCGCTGCCAACGCGCTTCCGAATGCGTCCCAGGCCGCTGGCAAGCTATCGCCCGCGGGCGCGTTGAGAGTTCCGCGCGGGCGCTAAAGTCTTTTTCTGCGGTGTTAGCTGCGCGCGTCAGAAATTCTGCGCTGCTGCCGCGAGCGTCCAGAAAATTTGTGGTGCGCGCTTGGTTGCGGCCAAATCGTCCCCGCAGCTCCTCCGCACACGTTGTATCCGCTGCATCTCTGGCTCCGCACAATTCATCGCGCAAAATAAAAAGGCCCCGGTTCCTCGAGGCCTTCTTTCTTTTTGACGAACTGCTGCGAGCAATCCGTTTTTAGAAGTAATACTTCAAAGCAAATTGAACAAGTCGCGGGCCCCGATCGGTTGTTACTTGTCCGAATGTACCGGAAAAACCCGTGCGACCGACGTTCTCAAATTGCGTGTGGTTGAAGGCATTAAACAACTCGGAGCGGAACTCCAACGACTGCGACTCTGTCACCTTGAACCTCTTGATGAACGACAGATCGTAGTTGTTAATCCCGGGGCCGATGACCACGTTCCGGCCCATGGTTCCAAGCGTGAACTGGGGCACGCTCGAGCAATTTAGATTGGTCGGATCAAAATAAAAATTGCCGGTTACGCTCCCGCCAAGACAATCGGCATTGATTGTCTGGACTCGGCGGGGATCGAACTTAGCAATCGACCCGGTAATATCCGGTCGATCGGAACCCAAGCCAAAGCCGCTCGAATCGATGCCGGATTGAATTGGAATCGGATTGCCAGACTGGAAAGTGATAATCCCGCCGATTTGCCAGCCGTCCAGCGCCTCGTCCATAAATTTGCTGCCCTTGATTCTTTCGCCTACGGGCAACTGCCAGATTTCGCTGAGCACGAACCGTTGGCGCACGTCAAAATCGGCGAGTCCGCGGTCGGCGTTAAAATTGAGGGGGTCCGAAAATGTGGATGAACGCTCCCGAAAGCCGGAAGTCAGGTCAATGGTCTTGCCGAACGTGTAAGCCGCGCGCGACAAAAAGCCGTGGCTCCAGCGCTTGTCCAAAGTCACTTGGAGCTGGTGGCTGTCGGACAAGCCGGCGCTCACGTCGGTGAGCAATTGTCCTGCTCCGGTCAAGATGCCATTTGCGTCGGTAGTGACCGGATCGCTTGAACTGGGTTGGTTGCCGTCGAGCGTGCACGCCGCCAGCGGCCGTGCGCAATCGGGGTTGATGAATCCATCGACGCTGAGTTGCTGTGCTTCAATCGTCTGGCTCGGGAAATTCTGGTCGGTTGTGCTGATGAGCTTGCGGCCAAGACTACCAACATAAACAGCCTCAAGCATTGTATTGGGTGTCAACTGATACTGAAAACCGTAATTAAAGTCCTCGGTGTACGGCGTGCGGAAATGAGGATCCGTGGTGAACGCAAATCCGACCTTCGGGGTCAAAAATGTTCCCGTCAGGCCGCGTGCAGCAAATGGAAAGGGATTGTTGCCACCGGTGGAACCGATCGGGGGCAATCCTGCGGCCGTGAAAGGGTCCGAAACGGCGTCAGTAGTATTACCCGAAAAAGAAGAGAAATTCAGGTTTTCGACTACGCCAAAGGGAGCCTGCCCGCCGTATTGAAGGTTCAGCGCTCCGTCTTCAATGTCGTAGAAAATGCCGAATCCGCCGCGCATTACGAGTTTTGCATTGCCAAACATGTCCCAAGCAAATCCGAAGCGAGGGGCAAAATTATTCTTGTCGGGATACACTAGGCCCCGGTTTGGAGTTCCAGGGTCATTTGGATAGAGAAAGTTCGGCGGAGCATTCGGAAAGACTGTAGATTGAGCGCCAGGGAACAGGCCCATGAGTTCATTGTGGATGTCATAGGGAGGTGAATAGTATTCGTAGCGCCCCCCCAGTGTCAGAGTCAGTCTCGGCAGAACTTTCCAGGTATCTTGGCCGTAGAAGTAGTACTGGGATGTGCGGATCCCGTAAGTTGCGGTCGAGAACTGAAAGAAATTATCCGGGAATCCGCCCACGAAGTCGGCTAGACCGTTGCCAGTAAAAGTGCCATTCAAGGGGCCAAGGCCGAATCCGGCAAAATCGAAGCTGCCATTGTTAAAGAAGTCGAACAGGAAATTATCGCGCACTCGCTCGACGCTGGCGCCGAATTTCCACTCGTGGTTGCCGTGAGGCAGAACAAAATTGTCATCGAAACCGAAAACTACATCTTTTAAAGTAGTAGGACCCTGGGGCGAGGGGCCGAGATTGAAACCGGGAGTGAAAATGATGGGCGGGGCGGCGCCGCTCGCATCGTCTGGGCTGACGTTGCTGAAGCCGAGTTGCGCAGGCGTGGTTTTGTCGCTTGGGACGGCCTGCAATGTCGCCGTGCGATTGATACTGCCTCGAAGCTCGTTCGTCCATCCGTTAGCAAACACGTGCGTCCACGCAAGCGACCCGACCTGGTCTTGAGTGTTCGTCGAAAAACCCGAGCCGCTAGGAACGTCCCCGCCTGTCGAGGCTCCGTTGATGACTTGGAACGGAAAAATCTGTCGGCTATTGTCCACCAGATAGTTGAATGAGAGTGTATCGCGCGACGTCAGGAGTTGATCGACCCGCAGAATTCCCTGGTCCTCGTTTGTCGTTGCCGACGGCGATGAAATAAAAGTATTGTTCGGCCCGTTCGGCGGCGGAAGGTACTTAGCAATGTAGTTGGCGGACACCGGATTCACCGGGACTTGGTCGTTCGGGTAAGGGTTGCCTGTTACCGGGTTAAATAATTGGGTGCCGCCTGGGTTTATGCAGTTGCCGCTGGAATCAAAGCCACTCGAGGATCCCGACGCCGCGGGGCAAAGCTCGCCGAAATTCCCTCCTCGTTCCGCGGTATCCAGCACGTTCAAGAGCGGGGAAGTTTCGCCTTCGACCCGGCGTGCTCCCTGGTAGGCGGCAAAAAAGAAAGTTTTATCATGCTTAATCGGGCCTCCGAGTGTGCCGCCAAAGACGTTCCGTTTGAAGGGGCTCCGCGGTGCCCCCGCAGCGTTGAGGAAGAAATCGTTGGCATTCAACGCGTCATTGCGCAGGAATTCAAACACGTCTCCATGGAACTTGTTCGTTCCTGACTTGGTAATTTGGTTGACGATGCCGCCGGACGTGCGGCCATATTCCGCGTCATAATTGTTTGTAAGGATTCTGAATTCCTGTACGGCATCCGGATTTGGACTGACGGCAATGTTGTTGTCGAGAAAGTCCGTATTGTCCGCCCCATTCACAAGGAAAGTCATGGACTCCGAACGCTGTCCGCTTACAGAAAATGGATTGCCGGAACCGTCGCCGGGGTCCGTGGCGAAGACACCCGCTTGGAGCAGACCGAGTTGCAGCGTGTCGCGGCCCACCAGCGGCAGATCATTGATGGCCCGCTGATTTTCGACCTTGCCGAGGACCGCGCTGGTTGTATCCACCTGGGCCACGTTGCCAGTCACCTCAACGGTTTGCGTTGCTTCGCCCAGTTTTAGCGAAACATCGAGGCGTCCCTGCTGATTCAACTCGAGAGCAATGCCCTTTTGCTGGAACGTGACAAAACCTGACTTGTCGACTTTAAGCGTGTAGGTTCCCACCGGAACGACCGGGAATACGTAGTTGCCCGTGGCATTGGTTTCGGTCGTGAGCACAACGTTTGTCCCGGTATTCGTGAGAGTTACGTTAGCACCGACGATCACCGCACCCGACGGATCGGTCACTACGCCCCGCAATGAGGCCGTCGCTTCTTGCGCTCGGGCGGTTTTGTTCGAAATGAAGAATGCAGCAACCAAAATCGCCAGCACGTATAGCAACCAGGCTCGCTTCACAGTCCACCCCCGCGGATTGTTTGGACTAGGTTTGCGGATGCACGGCCGCGACAGAGAACCCCCGTCGCCAACGCCGTGCACCTTGATGAGATGACCCCTAGGATATTTCCCCCGGGCTACACAGCTACACCCATAATTGCCGTCCGATTTTGCAAGCGGTTTACCATAATTCGGTTTTTCGTTCAACGAGAAGCTAAAGCGAACAAAAGAAGCAAATTGATTCACGGTCCGTGTGGACTTCCTTTTGCGCAAGCAGCCGGGAAAATACTCGAAACCGTATTTCCCTCCACAAAGTGGAATTTAGAGTCCAACGAAAAGCACATCCCTGCCTGCGGCAGGCGGGCTCCACCGCCCTTCGCAGAAAACGCGACCAGAAAGGGGGCGGTTCGCTTCCATTCGACAGGGACCGGAGGTTTCGGGGCAAAAAAAAGCGGCCGGTGGGGGTGCCGGCCGCTGTGGGCATGGGTGATGGAGGTGCACTGATTTCGAGGCCCCGCATCGCGGGGGGCGCAACACCGAGCCTCGAACACCTCGTTATTCTGCCTTCCGGTGCCCGCAGGGTCGATAGGCCACAAGGTTCAATTCGTTCTGGTACCGAGGTACTGCTAAGCACGGCCTGGCTCCGCGACACTCCTAACGGCCGACGCCACGGGCGCCGAAATATCGCAGCCTATTCCCCTCGCATAGGGGGAGGCTCGGGCGGCCCTATCGTTATATAAGGAACATTGGCGTCTCGAAGAGCTTTGTTCAGATTAGCGAGGTCTGTATTCACGACCTCGTGTACGGAATCCAGCGCCGTGCCCAGCT
>Ga0307373_10001598_pt1 | contig 42434 bp, 38 predicted proteins | sample OX2MG_FD_202534 | JGI IMG/M metagenome (GOLD analysis project Ga0307373, IMG submission 202534) | Soil microbial communities from Risofladan, Vaasa, Finland - OX-2 | ecosystem: Environmental > Terrestrial > Soil > Coastal area > Acid sulfate soil | place: Finland: Risofladan, Vaasa | collected...
TCACGCCGGCCGCATTCAGCTCGCCCGAGGCCTCCCGCACGTGTTTCTCCAGCGCCGCCCGCTGCTCGGGCGGGTCGCCAGCTTTCGCAGCCCCGATCACGAAAACCTCACCCCCACCGCGGCGCGCGAGCGCGGCCACGATGGGCAGCACGCTTTCGGCCAGGCCCTCCGGATCCACGGCCAGGACGATTCTCCGGTACATCTTCGACTCCGACTCTAGGCCACCTCGCGAGCTCAGCCGTGAACGCCGGGCAGGACCACGGTCGGGTCGGCCAGCAAGATCGGGCTTGCGCTCCTGAAGACCTCGGCGTAGGCGACGCCCAAGAGCCGGCCGAAGTACTGATCCTCGGCTTCGTAGAGGGCGAGCAGACGATCACCCTCAGGCTGAAAGATCGACGTATAGGCGGCGAGGGCCTGGCGCTTGCGGGCGTAGACCTCGCTGATGTCGACCGCAAAGGCGAACTCCGACCAGGGCGTCTCCATCTTGCAGTGGGGAAAGAAGAGGCGATTCACCATCCAGCGCGATTGGCTGGCCAGCTGCTCGCCGCCCGGGACGTCCTCCCATCGCCCGAGTCGGGCAAGGAACACAGCTGCTCGCGCGATGCCCGCTGCCGCGACATGGTCCGGGTGCACGCACGCCTCACCGATCGCGTACACCGTGCGGGGCCTGTGCTCTCGAATCAGCGCAGCCACCTCGAGCCGCAACCCTTGGTCGTCGGCCAGAAAGCGGTCTTGATGTCCGAGGGTCAGCCGCTCGACGCCGAGAATGCGGGCAGCTTCGGCCGCCTGTCGGGCGCGCTCGCCGCGAGGCGCGAAATCCGACGGCTCGCCCTCGGTCAGGTCGACGAGCAGAATTCGCTGGCCGCCCGTCGCCAGTTTGGCCAGCGTGCCTCCCATCTGGGTCTCGGCATCGTCGGGATGGGCGGTGATGACGAGGGCGTCGTAGCTCATCGAGCCCCCAAGGGCCTCTTAGCTCGCACCAGGGCGTCGATCGCAGTGACTTCGCGGCCGTCCACAGTCACTGGGCGAAGTACGCGCTCTGCTCGTTCGATGCCCAACCCTGGCAGGCCGCGCTCGATGTCGGACGGGGTGAAAAGCACCTCTGGATTCTGCGGCCCGCCGTGGCCCTGGCTGAGGTTGAGAAGATCGTGCCCGACCACCAGCAGGGTCCCTCCAGGCGCGAGTGCCGCACTGACTCCCTTCATGACGGCGGCGAGTTGGGCGGGGGGCAATTGAATGTACATGACGATCACGAGGTCGAAGGCGCCGTGGTCGGGCTGGTAGTCGAGGAGATCGGCGCGGACCCAGGTGACCTCGACACCTCGATCGGCGGCCAGGCTCCGTGCCTTGTCCAGGCCAACCTCTGAGAAGTCGACGCCGGTCACCTGCCAGCCAAGTTCGGCAAGCCAAATCGCATTCCGGCCTTCACCGCAGCCGACATCCAGCGCACGTCCGGGCGGGAGGTCAGCAACCTCACCGACGAGGAAGCGGTTCGGTCCCGCACCCCAAACCAGATCAGTCGTGGCATATCGCTGGTCCCATTCCTGGCTTCTCATGTAGCGCCTCCCTCCCCTGGTTCCTCTTCGTGCCGCAGTCGCTCCAGCTCGCGGTGGACGGCGAGGAGCGCCCGATAGAGGGCGGGACAGGTCGGGCACCCGGTCACGTGCTCGACGGCCCGCTCCAGCTCCGGACTGAGCTCGCCGTCGAGGAGATCGCTGGCTAGATCGCGCGCCTCGGCGCAGCTCAGCGCCATCATCTTGCCGGCTCCGCCAGCAATGTCACGAGTGCCTGGCGACCGCGACGAAGATGTGACTTGATCGTCGGCAGCGGAAGCCCAGAGTTCTCGGCGATCTCGCGGGCCTTCCAGCCCTGCAGATCGTGCATCACAACGGCCAATCGCTGGTCTGGGGTGAGCGAAGCCAATGCGCCTCTCAAACGCTCCCCACTCTCAAGCGCCACCGCCACCGCCTCCGGGTCGACCGAGTATCCGGGGTCCCGCCATAGCTCCTCCCGGCGCGCAGCGTCGAGACGGTTCTGCTCGGAGGAGCGTTTGCGGGCCACCTCTCGGCAGGTGTTGATGCAGATCCGCTGGAACCAAGAGCAAACGTCGGCCTCGGAACGGAATCCTTTCCGCCCGCCCAGAGCGCGCAGCGCCGACTCCTGGACGACATCTTCCGCCTCGGCGGAATCCGCAAGCATCGACGCCGCCATACGGGTCAGCCGACCGCGGCGCGACTCGATGCACGCAGTCAGCTCGTCTTCTGTCAGCACGCTGTCTGATCATCAGACGGCCAAACCCGGTCCGGACACAGCCAGACCGCCCAACCGAACCGGGTAGCTTGGCCCACCTTCAGGCGAGACTGCGGGGCCGAAAGGGCGCGCCCAGGATCGGGGCGATCAGGCAGAAGTTGAAGACTCCGGCCAGAACCGGAACCACGCCGACGATTGCGACCACGTAACCCCAGACGCCCTGGAAGTAAAGGCCGACTCCAATCAGGATGACTCCCGCCACGACGCGAAGAATCCGGCCTGCGGGTTTCGACATCCACTTTACAAACTGCATTGGTTATTCACCTCCTTGCTCATTAGATGGAGCAAGGCCGGAAAAGGATGCAGCACCAGACAGACGACCGGCGACTCTTCGGAGCCGCTGCGATGCGTCTTTGGCGATCGGCTCCAGCTCTGGGTTGCCGACCAAGCCGAGGGCGATCTCAGGATCAAGAAATGAAATGCGCGAACCGCTAGACGGTCCCGCTTCCACCACGACGTTGCAGGGCAACAGGAGGCCGATGCCCGGCTCGACCAGCAGCGCACGGTGGGACAGCGGCGGATTGCAGGCGCCCAGGATCTTGTATGGCTTGAAGTCGACGTTCAGCTTGTCTTTCAGCGTGCGTTGGACATCGATCTCGGTCAAAACGCCAAAGCCTTCTTCCTTGAGAAGTTCACGAACCCTGGACTCCGCCTCCCCAACAGTCAGGTCGGTGTCGACGCTGAACCCGTAACAAGGCTTCACGCTCATGCGGCCTCATTGGCCGCCAGCTTCAAGACCGACTCCACGAACATGGCCTCCGGGAGCGCGCCGACGAACGAACCCGACCGGTTGACCACCGTGCGCGGAACGCCCTGGACCTGGAAGCGGTCGGAGAGCTCGGGGTACTCGTTGGCCTCGACCACCAGCGAGCGCACCTTCGGTGAGGCAAGTGCCATCCGGTTGGCCATTGAGGCAGCGCCCGGACAGTAGGGACAGGTGGGAGTGACAAAGACCATCACTTCCACATCGCTTGCCAGCTTGGCGAGTTGCTCGGCCACCTCTGGCGAGAGTTCGTCACCTGTTCCAGACGCGCGTTCAATCGCGTCCAACACGGTGGCGAACTCATAACCCGAAGGTAAGCCCTGAAAGGTGATCCGGCTCTCCTCTCCGGGCCGCGCCACGGTCAGAGTCGGAACGGCGTCCACCTCGCGGGGTTGCTCGCTCACATCGATCACAGTCAGCTGGAGCTTGTCTGGAGCCGCCTCGACCAGGGTCCGCGCAAGTTCCTCCGTCACTTCACAGGTCTGGCAGCCGACGCCACCAGGCAGGATCAGGCGGCCCGTGTCTGGTCGCCGGTAAAGCCGCAGCTCGACCGGTCCGCTGAGCGTCTCGGCGAGCCGTTCTCGAACCTGTTGCTTTGTCTTCTCGTCCATCAAGGTCATCTCGTCATCTCCTGTCTGGCAATTCTTCAGCTACGAATCTCGGACAGCGCCCGAAGGCCGCGATCAAGGCGAAGCTTGGTCTGCGGACCCAGCTCGGCATCTTCGACGCAGGCCAGCAGATTGCTGGCAACCAGGCGGTGGTTGAATCGATCCACCGCCGCTCCCATCGCCGAGACCTGCCGCACAACTTCGTCACAGGGACGACCGTCTTCGATCATCCGCTGGACACCGCGAGACTGACCTTCGATCCGCCGCAATGCTTTCAGCAGCTCAGACGCATTCCGATATTCCATCTAGCCCAGTATACCCCCGGGGGTATGGGGGTATTCCCCCCAGCGCGTCTACTGAAGCTTCGTCGTCGTGTATTCGAGGCAGGTCTCGATCTGCGCAGCGTCCAGCTTCTCACCGGGCTTGGCCTCGAGCCGGACTCGGATCGAATCACCCGCACCGGCAACCTCCATGGAGGCCAGCTTGGCGTACTCGTCGGTCGGACCCGCGCATCGCCCGGCCTGGCATTCCCCAAACGTCTCGAGGAACTGCTCCTTCTTTACGCCGACGTCGGTCAACTCAATGAGTACAGCCGTCTTGTCCGCGCGGATTCGGTATCCGGCCATCGCCCAGTGATCTAGCTCGCCGCCAAGGCGAGCTCGCGAGGCCGCTCGATCATGAACTTGACATAGCCATCGCGCTGGTGATGTGTCACCTTCCAGTGCCGCTTCTTGACCCAAGCCGGGATGTCGGCGCTTGCCATGTAGTCGTCGGTGAAGAGCTCGATCGTGTCGCCCGGCGGTAGGTCACGCACGTGACTGAGCAGTGACCACATGGCTCCGCCACCCTGACAGCTCGTCTTACGGATGTCCAGCTTGAGATAAATCAATTTGATGCTCCTCCTGCTGAGAGCAGACCACGACCCCCGGTCATGATGTACAGGCGTTTGGCCCCCTCAGTTCAGGCCGTCCGGCTATTCAACGGCGGCCCCCATGGCTGACCCGGATCATGTCGATCATCTTGAAGTTGATCCAGACGAACCGCACCAGCTGCCAAGGAATGAAGGTCCTCATGAACACGGTCCATCGCGTCGGTTTGGGCGCGTAGAACGCCTTGCCGGCAGTCACGTGTGTGGCGTGGGTCGTCGGATCGTCCATCGACTGACTTGTGAGGTTCGAATAGTCCATCGGCATCCCTACCTCCTCCCCGCCCCCGTTGCCGGAACGCCATCCGTGAACAAAACCACTGCCCCGATCGATCCGATCCAGACCTTCGAGCTGAGCCAGGTCACTGCCGCATGTCCCGTGTTGATCGCGTCCAGCACGTCGCAAAACGATCATCACTGACGGTTTGTCAGACCGTTGGGCTACTTTGAATCTAGATTTGACCGAAAACGGATGACAAACCAGCGGTCCCAATACCGTTTGGTGACGGTGTTGGTGCCGCTGGTTCTACGTTACTACTGCCCGACGTTGAAGGCAATTCGGGTCGTCCACGAATGCGTCCACGAAGGGGACTCGACCACCAAGTCGAGGGTCAGACTGCACCCCGGCAGATCGACGGACGACGTTACGGCTCCATCAATCGAGGCAGTCCGGAGCGGGGTCGCGGCGAACCTCAGGACGAGGGAATCCAAACACTAGAATTGCGGCGCCGTGCTGAGGCGGCCCGGGTTGGTTCAACGTCCGTTCGAACATCTGTTCGCTAGAATCTGGAGGCTATCGCCCAAGCTGTGACCGTTCGCTTCTCCGTCAGGGTGAACTCCGATCAGTTCGACAAGCTCGCTCGGCGAACTCAGCCGGTGCCGGCAGTGGCCGAGTTGATCTGGAATGGCCTTGACGCCGAGGCTCGCCACGTTAGGGTCGAAATCGAACCGAACGACCTCGGGGGTGTTGTGGCCATCGTTGTCCGAGACGACGGTCATGGCATGTCGAACTCGGATGCCAAGCGCGACTTTGAGTTCTTGGGTGGCTCTTGGAAAAAGACCAGCGTGATGACCCGCGGTGGGCTCCGGGTATTGCACGGGAAGCAGGGAGAGGGCCGCTTCCGAGCCTTCGCCCTGGGATCGGAAGTGACCTGGGATACCACGGCTCGAAACGTCCTCGGCGAGCTTGAGCGGACCACGATCCTTGGCTCCCTTGCAAGCTCCGATTTCGTTCTGAGCGATCCGGAGACGTCGGCAGGGCCAACCGGGACCCAGGTGATCATTCGCGAGCCCCGCGAGTACGCCGGCCAGCTGCTCGGCGAAATGGCCCCGATACAACTCGTCGCGACCTTCGCCCTCTATCTGCTCCGGTACGAGGACGTGACCATCACGTTCGACGGCACTCGCCTCGACCCCCGAACCATCCTCGAGCGTGAGGAGGAAATCGAGCTACCTGAGGCTGTGGGCGGAAGTCGTGGTCCGGCTTTGCTCCGCGTCCTCGAATGGAAGGCTACGGCGAAGAGCCTCCGTCCAGCGTTGTTCCTCTGCGGCGATGGCGGGGTCGTTCTGTACGAACTGAAGGACGTGGACGCCCCCGAAGGCACGCGCTATTCCGCCTATGTCGTCTGGCCTGGCTTCAGCGCATTCGCGCAGGACATTGCGCTCGCCGAGCTGGGACACCAGGAAATGGGGCCCGTCGTTGAAGCGGCAAGGCTAGCCCTACGGGAGTACCTGGAAGAGAGGAGGCGAGACCGGCGAGCCGAGCTGATCGGGCGTTGGAAGGCACAACAGGTCTATCCGTACGCCGTGGCGCCCAAGACAGCCGCTGAGCTTCAAGAGCGCCGACTCTTCGATGCCGTCGCGGTGACCGCCTCATCCGGAGTCGGAAAGGATCCGAAGACGGCGAAACTCTCGCTCAGGCTCCTCAAGGAGGCCCTCGAGAGCTCGCCCGGAAGCCTCCACAGGGTGCTCCGCGAGGTTCTTGTGCTCACGCCTGAGCAGCTCGCCGACTTCGATCGGCTCCTCGAAAGGACAAACCTCGCTTCCATCATCCAGGTCAGCAAGGCCGTCACCGACCGACTCGACTTCCTAAGCGATCTTGAAAGTCTCCTTTTTGACAAAGGTAAACGGGAGCGGCTGCTTGAGCGAAGTCAACTCCACAAGATTCTTGAGAACAGTCGAACGTGGGTTTTCGGGGAGGATTACGCCCTCGCTCTAAGCGATAAGGGCCTCACCAAGGTATTGCAGGCCCATCAGGAAATTCTGGGACATGACGTGACGGGTGAGCCGGTGTTGGGCCCAGACGGAAAGCCGCTCATCGTTGACCTCCTGCTGTCTCGGGCAGCCCATGGTCCCACGAATCGCCAGCATCTCGTCGTCGAGCTGAAGAGACCAAAGGTTCCACTGACCATGACCGAGGTGAGCCAGCTCGCAAAGTACGGTGCCGCCGTCGCCGGCGACCCTCGTTTCCTGACCCCCGAGGTCTCCTGGGACTTCTACCTTGTCGGCGATGAAGTAGACGCCACGGTCTCGGGGCTCATTCACCAGCCGAACAACCCACCAGGTCTATTTGGTCGTCCCGGCAATCACCGCATTTGGGTTCGTACCTGGTCGGAGATCTTGGAGGAGAATCGGCAAAGGCTCCACTTCTATCGGGATCACCTCCAATACGAAGAACCGGAAGACGAGGGGCTTAACGAAACCCTTCTCAGGTACCTTCCGGATACAGACGAGGTCGCGAAAGGCTAGCGGGGTCTCGGTCTCGGATTACGCAACTACCTTCCGCCGCGACTAGTACCAAATACTGACGAGCCGTCCGACTGAGTCAATTTCTGGCTCGGAGACTGGCATGGCCTGCCCACCCGTCTGTCTACGCGCGCTCCAAGCAGCCGCTGCGGCGTCAATAAGATCAATAGGCGACACCGCGTCTGCGGCTCCCAGGGACCGAGGGAGGACGATGCCCTGGCGGTTCAATAGATCGAGCCGGTCCCACATTCCTGCCCAGGTACCTTTGGCACTCAGAAGGTGGCGGTCCGCCATTGCCCGGAATGAGACCTCCGGATGGACCTCGAAAATCCTGGGATCCCCAGGCGCAACCTGCTCGACCTCAAGGATCTTGGTTCGGAGCGCATAGGCCTGCTGGCTAAGACCGTTCCCGGTCAGTTGAACGCAGATCGCTGAGGCTGCCGCATGTGTCGGAGCGAGGAGAGCCGCTCGCGGCGGGGTCAGAAATACGCTGCTGCGTCGTGGTCCGAGCATTGCCGCCGCGGCCAGGTCGCACCTGCGGCGACCTCTCTCGGGCAGGCCGATCGGTATGTCCACGCCGATCGCCACGACGTCGGGAAACTGGGCGACTATAGCCTCCAGTCGCGAAGCCGCGAAGGCGGTTTCGAAGCCGCGGTCTCCGATAGTGACCGCCACCCAGCCCGCCTTGTAGGCGTCCACCCCAAGGGCTACCGCTGAACCGGTCGAAGCCAGACCGTTCATCAACTTGAAGGCGGCTCCCGATCCCTTCGTTCGTGCCAGGTTGCCAGCAGGAACTCGGCGACCGTTCGGCTGGCGTTCATGGCCAAGCGCGCATGGCGCTCTAGTGCTGGGATCCGCCGAGCCCTACCGTGACCGACACCTAGGGCATTGCGCATCTCGGCTAGGTTCTGGACTGCCGTGATCAATCCTTGCAATACGCGCTGTGCCGCCTCACTCCCCTTGGCGTTCTCTGGGACAGACTCGCGGGCCAGCCGAAGCTCCTTCGCGACGCCCTTGTAAAGGACCGGGAGGCTCGCCGCGGGATCCATCGACACGCCGCAGTCGTCAAGGATCAGCCGGCAGACTGACTCGATGAGCTCCTTTGCTGCGCCGATCACAGCCGGTGTGTCGTGATCGAGATTGCGTCGCATCCTCTCGAGGTGTTCTTGCACGACCCCAGGATCCCGCAGGAGATGGAAGTCACTCAGTTCGAGTAGTCCGTCGCTTGGAAGCGGCGCGGTTAATTCGGCCCGATCGTCAATCGGGATGCCGTCGCGTCGGAGGCTTCGGACTACGTCCAGGGCCAGTTTGCGTAAAGACCCATCGTCTTCACGGCCCCAGGAATCGATCGCATCTAGATAGACATTTAGCAGACGCCGCTGCTGGGTCTCGCTCTCCGGGTCGATCAGGCTGTGATAGCTGGCGCAGACCGTTCTTCTCTGGCCTCCCACGTCGGCCTGGTCCGGATTCGGGAGGAATCCTTCAGCTTCGTAGGCGCGGGCGATCGGACTGACCGCGCTCCATCCACTGGCGAATTCAGCAAATTTGAGCTGAGTCCGGACCGAAATTCGCATCCGCCCAGCCTAGAGGCCCGCTTAGGCCTCGGTTTTCGGCTCCGACTGTTCACCAGCTGGCAGGCTCAGGCTGTTGGCGATCTGCGCAAACTCCGCCAACGCGACTTCGAGGTCCTCGACGATCTCAGCTGCAAGGATTTCCGGCGCCGGTATCGCGCGTGGTGGCGGGTTGGTGGCAGGTAGGGGCAGGTGGTCATCGCCCCACCCTACCGCCGGCACCCCACGACTTCGCAGACTCATGGAGCGCCTGCGGCGGCGGATCAAGATCAGAATGTGGCTCCGGAGCACGGATTCGAACCGTGAACCTTGCGGTTAACAGCCGCGCCAGCGCTGTCCCGACCTATCCTCGACCGTCCTCGCTTGTCCCGTTGTGTATTCGGAATGGCAGGCGCGTCAGGTTCCTCCTCCCGTCCCATCCCGGCCTGTCCTCAGGCGTCTGTGCACATTTCTGTGCGCAGTCGGGCGGCCATGGGTGGTTTCGGCATCCACGCCGAGTTCGAACAGAACCGCTGGCTGTTCGATCCCGTGCTAGGTCAGCAGCTGCTCAGCCAGAGCCCTCCACTCTTCCCTTGGCAGCGCCCTCTGGTCCTCGGCGATGACCTGCACGCAGACATGATCCGCCCCCGCCTCGAGGTGGGCGCGTATCCGGGAGGTCACCAGGTCCAGGTCGCCCCAGGCCACGATATCGTCCACCAGGCGGTCGCTGCCTCCGCCGGTCACGTCCTCCTCCGTGTAACCCAGCCTGCGCAGGTTGTTCACGTAGTTGGGCAGGCGGAGGTAGTGCTGCGTGTGGCCACGGGCAATGGCCCGCGCCCTGTCGGCGTCCGTCTCCAGCACCACCGCCTGTTCCGGCGCGAGTATTGCCTTCGGGCCAAGCGCCTCGCGGGCCTGGCGCGTGTGCTCGACTGGGACGAAGTAGGGATGGGCTCCTGAGGTCAGCTCCGCCGCCAGCTTCAGCATGTTTGGCCCGAGTGCGGCGAGGACCGTCTGCGGCTTCTCGGGCGGCTCGACCGACTCGTAAGGAGCCTTCGACATGGCTTCCAGGTAGGTCCGCATCGTGGCTACCGGCTTGCCGTAGATGTGGCCTCGCACCTGTTCGACATTAGGCTGGTGGCTGACTCCGAGGCCGAGCAGGAAGCGGCCCGGGTAGGCTTCGGCAAGCGTCTTCTGCCCGGCTGCCATGGTCATGGCGTCGCGGGCGTAGATGTTGGAGATTCCGGTTGCCACCACAATCCGGCTGGTCGCGGCCAGCAGCAGGCCGGCGTTGCTGAGGGCCTCGCGTCGTATCGACTCCGGGAACCAGATGGCGGCGTAGCCCAGCCGCTCCAGCTCCTGGGCGGCCTCTTGCGCCTTCAAGGCCGGCTGTGCGTCGAGCGTGTTGGTCCAAACGCCGATACTGCCGAGTCTCATTAGCGGCCCCGGCCCCATTCCACGCGATCATGGCGCCCTGTGGCGGCGAAGGTCGGCATGCTGCATCAATCGTAGGTCTGCCTGAAGGCCGCAGAGTCGATCACTCTGCGGCTGGCTTCAGGTCCGGCGCCTTCGCTCCTTCTCCGGACAGTGCGATTAAGAGTCCCCTGCTCTGCCAATTGAGCTACGCGGGCGGCTTTTTTGATCTCAGAGACTGAGATTTTTCTACGAATCTACCTCTGTTGCACCATGGAACAGCGGTGTGGATTCAGGAAATGGGACGACGATCCGAGTTCAACGACGAAGCCGACTCAGCCAGTTCCATCCCCAGAGTTTATCGGGCGAATCGCCGGTCGGCTCCAAACCTCCACCCGTGCCCAGAATTCGGCTCGATTCGGGGTGTCGGGGGGCAAAGTCCATCCGTATTCGCGCCACGCGCCTCAAGTGAGATGAGGTAGGCAAAGTCCGCCAGCCTGAGACGGATCAACTCTTGCCCTCCTACAGCGGCAGCTGGGTGTGCCCGGTGAATTGCCCGCTGGGCGTCAGTCTTGGCCAGTTGGTGCCGAGAGCGGGAGTCGAACCCGCACGAGGTTGCCCTCAGTGGTTTTTGAGACCACCGCGTCTGCCATTCCGCCACCTCGGCTCCGGAGGCCACCACCAGGCTTCCCCGCTCCCGTATGGTAGTGGCACTCTCGTGGTCAACATGCGCTTTGACGACATGGCAGACCCTCTGGAAGAGGCTCGCCGGGTGCCCGTTTTCAAGAGTCCGATCGGAGTCACGGTTGATGCCTCCATTCTGGCCACCGCCGACCTCCAGAGTCCCCTCGGTCCGGCCGACTATGAGCCGTCGCGCGCAACGGCTTCAATGAGACTCTGCAGGGACTCGGTCAGCGCTTGATCCAAAAATAAGTAGTCTTGCCGGCCTTTCGCCCGGTGGGCCCCGTCAAATCGCACTCATGAACTCCCGAATTCCGTCGTGAATTAAGGCCGCTTGGGGCCGATCTCGCGATTCTGGCGAGAAACGCCTCTACCTCCCTGCGCAAACCGGGACTCATTCCCTCCAGCGGCCGCTCAAACTTGCGCCTTCCGAGAATTGGGCCGGACGACGCCTGCAGTCAAGTGCGAGTCAGTGACCTGTAAGAAAGAATCCCGCACTGCCAAAGCTGGTCCTCGGAGGAGGAAGGATGCCGACATGGCTCCTTCCCCGCACGGACAGCTGGCTGATCCAACTCTCTTGCACATCGGCGACGCCGTCCGCGAGTGATGGAATCCACGCCCCGTAGATCTCGAGGGTTGTTGACACCAAGGTGTGACCCAAAAGGGACTGGACCACTTGAGGCGATACGTTGCGGATGAAGAGATTCGTAGCGCAGCTGTGGCGGAGGTCGTGGATGCGGCGGCGCGGCAGACCCGCGAGGGTCAAGGCCCGCCTAAATGGGTAGCCAAGATTCGTCGCACTCATTGGAGTACCGCGGCCGGCTGGAAACACCAGCCCGAACTCCCTCCAATGATCACCGGCGTCGGCACGTTCCTTTTCCTGCTGGTCAGCATGTTCTATAAGCAAGCTCACGACAGATGGGGCCAATTTGATGCGGCGGTTACCGGCCGGCGTCTTGGTAGGTCCGAGCACCCAGAATTGACTGTCGCGGGGTTTCGCGCGCTTCATCGATTGTCGAATCTGAGCGTAGCCTCCGTCCGGGTCTTCAAGCGACAAGGCTGTCCAAGTCAAGCCGAGGGCTTCGCCCAGTCTCATTCCGGTTGTGGCGAGTACGATCCAGAGAGCGTGCCAGCGCGTCCCTTCGCTGGCTCGAAAAAGCCTGAGCAGTTCGGGTTCAGACAGCGGCTCCACCCTGTACTTAACAGGCCTGGGCGGGCGCGTGAGCTTTGCTGGATTGAATAGCAACCAGCCCCAAGCCACACCGGTCTGGAGACAGTTATGTATCGCATAGTGAGTGTGGCGCACCGTTCCCCTACTTGATCCCTGGGCGAGCAATCCGACGTACATCCGTTGCAAGGTTTCGGTCGTCAATTGGTCCAACGGGACCGAATGCAAGAAGGGTGCGGCACGGCGAATTGATAGCTCATAGTGGTAATAGGTGCTCGGCTCGACGCTGATTCGAACCACATCCTGGAGCCACCTCGCACCGAGCTGGCCGAAGGTGATCCCCTTGGCACCCACGCTGGGCCTGCCGTAGAGTCCGGTGACCATTGTCGCCAGGCCGCGCTCCGCGTCGCTAGCTGTCTTGTAGTAACGGTAGGTCCGACGTCCGGTGGGCGATGATACGGCGGCGACCCAACGACCGTCGCTCCTGGCCCAGTAGCTACCGGCCCCATTTTTGCGACGTGCAGCTTCTCTTTCCACGATCCCTCCTTGATACCCAGCTTCCCTTGGGCCAACCGGGGCCGAAATGGAGTTGTCGAACGAGCTCCAGCGGCAAGCTGCATGAGTGCCGAGAAGGGGAATACCGCGTCGTCATTTCAGCACTTTTCGACGGCATAGGGCCAAAATGGTGTCGTCCGTGAAGCCGAAAGCTACAGATATGTACGGTTGGCGCACATAGACGACACCAACGAACTAGGGTCATGTCGCGCGACGTGGTGTAAATCCAGTCGTGCGGTTGGGTCATTAGGTTAAGCGGACTCCAGCTCGAGCAGAGCCTTGACCACCTCCTCGTTGCTGGGCTGGAAGAGCTTGTTCATGGACTCGGTGCTGAAGTAGCGCCGACCGACCGCCCACTCGTCGTTCTGCTCCTCGAGGACTGCGCCGGCGAGGCGAAGCAGAGCCGCTCGGACACATACGCTCGTAGAGATCCCGGGGGACGCTGCTTCGGACGCGGATTCAACTCCCGCCGCCTCCACCACCTGCAGGGAAAAATTGAGCATGGATCGAGCCACACGGCGTCGGGCGATCCTCGCCGGCACGCGGCGGAAGATCGAGCGGACCCTCGTCGCCGCGGACGCCGTCGATGAGCTCGCCGTCGCCGCCGAGGTGCTCCTGACGGCGAGTGGCGACGATCCGGTTGAGGCCCTCCGCGCCGCTCTCGCGAAGTACCGGAAGGTGCGCGGCACCTGAGCCGCGGCGGGCGGCTACGTCTTGTACGCCTTCCTCCAAGCAGACTTCGTCCAAGGGCTGCATTGGCTGACGGGATAAGCAGCTGGTCGACGCGGTCGCGATCGGCCAGGCGACGCCCGGTCCTGTCTTCACCACGGCGACCTTCCTCGGCTACCTCTTCGCCGCCGTCCGCGGAGCGCTGCTGGCGACGCTGGCGATCTTCCTCCCCGGCTTCCTGCTCGTCCCCTTCCTCGACCGGCTGGTCCGGCTCGCCGAGCGCAAGCCGTGGGTGCAGGCCTTCAGCGACGGCGCCAATGCCATCGCTGTGGGGCTGATCGCGGCCGTCGCCGTCCAGCTCGGGCGGGCGGCGATCGTGGACTGGCCGGCGGCACTGATCGCGCTGGCTGCCTTCGCCGTCGGTTTACCGCTGGCCGCTGGCCTCGCCAGGGGTCGTCATCGGCGCGGCACTGACAGGACTGCTGCTGCGGGGCTAGCGGTTCACTCTGGCCCCTGGTGCGTTAAATGCTCTGGCTCACGCGCTTGGGGGCCAAACCCGCGCCTGATCGCGCTGCAGGTCGGGCTCCTCGGCTACGGCGCTTATCTCGGATTCGAGCACCGCGCGGACGACATCACGGCCAAGGCCAAACGGAAAGGTTTCAATGAGTCAGGACACAAAAGGGGGCTAAAGAGCTTCGCCAAACAGGGTGACAGCCCGCGGAAGCCCGAAAGCCGCCGACTGGTATTCGGCCCAGGCCGCTCGGGAGGTCCTGGAGTTGTCACTTTCTTGTGCGAACCTCTTTAGCCCCCGGCCTCGCACCACCTGTGGTGCACACAAAATGCATTCCAGCACCCCCAATGCGCGACTTGGAACCTAGGTGGACCAGGTCACGGGCGGCTGCCCGGTATTTCCGTCAGGTGCACGAACTGGTACCGCCACGGCCGCCTCCAGAGTCGGCATCCGAGACTTATTTGGCGGCGTGACCTCCCAACTGGCATGGCCGCGCTGATGAAGATCGGGAAACCCGGCTTGCTCGCGGCCGCCCCGCAAGGTACCGTCTGAAGCTCGAACCTGTTCGGCAACAGCCGTTGCTCATCCTGCACAATCCGCTCGTGGGCTCCAAGCGGAGGGACGTACTCGGCGTTCTGGCCGTGGTCGGTCTGACCACGGCGGTGGCGGTGGTCGGCGGTGCCGCTGGCGACTTCCGATCGAGGTGGTACGCCGAGCTTCGGAAGCCCGCCTGGCAGCCGTCGGGAGCCACGATCGGGACGGTCTGGTCGGCACTCTACGTGAGCATCGCGACCGCAGGTTCCATGCTCTGGCTGCGACGTCGGCGGGCGGGTCCCGAGCTTGCGACGCTTTTCGTCACCCAGTCACTGCTGAACGCGGCCTGGACGCTGCTTTTCACGCGCGCCAAACGGCCGGACCTAGCCGCCGCCGACTGCGTCGCGCTCACCGCGGTCAACGTCGGCCTGGTCGCTGCCGCCTGGCGAGTACGACGACTGGCCGCCCTCCTGCTAGTTCCGTACCTGCTCTGGACGGCCTTCGCGACCTTCCTCAGTTGGACGATCTACCGCCTGAACCGTTGATCGGGAGCCGGTTCAGTTCGGATCGCGGTGCCCTGTATTTCCTTAAGGATCCTCCTATGGACGTCAAGCCCGGTTGCGGGCTGCCGCCAGGACGGTGTAGATCTCACGAGCGACGTAGCGCTTCAAGCAGCGAATGACCTCGGGCTTGGACTTACCCTCAGCCAGGCGCCGCGCCATGTAGGCCTTGGTGGGCTCATGCCAACGCAGTCTGGTCATCACGATTCGATGTAGGGCCGCATTGGCCTGACGGTCACCCCCGCGGTTGAGCCGATGCCGCTTGGTCTGGCCTGACGATGCCGGGAGGGGCGAGGAGCCACACAGCATGGAGAACGATGAGTCCGAGCGCAGGCGGGCGGGGTTGTCGCCGGCGGCGATGAGTAAGGCTGCAGCTGAGTCCGAGCCAACCCCGAAACGGCTGCGCAAAACCGGCGCGCTGTCGGAAGTCCGCTGATCGAGCTGGATCTCCAGCTCGCGGGCCTCCGCTTCCAAGGCTTGGCAACGCAGGCCAGCGATCTGAGCGCGGTCTTGGTGGCGGCGGTCGGGTCGACGACGCGGCCGGATGACCTCCAGCACCAGGTGGCCTTCGCCCTGCAGGTAGCGGCTCAGTCCGATGCCGTAGCTGCTGGTTCCCTCAACCCCGAAAGCGACCACCTCACCGTGGCTCCTCGCCCAGGCCAGAAGCGCCGCATAGCCGCGAGCTGTGGTCGGGACCTCGAGGTGCCCAAGATCGCGACCGAGCTCGTCTTTGGCATGCCCGACATGGGTGTCCTTGTGGGTGTCGACGCCGACCGTGACGCGTGCTGGATCGTGTGCGTGTGCAATGCTGGCTGCTGCCATCGGCTCTCCTCTATCGGGGTGATCGGTGGTCGACTCCCTGGCGGGCGGACAGCACTGCGATGGGGCTTTGTGCCAGCCTCCTATCAGGTCACTGCTCGCTCGGCGAGTCGAGCCGGAACAGTGGTGGCCGGCCGTGAGTGACAGATCCTTAAGAGGGCACGAGGCCGGTGTACGAAAGGGTCAACTCTGGGCAGCCAACCACCATGCCGCCTCGCATGATCGTCATTCGAGAACCAGATGGGACTTTTCGAGAGCTGACCGAGTTCCCGCTCATCGCCGAGGTCGGCAGTCCTTACCCTGTCATCGACCTGGGCGGCAAGTCCCTGACGGGACGCGGCCCGTCGCATGGTTCGATGAGGCCGCTGAGACCTATCGCGTATACGCGGTGCCCGTCGGGAGGTTAGTCGTGGCGCGAGACACGGGAGAGGTCATCGAGGACACGGCGCCCCGCCACTAGGGCATCGTCCGCGGCTGCCGGTGCAGGCGGTGGCGAAGCCGACCAACCAAGCCCCGCCGGCGGCCGGCGTTGAGACTCGCCTGGACGACGGCGGGGTCGACTCGATAGTCCAGTAACCGAACCGAGAGCTGCACGTCGAGCATCTCGGCCAACCCGCGCTCCTTGAGGCGCGCATCGAGCCAGGGACGCAGAGGGCCCTCGATTAACTTGCCAGCGAGGAAGTGCTGCAAGGTGCAGTCCCACCACCGCCCCATTCGGTCTTGCGCGACGACGAATGGGGTGCTGAAGTCCACCGTTTTGTAGTTTAGTTGGCCCACGTACTGAAACAGGAATGGCTCGCGGGCATGTTCGTCGAGGCTACCGCTGGTGATGTAAATGAGGTCCTCTGACTGGATAGCGAAGGCGAACAGCGGGGTCGCACCGCCTCGATTGGCGATCTCCATTTGGAACGGCTTTTGGAGCGGCCGCGGAAAGCCGACCGGCTCGAGCCGCGGACGCACCTCTTGGTCGTGTCGCTCCTCCTCCCTGCGCATTACGCGTCGCGTCGCCACGTCAGCTCGTGTCGCGTAGACGGCCGCCCATCCCCCGACCAGGACCGTCACCACTATCCCCACGGTGGCGATCACTTCGTCGACGGTCAGTTGCACGCCGAAAACGCGCACGTGAGGAGGATGCCCGGCGCGCGCCCGCGCCAAACGCTGGCCACCTACCGGGCGTAACCATTCTGTGACCAGCCCGCTCCGACTGGCCGTCGACGACGCGTCGTGAACGTCGGGTTTGTGTTCGAAACGATGGTCGGGGAGACAGTGGTCGGGGAGACAGGATTTGAACCTGCGACCACTTGACCCCCAGGAACGGTTCGAACCCGGCCGAACTTAGCTCGATCTTAGATCAAAGCCGCCGAACCCGTCACGACCACATTCTCTTAGCTTCGACCACTTGAAACTGTATTCCGTGGGAGCCACTTTCCCGCTTCAACCGACCCCCGCATTGGAATGCTGAGGTCCGAGGACGGTGTCAATGGCCATCTCAAAGTCCGCGGTTTTGGCCAACTGAAAGTCCGCACCCTTAGGCTGCTCAGTCCTGCTTGAGCGGCGGCCCTCCCCGAGTCCTGGCCTCGCGCATGCGGAACGATTCGCCAGCGGTCACGACCACGACCGCATGGTGTAGGAGACGGTCGATGAGCGAGACGGCGGTGGTCTGGTCGGGCAGGAAGTGGCCCCAATCGTTGAAGGGCCAATGGCTGGCGACGCCGAGGCTGCGGCGCTCGTAGGCGGCGGCCATGAAACGGAAGAGGAGCTGGCCGCCGGTGGGGTCGAGCGGTGCGAAGCCGAGCTCGTCCAGCAGCACCAGATCGGCGCGCAGGATGCCGTCGATGACCCGCCCCACCGAGTTGTCGGCGAGGCCGCGGTAGAGGGTCTCGACGAGGTCGGCGGCGGCGAAGTAGCGCACCCGATGGCCGGCCGCGACGGCGGCGTAGCCGAGCGCGACCAGCAGGTGCGACTTCCCGGTCCCGGCCGGACCGACCAGGCAGAGGTTCTCATTGGCCCGGATCCACTCCAGCCCGGCCAGGTAGTCGAAGGTGGCCTGTGGAACTGAGGAAGCCTGGACCTTGAAGTCGTCCAGGGTCTTGCGGACGGGGAAGCCAGCGACCTTGACACGAGCGCGGAGGTTGGAGTCGTCGCGGGAGGCGATCTCGGCCTCGATGAGCGTGCGCAGGAACTCATCCGGCGCCCAACGCTGGGTCTTGGCCGCCTGACAGACCTCGGGCGCGATGGCTCGAATCCGAGACAACTTGAGCCGGCGCAGGCCGGCGACGAGGTCGGATGCGAGCGCCGGCGCGGTGGCAGTCATCGAATCGCCTCCAGGGCGTAGGCCTCGAGCGAGCGCACCGGTGCCTCGGGCAAGGCGAGCTGGAGGGTCTTGCCAGCCGAGACCGGATTGGGTGCCTGCAGTCCGGCGGCCAGGATCTCCCGGATGTCGTCGGCCTTGAAGCGACGAAAGCGGGTGGCCCGCTCGAGTGCGGCGACCAACTGGCCGTGGCCCCAGCTCGCCTCCATACTCACGATCTCGGCCAGCTCCCCGGCCAGACGGGACGTGCCAACGGCTGCGGCCGAACGTAGGAAGCCCTCGGCGGCCGGCCCCAGGGCGATGAAGGCGCGCTCGGTCTCGGTTCGAACTCGAATCGCTCGCGCGGGCGGCCGCGCCGGACCGCTGTAGTGCTGGTCATGGATGGAGATGCCACCCGGCGGTTGCAGTTGGTGGCGGGCGATCTCGTTGCCGTCGAGGCCAATTACCACCGCACCGTCCTGGACCATGATCTCGAGCGTCCGTCCGACCCATGTCGTGGGCACCGAGTAGCGGGCCGACCCGAAGCGGACCGTCTGCAGGCGGTCGACCTTGCGGAGCTCGCCCCGGCAGAGCGGCGGTCGCAACGACGGCAGCGGGCGCATCAGTGGCCGCTCCTCCTTGAGGCGTTCGGCCGGCACCGTCTGAATCTCGCTGTGGATGCGGCCGTTGACCTCCAGGCCCCAGACCCGAGCCTGACGATTGGCCACTTCCACCTTCCCGCCGAAGCCATCCTCAGGCACCACCAAGTCGACCTGAACGTAGCCTGCAAGGTTCTCGACGACGCCCTTCGATTCGGGGTCCGCGCTCTCACAGAAGTCGGGCCGGAAGCCGTAGTGGGCGGCGAATCGGACGTAGTCGGGGTGAGGCACCACGACGTTGGCCACGACCCCGTTCTTGAGGCAGCTCATGCGGTCGCTGAGGACCACCGCCGGCACCGCCCCCAGCTCCTCGAAGCACTCCGCCAGCAGCGCCAACGTCGTCTCCCGGGTCTGGTTCAGGGCGAAGCGAACGAACCGGTAGCGGCTCCACGCCAGCACCGCGCAGAAGATGTGCATCCCCGCCTCCGGCGTCCAGTCGATGACCAAGTGCTGACCGGGGGTCGGCACCCAGGGCCGGTAGAGGCGCCGCTTCTGGCGGTGGTCGGCCTTGATCTTGGCCACCGCTCGCCGCAGGTTGCGCGCCGAGCCGGTGTAGCCGGCCGCCCTCGCCACCGGCAGCAGCCGCTTGGCCGAGATTCGGCCGTCGGTGTCCTTCACCCTCTTGGCCAGGACCGCCAGCACCGGGTCGGTGTTCCTGTTCACCGCCCGCGGTCGCCGAGTCCAGGGGCCGCCGGCCTGGTGCCGCTCGACAACCCGGCGCACAGTCCTGTCGCTGGTGCCGCACAGCAGGGCCGCCGCCCGGTAGCTGCCCAGCTCGTGGTACGCGTCAATGATGTTCAAGTAGTCCCTCGTCGTCTTCAATGAGTGGGTTCTCCGGGTGGGCTGGTGGGTCTGAAGCGACTCCACTTTGCCTGCCCGGGGGACACCCCCTCGCGGTCAGGTCAGACGGTCGAGGGTGCGGACTTTGGCTGGCCACAGCCGCGTACTTTCACATGGCCACGCGCATCGGTCGTGGGGATGAATGACGCCAGGCATTGAACGTGCAGCCCTCGACATGTCTATGCGCGGGCCTCCGCGTGACATCAGATATCCGAGTTCCTCTCGCGTCAACCTGCTAATGGAAAGAGGTCCGGCCGTCACGGTCCTATCGGCAACATCTAACCCGGCAAGGGGTATTCGGGCAACACGCGTAGCCTCAGCATCGTGACTGGCGGAGACCAATTCACTCGCCAGGCGACGGGCCAGCGTGCTGTCGTCGGCACCCAGGGTGTCCAAGCGGGACGCGTATTCGTAGAGGCACTGCCGCAAGAGATAAAGTGCGTAATAGAAGGGCTTGAACGACAGCGCGGACGACGGTGCAGTCGCTTCAATCAGGTCTTCGAGAGCACCGGGATTCTCCATGTCCGGAGCAAGAGCCCTCGGACCGGCCGTGACGACGAACTTGATCCTGTCGCCCAATAATGCGGCGAGCTGGTCGGCGATCGCTTCTCCGGCGCTATCAATAAATGGTCGGACGGGGCCGCCGAAAGGAAATTGGAGCGACAGCTGCCGAAATGTTGACGTGCTTTGCCGCTCGGTGTCAGTCTCGACGCCGCCCGTTTCTAATGGCGAGCAACGGGTACAGGTTCTTCCCACGACAGTGGATAGCCGGCCTGAGCGACACGGGTGGCGATCTGCGCTCGCATTGCCATCAGCCAAGTAGCAATCGATCTCTCTATCTCGGCGGCCGGATGGCTCTCCCCCACGGTGATCGAGACTCTACATGCGCCCAATGCCTCAGTGACTCGAAGCATCCCGTGGCGCAGGAGCAGATCTGGAAGCTGCTTCTCGTTCCAGTGCGCCGTGACCGTCAATCGCTGTGTTTCGGGCTGGTCTCGCGTAACCCCCTGTACTTGACAGCGCCTGAAACTCCGCTCACCATTTCGACTGTGCTTTCGTCGGTTGGTCACGGAGGTGGCGACCGATCGAACTCTGGGGCTCAATTCATTCGCGTGGATCTGCACGTCCACACCTTTCCAGACGATGGCTCTGCGCCAGCCCCGCCCAGCGACTACCTAGAACAGGCTGCGTTGCAGTCGATAGGCGTCTTGGGTATTACCGATCACAATACGACTTCCTCCGTCCGCGAGTTCATCCGTGCGGCAGAAGGAACCGGAATACTCGTTCTTCCAGGAATCGAGGTGACCACGCATCAGGGACACCTTCTGGCACTGTTTGCTCCGGATCGACTAGATGAGCTAGAGGCCTTTGCTGCTGCGGGTAACCTCCAACTGCAGCCCGATCCGATGGACGGAAGCTTGCGGTCATCGCGCGCGATGCTGGACCTCGTGAGCGAAGTTGACCGGCGCGGAGGTCTGGCGATACCTGCCCATGTGGATGTCCACGAGGGCATCTCAGGACGGTTGAACTCATCGGAACTGGTCCAACTCATCTCCAGTCCTGGACTCGCTGGACTTGAGTTTGCCAACACCGAGTCCCTCGCATGGTTCACGGCGGCAGACGATGATCCCGCGCGTAGGCGCGCCTGGCAGGCTCGCATAAAGAGCGGACTCGGAAAACGCGGCCTTGCCTATCTTATGTCCTCGGATGCTCATAGTCCGGCGCAGGTTGGACGAGACCGATCACATCGAACAATTACTCGTCTTCGGCTGGATGACATGAACTTCACAGCCGTGAGAAATGCGATTCTCCTCAACCCAAAGGCGCGTTGCAAGGTTGAAGTACAGCTTCCGCCGAACTACCCGCGAGTGACACGAGTTGCATTCCAGGGGGGCTTCCTAGATGGGGTCGACCTATCGTTGTCGCCCAATCTCACCTGCGTTATCGGCGGAAGGGGGTCAGGGAAGTCAACCGCCCTGGTGGCGTTGCGCGCGGCCCTGGGCGCGCCAACGGAAGATGAGGATCCGGATCTTCCTGGCCGAATGCCAGACATAACGACAATTGAGTTTATAGACGAACTCGGCAGTGCGAGACGGGCAACGCGAGTCCGTGGTGGTAATCCGGTGGACGACCAGACTGGGGCGCCCGTAACGCTGCCTCTGGCAGATCTCGGGCAGGACGAGTCCGGCCGGCTAGCGGGTGGATATACAGACAAACCACAGCTACTCCTCCACTTCCTAGACCAGTTCTGCGACCTTCGCGAACATGCTGACCGGGAGACCCAGATCCTCAACGATCTCGCCGAGAACGGACGAGCCATCGTTGAGTCTCGTCCATCCGCTGACCAGGAGAAGCTACTCAAGGACGAACTCTCCAAGTTGGAAGGTAGCCTTGTGGCTGCAGAACAAGGAAAACTCGAGTCATTGGTTCGACTGGCAGTGCTACTTACAAGTCACGGACCCCTGCTCGACGAGCTTGAGGCTCTCGTAGCAAGGGGCAGCGCTAAGCCGGCACCGGTCCTCATCGACATCAACTCACTCGCAGAGCAGACCGGTGCGGTCCTCAACGAGAGGCCGGCGCTCGACTTCGTGGAAGGCAGCGATGGTCTTCGAGCACGGCTTTCTACACTGGCTGTCAAGGTTGAGGAGCTGGCGACACAATTCAGCGCTGCTGTAACTGAGGCCAGCGCACCGTCCCTCGACACTCTAGCCGCGTGGCGGAAGCGACACGACAGCTGGCAACGACAATTGCGTCAGAAGCGGACCGAACTCGAGGCGCAAGGACTCAAAGTTCAGGCTGGAGAGCTGGAGCGGTTGGCAAAGCGCCGGGAAGTTGTTCGTCGTGAGCTTGCGAAGATCCAGCTCCGAAAGAGCCAGCATGATGACGCCCGGAAGCTCCGGCGAGCGCTTCTGGCGAAGCTGAACACCGAGCGGCATAACCGATACCTTCGCCGAGAAGCGACTCTCAGTGCGATCGTAGAAGCTGCAAATGCGACAACGCAGGGACTAGAGCTTTCAGTGACCTACCAGGAAGCGGGAATGCGCGGCAAGTGGTCTGAATGGCTAGGAACCACCTTGCTTTTCCGATCACCAAGGGTGTCTCGGCTCGCCGCCGCGTTGCTCCCAGGTGACGCCGCGCAACTCATCCTGACCCAGGGACAGGCTGGGTTCGAGGCATTCGAGGCAAACGGAGAGCGCTTCTTCGACAAGGCACTCCTTGATGAGCGGTGGTCGCTTGTCGCCCGCTGGGACACGGTGTTTGAGCTGGACACCATGCTGCTTGAAGACCGACCACGGATTCAGGTCAGGGAGCCGGGCGGTAAGGAGCCGAAAGAGTTTGACGCGCTTTCAGCAGGACAACAGAGGTCCGTTCTACTTAGTCTGCTTTTGTGCGCAGAGAGGAGCCAGCCGCTGGTGCTGGATCAGCCTGAGGATCACCTCGACGCCCAATACATCGCGACGGCCGTGGTCGGACACCTCGAGCGTGCCAAGGAGCACCGTCAAGTCGTCATTGCAACTCACAGTCCCAATCTGACCGTGTTGGGTGATGCCGAACTCGTGATTCCGATGATGTCGGACGGCAGGCATGGCCAGCCGGTGGATCTTGGTTCCGTGGACCGCCCCGAAACCCGTCGCCGCGTGTGCGACCTTCTGGAAGGCGGCGAAGACGCCTACGCGCGGCGAGGTGAGCGATACGGTCTTCGCGTGACCAAGCTGTGACGTGCCACAACGGAGCTCGATCAGGTCGGGTGCCGCCGGACTGCTAGATGTTGCCCTTCGAGTTCATTGTTATGGGACCCCCTCTCTCGCACCAATCGCACAACAAGGTCAGACTCGCTGGCTGGCGCAATTCGGTCCGTCAGGCGGCCATCGCCGCGTGGCCTCTAAATGATCCAGTTCTAGCGGAGCCTCTCGAACTAACAGTCTGGTATCTTCACGACGGACCAGCGGTAATCATCGACAACGACAATCTGGTTAAACCCATCCAAGACGCACTTAATGCACACATCTACGCAGATGATCACCACATTGTGGCGACCCATGTACACAAGCGGCCGCTCGACGGACAGTTCTATGTTCGCCACATGTCGCCAGTATTGGCGAATGGCTTTGTGATCGGACAAGAGTTCATATGGGTTCGCATCGCCGGGGCCGCGATACCAGGACACTTCCATGGCAACTGAAGAACCCCGCGTGCTAAACCGTATCAGGCGTGTTGCTGATCAGTTCCGCAAGTCAGGCTACCAAGTGGTGGAGAGACCAGAGATCGACGCCCTCCCTGACTGGCTCGCCGGTTACTCGATTGACATCTTGGCGAGTGGGCACGATGAGTCAGTAGTGGTGGAAGTCAAGTCCCGAGCAAGCATGGTGGGGGACCCGGCGACACAGGCATTGGCCGAGTCAGTTCGACATCATCCGGGTTGGCGGTTTCAACTAGAGGTAACGAATCCTGTTCGGAGGCTCGATGGTTTCTCAAACACCACTCTTCTGAGCCGATCCAGGCTGGAGAGACGACTGGCCGAGGTGCGCACACTTGCAGCGGAGCACTCTGAGGCGGCCTTCTTGCTTGCGTGGAGTTGCGTGGAGGCCACTCTTCGCCTAGCGGCTATTCAAGCCGACATGCATCTTGCGAACGATTCGCCCCGCGCGATGATCAAGAGACTGACTCTCAGTGGCGTGCTCAGGCGGCGGCATTACGAGTGGCTCCTACGCGCTCTGGAGCTGCGCAATGCTCTTGTTCATGGCCTGCAGTCACGAGCGAACGTGAAGCTATATGTCCCACGCTTACTTGCATTGAGCGACGAACTGCTTGAGGGTGTCTTCGATCCGGATGTTGAGATGCAATAAGCCAGAAGGCGTTCTGTCAAGGGGTTGGATACGCGCGTCTTTAGCGCTGAAGGTACCCTGATGGTGGCCGAGAAGGTGCTCCCGGAGTTGCGGGCCCGAGCCTGAGCCCCCGCGGTTCCGTAGAGCTGGATTGTTCGACTCATGCTCGGGACGCATGGTTCCACTCGTGCTGAGACCCAACGGAGTGAATCGGAGAGTTCGCTCGTCAGCCGTAACGAGATCCTCAAATGGGCGAATCTTCACAGCAGCGTCAGTCTTGTCATGCTCAGAATGGCGACCGGAGATCGAAGTCCCGGTATAGGTCGGTCTTGTCCAGATGAACGTATCGCATGACCATTACATAGCTCGTATGGCCCAGGATCCGCCTCAATCTCTCGATATCGCCGCCCTGCCGTAAGTACTCCGTCGCGAAGGTGTGGCGGAACTTGTGGGCGTGGACCGGGAAGCCGACCTGCTTACGGACCCGCTGGAAGAGTTCGGTGATCGTCTCCACCCGGACCGCCTTGCCATCGCGTCGGACCAGAAGCTGCGGCAAGGAGGAGTCGGGCCGGACCCGGTTTAGGTAGCGGACCAGTTCTTTGCGGAGCCGCCGGCTGACCGGTACTCGGCGGAACTTCGCTCCCTTGCCCTTTTGTATCTTCAAGAAGGACGCCTCGCCGTCCTCTTCGATGTCCGGAAGCGTGAGCCCACAAAGCTCGGAGAGGCGCATGCCCGTGCCGAGAAGCACCAAGACCGCCATCCGTGGCCAGCCCTCGGGTGCCGCCTCGAGGATCGCGCTCAGTTGAGACTCGGAGTAGGTCTCCATCTCAGTGACCGGCACCTTGGGAGAGCGGACCCGAAGCAGTGCCGCGTCGACCTCGTAGCCCTCGCGGAGCGCCCAATTGCCGAACGCCTTGATGACCTCGAAGAAGCCGTGGACGGTGTTAGGCGCAAGCTCGCGACCCTGGAGCTCGGCCAGGAAGCGCTTGAGCTCGTAAGCGGTCAGCTCGGGCAGGGTCTGCACGCCGCCGTTGCCGAGGTACCAGCGCATCTTCTGCTGGTACCAGCCGATGGTCCGCTCGCTCCGGCCGAGCACGGCCAGGTCCTGCAGCCACTCCCGAACCAGGGGCTCGACGCGGGACCCACTTGTGCCCGGTTGCAGTCGAGGAGCGTCGAGCAGTTGGCGGAGCGTCTCCGGCTGGCTGCCGACCAGGCCCGAGAGCCCGCCCTCGGGGACGGCGCGGGGCCGGCCGCCGGGGTCGGCGAAGCGCTGCCCACCCCGCCCCCGGCCGGTCTGGGCACCCCCAACGGTTTTCGAAAACCCCAACGGTTTATCGATATTTTCCAGCACTTTGACACCTCCAAGGCTCTCTCCCGACCCTGGCTTTACGGGGGTCCGAAGAGTCGAAAAACCGGCCCGTTTCGGCCGGTTTCCGAATTCAAAGTACCCCTCGGAGGGCGTTTGAGAAAGCCTTTCGAGGTGGTGGGCCGGGAGGGAGTCGAACCCCCACAGCTTTCGCGGCGGTTTTACAGACCGTTGAGCTCAGCCACATGCTCAGTGCCGACCCAAGCCAAGCGCCCCCGGCCGCGACCGGCTGACGAGGGCGAGCCACTAGGGTACCAGCCCGCCAGCCCGCCTCCGGCCGGCGGCCAGATTCCACCCACGCAGCCCGATAATGGCGCCGTGCCGAAGGGTTACGCCCGCTACGCCCTCGCCGTAATGGTCGGCATCAACTTCCTCAACTACATGGACCGCTACGTCCCGACGGCGGTCTCCCCGATCATCCAGAAGGAGTTCCACCTCGACGACTTCCAGGTCGGCCTCCTCGCTAGTGCCTTCCTGCTCGTCTACGCCATCTGCGCCCTGCCCTTCGGCTACTGGGCCGACCGGGCCGTCCGCAAGACCGTCATCGGCATCGGGGTCACCATCTGGAGCCTCGCCACTATCCTCACCGGGCTCTCAGCGACCTTTACCCACCTCTTCCTCAGCCGCGCCGTGGTCGGCGTCGGCGAGGCCAGCTACTACCCGGCCGGCACGAGCCTCCTCGGCGACTACTTCCCGAAGGCGACCCGAGGTCGGGCGATGTCGATCTGGGCCGCCGGCACCGCGTTCGGTATCGCCGCCGGGTTTGTAGGCGGCGGCATCATCGCCGACCATTTCGGTTGGCGGGCCGCCTTTTTCGTCACTGCGATACCCGGCCTCATCTTCGGCGTCCTTGCCTTCACCCTCCGGGAGCCGAAGCGGGGCGCAGCGGAGCCCAGCCACCGTACGGTCGAGCATCCGCACGCGTCCAGCGCCGGCGCCTTCTTCGGGCTGCTGAGGATCCGGACCCTGGCGCTGACCATCGCCGCCCAGGTCTTCCTCTTCTTCGTCCTCGCCTCCGACGTCAGCTGGCTTCCGATCTACATGGTCCGGCACTTCCACCTGACGACCAGCGGCGCCAGCACCACCAGCGGCGCGGTGGTCGTCCTCGGCGGGCTGATCGGCAACCTGGCCGGTGGCTGGATCGCCGATCGCCGGAACCGGAAGTCCGCCAGGGGCAACCTTGAGGTGAGCCTGGTCGGCTTCCTGGTCGGCGCGGTCAGCGTTGGGATCGCCATCCTCGCGCCGACTGAGGTGCTCTTCATCCCCTTCTTCTTAGTGACAGTGGTGGCGCTCTACCTCTACAGCGGACCCTTCACGGCGATCAGCCAGAACGTGGTGCCGCCGAGCCTGCGGGCCAGCGCGGTGACCCTCGGGCTCTTCATCCCCCACCTCTTCGGCGACTCCTGGTCGCCGGCCGCGGTGGGGTTCCTCTCCGACCGCTTCGGCAGCCTCCAGCTGGCGCTGCTGATCACCTCCACGCCACTGCTCCTCGCAGCGGCGGTATTCACCTGGCTGGCGTTCAGCTCGGTCCAGCGGGATACCGACGCGATGGAGGCCGCCTGGGCCGCCGGGAAGGTGGAGAGCCTACCGGCCTAGGCGACCGCGCTCTCTTCCGTCGCGGCCGGCAGGGTGAGGGTGAACGTGCTGCCGTCGCCGACCGACGAGACGACTGCCACATCCCCTCCCATGCCGCGGGCCAGGCCGCGGCTGAGGGGCAGTCCAAGCCCGGTGCCGGGGATCTTGCTGGTCCGGTTGGCGACCTGGGCAAACTCCCGGAAGATGCGCTCGAGATCTTCGGCGACGATCCCTTCGCCATGGTCTGCGAAGGCGACCCGCACGACGCCCTCGGCGGCGACGATCGAGATCGTGACCTCGGTCCCCGGTCGGGTGAACTTGATCGCGTTGGAGAGCAGGTTCACCAGCACCATGCCCGTGCGCGCCTGGTCCGCAAGGAACATCCCGAGGCCGATCTCCTTGACGGCGACCGTGACTCCCGCCGCCTCCGCCATCGGACGGAGGAGCGTCACGGCTTCCTCAATCGCCTCGAGCGCCTCGAAGTCGGTTGTCTTGAACCGGATGCGGCCGGCGTCGGCCTTTGCCAGGTCGAGGACATCATTGACGATCGCCAGCAGGTGGTTGCCGCTGGTCGTGATGCGGGCGAGGTACTTCGCCTGCTTCTCGGTCAGGGACCCGGCCGCGGGCTGGCCCAGCATCTCCGCGTAGCCCAGCACCGCGTTCAGGGGGTTGCGGATCTCGTGGCTCATGGTGGACACGTAGCGAGCCTTCCGCTCGGCCTCGTCGCGCGCCTCGACCGCCCGTTCCTGCTCGCCGATGTCGCGGACCACAGCGATCGCTCCGGTGCGTCTGCCACTCCCATCGATGGCGGGATTGACGACCACCTCGATTTCAGCCTCGCCGTGCTGGATCCTCACCGTCGCTGGAGTCCCGGCGAGCGCGGACTCCACCGCCAGAAGGGCAGGGCCGTCCCGGAGCAGCGCGGAGACCGGCGCCCCCACCAGCGAGGGAGGGTTGTCATGGAGGATGGTGAGCACCTGGCCCACGCTGGACCTCAGAACACCGGCCTCGTCGATGACAAGGATCCCGAAGGGCGCCTCGCGGACCATCCCCCAGAGGGTCTGTTCGCTCTCGCGGAGCGCGGTTTGGGCGCTGCGCTGCCGGGTGTCCACCTCATCGATGGTCACCTGGGAGAAAACGATCCGGGCCAAGACCAGGAGGCAGATGGCCACCACGCAACCGTCGGTGATGAAGTCGGAAGCGGCGCCGAGCTGAAGGCCGGCAGCCTCGGCTCCAATGGCGATGACTGCGCTGGCAACCGAGATCGAAGTCATCAGCCGGGGCGCAATCCGGGGCAGCCGCAGGCGACCGTTGCCGCTGACCGGATCGATCGTCAGCGGGGCCAGAGCGATCAAGCAGAAGCTCAGCAGCCAGGCGGCGTCGATCGGGCTGCCGGTGCTGTACACGCCCTTGGCATTGAGCAGCGAGAAAAGGCTGTCGGTGACGCCATTGATCGCGAATCCGGCCCCTATCAGCAGCATCGCCCACCGGCTCTCTGGGCGGCTCCGCGCGAGGACGAAGACCACCATCGTCAGGATCACGACGTCGCCGATCGGGTAGCAGAGGCTGATCACTTGCGCGAACTGCGAGTCGCTCGAGCCCGCGAACACCGCGCCGAGGACGGTCAGCCAGCTCAGCAGCAGCAGCGAGGTGGCGATGATCAGGCCGTCGACGATGCCCCGAAGCTCGGTCGCGAATCCCTCGGAGAAGGACCGGAAGCGGAGGATGCCGGCCGCCCCGAGCGGGATGGCGGCGAGATAGCCGACGTCGGCCAGCGAGGGGAATGGAACCGCGATCCCCAGGACCGCGTCGTAGTAACCCCACGCCGCCTCCCCGGCGCCCCAGGCGATGCAGCTGGCGCCGATCAGCGCCCAGGACAGGCGTGCGGTTCCGTGCCGCCGGGCAGCCTCCCGGATGGTGCTCGCGGCAGCGGTGAACGCCGCCAGCGGTATGAGGATGTCGTCGACGAGCGAGGTCGTCCTTGCACCGCCCCACTGGAAAACGAGCCAGGCCGTGAAGCCGAGCACCAGGACGGCCACGACCAGGCCGCCCCGCTGGAGCGGCGAGCCCGAACGCAACAGACGCCCCAGCAGGCCACCAGCGCTGCCCGCGGTTTGCCGAGGGCCGATCCGGGCCACCCGCTCTGAAGTCACTTTTTGCGTGTCGATCATCTTCTCCCCTTGATCCGAGCGCCGCCCCCTGGACCCCTTCCGGCTTCGGGCGCCGGCTCTTTTCGGGTCGAATCCTGCCACCCGGCACCGACGGGTCCGTGTCTGCGTTGCGGCGTGTCCGAGTCGCCTCGGCGTCGCTTTGGCGGCGCGGTGAACCGGCCTAGGCCGGAGCCAGCGCGTCCAGGAGCGTGTCCAGCTCCTCGATGGTGTTGAAGACGTGGGGGCCGCAGCGCACCCCGGCGCCGGGGCGGGAGTCGACGATGATCCGCTGGGCGGCGAGCCGCTCCTCCATCCCCGACTCGTCCTCGACATTGATCACGACCGAGGCGCCGCGCCGCTCGGGGCGCGTCTCCGAGTTGACCGTCACGCCGCGCTCCTGCGCCCTGTCGATCAGGTGCTGGGTGAGGTACAGGCTGCGGGCACGGATCAGGTCGACGCCGACCTTGTCGATCAGCCGGTAGGAGGCACCGGCCGCGACCAGCGCCGGCACCGCCGGGGTGCCGTGCGCATAACGCAGCATCCCGCCCTCGGTGTAGTCGATCGCTCCCGGCTCAAAGGCGAAGGGACGGGCGTGCGCCTGCCAGCCGGTGAGGCGGGGCCGGAGGACGTTTTGGAGGTCGGGGCGGACGTACAGGTAGCCGCCGCCGGGACCGCCGCAGAGCCACTTGACCGACCCTCCGACGCCGAAGCTGATCCCCCACCTCTCGTACTCGAGCGGCATGGCGCCGGCCGACTGGTAGGTGTCGAGGACGACGTGCGCTCCGACCTCGTTGGCGCGGCGCACGATCGCCTCCACATCGACCATGTGAGCGGTCTTGAACTGGACGTGGGAGATCGGCACCAGGAGGGTGCGCTCATCGATGGCGTCGATGAGCTGGTCGGAGTGCTCGACGGTCACCACCTCGGCGCCCTGGACCGCCTCCCAAACGTACATCACGCTCGGGAAGTTCTGCGCCTCGTAGACGACCCTGTTCTTCTCCCCTCCCCAGTCGAAGCAGCTGGCCACGACCCACTCGGCGACGGTGACGTTGGGGAGCATGACCACGCTGCCGGGCGGCGCCCCGAGAAGTGGGGCGAGCATGTCGCCGACGGTTGTCGGAGAGTCCCACCAGCCCTTCTCGGTCCAGGCCCGGACGCCGCGCGTGGCGAATTCGTCAGTGAACCTGGTGAGCGCTTCGCGGTAGTCGACCGGCATCGCTCCCAGGGTGTGGTTGGCGAGATAGGTGCCCGTCGCCAGGATCGGGAAGCGGGCCCGAAGCCTCTCCAGCTCGGCCGCGCTGAGCGGGTCCTTGAGGATCACGCCGCCAAGGGTAGATCGCGCGCGCGTCACTTCAGCACCTGGACCTGGGCCGCTCGCTCCATCACCTGCAACCGGTAGAAGGCCTCCTCCAGGCTGGCACCGACCGTCACCGTGCCGTGGTTGGCGAGGATCACGGCGTGGCGATCGCCGAGGGCGGCGACGGCGTGCTCGCCGAGCTCGGCGCTGCCCGAGGGGGCGTAGCGGGCCACCTCCACCCGCCCGCCGAGCACGGGTGTCACCTCGTCGAGAAGTGGTTCCAGGGGCTCGCCGCGAACGGCGAGGACGCAGGCGTGGATCGGGTGGGCGTGGATCACGGCCGTGACGTCGGGACGCGCGCGGTAGATCGCGGCGTGAACCGCCCACTCCGAGCTCCTTAGCGGGCTGCCGATCTCGACCACGTCCTCCTCGGTCAACGATTCCTTGGGTTTTCCAGAGACGGTGATCAGCACCTCTTCGTCTCCGCGGCGCGACAGGTTGCCGTCGCGGCCGACGGTGTAGCCGCCGGCGACCAGCCGGTGGGCGAAATCAGCGAGGTCTTGGCGTGCGGACGGCATCGCTTGCCTGCTGGCGGCCGGGACGGGGGGCCGGCGGCTGGCCGATGCCGTAGACGCGGGCCAGCGAGGCGACCGCGGCGCGCACCGAGTTCCTCAGCTCCGCCGGCTTCACCACCTCGACAGTCTCCCCCCAGCCGAGCACCCAATGCCTGAGCTCCAGCCAGGAGCTGACGGTGAGCGTCATCCGGACGCGGCCGTCGGGCAACTGGTGGAGGCTCTGGCTCGGGTGCCAGGTCGTCTCCTGAGCGCGCTTGGCGACCGCGGGCGCGAAGAGCAGCTCGACCTCGACCGGCTCACCCGGACTCCAGATGCCCCACGCCTGCCCGAGGTGGCGGCCTGCATCGAATCCCATGGGCGGTTGAAAGGTCTCGGCGAGGAGCCTGGTCTCGGTCATCCGCTCGACGCGGTAGGACCGGACCGCCTCCAGCTTCTGGTCCCACGCCAAGAGGTAGATGCCGTGGCCGAGTGGCGAGGGCTCCAGGAAGAGCGGCCACACGGTGCGCTCGAAGGTGCGCTCTGTGGTGTACGTGATGCGGACCTTGCGCCGCTCGGCCCAGCCGGCGACGAGGTCGGTGAGGATCTTCGTGTAGCGGCCATCGGCCGGCTTGCGGGCCAGTCCCCGGGCCGCCTCGGCGAGCGAGTCGCGGATCGGCTCGGGGAGGATGGCGGCCAGCTTCTCGTAGGCGGAGGCGGTGAACTCGTCCGCATGCTCGGCGTGTCGGAGCATGAGGCGCGAGCTGAGCAGGAGGCCCATCGCCTCGGCGAGCGAGAAGCTGAGCGGGGCGAGCCAGAACCTGCGATCCACGACCCAGCGGTTGTCGACCGTGGTGAAGGGGACGCCGAGGTACTCCTCGAGGGCCTTGAGGTCGCGCTGGGCCTGCCGCTGGGAGATGCCCATGCGCTCGGCCAGCTGTCGCGTCGAGAGCCCGTGGGGAACGGCCTGGAATTGCCGCAACTCCCCGAGCAACCGGACGATCCGATCCCCCTTCTCGAACTCGCTCATCTGGATTGCTGAGATTGTCTCTCCCCCACGCCGGGTGGGGCGAGACAAGCTGGCTACAATGACCGCGCCCGCGACAAGCAGCTGTCGTTCGACTAGCCCAAGGTCCTTCCATGCGTTTCCTCCACAGCGCGGACATCCACCTGGCGCCACGCCTCGGGTACATCGAGGACGCAACGCGCCGAGCCCGGCGGCGCGAGGATTTCTGCCGCCAGGTCGACCGCCTGCGCGAGCTGGTGCGGGAGCACGGCGCCGAGGCGGTGGTGCTCGCCGGCGACGTCTTCGACCGCGACCTCCCGGGTCAGCCGGAGGCGGCCCGGCTCGCCAGCGCGCTGGCGGCCTGCACCGTTCCGGTCCTCATCACGCCGGGGACCCACGACGCCTGGCGCCCGGGCGGCGTCTGGGATCGTCCCTGGCCGTCCAATGTCACGGTCTTTCGCTCGGACCGCTGGGCGACCGTGGTGGTCGGCCAGACCGCCTTCCACGGGCTCGCCTCTCTCGGCCGGGCGCGCGAGGGCGGGCTCTTCGCCGGCCTGCCCGAGCCACCCGCCGGGACCCGCTTCGAGGTCGGCATCGCCCACGCCTCCATGCTCTGGGCCGACATCACTGGGAAGGTCGACCCGAAGAACCTGCCCTTCGAGGAGTCAGAGCTTGACAGTTGTGGGTTCCACTACCTGGCGCTCGGCGACCACCACCGGACCAAGGTCGTCGTCCGCGGGATGACCACCGCCGCCTATCCCGGCTCGCCGGAGGGGCTCGCCTTCGACCCCGCCGAGGCCGGCCCGAGGCACGTGCTGCTGGTCGAGCTCGTCGAGCCGAGCGCTCCGGCAAAGGTCACCCGGGTCCCGGTCAACGCCCGCGAGGTGGTGCTCGAGGAGATCGCCCTCGACGACCTCCAGCACGAGTCAGCGGGCGACCTCGCCGAGGCGGTGCGCCGCCGGCTGGCAGCCGCCGCCGGGCCCGACCGGCTGGCGCGCTTCGACCTCACGGGAGTCATCCACCACCCCCTCGCGGGCGACCCGGCGGCCCTGGGCGAGGCGCTGGCCGACCAGTTCTTCGTGCTGCAGCTGCGCGACCGGACCCGCACCCTGCCCGAGACGCCGCCCAACTCCAACACCATCCGCGGCGCGTTCGAGCGGCGGCTACGGGCGCGGTTGGAGACGGCGGTCGACGGCCGCGAGCGGGTCCTCGCCGAGCGCGCGATGGCGCTCGGCCTCCAGTCGCTGGAGGGCCTCTTGCCGTGAAGCTCACCCGCCTCGTGATGCATGGCTTCCGCTCCTACCGCGAGCCGGTCGAAGTTCGCTTCGAGCGTGGCGCCAACGTCTTCCTCGGCCGCAACGAGGCCGGGAAGACCGGGATCCTGCTGGCGATACAGGCCGCCCTCTACCCGCCGCGGCTGGCGACCGAGCGCGAGGCGCTGGTGTCCGAGGGCTCGGACGTCTGCCGGGTCGGCCTCGAATACGAGCTGGCCGACGGCCGCGTCATCCGGGTGGACCGCGACCTCGTCGCCCACAAGGGATCGATCGCCGAGCTTCGCGAGAGCGGGTCGGTGGCCCTGGCCAGCGCGCCCGGCGACATCGCCCAGGTCGTGCGCGAGCACACCGGCTGCGACGAGGCGCTCTTCCGCGCCACCCTCCTGGTTCGCCACGAGGGTGTCGAGATCGGCGACGCCGACGACCTCACACGGTCGCTCAGCGAGCGGATCGAGGTGCTGGTCTCCGGCTCGCCCGGCGGGATCAGCGCGGCCCGCGCGGTGCGCAAGCTGGAGGAGAAGGTGAAGGGACTCTCCGGCCCTCGGGCGGGAGAGATCACCCAGGCGGAGACGCGGCTGCGCGACGCGGAGTCGCGGCTGGCCTCGGCGCGGTCGCGGACGCGGCGGCTGGAGGAGGGACGGCCGCGCCTGGAGGAGCTGGAGGGGCGGTCGGCCGAGCTCGAGGAGGAGCTGGCCGGCGGACAGGCGGTGCTGGATCGGGCGCGCAAAGTCGCGGCATCGGAGGCTCGACGTGCGGCGCTGGTCTCGGCCCGGGCGGGGATCGACCGGACGCTCGACGCGCAGTCCGCCCTGGAGCGGCTGGAGCGGGAGGTCCAGCAGGCGCGGCTGGTCGCTCCCACCAGCGGCAGTCGCAAGTGGCCGTACCTGGTCGCTGCGGTGCTGGCAACCGGCGGACTGATATCGCTAGCCCTCCACCTCTGGTTGGTCGGCATCTGCCTGTTCGCCGTAGCGGGTCTGGGAGCGCTTGCGGCATTCGTCCTCCGCTCAGGGCCGCCCTCCCGGCCCGCGGCCGGCTCTCCCCCAGCGCGGATGGGGGAGAGAGAAGCAGACTCCCAACCATCGTCCAAGCTGGTCGAGGAGAGGGCGCGGTTGGGGCGCGACCTGGAGGAGGTCGAGGCGGCCATCGCGGAGGCGGCCATTCACCGGCTGCCGCCGGCTGAGCTGGCAAGGCTCGAGGTCCGCGTCGGGCAGCTGCCGGAGCTGATCCGGAGCAGCCGCGAGGCGGGCATCCGCGCCGAGGTGGAGATGCGGCAGCTGGAGGACACCGGCGCGCCGCTCGCCGAGCTGGAGGACGAGGTGACGGTCGCCGGCCGCGAGGTGGAGCGGCTCGAGCTCCGGCTGGCGGCGATGAAGCTCGCCCGCGACGAGCTGCAGGCGGCGATCCGCGACATCCGCCAGGGCGTCGGACCCGAACTCGCCGAGCAGGCGGGCAGGCTACTGGCGACCGTCGCACCCGACTACTCCGTCGCGCTCGCAGGCGGCGAGGGACTGGCCTTCCGCCCCGCCGGCCCCGGCGGCGAGGAGCTCGGGCGCCGGCAGCTGAGCGACGGCACCCTCGACCAGTTCCACTTCGCGGTGCGCGTAGCGTTGGCCGACGTGCTCCTCGGCGACCTCCGCCCGCCGCTGCTCCTCGACGACCCCTTCCGCTACGCGGACGCGGGCCGCCGCGAGTCGCTCCACGCCATGCTGGAATCAATCGGCGCGGAGCGGCAGGTGCTGTACTTCACGGTCGAGGATCCCGCGCCGCTGGCCGTCACCCACCGGCTCCCGGTGGTGGCCAGCCGGGCGGGCTCCGAGTGACGGTCGAAGCAACCCGCCTCCGCCCGGGCCCGGCCGCCGAGGCCTGGCTCGACGCCAGGGTAGCCGAGCTGAAGGGCGCCGATGCGCTGGCGCCGTTGACGGTCGTCGTGCCCAGCCACTACGCCGCTCTCACCCTCCGGCGCCGGCTCGCCGCGGGCGGCTACGCCAATGTCCGGCACGTGATCCTGGCGCGGGTCGCGGAGTCGATCGGCGGCCCCGCGCTCGCCGCCATGGGCAGGAGTCCGCTCACCTCGGTGACCGAGGAGGCGGCCATCCGCGCCGCCCTCCGCCAGGCCGGAGGGATCGGCCCCCAGACGGAGCATCGTGCCGTCGTGACCACTCTGCAGGGACTCTTCCGGGACCTCGGGGCGACGCGCCTCGACGCGGCGGATCGCGACCGGCTGGCCGGCGGCGGGGAGCTGGCCAGAATCGCGATCGGCGCCTACGAGCACTATCGAGAGCTGCTCCGATCGGCGGCCCTCTACGACTCGACCGACGTCATCGAATCCGCGACCGCCATGCTCGCCGAAGACGGGCCGGATGCCATCGCCGAATGGGGCCCGCTCTGCGTCTACCTTCCCCACCGGCTCTCCTCGGCCGACCTGGCCCTGCTCGCCGCGGCGGGGAACCGCTCTCGCGTCGTGCTCGGTGTGCCCGACCTGGGCGACGTGGAGGCCGACGCCGGGCCGCGGCGGTGGCTGCATGCGCTCGGCATCGACTGGGGCTCCCTGCCGGCTCCCGGCGAGGCTGCACCGACGGTTCCCGCGAGTGCCAGGGTGCTGATCGCGCCGGACGCCGGCGAGGAGGTTCGGGCGGCGGTGCGGATGCTGCTCGCCGACCTCGACGCCGGCCGGGTGCCGCTTCATCGCACCGCCATTGTCTACCGCAACCCCGAGCCCTACCAGCAGCTGGTCCGGGAGACGCTCGACGCGGCCGGCCTGCCCTGGGCCGGGCTGGGCGGGCGGTCGATCGCCGAGAGCTTTGCGGGCCGCGGGCTGCTCGGGTTGCTCCACCTCCGAGGAAAGGACTTCTCGAGGTCCGCCGTGATCAACTGGCTCTCCTCGATGCCTCACGGGGGAAGCGGGCCGTCGCTCGCCCAGTGGGACCGGCTGAGCCGGGAGGCGGGGGTGGTGCGCGAGGTCCGGCAGTGGCAGGACCGCCTGAAGCTGGAGGCGGACCGCAAGCAGAAGCGGCTCGACGGCCTGATCGCCGAGGACGACGACTCCTCGCTGCCGCTCCGGGGCTACTTGCAGTCGGAGATCTCGGCCTCAGGCCAGATGACTTCGCGGATCCAGGAGATGGCCCGGGTCACCCGCGCGCCCGACGACGCGAGGTGGCCGGCCCTGGCGGAGTGGGCGCGCGGGCTTCTCAAGAGCCACGTTCACAACCCGCGCTGGGGCGCCGCCGAGCTGGAGGCGTCGCAGCTGGTCGAGGAGACGATCGATTCGCTGGCCGCGGCCGCCGAGCTGGACGAACAGGTGGGCGTCGACCGGTTCGTCGAGACGCTGGAAGAGGCGCTCCGCGCGCGCCGCCGGCCCCAAGGTCGCCTCGGCCAGGGCGTGGCGACCGGGCCGATTTCGGCCACCGCCGGGATGCGCTTCGACCGCGTCTACCTGCTCGGGATGACCGAGCGCGCGTACCCGGCTCCGCCGCCGGTCGACCCGATCTTCCCCTGGGACTCCGGCGCCGACCCGCTCGCGCGGCTGGAGCGCCGGCTGGCGGAAGAACGGCTCGACTACCGGGCGGCGCTCGCCGCCAGCGGCGCGGTGATCCTCTGCTTTCCCACCCACGACACCGAGCAGCGGCCCGCCTATCCGGCCCGCTGGCTGCTCGAGGCGGTGGCCGCGCTGGGCGGGGACAGAATCGGGCCCAAGGCGCTCCGCGAGCTGGCGCCCGACGCGCAGGCGCGGCCCTGGCTCACAAGCCTCGTCAGCACCGAGGCGGCGCTTCGGCACGCCCCGGCCTTCCTGAACCTTGCCGAGAGGCGCGTGGCCGAGGCCCGCGCGATCACGGTCGCCGGTGGAAGCCTGGCCGCCTCCGGCCTGGGACGCCGCGAGGACCTTCCCCTGGGACGCGGACTGAAAGCGGCCGCCGCGCGCGCCTCGAGCGCCTTCACCGAGTTCGACGGCAACCTGGTAGAGGTCGCGCCTCGGATCCAGCGGCTGGCCGGCGGCCTGGCCGGAAGCACGCTGCCGATCAGCGCCAGCGGCGTGGAGACCTGGGCGGGCTGCCCGTTCCACTATTTCCTGGGCCGCGTCATCGACGTCGAGCCGACCGAGCGCCCTGAGGACGAGGAGTCCTGGACGATCAGCGCCCTCGACCGAGGCTCACTGATCCATGCGATCCTCGAGGAATTCTTCCGGGAACTGTCCGCCAGCGGCCGGCCGGCGCCCGGCGAGCTGTACACAGAAACCGATCGGGAGTTGCTCCAGACGATCGCCTCAAAGCGCTTCCGGGTGGTCGAAGAGCTCGGCCAGACCGGCTACCGGCTCGCCTGGCAGAACACTCAGTCGGCGATCCTGCTCGACCTCGAGACGCTGCTCGAGCGCGACCAGCAATTCCGCGCCGAGAACGCAGTCCGACCGGCCTACTTCGAGCAGAGGTTCGGTTTCGAGGACGGCTGGCCCGCCGCCGAGGTGGAACTCTCGGGCGGCGTGAAAGTGCTCCTGCGAGGCTTGATCGACCGGGTCGACGTCGGGGACGGGGCGGCTTACGTGACCGACTACAAGACCGGCGTCGCCTCGCGCGCGAGCGACTTCCAGGAGGACCCGGTGCTGGCCGGCACCAAGGTTCAGCTGGCCGTCTATTCGAACGCGGTGAGACGAGGGCTGACGTCCCTCGGGAACCCGGTCGGCCGGGTGACGGCCTCCTACTGGTTCATCTCCGCCAAGGGCGGTTTCGCGCGGGTCCAGGTCGATGACGAGGTCGCCTCGGCCACCAGGCTGGCCCAGGTGATGGAGGTGGTCCACGAGGGCCTCAAAACCGGGGCCTTCCCGCAGGTGCCCGGCGAGGAGGGCTTCATGCCCGGCCGCCCTTCGTTCGAGAACTGCAAGTTCTGCGAGTACCACCGCGTCTGCCCGATCGGGCGGGACCAGATCCACGATCGCAAGGTGACTTCCCCGGGCGCCGACCTGCCGTCACGGCTGGTTCTCAGGTGAGCGATGCCCGGCCAGCCGACCAGAACAACCGCGACCGGTTGGTCTCGGACTTCGGCGCCACCTTCTTCGTCGAGGCCGGCGCCGGGACCGGCAAGACGACGACCCTGGTCGACCGGATCGTCGCCCTGGTCGCCGCCGGCGAGCTGGAACCCGCGGGGCTGGTGGCGATCACCTTCACGGAGGCCGCCGCGGCGGAGCTGCGAGCCCGCGTCCGCGAGGCCCTGGAGGCTCACGGCGAGGCCGTCACCCTGGCCGCCGCCGCGCACCTCGAGGACGCCTCGATCGACACCATCCACTCCTTCGCCGGGTCACTGCTGCGCACCCATCCGCTGGAGGCGGGCCTGCCGCCCAACTTCGACACCCTCGACCAGATCGAGCAGGACCTGGAATTCAAGGATCGCTTCCGCGAGTGGTTCGAGAGGGCGGCAACCGTGGACTCCTCCAGCCGTGCGATCAAGAACGCGCTCCTGCTCGGGCTGACGCCCGACAACATCGAGGGCGCTGCGCGCGCGCTCCACGAGCACTACGACCTGCTCACGAGGGAGACCAACTGGGCGGCGCCGCCGGCGGGGTCGGCCCTCGATCGCGCAGTCGAGTTCGCCGAGCGGCTTCGGGGCATCGAGGCCTACCGAGGTGAGTGCCAGCAGCCGGAGTCCGACTACCTCTATGCCAGGCTCGGCGAGATCGCCTTCTGCGCCGAGCGCCTCGGCCAGGCGGACAGCGAGGGAAAGGCGCTCGTCGCGATGCTCCTGCTGGAGAGGTTTCCGCGCAACATCGGCAGCAAGGGGAACTGGAATGGGACCAGCCTCGCCCGGCTGCGCGCGGAGCTCTTCGGGGTGTTGGACGAGATGGTCGACCTCCTCCAGCGGCGCCGGGCGGAGATCCTCAACGCCCTGCTCAAGGCGCTCCGGGACTTCGTCCTCGACTACGCGGACGACCGCCGCCGGCGCGGCGTGGCGACCTTCCACGACCTGCTCACCTGGGCCCGCGACCTCCTCCGCGACAAAGAGGCGGTGCGTTCGCGCGCGCAGCGGCGGTGGAAGCGCATCTTCATCGACGAGTTCCAGGACACCGATCCGCTGCAGGCCGAGATCGCCTTCTATCTCTGCGGCGACCCGAACCGCCCGCTGCCGGCTCACTGGCTCGACGTCGAGCTGGTCCCGGGCAAGCTCTTCTTGGTGGGCGACCCCAAGCAGTCCATCTATCGCTTCCGGCGCGCCGACATCGCCCTCTACCAGAAGATCCAGGAGACGGTGGGCGAGGAGGTCGCGCTGTTCCAGAACTTCCGCTCGGTGCCAGCCCTGATCGAGTTCGTGAACTACCACTTCGCGAGCGCTATGCGCTTCATCCCCGACGTCCAGCCCGACTACCACGCGCTGGTCGCCGTCCCGAGCCAGGAGGGTAGCCTCCGCTATTTCGGGAAAGAGATCCAGGGCAGGGTCAGGCAGGACGTGGTCTGGCGGTCGGAGGCGCTCGACGTGGCCAGGACCTGCCGCGCAATCGTCGACCAGCGCTGGCTGGTCTCGCGCGGCAAGGGCCAGGCGCGGCGGCAAGAGCCGGCCAGCTGGAAGGACATCTGCGTGCTGATCCCGTCCCGCACCAACCTGCGCAAGCTCGAGAAGGAGTTCGAGGCGTGGGGTGTCCCTTACCGGCTGGAGAGCGGTGAGCTGATCGTGATGACGCAGGAGGTCCGCGAGCTGATCAGCTGCCTGCGGGCGATCGACGACCCCTCCGACCAGGTCGCGATCGTGGCCGCGCTCCGCTCCGGCGCCTACGGCTGCAGCGACGTTGACCTGGTCCTCTGGCGCAACCTGGGCGGCCGTTTCAGCTATGAGTCGGCCAATGAAGCCGCGGCCGCCGGGGGCGCTGAGACGGCGCGCATCCGCCTGGCTCTTGCCGACCTCGCCGAACTCCACGCGCTGCGTCATGACAGGACGGTGCCGGCGCTGGTCGAGCACTTCATCGACCGCCGCCTTCTGGTCGCCCAGGGATTCGGGCAGCCGCGTCCGAGGGAGACGTGGCGCCGCTACCGGTACGTGGCCAAGCGGGCACGGGACTTCGCCGCCACCGGGCGGGCGACGCTGCGCTCCTTCGTCGAGTGGATGGAGGGCCTGGAGCGCGAGCAGTACCGCGACAACGGCATCTCGGCCGCCGAGGAGGACGACGAGGCGGTTCGCGTCCTCACCATCCACGGAGCGAAAGGCCTCGAGTTCCCGGTCGTGATCATGACCGGGTGGGGCTCGGGCGGCCGCCCCGAGAAGACCGCCGTGCTGGCTGACCGCATCCAGGGGCGGGTTGAGGTCGGACTCCGCGAGAACTGGGCGACGGCGGGGTATCGCCGGGCGGCCGACAGGGAGAAGGAGGCGCAGCGCGCCGAGACCATCCGTCTCACCTACGTCGCGGCGACCCGGGCCCGCGACCACCTGGTCCTGAGCCTCTGGCGGAAGGAGCGCTACAAGTACGTGGCCAGCCCCGATCCCGCCACCCAGGCCGAGGCCTTCGAAGACAGCCTCGACGAGGGGCAGTTGGGCACGCGGATTGACCTCGACGGCCTGGTGTTGCCTGCATCGCCGCCTTCCCTTTCGGTTCCGTCCTCCTCGCCGGACGCGCACCGCGAGGAGGAGAACGCCTGGCTGGCCGCGCGAGGCCGGCTGGTTGCCGAGCTGGGCGGCCTCCGGATCACATCGGCCACCGCGCTGGCCCACGAGGCGGACCCGGACCAGGAGCCGGATGACGTCGCCCTGCTCCGCCGCGGCCGGGGCGGCACCAACTTCGGCCGCGCGGTGCATGCCGTACTCCAGTTGGTGCCGTTGGAGACGTTGGCCGGGCTCGAACCGCTGGCCCGTGCCCAAGCGGCGGCCGAGGGGATCGCCTCCAAGGCGCCCGCCGTGATCGCGGCCGTGCGGCTGGTTGCCGAATCGGCTCCGGTCCGGGCCGCTGTGGCGGCGCGCCGGCTCTGGCGGGAGGTCCCGGTGGGTGGCTCCGATTCCGGCTCCCTGCTGGAGGGGTTCATCGACCTCCTCTACGAGGGCGAGCGCGGGCTGAGGGTCGTCGACTACAAAACCGACAACGCCTCCGCCGCTGAGATCGAGAGCCGCTTCCGGCACTACCGGCTCCAGGGCGCCGCCTACGCGCTGCTGCTCCAGCTGGCCACCGGGCAGCGGGTCGCCGGGGTGGACTTCGTCTTCTCCGCGACGGGCGAGGTTCGCTCGATCGAAGGCGCCGAGCTGGCCGCGCTGGTCGAGGAGGTCCGGGTCCGGTTAGGCCAGGGACCGGCCGCCGGCGACGAAGAGGACGGCGATGGCACCGGCGGCGACCAGGGTGAGCCGGAAGGCCAGCCGGTCGCGGCCGCCGAGGCCGGCGGCGGTGACGCCGGCGATCAGCAGCAGGGTGGCGACGAGAGCGACCAGCTGCAGCTCATCCTGGCGCCCCGGCCCGAATAGGATCGCCAGCGCCGACCCGGCCAGCAACGCGGCGGCAATGAGCGTCGAGGCCGTGGTGCCCAGCAGTTGCGGCAGGCCGCGGACGCCCAGCCGGCGCTCCGCCTCAATGTCGGGGAGCGTCTGGCTAAAGTGCGCGCCGGCGCCGAGGAGGGCCGCGCCGAGGGTCGCCCAGGCTGGCGGCAGGTGGCTCGGGGTGAGGCCGAGGGTAACGAACGCGGGCACCAATCCGAAGCCGGCGGCGTAAGCGAGGACGCTGGCCGGCGTCGACTTGAGCCAGGCGTTGTAGGCGCTCGCCACGCCCACCGCGAGGAGGTGGACCGCCCCCGCGGCGAGCCCGTTGGCGAGCGACAGCGGCAGGCAGGCGATCAGCG
>Ga0307373_10001599_pt1 | contig 42423 bp, 34 predicted proteins | sample OX2MG_FD_202534 | JGI IMG/M metagenome (GOLD analysis project Ga0307373, IMG submission 202534) | Soil microbial communities from Risofladan, Vaasa, Finland - OX-2 | ecosystem: Environmental > Terrestrial > Soil > Coastal area > Acid sulfate soil | place: Finland: Risofladan, Vaasa | collected...
ACAGTGAACAGTGAACAGTGAACAGTGAACAGTGAACAGTGAACAGTGAACAGTGAACAGTGAACAGTGAACAGTGAACAGTGAACAGTGAACAGTGAACAGTGAACAGTGAACAGTGAACAGTGAAAATGGGACGTGCTCGTCGGCTGGGGGTTACAGGGAATTGGAGCGGGCTATAATCCAGCCGATGGATTGGAGGTGTGCGATGCGCTTCTTCCCTGCCCCGATGGGCGCGCTGCTGGCACTGACAACACTGACGCTCTCGTTGGCGGCGGCGCCGCCGCCGGGCGCCACAGCGATTCGGCAGACGCTGGCGCGGGAGGCCGCGGCCTGGAACCGGGGCGATATCCGGGGCTTCATGAGCGCCTATTGGGACTCGGACCAGACGCAGTTCATCGGGGCCGGGGGCATCACGCTGGGATGGAAAGCGGTGCTGGACCATTACCTGAAGGCCTACCCCAACCCGGCCGCGATGGGGCGGCTGACGTTTTCCGGGGTGCAGGTCACCGTGCTCGACCCCGGGGCCGCCTACGTGGTGGGACATTACCGGCTGGACCGCGCGCACGACCATCCCGAGGGGGTGTTCACGCTGCTTTTCCGGAGGTTTCCGCAGGGCTGGCGCATTGTCAGCGACCACACCACCGCGGCCGCGGCGGCGCACTAGGATCCATGGTGGGCGCGGGCCCCCGCGCGGCTTCGCCGCGCGTCCCGCTTGTGCTGGCGCCGGCTTGGGGGCCCGGCGGCCCCAAGCCGGCGCTGCGCTTCGATGGCTCAGCGGCGGGCGAGGGTGCTTAGGAGGCCGGCGAGGAGCATGCCGGGGGTGGGGGGGCAGCCGGGGATGTAGGTGTCCACGGGGATGACGGCGTCCACCGGGCCGACGACGGCGGGGCTGGCGGCGAAGAGGCCGGCGCTGCAGCCGCAGGCGCCGACCGCGACCACGAGCTTGGGGGCGGGGGTGGCCTCGTAGGTGGCGCGCAGGGCGCCGGCCATGTTGCGGGTGACCGGACCGGTGACGAGCAGGAGGTCGGCGTGCTTGGGCGAGGCGACGAAGTGGATGCCGAAGCGCTCGAGGTCGTAGTAGGGATTGGCGAGGGCGGCGATCTCGGCTTCGCAGCCGTTGCAGGAGCCGGCGTCCACTTGGCGGATGTTGAGGGCGCGGCCGAAGAGCTTGTGGATGGCGTCGCTGGGCGGCGGGGGTGGTTCGGGCGCGGCGGCGGGCGTGCCGTCGAGGCGCCAGCGCTGGACCATGTGGGCGCGGGCGACGCCGCAGAAGGTGGGCTGGGCGGCGGGGGCGATGAGAGCGGGGGCGGCCTCGGCGCAGCGGCCGCAACCGATGCAGAGGGCGTAGTCGAGCGCCAGTTGGTTGGCGTCCAGCGCCAGCGCGGCGGTGGGGCAGGCGGCGGCGGCGCGGGCGGCCAATTCCGGGGTGAGGGCGGAGGCGACCAGGGCGGGCATACGGCCACCGGCGCAGCCCTGCTCCCGCCATGCGCGCTCGGGGACCAGCACGCGGGGCGAGGCCAGGCTCTGCTGCAGGATCTTGAGGTTCATCGGTCGCACCCCGAGTAGGAGAGGTTGAAGCTCTTGTTGATCAAGGGGAAGTCGGCAATGATGTTGCCGGGCAGGGCGCGGGGGAGCGCGGGCCAGTTCTGGAACGAGGGCGAACGGATGTGGCAGCGGCGGACGAAGCCCTGCTCGAGGCGGAGCCAGTAGAGGAGTTCGCCGCGGGGGGACTCGACCGCGGCCAAGCCGTCGCCCGCCAACGGCGCGGGCGCGGGCAGGCAAACGGCGGAGCTGGGCAGGGCGTCGAGGGCGGCGGCGATCATGCGGGCGGAGGCGGCGGCCTCGAGGATGCGGAGGCGGGCGCGCGCCAGCACGTCGCCGTCTTCGAGCGTCTCGACCTTGAAATCGAGAGTGCGATAGGCGCCCGAGGGGTGGTCGCGGCGGACATCGAGGGCGAGGCCACTGGCGCGGGCGGCGGGGCCGACCACGCCCAGGGCGCGGGCGTCGGCGGGCGGAAGCACGCCGGTGGTTTGGAAGCGCTGCATCACGGAAGGGGTGTCGAAGACCGCCTCGGCCAAGGAGGCCAGCTCGGCGGCGGCGGCTTGCACGGCTTGGAGCAGCGTGTGGGCGCCGGCGGCATCGAGGTCGCGCGCCATGCCGCCGATGCGGCAGAGGCCGCGCCAGCAGCGGGTGCCGAGGGCGGCGCGGGAGGCTTGGAGCAGCGACTCCTTGAGGCGGGCGGTGAAGGTGGCGGGCAGGGGGAAGCCAACGTCGCCGCAGAGCGCGCCGAAGTCGGCGGCGTGGGCCATCAGGCGCTCCAGCTCGAGGCCGACGAGCCGCAAGGCCTGGGCGCGGGCGGGGGCCTCGAGGCGGCCGGCGGCCTCGACCGCCTGGGAGAAGGCGACGGCGTGGGAGAAGCAGTTGTCGCCGGAGACGGACTCGGCGAGCAGGAGGGCGTCGGCGGGGGTGCGGCCCTCCATCAGGGCCTCGGTGCCCTTGTGGGTGTAGAAGTGCTGGAGTTCGAGGCGGAGCACGGCATCGCCCATGACGCTGAAGCGGAAGTGGCCGGGCTCGATGATGCCGGCGTGCACCGGGCCGACGGCGACCTCGCAGACGCCTTCGCCGGAGACCTCGAGCAACGGGCTTTGGGCGTGGTCCACCAGCGGGCGGAGGTCGGGATGGCCCAGGAGGGGGACACCGTAGGTTTCGTGCAGCTCGCGCTCGTGCCAAGCGGCGGCGGGGAGGATGGGAGTGAGCGCGGGCACAGGGCCGACGACGGGAAACTCGAAGGACAGATAATCGGGCTGCCGGTTGTCGAGGAGGTAGTGGAGGCGCACGGCGCGGTCGGGGCCGCGGCTGCCGAAGACACTGACCAAGCGCGCGCCGTCGCGGACGAGTTGGACGACGGGGTTCATGGGTGGAGCACGGCGACAGCCGCGTTCAGCAGGCGGGTCAAGAGGGCGGGGAGATGCACGCCCAGCACCAGCAGGCAGAGGGCGCAGGCGCCCATCACGGCGAGGCCGGGCCACCAGGTGCGGAAGGAGCGTTCGGGGGCGGCGGCGGCGCCGCCCAGCATGGGCTGGAGGTGGTAGAGGAGGGCGGCGAAGACCACCGAGAAGGAGGCCAACATCACCACGGCGATCACGTCATGTCCGGTGGCGAAGAGGGCGCCGAGGATGATGAACTCGCTGAGGAAGAGGCCGAAGGGGGGGAGGCCGGCGATGGCGAGGCCGCCGGCGACGAGGCCGGCGCTGGTGCCGGGGAGGGCCTGCGCCAAGCCGCGGACATCGGCCATGGAGGCGTTGCCGTAGCGCTCGCGCACGTTGCCGGCGGCAAAGAAGAGCAGCGACTTGGCGAGGGAGTGGTTGAAGAGGTGGAGCAGGGCGCCGAACAGGGCCAGGGGGGTGCCGACGCCGACGCCGATGGCGGCCACGCCCATGTGCTCGATGCTGCTGTAGGCGAGCAGGCGCTTGAGGTCGCGCTGGACGACGATGAGCAGCGCGGCCAGGAGCAGCGAGAGCACGCCGAAGCCGAGCAGGATGCGGTGGCTGAAGGCGGGGCCGAGGGCGCCGCCGACGATGGCGTTGAAGCGCAGCAGGGCGTAGAGGGCGCAGTTGAGCAGGCCGGCGGAGAGCAGGGCGCTGATGGGGGAGGGGGCCTCGGCGTGGGCGTCGGGCAGCCAGTGGTGCATGGGGGCGAAGCCGACCTTGGTGCCGTAGCCGACGGCGGCGAAGACGAAGGCGAGCTTGACCAGGTCGGCGGCGGGGCGGAGGCGGGAGGCGGCGGCTTGCAGCACCGCCCAGTCGAGGGCCTGGGCGGCGGGGACGCCGGAGCGGACGGCGGCGAGGAAAAGGACGATGGTGCCGAACAGGGCGAAGGCGATGCCGACGGTGCAGACCATGAGGTACTTCCAGCCGGCCTCGACCGCGCCCTCGGTGTTGTAGAAGCCGACCAGAAGGGCGGAGGCCAGGGTGGTGGCCTCCATGAAGATCCAGAGCAGGCCGAGGTTGGCGGAGAGGTAGACCGCCAGCATGGTGAAGAGGAAGAGGAAGGAGAGGGCGTAGAACCAGCGGGGGGAGGAGAAGCGGCCGGGGGGGATGTGGCGCAGGTAGCCGATGGAGAAAGCGAGGGCGAGGGCGAAGACCAAGCCGATGCTGACCAGGAAGAAGGCGCTGAGGCCGTCGGCGCGGAGGTAGGGGCCGGCTTGGAGGACACCGGCGCGGTGGATACAGACGACGGCGTAGGCGAGGGCGGCGAGTTCGAGCCCGGCGGCAGCGCCCGCCACGCGGGCGGCGGCGCCGGGGCGGCGGGCGGCCAGCACGGCGGCGGCGGCGAGCAGGGGAACGAGCAGCGGCAAGAGCAGCGGCAACATGTCAGCCCCGGAGGCGGCGCAGGCGCGAGACATCCACGTGGTCGAAGGTGTCGCGGATGCGGAAGACGAACAGGCCCATGAGGAAGACCCACATCAGCAGGTCGAAGGAGACGCCGATCTCGATCACCAGGGGCATGCCCAGGGTGGTGGTGAGGGCGGCGAGGAAGATGCCGTTTTCGAGCACGAGCAGGCCGACGACCTGCATGAGGGCCTTGCGGCGGGTGACCATGAGCAGGCCGCCGATGAGGACCACGGCGACGGCGGCGGCGAGGCGGGCGGGGTCCACGCCGAGCTCGCGCACGTAGGGCTGGACGACGGCGAAGGCGAGGAGGACGAGGCCGGCGCCGAGGAAGACGGAGGCGGTGGGGCCGATGGAGGCGGCGGCGACGGGGGTGGTCTGCAGGGCGGTGGCGATGCGCAGCAGCACCCAGGGGATGGCGACGACCTTGACCAGGACCACCAGGGCGGCGACCGCCCAGCCCTCGGCGAGGTGGTGGAGGCGGGCGAGAGCGGCGATCTGGGCGGCGATCACCGCCGACTGCAGGCCGAAGAGCAAGATGCAGGTGCGGGCGCGGGTGGTGGCGGCCATCAGCAGGGCGAGGATGAGCAGCAGGCCGGCGGAGGAGGCGAGCAGGTTGGCGGCGAGGGTGTCAATCCATCCCATGGGAACTCTGGGGATCAGCGGGTCAGGGAGGTGGAGGCCACCGCCAGGAAGGCCAGGGCGGAGGCGAGGCCCAGGAAGGCTGGCACCTGGTACATGCGCAGCTTGGCGAGGGTGCTCTCGACGAGGGCGATGGCGGCGGCGCCGAGGGCGAGCTTGAACAGAAACAGCAGCAGCGCCAGAGCGAGGCGGGCCGGGGTGGGGGCGGGGGCCATGCCCCAAGGGAAGAAGAGGGCGGCGAGGAGGGCGAGCAGGAGGGTGAGCTTGAGCGCGGCGGCGAGTTCGAGCAGGGCGAGGCTGGGGCCGGAGTACTCGAGCACCATGGCCTCGTGGATCATGGTGAGTTCGAGGTGGGTGGCGGGGTTGTCCACGGGGATGCGGCCGGCCTCGGCGAGGGCGACCAGGACCAGGGCGGAGGCGGCGAGGGCGTGGACGGGGGAAAAGGTGGCGAAGGTTTGGGTCAAGGTCCAATGGGCCATGCCGGCGAGGGAGGCGGAGCCGGCGAGGATGGCGACGGCGAGGAGGCCGAGCAGAAGGGGGGCCTCGGCGAGGGCGGAGACCATGGCCTCGCGGCTGGCACCCATGCCGGCGAAGGCGCTGCCGCTGTCCCAGGCGCCGAGCAGGAGGGCGAGGCGGGCGAGGGCGAGCAGGCCGACCAGCACGAGGAAGTCTCCGGAGGAGGCGAGCAGCGCCGCCGGCCAGAGAACGGGGACGAGGGCGGCGGCGACCAGGGTGGCGGCGAGCGCGGCGAGCGGGGCGGCGCGGAAGACGGGGGAGGCGGAGTCGGGAACGAGGTCTTGCTTGCGCAGCAGCTTGGCGAGTTCGGCGTAGGGGCGCCAGAGGCTGGCGCCGCGGCGGTTTTGGGCGCGGGCCTTGGCGCGCTGGATGAGGCCGCGCAGCAGGGGCGCCAGCGCCAGCAGCAGCGCCCACTGGGCGAGGTTGGCGAGGGCGGCGGGGAGGGTCATGCCAACCTCATGAGCACGAGCAGGGCGATGAGGGCGAGGAAGATGGAGGCGAGATACATCTGGACGTTGCCGGTTTGGAGGCGGCCGAGGCGGCGGGCGAAGTTGACGATGGCCTGGACGGCGGGGCGGTAGAAGGAGCGCTCGAAGGAGGTGGTGCGGATGGAGTGGTAGGCGACGGCGGCGGGGAACCAAGCTTCGCCCTGGGGCAACAGCTCGAGGCGGCGGTCGGCGCGGTAGACGCGGGCAAAGACGGTGCGCAGGGGCTCGGAGAAGGCGGCGGCGGTGTATTGCATGCGGGGGGTGAGGGCGGGCTGGCCGCAAGCCCAGGTGGGGGAGCGGCGGGCGCCGAGGCTGCGCCGCGAGCGGAGGGCGAGGGCGGCGGCGGCGGCGAGGGCGAGGGCGAGGGCGAGGCGGGGCAGCAGGACGGCGAGGGCGGCGGCGGGGGCGGGCAGCAGGGGAGGGGCGCCGGGCAACAGGCCGGCGGCGAGCCGGGCCAGCGGGCGGAGGAGGAAGCCGGGGGCGATGCCGACCAGGAGGCAGAGGGCGGCGAGGGCGGCCATGCCGGCGCGCATGGTGCGGGGCGCCTCGACGGCGGCGGCGGCGGCGGGGCTGCGGGGACGGCCCAGGAAGGCGGCGCCGTAGAGGTTGGCGAAGCAGGCGGCGGAGAGGCCGCCGATGAGCGCCAGCACACCGGCCAGCAGGGGCAGCACGGGCGCGCCCGCGGCGGCGCCGGCGAGGAAGCCGCGGAAGGCGAGCCACTCGCCGACAAAGCCGTTGGTGAGCGGCAGGCCGACGAGGGCGAGGCAGCCGAGGAGGACCAGGGCGCCGGTGAAGGGCATGCGGCGCTGCAGGCCGCCCAGCTCGGACAGGGCGACGGTGTGGGTGGCGTCGCCCACCGCGCCCGCGCCCAGAAACAGCAGGCTCTTGAAGAGGGCGTGGTTGAAGCTGTGCAGCAGCGCGGCCAGCAGCGCCAGCGCGGCCCAAACGGGGGCATGGTGGGCTTGGAGCACCAGCGCCGCGCCCAGCGCCAGGAAGATGATGCCGAGGTTCTCGATGCTGGAATAGGCGAGCAGGCGCTTGAGGTCGTTTTCGCCCAGGGCGTAGAGCACGCCGAGCACGCCCGAGACCGCTCCGGCGGCGATGAGGGCGTAGCCCCAGGCGGCGGGGCCGGGGCCGAGCAGGTCGAAGCCGAAGCGCAGCATGCCGTAGACGGCGGTCTTGAGCATCACCCCGGACATCAGGGCGGAGACGGGGGTGGGGGCGATGGGGTGGGCCTTGGGGAGCCAGAGGTGGACGGGGACCAAGCCGGCCTTGGCGCCGAAGCCGAGCAGGGCGAGGGCAAAAGCGACGTTGCGGAGGGCGGGGGGCATGGCCGCGGCGGCGGCGCGCAGGGAGGCGAAGTCGAGGGCGGGGGCGCGGGAGAGGAAGAGCAGGAAGGCGGCGAGCACGCAGGCGGCGGCGGCGTGCATCATCACTAGATAGATATAGGTATTGTGGCGGCGCTCGGGGGAGTCGCCGTCCAGCAGCATGGCGGCGGCGGAGAGCAGGGTCATGAGCTCCCACCCGAAGAAGAAGGCGAAGCCGGTGGAGGCGGCCAGCACCAGCGCCATGGAGAGCAGGAACAGGGGCAGCAGGGCCCAGAGGACGGCGCGGCGCCAGCCGGCGTAGTGGCGCTGGAGGTAGGCGTGGGCGTAGAGGGCGACCGGGGCGGCGGCGGCGCAGAGCAGGAGCAGGAAGAAGGCGCCGAGGCGGTCGAGGGTGAGGGTGAAGGCGAAGGGGGCGGCCTGGGCGACCGGGCTCCAGGCGCTGAGGTCGAGCGTGGCGGGGGCGCCGGTGGAGAGCGCGCGCGCCGCCAGGGCGGCGCCGGCCAGCAGGGCCAGGACGAGCAGGGCGCTGGGGACGGCGCACAGGCGGGGGCGGTTGGCGAGCGGGGCGAGGAGCGGCAGCAGCAGCAGGGCCAGCAGGAAGGCGGCGAGGGCGAGCGCCATCAACGGGCCGGCCTTTTGGGGCGCGACTTGGAGATCTGCGCCAGCAGGTCTTGGATGTCCACCAGTTGGTTGTTGAAGATCTGGCGGGCGTCGTCGAGCAGGCGGAAGAGGGCGGGGTCGGTAACGGCGTAGTAGACGCTTTGGGCGTGCTTGCGGCCGGCCACGATGTTGCTCTTGCGCAGCACGCTGAGGTGCTGGGAGAGGGTGCTCTGCTCGACCGCGAGGCGGGTGGTGAGGTCGGAGACGCCGACCTCGCCGGCGCGGAGGGCGTCGAGGATGCGGATGCGGAGGGGGTGGGCGAGGGCCTTGAAGAACTCGGCGGTGAAATTCGGCAGTTGCGGCATTCGATTTATCAAATATACCAATATAATCATCCGGGTGCGGGGTTTTTTTCGCGGGGGGGGGCGGGCGGGGCTGGTAAAGTCAAAGGGGAACCGCGGACGTGATGGACCTGATCACCATGGGGGTAGCGAATTGGGTGCTGCTGGCGAGCGCCGCCGGGGTGCTGTATTGGCTGGCGCGACGCAACCCGCGGCTGAAGGGGATTACCTGGTTCGCGCACGGGATGGCAGCGGCGGCGGCGGGGGTGGGACTGAAGGTGCTCAACGCGGTGCTGCCGGATTGGCTGGCGGTGCTGGTGGGAGGCGGGCTGATCCTGATCTCGCTGATGCTGCTGCGGCGGGGGCTGGCGGAGCTGGGCGGGCGGGGGCTGCGGCTGCTGGGGGCGGACGTGGTGATCCTGGCGGGGCAGACAGCGGGGCTGGCGTATTTCACCTACGCGCACTTCGACTTTGGCAAGCGGCTGGTGGTGCTGGGGGTGGCGGCGGCGCTAGAGTGCGGGCTGGCGCTGGCGGAGGTGTGGGCGGCGCGGGAGGGGAGCGGCATACCGCGGCGGCCGACGCTGGTGGTGCTGGGGACCTACCTGGTGTTCAACCTGGGGCGGGGGCTGGCGGCGGGGGCGCAGGGCAGCGCCGCAGGGGTGGAGAGGATGTACACCGCGGCGGCGGCGGTGCAGTTGCTGTTCACCAGCCTGTTTGGGCTGGGGGCGGTGTGGCTGGCGACGGCGGAGCAGTACGAGCAGTTGAGCGAGCAGATGATGCAGGACACGCTCACCGGGCTGCTGAACCGGCGGGCGCTGCGGCAGGCGCTGGAGCGGGCGATCGAGCGCAGCCGGCACGGGGGCGAGCCGCTGGCGCTGTTGGCGGTGGACCTGGACCACTTCAAGCGGGTGAACGACACGCGCGGGCACTCGGCGGGGGACGCGGCGCTGTGCGCGGTGGCGCGGACGCTGAGCGCGGCGGTGCGGGGCAACGACCTGGTGGCGCGGCTGGGGGGCGAGGAGTTTGTGGTGCTGCTACCGGGGCTGAACGAGGAGGGGGCGGTGCTGGGGGCGGAGCGGCTGCGGCGGGCGATCGTGGCGCAGCGCTTTCAGTTCGAGGGCGAGCTGATCCCGCTGACCGCCAGCTTTGGGGTGGCGGTGTTCCGCGGCAGCGACGACGCGGGCGAGTCGGCGGGGGAGGTGCTGCTGCGGCAGGCGGATTTGGCGCTGTATGCGGCCAAGCGGGCGGGGCGGAACCGCACGGTGGCGGCCAGCCGGATGTCGGCGGAGCAGGCGGCGGAGGCGGGGCGGGGAGCGGCGGGGCAGGCGCGGCTGGACCAGCCGTAGGGCGGCGGGGGCGCCGGGGCTGGTGGGGCGGGCTGCGCGCAGCAGCCTGTAGGGATGGGACGGCGGCGGGGGCCGAAGAGGCGCTGGTTGCGCACAGCCAGGATTGGCTGTGCCACCGCGTCCTCAGGCGCGGCCACGGCTTTGGGGCGCTGGTTGCGCACAGCCAGGATTGGCTGTGCCACCGCTTCCCCAGACGCTTGTACTGCTGGCGCAGGGCCACCGCTTCCCCAGGCGCGGCCACTGCCTTGCCGGAGATGGCGTAGCATACTGACCATGGCGAAGCATGCGCTGGACTTGGAGCTGATCGAGGCCTTGCGGCGGGGCGAGGCGGGGGCGGAGGAGCGCTTCCTCAAGGCATACTACGAGCGCATATTTTCGTTTGGCATGATGGTGTGCGGGCACCGCGAGGATGCCGAGGACATCACGCAGGAGTCGCTGGTGGCGGCGCTGAAGTCGGTGAAGGATCTGCGCTCGGCGGGGGCGTTCCACGTGTGGCTGTTCCGGATCGTGCGCAACGCCTGCTACCGGCAGCGTTCGCTGCAGAAGCACGGCGAGCACGAGGCGGTGGCGATGGAGGAGCTGGCGGAGACGGCGCCGGCAAGCGGGGCGGCGTGGCCGGAGCAGATGCTGTTGCAGGAGGAGACGCGGCGGATGGTGCAGGCGGCGATCGCGACGCTGCCGGCGCAGGACCGGCTGGTGGTGCTGCTGCGCGACTTCGAGGAGCTGTCGACGGCGGAGGTGGGCAAGATCATGGAGCTGAAGGCGGCGGCGGTGAAGATGCGGCTGCACCGCGCGCGGCGGAAGCTGCGCGCGGCGCTGCTGGGCCATCAGGCTGGCAGCGACGCCGGCGGCGGCTCGCTGCCGCGCCAGGCCATGAAGTAGAGCACCGGGACGGCGAGGCGGGAGATGAGGGTGGAGGCGATCTCGCCGGCCATAAGCGAGATGGCGAGGCCCTGGAAGATGGGGTCGGGGAGGATGACCGAGGCGCCGACGATGACGGCGGCGGCGGTGAGCAGCATGGGGCGGAAGCGCACGGCGCCGGCATCCACCACGGCCTGGGCGAGGGGGGAGCCCTGGGCGCGGCGGAGCTCGATGAAATCCACCAGGATGATGGAGTTGCGCACGATGATGCCGGCGCCGGCGATGAAGCCGATCATGGAGGTGGCGGTGAAGAAGGCGCCCAGGGCCCAGTGGGCGGGCAGGATGCCGATCAGGGTGAGGGGGATGGGGGCGAGGATGACGAGCGGGGTTTTGTAGCTGCGGAACCAGAAGACCACCAGGACGTAGATCAGCACCATGACGGCGGCGAAGGCGATGCCGAGGTCGCGGAAGACGCGGATGGTGGTGTCCCACTCGCCATCCCAGCGGACGGCGAAGCTGCGGGTGTTCTGGGGCACGCCGGACATGAAGATGGCGGGGGGACGGCCGTCGGGAGCGGTGAGCTGGGCCAGCTTCTTGTTCATGGCGAAGATGGCGTAGGCGGGGCTCTCGGCGCCACCGGCGACGTCGCCGAGGACGTAGACCACCGGGCGCAGGTCCTTGTGCATGAGCGGCTGGGCGACCACGCCCTGCTGGACGGTGACCAGCTCGGAGAGCGGGACCAATTGGCCGCCGGCGGCGGGGGCGTCGAGGCGGAGCAGCTCGGCCACGCCGGAGCGGTCGGCGCGGGCGAGCTGGACGCGGATGGGCACGGCCTCCTGCTCGCGCGGCATATGGGCGAGGCCGGCGGTGCGGCCCTGGAGGGCGATCTGCAGGGTCTCGGCGACGTCGGGCAGGGCGACGCCGCTGAGGGCGGCCTTTTGCGGATCGGGCGCGAGGGTGAGGCGGCGCTCGGGGTCGCGCACGAACCAGTCCACATCCACCACGCCGGGGGTGGAGGCGAAGACCTGCTTGACGCGGGCGGCGAGCTGGATCTGCTGGGCGTAGTCGGGGCCGTAGACCTCGGCCACGAGGGTCTGCAGCACCGGCGGGCCGGGGGGGATCTCGGCCACGGTAACGCGGCCGTGGAGCGGGGTGGCGATGGCGTCGAGCCCGGGGCGGAGGCGGAGGGCGATGGCGTGGCTCTGCTGGCGGCGCTGGCTGTCGCCGACCAGGTTGACCTGGAGGTCGGCCTGGTTGGGCTGGGTGCGGAGGAAGTAGTGGCGGATGAGGCCGTTGAAGTTGTAGGGGGCGGCGGCGCCGACGTAGCTCTCGACGTTGGCGACCTCGGGTTGGCGGCTGAGGAAGGCGCTCAAGCGCTGGGCCACGGCCTGGGTCTGCTCGAGCGGGGTGCCGTCGGGCATCTGCAGCACCACCTCCATCTCGTCCTTGTTGTCAAAAGGCAGCATCTTGACGATGACCGCCTTGAAGTAAATCATCGAGAGCGAGGCGAGCAGCAGCAGCACCACGCCGCCGAGGAAGAACCAGCGGTAGCGGGGCTGGCGCAGCAGGGGGTCCATGATGCGGCGGTAGAGGCGGGTGGTGAAATCTTCGCGGGGCTGGTGATGTTCTGGCCCCCGGGGGGCGGCGGCGGGGCGGCGGGCGCCGCCCAGGAAGCGCAGCGCCGCCCAGGGGGCGATGACGAAGGCGCTGATGAGGGAGAAGAGCATGGCGGCGGAGGCGCCGATGGGGATGGGACGCATGTAGGGGCCCATCAGGCCGCCGACGAAGGCCATGGGGAGCAGGGCGGCGATGACGGTGAAGGTGGCGAGGATGGTGGGGTTGCCGACCTCGGCCACGGCCTCGACGGCGATGGTGGCGAGGGGGCGGTCGCTGTTTTCAGGCAGGTGCCAGTGGCGGGCGATGTTCTCGACCACCACGATGGCGTCATCCACCAGGATGCCGATGGAGAAGATGAGGGCGAACAGGGTGATGCGGTTGAGGGTGTAGCCGTAGAGGTAGAACAGGAACAGGGTGAGCAGCAGCGTGACCGGGATGGCGACGGCGACCACGCCGGACTCGCGCCAGCCCAGCGCCAGCCCGATCAGGATGATGACCGAGACGGTGGCGAGCAGCATGTGGAAGAGCAGGGTGTTGGAGCGGGTGCGGGCGGTTTCGCCGTAGTTGCGGGTGACGGTGAGCTGGACGCCGGTGGGAATCATCCGCCCGTGGAGCGGGGCCACCTGCCGCAGGACGTTGTCCACGACCTGGATGGCGTTGGTGCCCTCGAGCTTGGAGATGGCGATGGTGACGGCGGGCAGGGGCGAGGCGGCGACCGCGCCAGGCGGCCGCACCCCGGCGCCGGGGGTGAAGCGCACATAGTCGGAGGCGGCGGCGGGGCCATCGGAGACGGTGGCGACCTGGCGGAGCAGCACCGGCTGGCCGCCACTGGGGCCCGGGGTGACGCCGACCACGACGTTGGCGAGTTCCTGGACGTCGTTGAGGAAGCTGCCGGCGTAGACCACGGTGTCCTGGTTGTCGCGGCTGAAGCTGCCGGCGCGGACCTGGCGGTCGGCGGCGGCGATGGTGCGGACGATGGTGTCGGGGGCGAGGTGGTAGGCGATGAGCTGGCTGGTGTGGAGCACCACGCGCAACTGGCGCTCGCGGCCGCCGATGATCTCGGCGGCGGAGACGTCGGGGACGCGGCGGATGACGTTGCCGAGCTCGTCGGCGACGCGGCGCAACTGGTAGCCGTCGAAGTTGGGGCCGGAGAGGGTGAGGGCGAGCACGGGGACGTCGTAGATGGAGCGCAGCTTGACCAAGGGGGGCGAGGCGCCGGGGGGCATCTCGTCGAGGTGGGCGTAGAGCTTGGTGTAGACCTGGGTGAGGCTGCGCTGGACGTCGAGGCCGACCTGGAAGCGGACCACCACCATGGCGAGGCCGGGGCTGGAGGTGGAGTAGAGGTGCTCGACGCCGGGGATCTCGCGCAGCAGGCGCTCCAGGGGGTAGGTGACGCGCTGCTCGACCTCGCCGGGGGCGGCGCCGGGCATTTGCACGAAGACATCCACGAAGGGGACGCGGATCTGGGGCTCCTCCTCGCGGGGCATGGTGTTGATGGCCCAGGCGCCGAGCAGGATGGCGCCCAGGATGAACAGGGGGGTGAGCTTGGAGTGGATGAAGTGGGCGGCGGTTTTGCCCGCCAGGCCCAGGCCCTTAACGGACATGGTTGCCTTTCTCGGGGTTGGCGACGGCCTGGGCGTCCACGGCGTAGCGCTCGCCCGGGCTGAGGCCGGCCAGGATCTCGACTTGGCCGGCGGCGGTGGCGCCGGTTTTCACCAAGCGCAGCTCGGCGCGGCCGCCGGCATCGAGCACGTACATTTCGTCGAGCTCGCCCGCTTGCAGCACGGCGGTGGAGGGGACGGTGAGGGCGGACGGTGGGGCCGCGCCGGCCGGGGCGGGCAGCAGGACTTGGCCGTAGAGGCCGCTGCGCAGTCCGGGGGAGGCCGGCAGATCCACCTTGACGATGGCGGCGCGGGCGGCGGGGTCGCTGGAGGGGGCGATCTCGGCGATGCGGACGTGGAAGGCCGGGCCGGGCAGCGAGGCGACGGTGGCCTCGACCGGCAGGCCGAGGCGGAGCGCGGGGACGATTTGATCGGGGGCGGAGACGGCAAGTTGGAACTGTCCGGGGGCCTCGAGACTGAGCAGGGGGGCGCCGGGGGTGGCGAGGTCGCCGACGGCGACCGACTTGGCGGTGACGACGGCGGCAAACGGCGCCCGGAGGGTGGCGAAGCCGGCCTGGGAACGGGCTTGGGCGAGCGCGGCCTGCGCCTGCGCCACTAGGCTGGCGGCGGCGCTCTGGCGGGCGCGGGCGGCGGCCTCGTCGGCGGCGGCGGAGCGGTTGGCGGCGGCGACCTGGTCGAACTCGTGCGGGCTGACCGAATCGGATTGCTGGAGTTGCTGGTAGCGGCGGAGGGTGGAGGCGGCGAGCTGCGCCTGGGCGTGGGCGGCGGCGACTTGGCGCTCGGCGGCCTGGAGCTGGGAACGGGCGGCGGCCAGACCGGCCCGCGCCTGCGCGACCTGATCGCCCGCCTCGGGGGTGGCCAACACCACCAGCACTTGGCCGGCGCGCACGCGGTCGCCCAGCTTCACATGGACGGCGGTGACGTAGCCGGAGACGCGCGCCGCCAGCACGGCGGTGGTGCGCGACTGCACCGTGCCGACGGCGCGGTAGGTGGGCGCGGCGGCGGTCATGCCGGCGGTGGCCACCGGCGTGCCGGGGGGCAGTGGCAGGCCAGCCGCGGGCGCCGGGCTCTGCGCCGCCGGGGCGCAGGCGCTGGCGGCCAGCATGAGGCCGGCGGCGGCGAAGAGCAGGAGGGAGGGGCGGTGGGGCGTGGGCATGGTGTCCTCAGTTGCCGGGATGGGCGACCACGGGCGATTGCGCGGTGAGGGTTCCCACCGCCAGGTCGCGGTTGGCGCGGCTGACCTGCAGATCGTAGGCGGCCTGCACCAGTTGGGTGCGGGCGCGGGTGAGCTCGGTTTGCGTGCGCAGGAGATCGGAGATGGTGGCGAGGCCGCTGTTGTAGCGGTTCTGCACGATCTGCAGCGCCGCCGCAGCCTGGCTTACCACGCTGCGGGCGAGTTGGAGCTGCTGCGCGGCGGTCGAGACCGCGAACCAGGCTTGGCGCACCTGCAGGTCCACGGCGGCGTGGAGGTCGTCGAGCTGCGCCTGGGCGGCGAGCTTTTGCGCGACGGCGGCGGAGGCGGCGGCGCGGTCGGCGCCGCCGCGGAAGAGGTTGAGATGGAGGCTGAGGCCGACGGTCCAGTTGCTGGCGCCGGTGTTGGAGAAGTGGAGCTGGTCGCGCTCCCAACTGGCGAAGCCGTCCACAACCGGGAGGAAGGCGGCGCGGGTGCGGGTGACCTCGCTTTGGGCGATGGCCAGGCGGTCTTGCTGCTGGCGCAGCTCGGGGCGGAGGCGGCGGGCGTCGGAGACCAACGAGGGCAGCGCCGCCGGGGCGGCCGGGGGTGCGCTCGGGGCGGTGGTCGGGAGCGTGGCGGCGATGGCGAGGGGGGCGTCGAGCGGACGGCCCAGCTCGCGGTTGAGCGCGGCGGAGGCCACGCTCACATCATTGCGGGCGGCGACGAGCTGCTCCTGGGCGTTGGCGGAATAGACCTCGGCGCTGAGGCGGTCGGAATCCACAACGAGGCCGGCGCGGTAGCGGGCCTCGGCCATCTTCAGGCCGGCGGTGGCGGCCGTGGTGGCGCTTTGCGCCACTTGCAAGGCCGCCTGGCTGGCGGAGAGGCGGTAGAAGGCGCTGATCACGGCGGAGAGCACGCCTTGGCGCGCCTGCTCGCTGGCGCTGCCGGCCAAGTTCACGCCCAGCTTGGCTTCGCGCACCCGGAGCTGCGCCTGGCGAGCGTCGAAGAGCGGGACGCTGGCGGTGAGGCGGGTTTGGAAATTATTCAAAGGCGCGGGCTGGTTGAGGGCGGGCAGGGCGAAGTCGGCGGCGGTGAAGCGCTGCTGGCTGAGCAGCGTGCCGAAGACCGCCACCGGGTTGTTGCTGCGGGTGAATCCCTCGTCCAGGTCGAGCCGGGGGAGGCGGCCGGCGCGGGCGGCGGCGACGCCGGCCTGGGCCTGGTCTTGGTTGGCCGCGGCGGCGCGCAGGCGGGGGCTGTGGCGCAAGGCCTCGGCCACCGCCTGGCGCAGGCTGAGCGCGGCGGGAACTTGGGCAGGGGCCAGCCCCGCCAGCACGAGGCCGGCAAAGACAGCGATTCCAGCGATGCGCCGCTGGCGGCGGAGTGCATCCACCATGGCAAAGTCCTTTCGTAGGGGCGCTTAGCTGCGCACGCGGACCAGGATGCGCTCCAGCAGGCAGAAGCGCGTCAGGCCGGACTGGAAGAGGTTGGCGCCGACAAAGGCCGTCAGCCAGAACCAGTAGGGATGCACCCAAAGGCCCAGCCCGAGGCTGAGCAGCACCATGGTGCCGGCGAAAGTACGGACGATTCGTTCGTTGGACATGGCCCCCTCCTTGCGGCCCGAAATTGCCGCTTTCATGGGATAGAGACGGGATGGGGGCAAATGGTAACGCGGGGGGCGGGGAGGGGACAGGGGACAGGGGACAGGGGACAGGGCAGACGCGGTAGACGGGGGGCTTGGGGACCGCGCTTTAGGGGTGGGCAGTAGACCGCGGGGGCTGGGCGTGCCAGAATTGATGGGACCAGTGGCTGGAGTGGCGGAACTGGCAGACGCAGCAGACTCAAAATGCCTCCAGCGGTGATATGCACGGTTCCGCTCCACACCGCATAATCCCGCAAATCGCCAGTGTTTGCAAGCCCTTCCAGCGATAGCCTCTCCGCACCAGTCCGCACCAGTCCGCTCCCCGTACGGATACAAACAGCCACCAGAACAGCCACCAAGTCTACCTACGTAGGCAGACTATGCCAGCCGAAAAGTGGGACCACGATGGCGTTGGAAGAACGCGGCGCGCGGTGGTCAAGGGCAGTACCGGAAGCGGCCTCGCAACGCGCCACGATGGCCTATAGGGCGTCGGCTTGATCGGGTCCTATGAAAAGTGGGACCCCTTCGGCTTACCGACCGTTTAGGCATACTGCCCCCGTTACAAATCCAAGGTGGACCACGGGGAAGTGCGGACCAGGGGCAGGAAGCCCGTAGAGGCCTCGCCGTGCGGGTGGTGGCGTGGCATGGGTCCAGGGCCACGGACCGCTCACAGGGCAACGTGGCGCAATGTTTTGGCGAACGGAAGGCTACTCCCCAAGCTGAAGGCGCTTCGGGCGGATCAGGGATTGGACGGCATCGGCCAACTCACCATCGGTCATGCCCCGCACCTCGCGCTCGGCTTGCTTGCGCTGGGATGGGACGGCGTTGCGCTGGCGCTCAACCTCCAGGCCGGCCCTCATCAAACTTTGAAGCTGCTGGCCGAGTAGTCCGAGTGCCGCGATGGCGCCGCGAACGTCGTTGCTCGCTTCGGCCCGCTGTTGCAGCCGCCGGCAATCGTCGCACACCTGCTGCAACTGTTCGAGCAGCGCGCCGGCGTCGGCAAGCTGCGCGGCCTCATGGGCGCGGGCCATCGTGGCCGGCAGGTGTGACACCTTGTGCCTCAATAACGCGGTTTTACTCAGGCCAGTGCGGCGCGAGATGTCGCGCAGCGTCGGGGAACCGCGCAACAGTTCGGAGTCAATCACTTTCCGCTCGGCGTTGATGCAAACGGTGCAATTTTTCATTTCGATTCCTCTAGAACAACAGGGAAAAAACGGGCCGACGGCGGTGAAGCAGCCGCCGCCGACCCAAACCGCGCGCCAAGGAAGGGAGGCACGCGGGGCCGCAACGCGCCAAGATGGAAGCGCGCTGCGGAGCTTGAACCACTAGATGTAGAACACGCGCCGGGGCCGATCCAGGTCTCCGCTCGCCTTCGCGGCAGCAAGCGCGGCCTTGGCGAGTTGATCGTCCTGCGGTTCGAGCAACTGCATGGCGCCCTTGACCGCCTCGATGTCAACACCGCCGGCCGCAGCCGCCGGGGCATAGCGGGCATCCTGCTTTCCGATCAGCCCCGCAGCGACCTTGTTTACGTAATCGTCGGGTGCCTCGGGCGTGGGGGCTGCGGGGAACTTCTCGACCAGCGCCTTGGCCTTTTCGAGCAGCGCCGCGATGTCGGCTTTGGTTTTTGCGGAAGTGTAGAGCTTGTTCACAGCTTTTTCTCCTTTGGTGCTCACAGAACGTCATCGCGGTCGCGGCCCGATGGCGGAAACCTCGACGGTCACACTGTTCAGAATCGGCCGCCCGGCATTGAACGCCACCAGCCGCAGATTCTTGAACTGCGCCCAGGCTTCGCCGGTGAGTGCCGTTCCGCGCTGCGGACGAAACCGTTCCTCGTTCAGGCGCCCCATGGCCGCGCGCATGTCGAACAGCGCCGACGCCAGCACTTCCCAAGCGGATGCGGCTCGGGCGCCGGCGTCCTGAAGTTGCGTTGCCAGCGCGGAGAACTGATCCAGGTGCGCCGCTGCGGCCGCCTCGGCATCGGCCTGCTGGCGCTCGGCGATGAGCACCGCCAGCCGCTGCCGCTCCATCTCCAGGGCGGAGGCAAGGCCATCGCGGCGCACCTGTTGCTCGGAAATTTTGCTCAACCAAACGGAAGGCGAGTCGGCCGGCAGAGTCCCCAGCGCGGCGCCACGGGCGGCCTCCGTGTAGCTCGCTCGGTACTCGGAAATGCGCGCCTCCACCACGCCCAGGCGGGCCGCCATGGTGGCCACCACCCGCTCCTGCTGCTCCAGCTCGTTCACCGCCGCCGGCGGTTCGGCAACGGCCGCGCCGCTCTCGGATTGGTTGACAATTTTCTTTTGGAATCGCATTAGAGTTCTCCTGTAAGTGTCGCTAAACAAAGATGTTGCTCGATCAACTGATTCATGGTCGCGGCCTCGGGTGGCTGGCGAGCAGTAGCAGGCAGCCGGCGGCCATGGTGAGAAGAACGGGGGCGAGAGATGGCGTCATTGCGGCCCCCCGCACCGGGTGCAGGTGCAGTCCGCCGCGTGGCCACCGTCGGTGGGGTGAGTGCAGCCGCACCGGCTCCCACCCGGCCCCCAGCGCAGTGCGCGGCAGGTGGGGCACATCGTTCCGGCGGCGCCTGCCGCTGGCGTGCGCGCCGGCTGGGGCGCGGCGTCCGCCCATGGCCAGTCAATCTCCCACCGCAGCGCCTCAGGCTTGTACCAGCCCAGGCGCTCGCCCTCCAAGTGGCGCATCAACACCTCGCCCCCATCGTCGCGGTACAGAACCAGTTCCGCCGCCGCGCCGCTCGGCAGAATTGCCCAAGAGCCACGGGCCGGCAGGTCGCCGACAGGTGGAACCAGCGTGATGCTGCGGCCCGCCAGTGTCTCCAGGTCCACCCCGCGCATCCGGTGCTGCGCCGGGCCGGGCTCGCACTCGCCGCAATGCCACAGGCCCGCGCTGTCCTGCCACCAAAGCTGCGGGTGGCCCGCCGGGCACCGGCCCTCCGGCTTCGCCAACAGCACAAGCAAATCCAGCTTGCGCTGGCGGGCGGCCTCGATCAGCCGGGGCGGGGGCTGTACTGGCGACTCCCAGCGCAGTCCATCGCCTTCCGGGATCAGCCGGCCACCAGCCTGCCGGAACTCGTTCAAAATCTGCAACGCGGTCATAGCTCACCTCCAAACAGGCCGCCTTGGGCCGGCCCGGCTGAATATGGAACCCTACCGTCACCACCGTCACCACCGTCACCCGCCCAGCGTTTACGCGGCGTTTCTGGCGCCGATTGGCGCACCGGGGGCGGGCAACCGTCACCCTGACCGTCACCCGAACTTGCCCGATTTTGGGGCGGTGGTGACGGTGGTGACGGTGGTGACGGTTGTTTCGGAACTTCTCTCGCGAGCACCATCTGGCGTCGGCCGCCGTGGGATCGAGGCAGGATCGTTAGACAGACGCCCGCCGCGCGAAGGTTCGGAGCGGCCCGGCGCAGTTCGCCGGCCACCGCCCGCGCCGTCTTCGGCCAACCCCGCTGTTTCGCCGCGCCGTCGCCCACGTGTTTCGCCAGCTCCGCCAACAGTTCGCCGGAGGTTCCCTTCCACCCGCATGGCGGCAGCCAGCTTTGGACCGCTGCGGCCACGGCGGAAGCCTCCAGTGCCATCTCGTTGGCGTCGGAACGATTCCCGTCGTAGGCATCGCTGAAGGTCACCCCGGCGCCCAAACCGAAACTAGGCTCCGCCGCGACAGCCCACTTTGCGAAGTCGGCCATGCGGGGCAGGCGCGGCAAGGTCACCCCCGGAAACCTCCGCAGCGCCGTTGCAACGGCGTCGAACAGGGCTCCAAGCAAGCGGGGCCGCGCGGCCTCGAAGCTGGCCCAGAATTCTTCTTCGGACAGCCGCTTAGCGTCTGGGATCACGGGAAGCGCCACTATCAAGGCTCGGCTGAGCAAATCTGGGCGGCTCACAACGTCGTTGATCGAGGTAAGGACCACCGGGCGCCGCGCCCTAAAAATGCGCTCTTCGTCGTCGGTGAAGAGCAGCCGGGTAGAGAAACCGCCACCCGTTACCAGCCTACACAACGCATCGCTGAGCCATTGGGGAATGGCAGACAGGTTGTCGAGCACCATCACGCGGTTGTGTTCGGCGGAAATGGCCAGGTCGCGCGCATCCTTGGGATCGCCGCCGGGCTCGGCCGCCGTGGGATCGAGCAGCGCCCGCAACACTTTCGCCGCCGTGGTCTTCGCTGCGCCGTGCTCGCCGGTGAGAACCAAAGCGGGGCAGGAGCTTTTCGGGCGCATCGCCGCCAGCAACCACGCGGCCAGGAGAGCCCAATCGGCATCGCTCTCCAAATTGAGAAAGCCGCGTAATTCCGACAGGTCGCCGCCCCGTGCCGGCGCGGGGAGCGGCATCATGGCGCCGCCGGGGCGATGAAACTTGACCGGCGGCGCGTTGGCGATGAATCTCCACCCGCACTTGTCGATTTCCACGGCGCCCCAGTCCGCCGCGCCCAGGTCAACAAAAATGCTCCCGCCGCGCTCCGCCACCCTTAGGTGGCAATCGTGCTGCCCACCTTCGTACTCGGCCTTTGCCCTGAGCACTGCGACAACGTCTGTCGCCGCTTGGGTAACGGGCGGCTTGCCCTGTTTCTTGTAAAAACGGTAGGCAAGCCATCGCTTGAATTTTCCAGAGCCGATGCTGTGGTTCTCCGCATGGGCGCCGACGCTAAACGTAGCCATCGCCACGCCATCCGGCGTGCGGAACAATTCAGCCTCGCCGGCAATTTCAAGCAGTTCGGCTGCCTGAGCCCGCTTTTCTCCGGGCTGCTCATCAATTGCTGCCTCGGCCGCTGGTGGTGGCGGGGGCTCGGCGCCGTGTAGCGCCTTGGGCGCCTCGCCGTGCGCGGCTTGCGACTCGCGCAATTGAGCCGCCAGTTCCCAAGCTCCGAGTTCTTCCGCCATCACGCCCATGGGTCTACCCCCTCGGCGATTCGCTGCGCGTCCCAAAGCGCGTGGTACACCTCACCGCCGCCACCGGGCTCGGTCATGAGTCTTGCCGCGAGTACTCCCAGCGCGGTATCGGAGTCGCGCAGCAGGTCCACTTTCGCCCTCTGGTGCTGGCGCTGCGCGGCCTCGGCCGCCTGCCGCAGCTCCCGCTCGGCCCGTAGCCGCGCGCGGTCGGCCGGGGTGCCGGGTGCGCCGCCCAGGATGTGCGCCCAGGTCAATCCGGCGGCGGCCAAGACGTCGGCGGTTCGACACCCCGCCCAGCAGCGCACCAGCGTGCGCCCCCCGCCGCCCTCGGCGATGCTCAGACTGGGGTTGTGGTCATCGTGCGCCGGGCATTTCGCCGTCCACCGGCCAGGGCCGGTCTGGCGCGCACCCAGGTGGTTGGCCACATCGCCGGTGGTCATTGCGCCACCGCCGGCGGCGCGGGACTGATGCGCCCGGGCCGGTCGGCCGCCAGGAATTTCCGCAGCGATGCGGCAACGATCAACCTTCTCCGGCCGATTTTCCGTGACTCGATTTTGCGGTCATTTATGAGGTATTCCAAGCCGCGCCGGGACAGCCCGGATGCTGCTTGGGCATCGGGAAGAGTCAGTAGTATGGGGTCCATAAAAGTTTTAGCCTCAGGTTCGCCGCTGACCCATCCTTGCGCGCAACCGCGCGCGCATCAAGTTTTCGGGGCAATAATTACGGGGTAGTTTTTTTGGGGCGGCCATGCACCCATACTCCCCGTTGCGCACAGGCGCTACAAGGACACATCATGGCCAAGAAACACACCGGATGTGTCCTTGCCATCCGGCGCAAATGGGATGTGTCCCTACCGCAGGCCCAGGTCTAGGAGTGCAGGGATGTTCGGGTTGTTGTGCTCGAAGCGGCGCAGGGCGCGCTCGGCGGCCTCGCGGCTGAAGTTCGCGCCAGGGCGCCACGCCAGCACGGCGGCCTCGGCCACGGCCACCACGTCGCTCGGCGTCACTTCCGCGCCCACGTGGGAACTCGCGTACCGGCGCAGTACGCATAGCGGATATGCGTCCACGTGGTCCGATTTTCCCCAGCGTTTCGCGCCGAAGGCTGCCGGCGTCCGGCGCAGCCGCTCGCTCCAGGCAGCCACCTCCGCCTCGCGCGCGGCTTTCGCCCCCGGCAGTTCAGGCGCGCCGCCGAAAACTGCGGCGGCTCCATTCAGCCCCTTGAGCACGGTCGTCGCCGCTTTCTTGTATTTCGCGCCCCGCTCGCGCTTCGCCTCCAGGTTCGCAGCAAGGACTCTTGCGGCCGTTGGATTCGCCGGGCCGGCAGCGTAGACGAATATCAGCCGCAGGTCGCAGCCGGCGTCAAGCCACGCCCGCACGATGCGGCCGGCCTTGGGGTCCGAGTCCAGGCGGCGCAGGAACCGCAGCCACGGTGCTTCCTCCGCCTTCGCCTTTTCTGCCATCGCCCACCTCCAGGCGTGCGGCGCGGGCGGTGAGGTTCGCCGCCCGCTTCGGCCCGCGCCCGTCGGCGCCGGCCTTGCCGCTACACCAGCAGCATCGCACCTTTCCCGTTGACAAGTCAACCCAGCGCTGGGTATTGTACATTCATGGCAACCACGAAGGCGAGTGAGGCGGGAAGCGTGCTCGGCAAGCGCAGCGTGCGGGCGCGGAAGTCGAAATGGGGAGAAGCTGAGTACCTGCGGCGCCAAAAGGAATACAGCCACCTCGGCGTGGAAGAACGGCGCAAGCGGAAACAGCAACAATTGGAGGCGAAATGACGGATTCCAGGCGCAACCAGGCGGACCAGGACGGGCTTAACGGACCAGTGGTTTTGACGGAAACCGTGAATGCGGCGGAGGTATTGCAGGGAAAGGGGGCGCAACCGCCGCGTGCGGCAGGCGGACCGCGCCGCAAGCCGCCGAAGGTTCGCGGTATTTACGAAAAAGTGAAGGGGTCCGGCATCTGGTGGTGCCACTACACCGATTCCGGCGGCCGGCGCCGGCGGGAGAGGGTAGGGGCGCGCTCGATGGCGGTTTCCCTGCTGGCCAAGCGCCAGGGCGAGCGGCTCCAGGGCAAGAAGCTGCCGGAGACGCTGAACCGGCGCGGGGTGCTCTTCTCCGAACTGCTGGACGATGCCACTGCCTACGCCAGCGAGCATCACCAGTTGGGTGGGCGCAAGTGCGACTACCGCCCGGCGCTGCTCAAGGAGTTGCTGGGCGCACGCTCGGCGGAGACCATCACGCCCAAGGATATTGACCGTGAACTGTCCAAGGTGGCGCGGGAGCGGGAATGGTCGCCAGCCAGCTACAACCGCTTCAAGGCTTTCGTCTCCCTCGCCTTCCGCCTTGGGATCGAGAATGAGAAGGTGGTGGTCAACCCGGCGCGTTCGGTCCGGCGCCGCCGGGAAGACAACGGGCGCATCCGCTGGTTGTCCGCTGAAGAGGAAGCCCGGATCGTCGCCGCCATCCAGGACCGCTACCCGGCGGAACTGCCGGCCTTCCTGCTGGCGCTGCACACCGGAATGCGCCGCAGCGAACAGTACCGCCTCACGTGGGATTGCGTGGATTTCGTGCGCAGCCAATTGACCATCCCCAAAACCAAGAACGGCACCATCCGCTACATCCCCATGGACGAAACCGCCACTGGAGCATTGCTGGCGCTGCGGGATCGGGGCAACGGCAGCGGGCCGGTGATGGTGGCGGCGGCCTCCGGCCACGGCTACACCCAGGGCCACGCCCTCAAAACACCTCGGGAGTGGTTCGCCTCCGCTTGCAAGCTGGCGGCCGTGCCGGACTTCACTTGGCATGGCCTCCGGCATAGCTTCGCCTCCCGGCTGGTGATGGCTGGCGCGGCGCTGCGGACCGTGCAAGAATTGATGGGACACAAGACCATCGCCATGACCTGCCGCTACGCCCATCTCGCTCCGCAACATCAACTGGACGCGGTGCGGCTGCTGGACGGGTGGGGCAAGGCGGCCGTGGCCGGGGGGTTGGCTGGTGTACAAACAGCCACCAGAACAGCCACCGGCGGTATTGGGGCGGTCGGAGTCGGGTTGCCAGGCCAGGCGCAACCCGTTGTGCAGTAAGGGTTTACGCGGAATTGCTGGAGTGGCGGAACTGGCAGACGCAGCAGACTCAAAATCTGCCGGGGCTTTGCCCCTTGGGGGTTCGATTCCCCCCTCCAGCACCAGGAATCTGTCAACGTTGGTGGGCGCCGGCGCCAGCGCGCCGGCGCGGCCCGGCTTTAGCCGCGCCGGGCGGCTGCGGTGCCACTGGCACCCGCCCGCCTGCGGCATTTCGAAGCCTGGCGCGCCGCTTTTGCCAGCAAAGGGGCGCGGACCCCGCGCGGTGTCCCGGTGCAGCGCTGGCCCTGGGGTCACATTGATGCGGACGCATAAAAACGCGACAATGGCGGCATGCGGACCACCGTGGACCTTCCCGACGAGCTGTACCGCCGCCTGAAAGTAAGGGCCAGCCTGACCGGGAGCTCGATGAAGGAACTGCTGGTGCGTTGCGTGGACACGGGAATGCGCTCGGCGGCGGTGGCGGCCCGCTCCCGATCCCGGCCTGCGCCGCCGGTGATCGTCCCGGCGACGGGCAAGCCTATTCGCGCACTCTCCGCCCGTGCGCTGCGCCGGCTGGAGGAGTCGGAGGACGAGACCCGGGGTGGTTGACCTGCTTGACGCCAGCATCTGGCTCGCCTTGAGCGCACCCGACCACACGCATTATGCGCGTGCGCGCCAGTACTGGGAGCGCGAAGTGGCCGAAGGGGCGGCGTTTTGCCGGATCACCGCGTTGGCCCTGCTGCGACTGCTGACCAATAAGCACGTGCTGGGCGCGGCGGCGCTGTCCGGGGAAGCGGCATGGCGAGCGCTCGCAACTTGGCTGGCGATGCCGGGCGTGGAGTACTTGGGCGAACCCGCGGCGGTGGATGAGTTTCTGCGGGACTGGAGCCAGCGCCTGGATTTGCGCGCCGGGCACTGGACCGACGCCTACCTGGCCGCCTTCGCCGCCGCCGGCAACTGCCGGCTGGTTTCGTTCGACCGCGATTTCCTACGGCGCGCGTCCCGCTTGTGCTCACGCCGACTTGGGGGGCTCACTGCCCCAAGCCTGAGTTGCGACCGCGTTGCCTGCCCCGAGCGAGGCGTCAGGCGTCGGGCGATGGGGCACGGCCCCAAAATTGGGCGCAGGCATCGAGCTGATCAGCGAGTTCGCCAAGGAACAAGGTGGCGGCCATGCAGTACTCGCGCAAAAGGCCGGGGCTAACATGCAGGTCCTCGCCGGCCAGCGGCTCTTCGACCGATAGGCGTGGATGCCACTGGGCATCGAGAGGCCCCGCGGCGTCCTTCACCGCGTTTTGGTACTCGACAAACAGCTCTGGTCGGAGTTGCCGGAGCTTGACCGCAGAGTTTCCCTCTGCGTGTTTCACGGCATTCGCGACTAGCCTCAGCTCGTCAACCCGGGCAAAAGAAGGAAGGAGCGAAGGATCGATCCCCTCGTTTTCTAGGATCCAGACGGCGACGCTCGCGAGTGCCGACTGTGTCGGGCCCTCACCGCGGCGTTGGCACAGGCGGCACGCTCTCGCGAGTTGCTGCTCGAGCGCATGGTAGAGGCCGGCTGCGAGCAGATTGAGCATCGTCTGGCGAATCGAATCGAGCGCATCGAACGTGTCATAGCCGTGCTCGAATGCGTCCGCCGAGACGTCGCCGAAACCCTTGCCGACAGCCCCCTGGAGGAATTCGTTGTAAGCGGCGGTCGCCCGCTCTTCATTGTTGTCGAAGCGAGGCAGCACCTCCTCGAAGATCGCTTGCTCGAAAACCTCCAGCCAGCGGAGCGACTTGCCTCGGATTACGCACGCTAAGCTGCTGCCGCTTGCGGCCGCGGTTACGGCTGGAGGGCGAGGGTTAGGCCTTGCTGCTTCAGCAACGCGTTGAAGGCGGGGAGCTGGTTTTTGTCGAAGGCGGCGAGGGCGGCTTGGGATTGGGCCATCCAGGTTTTGAAGGAGGCGTTGACGGCGAGCTCGCCGGCGGTGGGGCCGAGGTCGGCTTCGTTTTTGTCGTAGAGGGCGGTGAGCTTTTGGTAGAGCTGGCTGGGATGGCGGTTGAGGTCCTCGTTGCCGTCGGTGAGGTGGATGTCCATCAGCTTGCCCTCGATGGCCATGGCCTGGTCGGCGAGCTGGCGGGCGGCGGCGACCACGGCGGCGTGGTGGGTGTCGCCGCGGTAGCGCATTTGGATGTCGGCGGATTGTTTGCGCACCCACTCCAGGTGCTCGATCATGTCGGAGACGGTGCCGATCTCGGCCACGAGGCCTTGCTGGAAGTCTTCCTGGGCCTTCATGGTGGCGGCGGTGCCGAGCGAGTGGGGGTCGGCCAGGACGTTGAGGGGCGCCGCCAGGGTTTGGCCAGCGGCGGCTAGGTGCACGGTGTAGGCGCCGGGGATGACCAGCGGACCGCGGACGGTGCCGGGGATCATGATGCCGCTGAGGATGTGGTAGCCGCCGGGGCCGTTTTGCACCCAGGGGGCGTCGGGGGGCGGGACCAGCATGTGCGGCATCTTGCCGTTCTCGGAGCGCAGGTCCCACCAGACGCGGTTGAGGCCGGCGCGGCCGCGGACGCGCAAGGTGCGGATGAGCTGGCCGTCGGCGCCGGTGAAGGTGAGGGTGGCGGGGCCGGGCTGGGGGAGGAAGAAGTTGATGTCGGCGCCGTAGGGCGGGTCTTGGCCGATGACGCGGGCGCCGGGCTCGGCCAGGCGTCCGTCGCCCACGGAGCGGAAGCGGTAGGCGGGGCGGGGGGCGAAGAGCTGGGCGGCGGACTGCTGGGGGTTGTAGGCGCGCAGGGCGGTCACGTCGTCGAGGATCCAGTCGCCGCGGCCGTAGGTGGCGATGACCAAGTCCTGGAAGTGGGGCTGGACGGTGATCCAGTAGACCGGGGCGGGCGGGAGGTTGTTGTTGAGCTTGGTCCAGTTGCCGCCGTCGTTCCAGGAGACGTAGATGGCGTTGTCGGTGCCGAGGTAGAGCATGCCCTTGCGGACCGGGTCTTCGAGGATGCAGTGGGCGGAGCTGTTGTAGGAGTGGGGGATGCCGGCGGTGATCAAGCTCCAGGTCTGGCCGTAGTCGCTGGTCTTGTAGGCGTAGGCGTTGTAGTCGCCCATCTGCTCGCGGTTGACGGTGATGTAGGCGGTGGCGGCGTCGAAGGGCGAGGGGTCAATGTTCCAGATGGTACCCATGGGGGCGAGGTCGGGGATGTTCTTGGTGACGTTGGTCCAGTGGGCGCCGCCGTCCTGGGTGAGGTTGACCTGGCCGTCGTTGGTGCCGGCCCAGAGGACGCCGTTCTTGACCGGGGAGGGGGCGATGGAAAAGATGATGGCGGCGTCGTAGGTGTAGAGGTTGTCGTGGGTGATGCCGCCGGAATTGCCCTCGTGGGCCTTGTCGTTGAGGGTGAGGTCGGGGCTGATGGTCTTCCAGGTCTGGCCGCCGTCAGTGGTCTCGTGGACGTACTGGCTGCCGACGTAGACCTGGTTGTGGTCGAAGGGGGAGATGGCGAGGGGGATGGTCCAGTTCCAGCGGTACTTGACGTCACGCGGGGTCCAGCCGTCATCCACGTTGGGCCAGACGCTGACGTCGCGGACCTGGCCGTCCTTGCGGTTCATGCGGGTGATGACGCCCTCGTAGCAGCCCGACCAGATGATGTCGGCGTCGGTGGGATCGGGGGTGGCGAAGCCGCTCTCGCAGCCGCCGACGGACTGGAAGTCGCCGGCCTGGATGCCGCCGCCGTAGCCGCCGCCGGCGAGGTTGTTGCTGGGGCCGCGGAAGGAGGAGGCGTCCTGCAGGTTGCCGAGGATGTGGTAGGGGATGTCGTTGTCGGTGGAGACGTGGTAGACCTGGGCGATGGGGAGGCGGATGTGCTCGAAGGTGCGGCTGCCGTCGAGGCTGACGGAGAGGCCGGCGTCGTTGGCGACCAGGATGCGGCGGGGGTTGGTGGGATCAATCCAGATGTCGTGGTTGTCGCCGCCGGCGGAGCCGAAGCCGTTGGCGGGGGAGGGGCGGAGGAAGGTGTGGCCGCCGTCGAGGGAGATGGTGTAGTTGGGGCTGACGAAGTAGAGGCGGTTCTCGTCGCTGGGGGAGACGCCGAAGCGGCCGTAGTAGGAGTCGCGCTGCAGCATCATGTGGTCGTGGCTGACCAGGGACCAGGAGGCGCCGCCGTCGCGGGAGGTGTAGAGCGAGGGCTGGGTGTCTTGCACCAGGGCGTAGACGCGCTGGGGGTTGCTGGGAGCGATGGCGACGGCGACCTTGCCCACGGCGTGGGCGGCGGGGGGGAGGCCGTGGCCGGCGAGCTTGCGCCAGGTGGCGCCGCCGTCGCGGGTGACGTAGATGCCGCCGGCGGGGCCGCCGCTGTCGATTTTCCAGGGGTAGATGCGCAACTGCCACATGCCGGCGTAGAGGGTGTTGGGATCGCTGGGATCGATGGCGAGGTCGCTGCAGCCGGTGTTGGGGTTGGGGCCGAGGACGAGCTGCCAGGAGCGGCCGCCGTCGAGGGTGCGGTAGACGCCGCGCTCGGGCTGGGCCTTGAAGAGCTGGCCGAGGGCGCAGACGAAGACGCGCTGGGGGTTGTGCGGGTCCACCACGATGCGGCTGATGTGGCCGGTGGCGTTGAGGCCCATGTGCCGCCAGTGCTGGCCGGCGTCGGTGGATTTGTAGACGCCGTCGCCCATGGGGTAGAAGGCGCGGATGAGCCAGGGCTCGCCGGTGCCGGCCCAGACGACGTTGGGAGCGGAGGGGGCGACGGCGAGGGCGCCGATGGCGGAGACGTTCTCGTGGTCGAAGACGGGCTTCCAGTTGACGCCGCCGTTTTCGGTCTTCCAGATGCCGCCGGAGGCGGCGCCGACATACATGACGGCGGGGTCGCCGGGGGCGCCGGCGGCGGCGGCGGCGCGGTTGCCGTAGGGGCCGACGAAGCGCCAGGTCATGGCGCCCAGGGGGCCGGGGAGGGGGGCGGGGGCGGCGCCGCGGCCGCGACCCTGCGCCTGCAGCGGCGCCGCCGCCAGCGCCAATAGCGCCAGCGCCACGGCCAACGCCATGCCCAAGGCTCCCGCGCGACACTCCCGACCCTGATGTCCCGACGTCATGGTTGCGTCTCCTCCGGTGAGATGGAAATGAATGGAGAGTGCGGCACCGGCCGCCGCTTTGTCAAGCGGAATGGGCGCCAACCTGCATCGAACAAGGCAAGGAGGACGCGGATATGAAGAAAGCGATGTTGCTGATGGTGGCGCTGGGGGTGGCGGGGCTGCCCTTGGCGGCGCAGCGGCGGGGCGGGCAGGCGACGCCCTCGAAGACGCCACCGCGGACGCAAACGCAGACGCAAAAGACGGCGCCGCCGCAGCGGGGCCGGGGCGGCGCGCCGGGAGTGGGCGGGGGGTATATTCCGACGCCGCCGCCGAAGCGGGCGCCGGGGGCGCCGGCGCAGCGGCAGACGGGGCGGCCGGACCTGCCGGGGCATCCGGCGGCGCCGCACGTGCACGAGCGGGGCAACGTGTGGGTGGGGCGGGCGGCGCCCAACGATCCGCGCTACCGGCTGGCGCGTCCCTGGACGCACGGGCACTTCCCCGGGCCGCTGGGGCGCTATCAGATCTGGCGCCTGGGCGGGGGCGGGCCGAGCCGCTTCTGGTTCGGCGGGTTCGTCTTCATGGTGGCGCCGGTGGACGTGGGCTTCTGCCAGGACTGGTGGTGGGACCGCGACGACATTGTGCTCTACAACGACCCCGACCAGATTGGCTGGTACATCGCCTACAACGTGCGCCTGGGCACCTGGTGCCACGTGGAGTATATGGGGCCGATGTGAGCTTCGCTAGGTTGGTGGGCGCGGGCTCCAGCAGGCAAAGCGGCGCGCCCCCCGCGAGTGGACGTAGGCCTACAGGCGTTTCCCTTTGGCGGGTTGGCCGGCAATAAGGAATGTCTTTGGGTAGCTACCCTCGCCGCAAATCTTGAACGAACCAAAGTCCTTGTACCAGTCGCCGTCGGGAACCGCCGGCTCGGTCCGCAGCCAGGCGCGAAGCTGGTCGAGGTCGGCGGTGGGGATGGCACGGTCGCGCATGCGCAGGATGAGATGATCGCGGATGGCCGGCGGAAGCTCGTCCCAAGTCGCGATGCGGGGCATCAGCCGCCAAACACCATGCGCCCGAGCTGATCGCCGAGGCGCGCCGCCTCCTCAGGTTCGGTGGCGCTGCGGAACCGCTTGGCCAACTCGAAGAATTGGGCGCGCTGGCGCTCTTCGGCCGCCAAGCCCTCTTCCACCAGCCGGCAGAGCAGGCGGCTGGTGCTAATGTCCTTGGAGCGGGCCAGGGCCTTGACGCGACGCGCAGTGTGGGCAGGCAACGACACGGTTTGGCGGTGGATGTTCTTGCCTGCTGCCATGAGCTGATTATGCACCACTTTGCACCAAAAGTGCCTTGGTGGGCGTGGGCGCCAGAGCGCCTGCCCGGCCCGGCTGGAGCGCGACCCCCGCGGGCGGAGGTGGGCTAGTGCTTGGGGGCGTGGGCGGCGAGGCGGTCCACCAGGGCGTTGACTTGGGCTTGGACCTGCTCGAGGGGGAGTTCGGCGTGGATGGGGTGGGCGAGGCCGGCGGCGTGGTAGAAGGCGAGCAGCTCGGCCTCCTGGGCGCGGTAGGTGGCGAGGCGCTTTTTTTGCACGGCGGGGTCGTCGTCGGGGCGGCGGGTGACGGCGAGGCCGGGGGGCGGGGGGTGGAGCTGGAGGTCGTAGATGGTGCCGTCGGGGCCCATGACGCGGTCGCCGAGGCGGCGGAGCAGGACAGCGTCGGAGACCTGGAAGAAGACGGCGGCGTCGAGGTGGAGGTGGGCGAGGTGGCGGGCCTGGGCGAGGGTGCGGGGGTAGCCGTCGAGCACGATGGCCTCGCCGGGATGGCGGGCGAGGAAGGCGCCGACCACATCGAAGAGCACCTCGTCGGCGACCAGGCCGCCGGAGGCGACGGTGGCGGCGATGGCGCGGCCGCGCTCGGTGGCGGCGGCGATCTCGGCGCGGAGCATGTCGCCGCTGGAGACGTGGAGGAAGCCGCGCTGGCGGAGGAGCTTGGCCTGGGTGCCCTTGCCGCTGCCGGGGGGGCCGATGAAGGTGAGGCGGAGGCCCACGCTATTTCGGGTCTCCGCCGCGCAGGTAGGCGTCGGTTTTGCCGATCCAGTCGGCGCGGGGGGGGGTGAAGACATCAATGTCCACGGTGTCTTCCAGGGCCAAGGCCTCGTGGGGCACGTGGGGCGGGATGCAGAGCACCTCGCCGGCGCGCACCACGACTTCGCGGCCGTCAATCTGGAACTGGAGCGCACCCTCCTGCACCCAGGTCACCTGCTCGTTGTGGTGACTGTGGAGGGGGACGAGGGCGCCCTTCTTCATCAGGATGCGGGCCAGCATGACCTCGCCGCCGACGACGAAGTGGCGCTGGATGAGGGGGTTGAGTGTCTCCAGCTCGATGTCATTCCAGGCGGCGTGGGTGGGCTTGGGGGCTTCGGGCATGTGGGACCTCCGAGCGGGTGAGTATAGCAAATCCGCTGACCAGACCGGTAATTTCTACCCTTTGGCCGCGGCCTGCGGGTGGGTGATTTGGCGCGGGCGGCGGGAATCTCCTTTTGTATCAAAGTGGACTGAAGTGGAAGCCGACGTGCTGCGACACTGGGTAATGCCCGAGTGCCTCCACTCTGGCCCGGAGAGGTTTTATCAGCACGGGCCAGAGTGGAATTGGCGGCAGCCGGGTTGAACACAACCATTGGAGGTCCGATCCATGCACCAAGGCTTGAAACGGTCAAATTTCAGTCAATACAGTCTCCTGGCCACGCTGCTCGCCGGCGCGGTGGCGCTGGGCGCCTGCGGCGGCGGCAGCGCCGCGAGCCCGCTCAGCAACAACACGCCCAGCACGGGCAGTTCCAGTCCGACGATGGTCACCGCCGGGGACGCGCCGATGAGCAGCGTGTTGGCGGCGCTGGTGACGATCTCGGCGGTGAGCGTGACCAGCGCGAGCGGCACGGTGCAGTTGCTGAAGCAGCCGCGCACCATCGAGTTGACCCACTTGGGCGGGATCCGGGCGCCGCTCGACGATGCCCTGCTGCCGCAGGGGACCTACACCAGCCTGAGCCTGACGGTGACGGCGGCGCAGATCACCTATATTGACCCGACCAGCGGGAAGCCGGTGACGGCGAGCGCGACCATTCCGGCGGCGAGCGCCACGGCGACGTTGACGCTGAACCCGGCGCTGGTGGTGAACAGCACGGCGGCCACCGATGTGCGCTTCGACTTCGACCTGCAGAAGTCGCTCGACCTGACCGGCGGGGTGGTGACCTTCACCCCGGTGATCGCGGCGGCGGCGGCCAATGTCAGCGGCGAGAACGACAATGAACGCGGGATTGACATCAACGGCACCGTCACGGCGACGGACACCACGAAGAACACCATCACGCTGACCACGGACGACACCGGGCTGAGCGTGACCCTGAACGTGACCAGCGCGACCGAGTTTGGAGACAGCATGACGCTGGCGTCGCTGCAGGTGGGGACGGAGATCCACGCCGAGGCCAAACTCAACAGCGACGGCACCCTGAGCGCGCTGGCGGTGGAGGCGGCCAACGGCGGCAGCACGGTGGACGACAACAGCCGCGAGGACGGCGGCATTGTCACCGCGGTCACGCTGGACAGCAACAACGTGCTGACCGGGTTCAGCATGGTGGTGAGCGACAGCGTGCGCGAGGGCAGCCTGGGCCAAGTGCTTACGGTTCAGGTGAATAGCGGCACGTTGTTCAAGGACACCTTGGTGGCGCAGAACGCCGGGTTGGCGAGTTTCGACGCGACCCAGGTGTTCCCCGGGCAGGGGGTGTGGGTGGCGGGCACCAAGTCGGGCACGGGCACCGTGCTGGCGACGGAGGTGCGGCCGGCGGCGGTGAACCCGTTCGGGTTGACCTCGGCGGCGGTGCAGACCGGCACCAATGGCGGGTTTGTGATCAGCCTGCTGCTGAACGCCAACACCAGCTTCGCCAAGTTTGCCAACCTGAGCACGCTGACGGTGGACACCAACGCCGCGACCGTGTTCGACGGGCAGACGCTGAGCAGCACGACGGTGGGCAGCCTGACGGTGGGCACGCCGCTGGTGGCGCGCGGGTTCCTGGCACTGAGCGGAACCAGCATCACCGAGTTCTGCAACCACCTGCACGAGACCGGGCCGGAGAACTAGCTCCGGCGGGTTTCGGGGCAGGTCCCCCAAGGGCAGGCAAGCTCCTCCGGCTTGCCTGCCCTTTTTTATTGGCTAGGTGGGGAGGGCGGCGGGAGTTGGGGCGACTCGGTCGTCGCCGCGAGGGTGGGGGGCGGCGTCGGGGGTGGGGGGGAGGGCTGGGTGCGCACAGCCAAGAGTGGCTGTGCCACCGTGGCCGGAGGGGCTGGGTGCGCACAGCCAAGAGTGGCTGTGCCACCGTGGCCGGAGAGGCTGGGTGCGCACAGCCAAGAGTGGCTGTGCCACCGTGGCCGGAGGGGCTGGGTGCGCACAGCCAAGAGTGGCTGTGCCACCGTGGCCGGAGAATTCGCACAGCCAGGAGTGGCTGTGCCACCGTGGCCGGAGAGTTCGCACGGCCAGGATTGGCTGTGCCACCGTGGCCCGATAGGGGTGGGCTTCGCTCAGAAGCTGAAGGTGGCGAGCAGGTCGAGGCGGCGGTTGGCGGCGCCGGCGGAGTATTCGCCGCCCATGAGGCCGATGGACTGGCCGAAGAGGGGGGAGTTGAGGTTGGAGACGGGGGGGGCGAAATTGACGGAGTTGAAAAGGTTGCGGGCGACGACGCCGAGGCGGAGCTGGTAGCGGGCATCTTGTCCGGCGGCGGCGCCGAAGTGGAAGGTGCGGGTGAGGCGGAGGTTGAGGGCCGTGGCGGCGGAACCGACGGCGGTGTTGGGGGCGATCATGGTGTCGGTGGGGGAGGGGTGGAGGTTGAAGGCACCGTAGGCGGTTTGGATGACGTCGGCGGCGGGGGTGGACGGGGTGGCGAGGGAGGGGCGGGCGTTTTGTTGGCCGGTGCCGAATAAGTCCTGGCCGAGGACAAGGCTGAAGGGCTGCCCCGACTGCGCCACCAGGAAGGGACTGGCGGCGAAGCCCCAGGGGAGGTCGAAATTGCCGCCCAGGAAGAGGCGGTGGCGGACGTCGTAGGGGGCGCGGCCGTAGTCGGCCATCAGGTTCCAGGGATTGGTGGGGAAACTGCCGGCGCCGGCGGTGTCGCTGTGGGCGTCATTGAAGCTGTAGTAGCCGAACAGGGAGCGGCCGGAGCTGGGGTGGTAGTGGAAGTTGACGGTGATCTGGTTCTGGCGGAAGATGCCGGCGGATTGGTACTCGTAGATGTTGCCGGCGGCGGCGCCGAGGGGGCGGAGGCCGCTGGTGGGGAGGGCGGGGTTGTAGGTGCCGGGCAAGGGGGCGTTGATGTCGTTGGTGAGGAGCTGGTGCTGGCCGCGGGAGTGGAGGTAGGTGACGGTGAGGGAGGTGTTGGGGCCCAGTTGGCGCTCCAGGCTGACGCTGGTGGTGAGGGTGTCGGGGGCCTGGAGGGTGGGGGAGAAGAGATAGGAGGTGGGAAGGGCGGCGGCAAGGGAGGCGAGGGTGGCGGAGGTGGGGACGTTGGGGTAGAAGCTGGGGGCGGTGACGATGTATTGGCGCTGGTTGAGGCCGTTGAGGTGGGCGGCGACGATCATCTGGTCGTCGTCAATGCGCTGGTAGAACAGGCCGAGGCCGGCGCGCAGGACGGTCTGGGGGGAGGGGCCGCGGCCGATGCCCCAGGCGAGGCCGAGGCGGGGCGCCCAGTCGGCGTGGTCGTGGGAGATGTTTTCGGTCTCGAAGCGGAGGCCGTAGTCGGCCTCGAGGTTGGGGCGGAGCTTCCACGCGTCCTGCAGGTAGACGGCGGCGTCGAGGCGGTTGATGTGGGCGGTGGGGTTGCCGGCGGTGAGGGTGAACTGGCTGGGGCCGTCGCCGGCGGCCAGGATCTGGGGCATGGTGAGGCCCTGCTGCAGGCCGAGCAGGGTGGCCTGGTAGACGGGGAGGGAGGGAAACACGAAGGCGCCGTTGTAGTTGGAGGTGTCGGATTCGGTGCGGTTGACGTCGGCGAAGTCGCCGCCGAGCTGGAACTGGTGGGCGCCGTGGGTGAGGTCGAGGTCGTTGCGCAGGTCGTTGTGCATCTCGTGGCGCTGGAAGGTGCCGTTGCTGTTGCCGCCGCCGACGAAGGCGCCGAGCACGCGCAGGGTGGGGCCGGAGCCCTCGGCGGCGTTGTTGTCGTGGATGGCGACGAATTGGTAGCGGAGGCGGTTGACGGCGGAGGGGCCGAGGAGCTGGGTGTCGCCGACCTGGAGGTTGTGGCGTTGGGAGCTGCGGTCGTAGGCCTGGGAGGGGAGGGCGAGGCCGCCGACGCCGTTGGCGGTTTGCGACCAGCGCAGATTTTCGTAGCGGGCGGTGAGGATGTTGGTGGGGGTGAGTTGGAGGTCGAAGCGGGGGGCGATGGCGGTGCGGCGGTTGGGGTTGGCGAGGGTGGCGACGTAGGGCTGGGGGGCGAGGGCGGGGCTGAGGATGCTGGCGTTGACCACGCTGACGTTGTTGATGGCGCGGTGCTCGATGGCCAGGAACCAGGAGACGCGCTTGCCCAGGGGGCCGCCGACGTCGGCGCTGAAGATGTTGGAGTGGTAGGGGGGCGGGAGGCTGCCGCTGGCGGCGAGGAAGGGGTTGAGGGAGTTGAAGCGGGAGCTGTTGCCGTCGTACTCGAGCTGGCCGTGGAAGGACTGGGAGCCGGGCTTGGTCTGGATCTCGATGCGGCCGTAGCCGAGGCGGTTGAAGCGGGCGGAGAAAGGGTTGTTGTTGACCTCGACCGAGCTGATGGCGGCCTTGGGGGGGATGTCGCCGCGGGTGAAGCCGTCCACGTAGACGGCGCCGGCGGCGCCGCCGACGGCGGGGCCGGCGAGGGCGGCGAGGTCGGTGGCCAACTGGTCGGGATCGTCGGAGAGGCTCTGCAGGGCGTGGCCGGAGACGGTGACGGCGGCGGCGCGGTCGGCGGGCTGGAGGTTGACGGCGGCGGCCTGGGCGTTGACGGAGACCACCTGCTGGCTGGTGCTGAGCTTGAGGTGGATGGCGAGCGGGGGAGCGGCGGCGCCCAGCGGCAGGCTTTGGCGGTAGGGGGCGAAGCCGGCGGCGGAGACCACCAGCACGGCGGTGCCAGGGGGCAGGGCGGGCAGGGCGAAGGCGCCGTGGGCGTTGGTGACCGTCTGGCGGGTGAGGCCGCCGGCCGCAATCACGGTGACTTGGGCGTGGGCAACGACCGCGCCCGAGGGGTCAAGCACGCGTCCGCGCAGGACATTGGTGGGCGCGGGCCCCAGCGCGCCTGCGGCGCGCGTCCCGCTTGTGCTCGCGCCGACTTGGGGGCCCCGTGGCCCCAAGCCGGCGCTGCGCCTCGCTTGGGCCAGGCGGGGCGGGGGTGGGGCTGGGACGGCGGCCAGGGCAGGGGCAACGAGCAGGACGAAGAGGCTGAAGGAGCGCACGATGGGCATGGCAGGCTTGGAGAGCATCGGAATCGAGGATGGCGGTCGTGAGCAACACTGTGGGCGAAAGGGGGTTAAGCCGGGCTGAAGTCGGCGCCGGAGGAAGGGCTATGTCGAAGTGGACATGAGGAGTACACTGCCTGCTATGCGCTGCCGAATTGCTGCCTTTCTGTTGGGTTGGGGCCTGCTCGGACTGACCGTGGCCGCCCAGCAAGCTCCGCACGGCGTGGACCTGAGCGCGATTGATACCCGCGCCAACCCCTGCACCGACTTCTACCAGTATGCCTGCGGAAACTGGATGGCGACACATCCAATTCCCGCCGACCAGGCGCGCTGGGGAAGTTTTGGCGAATTGAGCCAGGCCAACCACCAGGAGCTGCGGAAAATCCTGGAGGCGGCGGCGACCGCGCCGCACCCGGACGCGGTGACAGCGAAGGTGGGCAACTTCTACGCCGCCTGCATGGACCGCAGCCGGATCAACGCGCTGGAGGCGGCGCCGCTGCAGCCGGAGTTGCAGCGCATCGCCGCGCTGCGCAGCAAGCGCGGGCTGGCGGCGGAGGTGGCGCGGCTGCAGGTGAACGGCGAGCCGGCGCTGTTTCGATTTGGATCGGGGCCCGACGCCAAGGACTCGAACGTGGTGCTGGGGCACTTTGGCCAGGGCGGAGCGACGCTGCCGCGCGACTACTACACCAAGAGCGATCCGCACACGCTGGCGATCCGCCGCGCCTACGTGGCCCACATCGCGAAGATGATGGAGCTGGTGGGCGACCCGGCGGCGCAGGCGCAGGCGGAGGCGCGGACGGTGCTGGGGATCGAGACCAGGCTGGCGCGGGCGGGGCTGACCAACGTGCAGTTGCGCAACCCGCAGCTCACCTACCACAAGATGAGCCTGGCGCAATTGGAGTCGCTGGCGCCGGCGTTCGACTGGCGGGCGTATTTCGCCGGGGTGGGGGCGCCGGCGATGGCGACGGTGATCGTGGGCTCGCCCGCCTTCTACCGGGCGCTCAACACCGAGCTGACCACGGTGCCGCTGGCGGCGTGGAAGAGCTACCTGCGCTGGCAGGTGGTGCACGCCGGGGCGGCGGAACTGGCGGCGCCGTTTGTGCAGGCCAACTTCGAGTTTTTCGACCATACCCTGCACGGCACGCTGCAGAACCAGCCGCGCTGGTTCCGCTGCTCGGCGGCGGCGGACCGGGGGCTGGGCGAGGAGGTGGGCCGGCTCTACGTCCAGGCGGCGTTCGGGGGCAACGCCAAGCAGAAGATGCTGCTCATGGTGCATCAATTGGAGGCGTCGCTGGGCCAGGACATCCAAAGCCTGGCGTGGATGTCGGCGCCGACCAAGCGGCAGGCGATTGCCAAACTCGACCAGATCAGCAACATGATTGGCTACCCCGACCACTGGCGCGACTACGGCGCACTGGCGGTGGAACGCAACGACTTCTACGGCAACGAGCGGCGGGCGGCGGCGTTCAACTGGGCGCGCTCGATGCGCGACTTGACGCGGCCGTTCGTGCGGACGCGCTTCAACATGACGCCACCGACGGTGAACGCCAACTATACCCCCAACCGCAACACCATCACCTTTCCGGCGGGGATTCTGCAGCCGCCGTTCTACGATCCGCAGCGCGACCTGGCGAGCAACTTCGGCGGCATCGGGGTGGTGATCGGGCACGAGATGAGCCACGGCTTCGACGACGAGGGGCGGCAGTTCGACGGGCAGGGCGACCTGCGCAACTGGTGGACCTCGGCCGACAGCGCGGCTTTCCAAAAGCGGGCGCTGTGCCTGGTGCACCAGTACTCGCTCTATAGCCCGGTGGCGGGGGTGCATCTCAACGGGCAGTTGACCTTGGGGGAAAACGGGGCGGACAACGCCGGGGCACGGATTGCCTATATGGCGATGGAGGCGGCGCTGACCCCCTCCGACCGCAAGCCGATTGACGGCTACTCGCCGGAGCAGCGCTTCTTCCTGGCGTTTGCACGGGTGTTCTGCGAGAATGCGCGGCCGCAGGCGGCGGAGGCTTCGGCCAAGACCGATCCGCACTCGCCCGGCAAGTTCCGGGTGCTGGGGGTGGTGACCAATATGCCGGAGTTTGCCGCAGCCTTCCACTGCGGTCCCTCAGCGCCAATGAGCGCCGGCCCCAAGTCCTGCCGGGTCTGGTAGCCAGCCACTGCCGTGGGCCACTGCCGTGGCGGGCACTTGGCGGATTTGGATCTTCGGCGAGCGCTCCCGGTGGTCGCTTTGACGCTGGTGCCCGCTGCTGCCCGGCTGACCGGCGGAGCTACAACGCAGCCACCGCCGCGGGCCACTGCCGTGGCGGGCACTTCGCGGATTCGGGTCTTCGGCGTGCGCTCCCGGTGGTCGCTTTGACGCTGGTGCCCGCTGCTGCCCGACTGACCGGCGAGGCTACAACGCAGCCACCGCCGCGGGCCACTGCCGTGGCGGGCACTTCGCGGATTCGGGTCTTCGGCGTGCGCTCCCGGTGGTCGCTTTGACGCTGGTGCCCGCTGCTGCCCGACTGACCGGCGAGGCTACAAGATTCTCGCCTGCGGGGAGCGCTCGCGGTGGGCGCTTCGACGTTGGCAGCCGCTGCTGACGGGCGGTGGACGGCGGGGCCGGGCGCGGAGCAGGTCCGGGCACTACGGGGGGCGGCACGGTGGGATATACTGCATCGAGCCGGTGCCGCTTATGCGCAAACTTTTCCCTGCCTACCTGGTTCTGCTGGCCGCGCTCGCCTTGGGCGCCTGTTCGAAGTCGGCGACGAAGGCGCCGGCGCCGCAGCGCATCGGGGTGGACATGGCCTCGCTGGACACCCAGGTCAGCCCCTGCCAGAACTTCTACCAGTACGCCTGCGGCAATTGGATTGCCCACAACCCGATCCCGGCGGACCAGACCTCGTGGGGCAGCTTCCAGGCGCTCAACCAGCGCAATCAGGAGGTGCTGCACGGCATTCTGACCCAGGCGAGCGCCCATCCGGCGCGGCAGGACGCGGTGGCGCAACAGGTGGGCGACTACTACACCGCCTGCATGAACACCGCCGGCATTGACGCGGCGGGGATCAAGCCGCTGCGGTCGGAGCTGGACAATATCAACAGCCTGAAGAGCAAGAGCGAGCTGGCGGGCGAGATTGCGCGGCTGCAGACCGACGGGGTGGAGGCGGTGTTCGACTTCGGGTCGGACCAGGACTTCAAAAACGCCAACGATGAGATCGCCGAGGCCGACCAGGGGGGGCTGTCGCTGCCCGACCGCGACTACTACCTCAAGACCGACGCCAAGTCGGCAAAGCTGCGGCAGCAGTACCAGGCGCATGTGGCGCAGATGTTCCGGCTGATGGGGGATGCGGCGGCCAAGGCGGCGGCGGAGGCGAAGACGGTGCTGCGCATCGAGACGGCGCTGGCGCGCGTCTCGATGACCAACGTGGCGCGGCGGCAGCCGGCCAACGTGTACCACAAGATGAGCACGGCGCAGTTCACCGGGCTGGCGCCCCGCTTCGACTGGAACGAGTACTTCACCGGCGTGGGCGCGCCCAAGTTCGCCAGCATGAACGTCACCGACCCGGGCTTTTTCCGGGCGATGAACACGGAGTTGGGCAGGGTTTCGCTGGCGGACTGGAAGACCTACCTGCGCTGGCATCTGGTGCACTTCGCGGCGCCGGCGCTGTCGCAGCCGTTTGTGGACGCCAACTTCGCCTTTTTCGGGACCGTCCTGACCGGGCAGAAGGCGCAGAAGCCGCGCTGGCAGCGCTGCGTGGCCTCGACCGACGGGCATCTGGGCGAGGCGCTGGGGCGGCTCTATGTCAAGACGGCGTTTTCGCCGGCGGCCAAGGCGCACATGCTGGAACTGGTGGCCAACCTGGAGACGGCGCTGGGCAAGGACATCGAGGGGCTGAGTTGGATGACCGAGGCCACCAAGCGGCAGGCGCTGATCAAGCTGCACGCCATCACCAAAAAGATCGGCTACCCCGACCACTGGCGCGACTACAGCTCGATCCTCATCAGCCGGGACAACTATTTCACCGACCTGCGGCGCACCAACGCCTTCGAGTCGCACCGGCAGTTGAACAAGATTGGCAAGCCGGTGGACCGGAGCGAGTGGGGGATGACGCCGCCGACGGTGAACGCCTACTACAACCCGCTGTGGAACGAGATTGTGTTTCCAGCGGGCATCCTGCAGATGCCGTTCTATAGCCCGCTGCGGGACGACGCCAGCAACTATGGCGGCATCGGCATGGTGATCGGGCACGAGATGACCCACGGCTTCGACGACGAGGGGCGGCAGTTCGATCCGCAGGGGAACCTGCGCGACTGGTGGACGCCGGCCGACGCCAAGGCGTTCCAGCAGCGGGCGGCGTGCATCGTAAACCAGTACAGCGGCTTTAGCCCGCTGCCGGGGGTGCATCTCAACGGCAAGCTGACCCTGGGGGAGAACACCGCCGACAACGGGGGGGCGCGCATCGCCTACATGGCGATGGAGACGGCGCTGGCGGGCAAGCCGGACACGCTGATTGACGGCTACCACCGCGACCAGCGCTTCTTCCTGGGGGCGGCGCAGGCGTTCTGCGAAAATGTGCGGCCGGCGACCGCGCGGCTGCTGGCCAACATCGATCCCCACTCGCCCGGGCAGTTCCGCGTGAACGGGACGTTCAGCAACATGCCGCAGTTCGCCCAGGCGTTCCACTGCGGGCCCACCGACCCCATGACCGCCGGGCCCAAGGCCTGCCGGGTCTGGTAGCCAGCCACTGCCGTGGCGGGCACTTCGCGGATTTCGGTCTTCGGGGAGCGCTCCCTGTGGTCGCTTTGACGTTGGTACCCGCTGCTGCCCGGCTGACCGGCGAGGCTACGGCGCAGCCACTGCCGTGGGCCACTGCCGTGGCGGGCACTTCGCGGATTTCGGTCTTCGGCGAGCGCTCCCTGTGGTCGCTTTGACGTTGGTACCCGCTGCTGCCCGGCTGACCGGCGAGGCTACGGCGCAGCCACTGCCGTGGGCCACTGCCGTGGCGGGCACTTCGCGGATTTCGGTCTTCGGGGAACGCTCCCTTTGGTCGCTTTGACGTTGGTACCCGCTGCTGCCCGGCTGAGCGGCGAGGCTACGACGCAGCTACTGCCGTGGGCCACTGCCGTGGCGGGCACTTCGCGGATTTCGGTCTTCGGGGAACGCTCCCTTTGGTCGCTTTGACGTTGGTACCCGCTGCTGCCCGGCTGAGCGGCGAGGCTGCGACGCAGCTACTGCCGTGGGCCACTGCCGTGGCGGGCACTTGGCGGATTTCGGTCTTCGGGGAACGCTCCCTTTGGTCGCTTTTGTCAACGCCGGTTGAAATTTCCCCATTTCGCCGGTCGAAAAATCCCCCACCCAGAACCCCTCAGAGACGTCTTTCCGAGGCCCCGGCCGGAGCGGAGCCCAGCGCCGCCTGGCGGCGCGTTTTGG
>Ga0307373_10001600_pt1 | contig 42420 bp, 34 predicted proteins | sample OX2MG_FD_202534 | JGI IMG/M metagenome (GOLD analysis project Ga0307373, IMG submission 202534) | Soil microbial communities from Risofladan, Vaasa, Finland - OX-2 | ecosystem: Environmental > Terrestrial > Soil > Coastal area > Acid sulfate soil | place: Finland: Risofladan, Vaasa | collected...
CGAGTCACTCAGCAAGACCCCAGGCCAGTTTTACTCCCAGATCGCCTACGCCCGGACGAAGTTCCTCGCCTCCTGGCATGACGGTGAGACTCCCTCCCGCCCCTGGGGACACGACCGGCGCAGGCACAGCACCCGCGTTACCGGGCGCAGCACCGCGAAGATCATCCGGCAGCGCCGGGCCAAGAGCGTGCGATAGCGGCGGAAGGAATCGTTCATGACCGGCAGGGCGAGCCCGAGAACGCCGTCGCATGACGGTTGCGCTCGTCCTGCTCAGGGCGGGACCGGCACTGCCGGGGGGACTGCGGCCCCCGTGCGCAGTCCCCGGCTGAGCGGCGCTCCGGTGCCGGTCCCGCCTGTCCAGGATCGGGGAACGGATATGGCAGCCGGATGGCCTGTACAGGACTTCCTGGAACTGGGTGCGCTGCCGGGCGCGGTGCCGTCGGCCCGCCTGCACACTCGCCAAATACTCTGGGAGTGGGCGCTGACCCGGCTCAGCGAAAAAGCAGAGCAGGTGGTCTCAGAATTGACCACGAACGCGGTTGCCGCCGCCAGGACCATGCCGCAGATTCCCCCGGTACGGCTATGGCTCCTCACCGACAAGGCACAGGTTCTGATTCTGGTATGGGATGCGTGCCCGCAGTCACCAGCCTTAATCCAGGCCGATGAATATGCCGAGAGCGGCCGGGGGCTGTTCCTGATCGCCATGTTCAGCGATCGGTGGGGGACCTACCCCACGCCGCAGACGGGAGGCAAGGTGGTCTGGGCGCTCTGCGGCATGACCCCTGATCGGCTGGCCAATCCCGGTGAGGGGCACCCGGATGCCTGATAGTCCCGCTCGTGTTCCTTCGATGGTCTGCCATTACGCCGCCTACCTGCGGGCCAGGGCGCACGTAACGCCCGAGATCAGGGTGGACGGCAACCGGGCGGAACCGCGTCTTGGCGTCGGCGCAAAGGTGCTCGTGGCCATCTTCGGCTACCGCAAGCAGAACTGGTCCCTGCGCAGCGTCGAGGTCCGCCGTGGTGAGCAGGCCACCACTTTCACCCGGGGCGAGCTGGCGAAAGCGATGGCCGCGTTACTCGGCCACGAGCCGCAGGCACCCGCGCCACTAGCCGGAGTTTCAGATGATCATGGTTTTCTGAGGTCGGCCGGGTTGCCGGCTTGACGCGTTTTCCCTGATGACACGCTGGCTGGGTGCTTGATTTAATGACGATGTGAGTGTATGACCTAATGTCATGGCGAGCCTGTACCCGAAGAAGGTCAGCGGTAAGACGTACTGGTACCTGCGCGAGATGGGCCGCGTCGGCGGCAAGCCGAAGATGATCTCCGAGCGGTACCTGGGCACTGCTGCGGACATCGCCGCGGCGATGGAGGCTGCGGAGGCGGCCGCGCTGCCGGAACGGACCCGGCACCTGGCGTTCGGGGACGTGGCCGCCGCCTGGGGAATCCTGGAGGATCTCGGGGCCGCCGCGGTCATCGACGAGGTCACCGGCTCCCGCCCGGCCGGCGCGGCGCTGTCCGCGGGCACCTACCTGGCACTGGCCGCGCTGAACCGGCTCGTCGCCCCGTGCTCCAAGGCGGCGTTCGCGGACTGGTGGAAGACCACCGCCGGCGACCGGCTCACCAGGATCGGTGTCCCGGCGCTGGATCACCGGTACTTCTGGGACGCGATGCACGCCGTCACCCTGGAGCAGCTGGAGGAGATCTCCCGGGCGATCGCGGTGCGGATCGTGGAACTGTCCGGCGTGGACGTGTCCTCAGTGGCGCTGGACATGACAAATTTCGCCACGTTCATCGCGACGGCCAATGACAAGGCGCCGGTCGCGCAGCGGGGCAAGGCCAAGCAGAAACGCGCCGACCTGCGCCTGGCCGGCCTGGGCCTGGTCGTCACGCGGGACGGCGGGATCCCGCTGACCTGGCACGCATACCCCGGCGACCGGCCCGACGTCACCCAGTTCCCCGCCATGGCCGGCCAGCTGCTCGGCCAGTACCAGGCGGTCACCGCCGCGGCCGGGGTCCCGGCCGCGGCCGCGGACATGACGGTGGTCTTCGACGCCGGGCAGAACTCCGCCGGCAACTTCGCCCACCTGGCCGGCACTGGACTGCACTACATCGGGTCGGTCCCGGCCTCGGACTGCCCGGACCTGACCGCCCTGCCCGCCGCCGCCCGCTCCGCCGTCGATGAGGACCGGTTCGGCGGGCTGACCGCCTTCGACACCCGCCGCGTCGTCTACGGGACTGACCGGCGGGCGATCCTGACCCACTCCCCGGAGCTGCATCAAAGCCAGGCGGCCGGGTTCGACGGCACCACCCTGGCCAAGGCCGGCAAGAAACTCGGCGAGCTGTCCGCCACCCTGGCCCGCGGCAAGACCCGCCGCCCCCGCGCCAGGGTCGAGGCCGACATCGAGGCCATCACCCGCAAGCCCTGGATCCGCCGCGTCCTCACCTGGGAGCTGGCCGGCGAGGCGCCCAAAGACCTGCGCCTGACCTGGTCCGCCGACCCGGATGCCCGCGCCGCCCTGGAAGAGGAGATCTTCGGCAAGCACGTGCTGATCACCAGCCACGACGACTGGCCCGCCGCCGAGGTCATCGCCGGGTACCGGTCCCAGTCCGAGGCCGAGTTCTCCTTCCGCCAGATGAAAGACCCGCACGTGGTCTCGTTCTCCCCGATGCACCACTGGACCGAGCACAACATCCGCGTCCACGTCTTCACCTGCGTCCTGGCCCTGCAGATCGCCCACCTCATGCGCCGCACAGCAGCCCGGGCCGGGGTGCGGCTATCTGTCCGCGAGCTCCTCGGCCAGCTCGCCGGCATCGGCGAGACCGTCCTGATCTACCCCTCCACCGGCGGACGGCCCAAAGCCCGCCGGATGACCACCGAGCTCACCGGCGACCAGCACGAACTCTACGAGATCTTCGACCTGGGCAAGCGGGCACCACGGAGTTAGGTCATACGCCCAAACGAGCCAAGAAGCCCCGCTGACCAGCAAGAACACTCAGCCCACATCAAGATCATCTGAAACTCCGGCTAGCGGTCAGCGGCGCCTCGGGGCCGCGAGCCGACGCCGCGCTCCGCGAGCGGCGCACCACGGTGATCCGGGTATGAGCGGCGGAAGGACGCCGGGCCGGAGCGCCGAACGCTGTTGCATGTTCGCCAAGCCCGACTACTACCTGAGCACGGGCGCGGCCACCTGCAGCCTGTGCGTCACCCAGAACACGGGGTTCGCCTGGGATCACGGTGACTACGCCGCCGAGATCGACACCAACTGGCTGGGCATCGCCGGGCCTGGCGTCGCCCACCTCGGCCTGAACGGCTCAGCCGCTGACGCGGGGCCGAGTTCGGCGGGCGCGAACAGCGGCCAGGTCACCGTGGCTGGCAGTGGCACCACCGCTGGAGCGGGCCAGGGATGCCCTGGCTGGAAAGATCAAGGGCGAGCTGGCGGCGGCGGCGTTCGGCAACGCGCCAGTCCAGGGTGCGTTCGGCCAGGTCGTTGCCTGCCGGGCGATCATCGCCACCGCGCAGCACCTCGCAGCCACGAGCTGAGGCGCCGCGTCCTGGCGGGCACTGGCGTACCTGCCGGGGACCGCCAGGCACGGGCGCGGAGGCCGGGCGAGCGGCTGACGGCGCCCGCCGTGGCCGTCAGCCGCCCTTGGCCCGCCCTCAGCCGCCGTCGTGCAGGTTGACCTCGTCCCGCAGCACGCTGTACAGCACTCCGTCATGCCAGCGGCCGTCCTGGAAACCGGCTCCGCGCAGCACGCCCTCGCGGGTGAAGCCGGCCTTCTCCAGTGCCCGCTGCTCGGCGACGTTGTTGATCTCGGTGGACGCCTCGATCCGGTTCACCTGGGTGTGCCGGAAGAGGTACCGCACCAGCAGCCGCTGGGCAGCGGTGCCGTTGCCCTGACCGCGCGCCTCCGGGGCCAGCGCGATCCCCGTGCTCCAGCAGTGCGAAGTCCGGCCGGTCGGCACCTTGCGCCAGGCGACGAAGCCGAGCCGGTCGGGCCCCCGATGAACGATGAGGATCCCCAGGTCGTCACCGAGCAACCCATCCTCCGCCCACTGACGGCCGAATTCGTGCGGATTGCGCCAGCCATACCACTCGTGGTCGCCGGTGGCAGCCGGGTCGCTGGTCAGCCGGTAGAGCAGCGGGAGGTCCTGCTCCTCGACCGGGCGCAGCTCCACCGTGCCTGCTACCGGGCCCGTGCCCACGTTGTCCCTGCTATCCGCCACGCCCCAGAACGCTACCCCCCGGCCCGGCCCTCAGTCTGGCCAGCCGGCCGGCCTAGGGCGCTGACCAGGCCAGCGGCAGGGACTCGATACCGTAGATCCCCTCGAGCCCGCCCAGTCGCGCCGGGCTGGCCGGCCGCAGGCCGGGCAGCCGCGTGGCAAGGAAGGTGATCGCCTCTTCCAGTTCGGCCCGGGCCAGATTCTGCCCCAGGCAGTTCACCGTCGCGGTAGCGGTTCCGCCGGCCGCCGGGGGCTCAGTGGTGAGCGTGGCACTTGCCTCGCTGGTGACCGGGGGGTCGTTCGTGGCCGACATGGCTGGTTCCTTCCGCCGACACGCATGACATTACGCGCGCCCTCCTGCCTAGCCCAGAGCCAACGCCCCCGAGGGGCGCCGGGGAACCGCTTCGATGGCGGGCACCTTTTCGACACGCGGCCAGCCGGTGCTGCGGATCGGTTCCCGGCCTGGGAGACTTACCGGCAGGAAGCCGTGCCCCAGAAGGGATGCAAGCGATGGCCGAGTCGAATGGCACGGTCGCGGTCCGCGACCCGGATGCGCTGGTCAAAGAGATCGAGCGCACCCGGGAGAGCCTCGCGCGCACCATCGACGCCCTGACGGAGCGGGCCAGCCCGGCCAACATGGCCCGTCGCGCGGTCGAGCGCGCCCGGGAGCAGGCGCAGCGGCCGCAGGTGCGGATGGCTGGCGGTGTCGTGGCCGCGGCGGTCGCCCTCGGGGCCGTGGCCTACCTGCTGCGGCGCCGGCACAGGTAGCACCGGCGGCGGCAGGTAGCGCGCCCGGCACAGGCACCATGGGCATCAACGCACCAGGCGTGGCGGTAGTCCACGGGAGCGCCCAGCACCCGCTCAGCCGAACGACTGTCCTTCGCCACGGTAGGTGGGCACGCTCGCGGTGACCGCGGCTGCCGCGGCCGGGTAGCTGGGCAGCCGGATCGGCTTCCCGGCGGCACGGCGCGTCATGTCCGTCGCGTTGGCGCGCAGCGCGGCCAGGTCGACCACGGCGAACGGGGGATCCAGGTGGGCGGTCGCGGCGTTGTACCGGCGCAGGTCCCCGGATCCGGGGGGGGAGCGCCGGGCCCGCCGCGAGGGCTCACTCAGCCTCTTTGGTCAGCGCGCTGTACTCCTCCGCGGTGAGCAGGCCGGCCGGCTCGGTGTCGTCGGACAGCCGGATCTTCAGCAACCAGCCGGCCCCGTACGGGTCCGTGTTGACCAGGCCCGGATCGTCGTCGATCTCCGGGTTGGCCTCGACCACCTCGCCATCCACCGGTGAGTAGATGTCGGACACCGATTTCGTGGATTCCACCTCGCCGCATGGCTCGCCGGCCGTCACCGCGGCGCCTGCCGCGGGAACGGAGACGTAGACGACGTCACCGAGGGCTTGCTGGGCAAAGTCGGTGATGCCGACGGACGCGACGGCGCCGTCGATGGCCACCCACTCATGCTCAGCGGTGTAGTGCAAGTTCTCCGGAACGGTCATCTGGTCGCTCTCCTGTGCGAATCTGCTGTTCCCGCCCGGGCCAGGTGCCCGGCGGGAGGTCATCGTGGCCGCTAGTGGATCCGATGGTAGAAGGGCAGCGGGGTCAGCAGGGCTGGCTCGGCGCGGCCCCTGACGTCCACCGCCAGCCGACCGTCCGCCGTCCCGCCGGCACCGTGCTCATCGGTACTGGGCTGATCGTCCGCCGTCCCGGCGGCAGCCAGGCGGGCGACCTCCGGGTCGACGTAGGCCATGGCGATGGGCACGCCGAGGGTGGGGGAGGGGGCGCCGCTGGTGACCGTCCCGCGTCTGCGGCCATCCCACAGCACGGCGTAGCCGTGCCGGGGCACCCGCCGCGTCGCGCCGCGCAGGCCGACCAGGACCCGGCGCGCGGGCGCCTGCGACGCTGCGGCGAGCGCGGCACGGCCAACGAAATCGCCTGGTTTGCCGAGTTTCACCACCCGGCCGAGGCCAGCGTCGAACGGCGTCGTGTCCGGGCCGAGTTCGTTGCCGTACAGCGGCATGCCAGCCTCCAGCCGGAGGGTGTCCCGCGCGGCCAGTCCGGCCGGCACCAGCCCCGCCGCGGATCCGGCGTCGGTCAGGGTGGCCCAGATGCGCTCCGCGTCCTCGGGGCTGCTGAAAAGCTCGAAGCCGTCCTCGCCGGTGTAACCGGTCCGGGCGAGCAGGACCTCGCGGCCGGCGACGAGGCCGCGATGGCTCGCGTAGTACTTCACCCCGTCCAGCCGGACGTCGGTGAGCGGCGCGAGAATGCCCGCCGCGGCCGGTCCCTGGATGGCGATCAGGGCGAACGCGGCCGTCTGGTCGGTGACCTGGGCGTCGTGGCCGGCCGCCCGCTCGCGCAGCGCGTCGCGCACCACATCGGTGTTGGCGGCGTTCGCGACGACCAGGAACTCCTCGTCGGCGAGCCGGTAAACGATCAGGTCATCCAGGATCCCGCCGTCGGCGGCGCAGATCATCGTGTAGCGCGCCCGGCCGGGCGGCACCGCGGACAGGTGGCCTACCAGCGCGTAGTCCAGGGCGGTCGCCGCGCCGGGGCCGCTGACGCTGATCTCGCCCATGTGTGACAGGTCGAACAGCCCGGCGGCTGATCGCACCGCCTGGTGCTCCGCGGTCTCGCTGCGGTACCGCAGGGGCATCAGCCAGCCGGCGAACCCGGTCATCGTGGCGCCAAGGCGCTCATGGACGCCGCGCAGCGGTGTCTCCCGCGGCTTCGCGGTATCGGGCGTGGTCATCCGGGGCGCTCCAGGGCCTGTCCGGCGGGTGGCCGGTGCGGGGCCGGGGCCGGGTGGCCCGGGCCAGACCGGACCGCACGACGATGGCGCTTCACCAGGTGATGCGGCCCGGGTCAGCATACCGGCCGGGGCGCCCGCCCCGTGACCGGCTGAGCCACTCGGCGAGCCAACTGGGCAATTCGCCATCAGCCCGGCAAAGGCTCCTATCCGGGCCGTTCCGCCCGCCGGACCGCAGCACACCAGATGATCTGTCACCTGCGGCGGCAATGATTCCCGTTCGGGCGTAGGTTCCTACGTCGGCTCGTTCCGCATGCTTTGGCCTGGGTATATATCCATGTGGTCAGCACGGCGGCGGCTCACTAGGCCGCCTATTCGAACTCCCCACAGCCCGGATCTGTCACGCCGGGCCCGGTTGGCGGGATCCCACATCCCGTCCAGAACCGAGGGGGTTCGATCATGGCGTTCAACGCCAAGGCGGCGGCCCGTTACGTGGGCACGGCCGCCGTCGTCGTCACGTCCGCCGGCATCGTGGCCGCGGCGACCACCGCGCACCACCCTGCCGCGCGCTCCACGGCGCGCCCGGCGGCGCACTCGACCGCACACCCCGGCGCGGGCCAGCCCGGCAGCGTGCCGCCGCCGCAGGGCGAACGCCCGGCGTCAGTCAACCCACGCGGTGCCTTCGGGCGGATACTCAGCGCGGCTCAGGCGTCGTCGTCGGCGCAGGCATGCGCCGGGTACGCGACCTATGCCGGGTGGGCCAACACAGCACAGAACGGTGCCCTGGTCACGGCGAGTGCCATCTGCGTGGCCGAATCCGGCGGGCAGCCCACCGTCTACTACTGCAACCCGACCGGGCAGGACGGCTACTACCCGCCGGTGAGCTGCTCGGGCCTGTATGACCGCGGGCTCTGGCAAATCGACAGCCAGGCCTGGGCGACGATTACCGACGCCTGTGCGTTCACCGCCCGGTGCAACGCGGACGCCGCGTACGGGATCAGCCAGTCCGGCTCGAACTTCACCCCGTGGGCCACGTACACCAGTGGTGTCTACGCCAACTACCTCAGCGAGGCGCAGTCAGCCGTGACCACGTTGCGCACCGGCACGGTGGCCAGCGGTGTCGTTGGCGTGTGCCTGTCCCGGGCAAAGTACGCTCAGGATGCGCCCGCCATCACCGCGAACTGCGGCAATGGCACGAAGGAGCAATGGGGCATCTCGGGCACCGTCATCCGCGACGGGATCTACTGTCTTGCGGTCGCCTCGCGGGCCAGTGCCGCGAACGTCTGGCTGCGCCGGTGCGACGGCCTCGCCTGGCAGCAGTGGGCGCCGCAGGGAAACGGCGAGCTGCGCAACGTGCTGTCCGGTCGCTGCCTGCATGATCCGGGCGGCACGCTCACCCCGGGCACCCAGGTCACGGTCGGATACTGCGCGACGGTGAAGGCGCGCACCTGGTGGCTTCCGTGATCGCGGTCACAATCGGGGCTAGGCTCGCCGTAGGGCACGCCAGGGTGTCGGCGGCCGGATGGCCGGCGTCGCGGCGGCGGCCCTGGTGATCTCGGCGCATCCAGCGGACGGCGGACATGGACCTGCTCCCTGACAACGACATCGGTGCGGAACTCGCCAGCCTGCCTGCGTGGACACGGGAGGGGGACAGCATCACGAGCGCTGTCACGCTGACTGACTTCCGCGCCGCCATGCTGTACGCCGCGGCGGTGGGTTACCTGGCAGAGGAGGCCAATCATCACCCGGACATCCTGATCCAGTGGAACCGGGTGACGCTGACCCTCTCGACGCATTCGGCAGGGGGCCTGACCAGGGCTGATTTCGCCCTAGCCCGGCGCGTCAGCGCACTGGCCTGACGGCTGGCACCGGCACGGCCGACAGCGGCGTGCTGGCACCGGCACCTTCGTCCTGGGCGGCGCCACGCCCCCGGGTAGCGCCGCCCAGTGGACGAAGGTCCCCCTCGGCTCTCGCGCCCTGCGTCGGCCTGCCCCATGCCCGCTGCCGGACGGCGCCCTCGCGGGCGATGCCGGCTGGCCGGGCACGGACGGGCGGCGACCCCCTCCATGACGCGCGGTCCCCCCTTAAGCCAGGGGGTTCTAGTTATACACTCTGCGTTCTTGCAATCACAGTTCGTTACCAGATTGAGGCCGGCTTACGAGTGTCAGATGCGTGGGGCTTGTCGCGATGGGCAGCCCGCCAACGGCATCAGCGGTCGAAATCGCAGCTCAGGCGCTTGATTCCGTTGATGAAGCTGGAGAGCAGCCGGTCGGGCGGTGCAGCGGCGCTGATGCCGGGAGCGCGGCCCAGCAGTTCGCGCAGCATGACGCTGATCTCACGCCTGGCCAGGTGCGCGCCGAGGCAGAAATGCGGCCCCGCCGCACCGAAGCCGACATGCGGATTGGGGGACCGGGTGATGTCGAACCTGGACGGCTCAGCGAACACCGCCTCGTCCTGGTCGGCGCTGAGGATGTCAGGGTCGAAGCCGGACAAGATGATGTTGGTGTTCCGCAGCACCATGTCGTAGTTGCTGTCCGGGATGCTCATCATCTGGCAGATGATGGTGAGCGGCAGGCGCGCGGCCACGCTCTCCACGAAGTCGCATGGGCCGCGCTCCAGCAGGTCGTCCACGATCTGCGCGGCGACACGCTGCACATCATCCTCGAACTTCCTGATCATCCGGGGAGTGAATGCCCTGGATACGATCCGCCGCAGCCGTGCGTGCCGTGGGTCGTCCATGTTGATCATGGATCCGAAGTACTCGTTGAACTCGACCGGGACGTCGGCGATGCTCGTCGCGCCCTTCCCGGGGCAGAACACCTCGGGATGCCTGCTCGCCTCCACCACGTCCGCGTGCCTGACCAGTGCGTAGTAGCCGGGGCTGAGGGCAGGGAATGGAGTCTCCGGCTCGGCGAAGAATGGCGGGTGCGCCAGTGCGCGCAACTGCGCGAACGCGGCCTGCCGGTCGCTGAGCGGCAGGCCCCAGAACGCGTTGTCGGAGAGATCGATGGCACCTGCGGCAAGCCCGGTGCCCGCGGTGGCGACGGGGGATGAACCGCTCGTTCCGGGGGGCTCATGCGCAGTCAACGGCGACCGCCTTGCGTCCAGAATCTCGTTCGGTTCCATTGCGCGGGTCATAGGTGCGCCCGTGCCGGGTGACATGGACCTTGACCCCCCGGGCACGGCAGGCATTGAGCAGGTGAGCCCACGATTCCAGCTCATGACCCCTGCGGCGGGGCTCCCACAGGACCAGCACGTCGATCCGGCCGGCCTTCACATCACCCAGCGCACGCCGGTACTCCAGCCTGTTGCTGCCGCCCTTGGCGCCCGCGAAACGGGACGCGCTCAGGCCAGGATCACGGTAGGTCTCGGTGACCGCCCAGCCGTTCAGCTGGTCCGGTATGGGGGTTCCTGTGGCCTGCTAGGCGGGTGTGGTGAATGTGATTCCTGATCCGGCGTGCCGCGGCGTGCCCGGGATAATCAGCTAGGTGGTGGGTTAAGTGACCCCGGTGTCCGGCGAGGTATCCGCCGGCCGGTCACCGACGTGGGGCGGATCCGGATCCAGAACGGGTGCTCCACCGAGGTCACCCAGGGCTCCAGGCCGAGGCGGCTGAGCCGCTGGGTCTCGGCCTCTTCGTACACCACCGCCGCGCGGCCGGTCACCAGGACGCTCCACCCGGACCGGGTCTGCTCGTCGTAGTCATCGGCCTCGAACGCGACCAGTTCCTGTTCTTCGGCCGCGGTCAGCTTCGATCCCGGCGCCGCGCGGAACACCACGTCCTGCCCGTCCAGGGCATGGTTCACCGGCAGGACCACCACCTCGCCGTCGGCGTAGAAACCCACCCGGCCCAGCGGGACGGACGCGAGCAGTTGCAGGCACGCGTCGAACGACAGTGTCTCGAGCCCAGCGTGATCTGTCGATTGCCCTGGCATATCACTCTCCGGTACACGTTGGAAGTGATCCGCCGCGGCGGTTGGGCCGCGATCAGGTGCTTTACTTCACCGTGCCCCGCGGTAGGTGGCCAGAGCACGGGGCCGAGGTCCCCAGGCGCCAGGCCTTTCGGCTCTGCCTGCGCGGATGTGCCCGGCCCGGCGCCGCTCAGCGGAGTTGCCTGGCGAACCAGTGCTCCGCGTGGCCCCGCCCCCCGGGCGCCGCTCTCGGGGCTAGCCCGCAGGTCAGGGCCGGCATAGTGTCAGGTCATGAGCGAGACGCTGCCGCTGTTTCCGCTCGGCACCGTGCTCTATCCGGGATTGCTGCTGCCGTTGCATATCTTCGAGGAGCGGTACCGGCAACTCGTCCGCGACCTGCTGGACGGGCCTGAGCCGCGGCGTTTCGGCGTCATCGCGATCCGCAAGGGCCGCGAGACGGGCGTGGACGGGATTTCCGCGTTGCATGAGATCGGCTGCACCGCCACGGTCCGCCGGGTCGCCGCGCACGACGACGGCCGGTTCGATCTTGTGACGGTCGGCACGCAGCGCTTCCGGCTGGCAGCACTCGACGATTCACGGCCTTACCTGCAGGGCGAGGTGGATCTGCTCGCTGATGACACTGGCGATGAGGAGGCCGCCGGGCTCGCGGCCGAGGCCGTGCAACGCGGGTTCCGCGGCTACATCGAGGCGCTCGCCAGGCGGGAAGCGGCTCAGGTCAGGATGCCCGACCTGCCGGATGACCCGGTTCTGCTCTCCTACCTGGTGGCCGCCTCGATGATCCTGGACCTGCCGGTCAGGCAGGCCCTGCTGGCCGAGCCGGACGCGCTGCGCCGGCTGACCAGCGAGCGCGCGCTGCTGGCGAGGGAGATCACCATGCTGCGCTCGCTCACCTCGACCCCGGCCCCGGACCTGAGGAACTCTCCCTACAACCCGAACTGATCCGCTGCCCGGGGCGTGCACTGATCGACGAGGGCACTGAGCGTGCGGCCGAGCGGCGCGTCAAGGTTCGCCACGGCATGGGCGTCACCGCGGGTCGGCCCGTGATTGACGATCACGACCGGGATGCCCAGCTTCGCCGCGTGCCGCACGAACCGGTAGCCGGACATCACGGTCAGCGAGGACCCGAGGACCAGCAGCGCCCGGGCGCTGCTGACCAGCGCGTAGCAGTCGTCCACCCGGGGCCGCGGCACGTTCTCGCCGAAGAAGACCACGTCCGGCTTGATCAGGCCCGAGCAGGCCGCGCAGTCCACGACCTGGAAGCTGTCGACCGCGCCGGCCGCGAGAACGGCATCGCCATCGGGATTGAGCTGGCTCACCTGTGCGTCCCAGCCGGGGTTCGCCGCGCGCAGCCGCCGGTCGAGTTCCTCGCGGGAGGTCCGCTGACCGCAGCCAAGGCACATCACGCGGCCGAGGCTGCCGTGCAGTTCGACCACGCGCTGCGCACCGCCCGCCTGGTGCAGCCCGTCAACGTTCTGCGTGATGATCCCGGCGAGCAGGCCACGGCGCTCCAGTTCGGCCACCGCGTGATGCCCCGCGTTGGGGGCCGCCCGCCAGACGTGCCGCCAGCCGAGATGGCTGCGCGCCCAGTACCGTTGCCGGGCCGCGGCGGAGCCGGTGAACGCCTGGTATGTCATGGGCTCCGCCCGCCGGGCCAGCCCGCTCGGACCGCGATAGTCCGGGATCCCGGACTCCGTGGACAGCCCGGCCCCGCTCAGGATGACCACCCCGCCGTCACCGACCAGATCCGCCAGCATCCCGACGGGGTCAGTGGACCGCTCGCGCGGCCCTGCGGGATGACCCGGCGCGCTGCCCCGGGTGTCGTCTACCGCCTGTGTCACCTATTCATGCTGCCTGACGTTCGCCCGTGCCGCAGCCGCGTGCGGCACGGGCGCGCGGGTGTGCCCGGTCAGCCGTGCAGGAGGGGCTTGCCCAGCGGGACCGCCTTGCCTCCGGTGGCCTGCGAGGCCGCGCCGTAGAAGACGTACACGCCGACCGCGGCGAAGACCAGGACCACATAGCCGCCGGTCTTCAGCAGGCCGGTAGAGGCGTTCTCCGTGCCGAGAAGCACCAGCAGCAGCGCGACGTCTACCAGGCCGAGGATCGCGGTGAAGGCGAGCGGCAGCCGCAGGGTCACCAGGGTGAGCAGCACAATGGTGACCAGCCAGGTGATCAGGAACAGTTCCTGGGTGGAGACCGCGTCGGCTGCGGTGATGCCGAACCAGTTGTGGGTGAGCCCCAGCACGAGCACCGCGTAGCTAAGCCAGAACCCGGCGAAGACGCCGAAGATGCTCGCCACTGCGCTCTGGCCGAGGGCTGCGGCCCAGATCGTCGACACGAACAACCCGGCCGAGGTGGCCGCCAGGATGATGGGCAGGGAGGCGCCTACGGCAGTGGCTGGCACCACGCCCACCAGGACCAGGCCCAGGGCGATCGAGCCGACGATGAAGGTCGGCAGTCCCAGCATTGCCGGGTCGCCGGCCAGTGGCGGCGCGAGTGCGGGGGCAGGCGGGGCTTCTGCGGGTAGGTGACCGGTTCCGGTAGTGTCGCCGGATGCATTGAGAGCTGTCATCGCTGCTCCTTCGCAGGAAGGTGGCACGAGCCCGACAAGTGGCGCAGGCCATTGCACAATGCGTACATCCGCAGGAAGAAGCGGCGGTTCTCAGTTTGAGCCAGCGTTCCGGCGGCGCCCGGTCCGGCACCGCGGGACCGCGGCGTGGCAACGGGTACGCGGTGAGTGGGTACTTTGGCTGGTATGACGAGCTTGCAGAAAAGCGCCGGCCAGCTGAGCCCGTTGGGCGGCCCGGGTCGGCGGGGTGGCCCGGGCCGACGGGGTGGCCTGGGCCGGCTGGGCGGGCTGAGCGGGCTGCCGTCGGCTCCGGACGCCGCGCCAGAGGTGACCTCGTGACGGCCGATTCCTATGCCATGGCCGAGAACCTGGTCGCCCGCTCGGCGGCGGCCTACGCCTCGAGCGTTCCTGAGAACCCCGCGGATGATGGTTTTTTCGGCCCCGCCAGCGTCGCGTGGCGGCTGAGCAACGATCTGTCCGCTCCCGTCGCGGGCCTGCGGTCACTGCTCATCCAGGCGCTGCACCCGCTCGCTATGGCCGGGGTGGACCAGCACAGTGACTGGCGCCAGGACCCGGTCGGCCGGCTTGCCGCCACGTCCGGGTATCTCACGACCATCAGCTTCGGCGAGCGGGCCGCGGCCGAGCGGGCCGCGGCGCGGGTGCGTCGTATCCACGAGCATGTCAGCGGCGTGGACACGGTGACCGGCCGCCGGTACGCGGCAGGCGATCCCGCGCTGTTGCTCTGGGTGCACGCGGCGCTGGTCGAGTCGGGCATCGTTGCCGCCGAGTTGTTCGGGACGCCGCTCTCGCGGTCCGACAGCGACCGCTACGTGGCGGAGATGGTGGTCGCGGCCGAACTGGTCGGGGTGCCTCGCGCCATGGTGCCGGCCAGCCTCGATGAGCTCGGCGCGTACATCTCGTCGGTCCGGCCCGAGCTGCGCTGCACGCCGGCGGCCCGGGAGTCGATGGATTACCTGCTCGACCCGCCCGGCCTGGACGAGGACGTCGCTGACATCTGGCAGGACGTGCGGGAAGCCGCGATCGGCGCGTTGCCGGCGTGGGCCCGGGAGATGTACGGCTACAGCGCGCCGCAGTCGCTGACCGACCACCGCCGCGCCGAGATCCGGCAGGCGCTCGGCGTTCTCGACACCGTCTACCTGGGTGAGCCCGGTGTGCTCGAGGCGCGCCAGCGGATCACCCTGCGGATGCGCGCGGCGCGGCGCGCGTGAAGAAACTCGCCGCCGCGGTCACCATCGGTGCCGGGATCGCGGCCCTTGCGCTGCTGCGCCGCCGAATCGGGCGGCCCCGGGTCGCCCGCGGCAGGGCCGCGCGGCTGCGCCTCGCCCGCGGCCGGGCCGCGCTCCAGCTTGCGGTACGCGGCGGGGTGCGTTACGCGGGCAGTGCACCGCGGATCTTCGCCGCGGCTGGCGAGCACCGGCAGCAACTGCGCAACGATCTCGCCCTGCAGACCGCCGAGGACGTCGCTACCACCCTGGGTGCGATGAAGGGCGTTCTGATGAAGATCGGCCAGATGGCCAGTTACGTGGATGACGGCCTGTCGCCTGCCGTCCGCCGCACGCTCAGCCGCCTGCAGGACAGCGTCCCGCCGATGAGTGCGGAGCTTGCCGCGGGGGTGGTTGCCGAGGAGCTGGGCATGCCACCGGAGCAGGCGTTCGCGCGCTGGGATCCGGATCCCATCGCTGCCGCCTCGATCGGGCAGGTGCACCGCGCGATCACGCTGGATGGCCGCGCGGTCGCGGTGAAAGTGCAGTACCCGGGCATCGCCGAGACCATCGCGGCGGACCTGCAGAATGTTGCCCTGCTCCGCCGGATGCTCCGCATCACCGCGCCCAGCCAGGATGTCGACTCGCTGATCGGGGAGCTGCGGGATCGCGTCCTGGAGGAGCTCGACTACCGGCGGGAAGCCGACAACCAGCGGCTGCTGGCGGCGCACTACGACGGCCATCCCACCATTCACATCCCTGGCATCATCAGCGAACTGTCCACTCGGCGGGTGGTGACCAGCGAACTGGCCGACGGAGCCCGGTTCGCGGAGCTGGCCGGATGGTCTCAGCAGGAACGCGATCTGGCCGCCGAGACGATCTACCGGTTCACCTTCCGGAGCCTGTACGAGGCGCATGCGTTCAACGGCGACCCGCACCCCGGCAACTACTTGTTCCACGGCGGCGGCCGGGTTACCTTCCTCGACTTCGGGCTGGTCAAGCACTTCACCCCTGGCGAGTTGCAGCCGCTCATGGACATGGTCCGCTACCTGTGCGTGGACGACGATCCGGAAGGCTTCCGGGCCAGCATGGTGGAGGCGGGCTTCCTGCGCCCGGACGCACCGCTGAGCACGGAGACTGTCGTCGAGCACATGGCTGTCTTCTACGACACCGTCCGCCGGCCGGGAGCACTGACCATGACCGGGGACTACGCCTCAGCCGTGGTGCGCCGCTTCTTCGACGTGCGGAGCCCGCTCGCCCGGTATGTGAGCGTTCCCCGGTCCTACGTCATCCTGCAACGCATCAACCTGGGCTTGTTCGCCGTGCTGGGTGAGCTGACCGCGACCGCGGACTGGCGGGCCATCGCCGAGGAGATCTGGCCCTTCGTCCAGGGACCGCCCGCCACCCCGATGGGCGAGGCTGAGGCGGCCTGGCGGGCCAGCCGGCCGGCCGGCCACGAACGCGTCGCCTGAGCGCCTGGCCTGAGCAGCCCGGCCTGAGCGCCTGGCCTGAGCAGCCCGGCCTGGAGAGTTTGCTGGTCGGCTCTGCCAGTGGGGATGCAGCGACTGGGTCGCAAGGCGCATACTGGTACTGATGAAACCAGCCCGCGCCGCGACCCGGCGTTACCTGCCCGGAAGTCCCTTCAACACCCCGCCTGTGGTCCGGCCGGTGAAGCAGTTCGCCGTGCAGGACCAGGTGACTCATGACCGGTACGGCCTCGGCCGGGTCATCAGCGCCGACGAGTCCAGTGTGCTCGTCGACTTCGGCACCCAGCAGGAGCGGATTCCCGCTCCGTACACCAAGCTGACCAAGCTCTGACGCCGCCAGCCCGGCGCGCTTTCGCAGCGGTCGCGTCGCGGCGGCAGCATTCGTCTCCTCGTGCCGGGCAGCCGGAAGGCATGCGTCCGTGACCGGTCACGGACCGGAGCCGCTGGCCGTGGCTTGGGTGTTCTGTCCCGGTGACCTGGCCGGGGCGGACGGCGTACCGTGGACTGCGGCTGGCCACGTTGCGAGCGTGATGACGACCGGCCGCGGCACGCCATCGATCATGATGACCGTGCAGGCGACGGTGGCTGCCCCGGCTCGTACCTGAACCCAGCCTGCGTCGCGAGCCTCCGCCAGGGTCAACGGTGTCCCGCCAGCCCAGCCGGCCGCTACCAGGCATGCGGTGATCGCCCGCACCCGGGCGGCCACGGTTTCCGGGTGTTCCGCGGAAAGCTCACACAGTTGCCTCGCCAGGCCGTCCGGGCTGGTTCCGTCCGGCCGGACTGCGTCGGGCTGGGTTGTGCCTGGCTGGGTTGTGCCAGGCGTGGCTGTGTGGGGCCTGGTCCCGTTCGGCCCGACCGGCCGCTGGCGGTCCTGGCTGGCCGGTATCGGCACGTCAGCCGGGTAGCTGATGCCGTGGCCCGTCCCGGCCGCTTCCCAGTAGCAGGCCACGGGCATGCTGGCTCGCACGCTCAGCTCGAATCCGGCGAGCGGGCCGGTGCCGGCGGCTGCGTCCATCCACGGTGAGTCACCCGGTGATGCCTGGCCGCCGCTCCCGGGCCTGCTGCCATGCCCGGGCTGGCCGCCGTCCCCGGGCTGGCCGCAGCGCACCGTGACGCGGAGCGCGGGGTCCAGGCCGAAGTCCGCGCCGCGGCCTTCCAGCGCAGCGGCTAGCAGCGCCGGATGCCAGGGTGCGGACTGCTCCAGCGGCCCCACGTCCCGCAGCCGCAGCCTGGTCAGGGTCAGCACGGCCAGCCCGGTCGCGTCCACGGCCGTCACGTTCCACGCGGCATCCGGGCCGTCCTCGCGCTCCGCGTGGACCTGAACCGCGCCGTGTACCTGCTGGCCTGCGAGGGTGAGCGAGTCGAACCCGGCCGGGAGCACCCTGCGGTACGGCAGGCATGCCTGGAGCATGTGCATGGTGGCGTCGTTCAGTCCCGGACTGCCCAGGATGAGGGGAGTGGCCGCGCCGGGCGCGGCGCTGAACCAGGGCCGGTCGTCGGCCCCGCGCACCAGGGCACGGCACGAGCGTGAGGTCACCTCGGGCAGGAAGGCCACCCGGCGGAACGCTCCCGTCTGGAAGCAGACCGGGCCGTACAGGTCGGTGCCATCGACGATTCCGCTTGGTGCGGGCTCCGCCGGCGGGCCGGCAGGCCGGCCAGGCTCCGCAGGTGAGTCAGTCGGCGGGACGGGGTGCAGGGGGAAGATCGCCCGGAAGTGATCGACGTGGAAACCGCTGCCCGCGTAGCGCAGCACGGTCTCCACCGATTCCGCGTGGCGCAGCGCGCACACTCGCAGGATGTTCTCCCGATCGCCGGCGGACAGCACCACCGGCGCATCCATCCGGACGTCGGCCAATTGGCGCAGGGGCCGGCCTGCCAGCGCCGAAGCCGCCTGCGCCATGGCCTCCAGGCCGATGGCCGGGGGCAGCACGGTCAGCCCGTCGATCTGGTGATCGGCCAGGTACGGGTCGGTCAGTGTGGATACGCGCGCGTCAGCGATCAGTTCGACGCCCGGATAATGCACCCGGAGAGTTTCCAGGAACCGGCCGCTGATGTCCGGCCCCGCGCCAGCCCTGGACGGCGTGGTCCCGGCCAGGACGGGCGGGGTGCCGGTCACCGCTGGTGTCACCCGGCCGTGAATGGCCACCCGGGCTGGCACATCGGGACAGGCCAGCAGGGCCAGCAGCAGCCGCCCCAGCTCCGCGGCGGTGATCTGGGCGCGCCCGGCCTGTCCCTGCCCGGCCTGCTGCGTTCCGGCGTGCTGTGGTCGGGGCAGCTCAGCCGTCCCGGTTGGCGGCTGGCCGCCAGGCCAGAGGCAGTCGGCGTGCAGGATCCGGCAACCAGGAAGGCTCGGCCGCAGCCGCCGGGCCTGCTCGGCCAGCGCGGTGGCCGCCAGCGCGGACGCGCAGTTCCTGGCCGCGCCATAGCGGGCGGGCACGGCGCCGACCGTGACCAGCAACCGCAGCCCGGCCGCGCTGACCGCGCCGAGTACGTTACTCAGCGCGTCGGACTGGCGCGATACCCGCGCCCGCAGATCCTGGCCGGAGAGGTCGGCGCACCCGCGCAGCGGACCCGCGCTGGCCACGTGGAGCACCGCGGTCACCGGTCCGATCCGCTGCTCGATGCTGGCTACCGCCGCCTCCGCCGCATCGGGATCGCAGATGTCGGCCTGCACATAGGTGACCTCCGCGCCGGCCTCGCGTAGCCCGGCGAGACCGCGCTCCATCGCCGCGGCCTGATCCGGCCCGGCCGGACCGACCATGGCGAGGCGTGCGCCACAGTCGGCCAGCAACTCGGCGCCCGCGAGGACATCCCTGCCCAGCCCGCCACTTATCAGCACAACGTCAGAGGGGCCGAGCCGGACCGCGCTCGCGTCGTCGGCAGGCGGGTCTGCCGCCGGGCCGCCCGGCAGGCGATCCCTGCGCAGCGCTGGCTCCTCGCCGGGCACGATGACCGGCTCGAGTGGCTCGCCCCCGGCGTCCAGCGCTAGCTCGCGGAACTGGCCGGGCTCGGCAGCAGCGAAGCGCTGAGCCGCGAGCAGCCCCGTCATGCTGTCCGCGGTCCGGATCAGGGTGATGCCCAGTGCCGGATTCTCCGCGTGCAGGCTCGCGCAGAACCCGGCCAGTCCGCCCGCCGGGGTGATCACGACGAGGCTGCCGGCACTGATCGCTTCCCTGGCTGCCGCCACAAGGGTGGCGCTCCCGTCCGGGTCGGCCAGGTCACCGATGACGGCCAGCACGCCGGTGGCCGTGGGATCGTCCTCGAAAACCTCGGCAGCCATCCTGCCGAACGGTTGCCGCGTGCTGGCATGCAGCCGCCAGGGTTCCTCATCCACCGGCAGCACGGCCTGCCGGGGCGGCCGCAATTCTTCGCTGAAGCAACGGATCCAGGGAGCGATGCCCGGAAAAGGTCCAGGGCTGGGCCGGGCACCCAGCCCGTCACCGTCCAGACCAGCAGTGCCGTCCAGACCAGCAGTGCCGCCGCCAGGGCCGCCAGGGCCGCGGGGGTCGCCAGAGCCGGCCTGGGCCGGCCGCCGGGCCGTCCGCACGGCAGCAGTCCCGGCTGGCTCCGCGACCAGCGCAGCAGCAGCCTGCGCGGCGGCGGTGGCGGCCGCACATGGATTGATGATGAAAACCCGCTCCCGCCCGATGTCAATGGGCCGTGATGGCCGTCCGGCCAGCAGCGGGCCAAGGCTGGCGACGGCGCCCGCCGCGAACAGCGCAGCCGCGGCGGGCAAGGCGGCCGGGCTGTCCGGGTCGGCCCCCAGGCTGACAGCGGGCACGTCGCAGCATGCCGCCGCGAGGGCGGCCATAGCCTGCCCCGGGCCGGTGTCGAGAACGAGGTCTGCCGCGTCCGCGGCGACTCCCAGCGCCTCGGCGAAGCGCACCGGTGCGGTGAGCTGATCGCGCAGAAGTCCCGGCACGTCGTCCGCGGAGGTCACCTCGGCAGCGGTGACGCCCGAGATGAGCCGCTGGCTCGGTGTGCCGAACTGGAACTCGGCGAGCGCATCGCGCCACTCCGCGACCCGGTCGGCCATCGCGGGGGAGTGCAGCGCATACGGCACATCCAGAACATACGCCTGGATGCCCGCCTCCGCCGCCTGCCTGGCCACCTCGTGGACCGCGTCCGCCGGGCCGGCCAGGACATGGCAGCGCGGCCCGTGATATGCGGCGATCACCAGGTCACGTGCGGCCCGCAAGGCCAGCGCGGTCTCGGCGTCGGTGCCCAGGCAGACCATGGCGGTGCGCGGATTCCCGGGCGGGCCCAGCGCGGCGGCACGCCGCGCGACGAGCTTCGCCGCAGCCGTCTCCGGCAAGCTGCCGGACCAGACCAGGCCGGTGATCTCGCCGACGCCGTGTCCCAGCGCCGCCACGGCGCATACCCCGAGGCTGTCCAGCCAGCGCAACGCGGACAGCGAGGCCGCCGCGATCGCTGGCTGGGATACCGGTCCCGGCCAGTCCTGCCCGGCGGCCGTGGTGGCGGCTTCGCCGGGAAAGAGCAGGACGACCCGGCCGGCGGCGCGATCAGCGGCGAACAGCCCGGGCCGCGCGGCCAGCTGGCCTGCCCGGAGGCCGGGCAGCAGATCGACTGCCTCGCGGGCGAGCCGGGCGAGTTCCTCCTGGTTTCCGGCCACGACAGCGACCCGGACCGGGCCGGCGTCGGTCTGACGGCCCAGCTGGCAGGCGAGGTCACCGAGTTCACCGTCGGACAGCAACGGGGCCACCGCGGCCACTCCGGACAGCAGGGCCGCCATCGCCTCGCGGCTCGGGCCGCTGAACGTGAAGACCTCGGCACGCGGCGCGGCAGGCACCGACCAGGTGCCGACCGGGCGGCCGCCGGGGCCGGTCTGCTGCCCCGGGGCTGGCCCGGCGGCGGGTTCCGGCCCCGGTTGCGTGGAGCTCGCCCCCGGACCCGGCACCTGGTTCCGGTCCCGGCGAAGCACCACGTGCACGTTGGAGCCAATGGGGTCGATTGCGGTGACAGCGGCAAGCCTGGTGCCGGCCGGCCAGGATTCGGCCGACCGGGGAACCCGCAGCACGGCGTCCGCGTCCGTGATCAGCGGGTGCGGCCGGGCGCACCCGGTGGTCGGCGGGATGACCCCCGCGTTCACCGCCAGTGCCGCCTTGATCAGCCCGGCCGCGCCTGCCGCGGCCTTGGTGTGCCCGATGTTCGCTTTCACCGAGCCGAGGGCGGCCGCCGTCCGCGCGCCGGCCCGGATGGACGTCAGGGCAGCCAGTTCGGCCAGGTCGCCGTCTGCCGTGCCGCGCCCGTCACCCTCGATGAACTGCACGTCGGCGGGGTCCACCCCCGCCCGGTGGTACGCACGCTGCAGCGCGAGCAACTGGCTGTCCGGGTCGGCCCCGGCGGGTTCGCGCAGGCCGGCGGAGGAGACGCCCCAGCCTGCGATTTCCGCGTAGACGGGCATGTCGGCGGTCCTGGCATCGGCGGACCGCATCAGGGCGAGCACCCCGCATCCCTCGCCCGGGAGGAAGCCGGTCGGGCTGGCGTCATAGATGCGCATCGCCCCCGCGGCCAGCACGCCCGCCTGGGCCAGCCCGCCGAGCTCGAAGGGATCCAGGCTGATGTCCACCCCGCCGGCCAGGACGAAATCGAGTTCGCCAACGGTGAGCAGGGAGCACGCGGTGGCCACCGCGTGCAGCGACGATGAGTGCGCGGTGTCCACCGCGTGGCCGCCGCCGCGGAAACCGAAATGCCGGCAGATCCGCGCTGCCATGGCCCCTGGCTGGCTGCCGGCCAGGGTTTCGGTGCTGACGTCGGGGAAGGGCGCGGCGAACGCGGCGGCCGCGTGCCCCAGCACCCCGGCCCGCGCGGCGGGCGGGACATCTGAGGCTGCGAGTGCTGCCGCGAGCACCTCGCGGACGAAAGGCCACCGCGTGCGCAGCGCCGCCGCGCGGGAGATCTCACCGGTCAGCGTGTTGCCGATGATGACTCCGGCCCGGTCGCGGGCAAGCCCCTGCCCGCCGGGGAAGCCGGCATCGGCGAGCGCGCAGCCAGCGGTCTCCAGGGCAAGCCAGTGCGCTGGGTCTGCTGCCAGGTAGGCGGGCTCGGCAATACCGAACTCGGCCCGGCTGAACTGCCAGCCTTCCAGCAACGCGGCCCGTGGCGGTGCCTCGCCGCCCGGTCCGGCGTGTGCTGTGGCGGTGCCGGAGGCGCCGCCGAGCCGTCCCGGCGGCAGGCGGCGGAACGCGCGCCGCCCGGCCAGTGCGCTCTCGAAGAGGGCCAGCGGATCGTCGGCGTCCGGGAACCTGCAGGCGAGGCCGACGATGGCAATCGGTGTTGCGTTACCGCCGGGTGCGGAGCACTCAGGCATCGGCGCAATCGGTTCCGCGATCGTATGCACCAGCCATTATCTCTTTCCTGGTCACGGGAACTCCCGCTCGTCCCGCAACGTCCATTGTTTCTCCGAAAGGACTGATTTCGCCGCGTCTGCCCGCGCCGGCGTCTGCCCGCGCCGGCGTTCGCCAGCACCGGCGCTGGCACGTGGGTGATCGCCGCCACCAGGCCCGACCGGAGGCGATGCGCCCTGCCTGCGGCCGCGATCAGGCGAGCGGGCCATCCCGGCAGGACGGCCGCCTGGGGAGGCGCGTGCCGCGATGGCCTGGACGACCTTATTAACATTCGCTTCCGCGGGTCAACACGAATGCGGGACATGTGACTATGTGCAGCTGAGCCCATTTCGCACTGGTATAAACTGCTCCACGGCGCAAGTCTAATATCCCCGGGCATTATGCGGGGCGGTGCTGCGGCGTTTGGCGGGCCGGTCATACTCAGTGCCGCGGCCGGCGCCTGAAACGGCTGGCGCCTGATACGCCCGGCGCCTGGCCGGGCGCCTGACGTTACGGTGCGGTGATGCCGCCCGCCGCGAGCACCTCGTCCAGGGCGGCAACGCCCGGACGGGGCTCCGGGGCGGCCGGCTCCGGGGCGGCCGGCCAGGACTCCGGCCCTGGGTGCGGTGATGGCCGGTCCATCAACGGCGATGAGATGAGGAAGTCCGCGGTGGCCCGGTTGCAGGCAACCGGGATGTTCCACACCACGGCGATGCGCAGCAGTGCCCTCACGTCAGGGTCGTGCGGCTGGGATTCCAGCGGGTCCCACAAGAACACCAGCAGGTCGATGGCCCCGTCGACGATGCGCGCCCCGATCTGCTGATCATCGCCCAGTGGCCCGCTCTGGAAGCAGGTGACCGGCAGCCCGAGATCGTGCTGGAGCAGTTCCGTTCACGGCTGTCTGGGTGGCCCGCCCGGCACCCCACGTGAACCGCGTCGATGCGGGAATCGGGGCGGTTCTAGCAGCACCGATGCCCGCATCGATGCGGTTGGGCACGCGGGGGCGGCAGGGTCCTGCGCAGCCGAGGCAGCGGTTGCCGGTGTGCGCTACCCTTAGTGGCATGAGTTCTGCCCGGCTGCTCCTTACTTAGCCGCGCCGACTGACCCGTCGTTGGCGCGGCTGCCCCTCGTGAGCGGGGGGCTTTTCTGTTGCCGGAGCCGGACCCACCCAGTCCTGAGGGAAGACCATGACAGCCGCCGAGAGCGCCGAGCGGGCACAGCGCTACGACCCGCGTGACATCCAGGAGAAGTGGCAGACACGCTGGGCACAGCTGGACCTGTTCCGGGCCAGCGATGATCCGGATGACGGCCGCCCGCGCACCTATCTCCTGGACATGTTCCCGTACCCATCGGGCGACCTGCACATGGGCCACGCCGAGGCCTACGCCATCGCTGACGCCGTTGCCCGGTACTACTTCCAGCGCGGGCACAATGTGCTGCATCCCATTGGCTGGGATGCTTTCGGCCTGCCCGCGGAGAATGCCGCGATCAGGAACAACTCCCACCCCGCCGACTGGACCTACGCGAACATCGAGACCCAGGCAGCCTCGTTCCGCCGGTATGCGGTGTCCTTTGACTGGTCGCGGCGGCTGCGGACCTGCGATCCGGCTTACTACCACTGGAATCAGTGGCTGTTCCTGCGTTTCTATGAGCGCGGGCTGGCGTATCGCAAGGACGGCTACGTCAACTGGTGCCCGCATGACCAGACCGTGCTGGCCAATGAGCAGGTGATCGCGGGAAAGTGCGAGCGGTGTGGCACCGAGGTGATCCGCCGCGTGCTGACCCAGTGGTATTTCAAGATCACCGAATATGCCGAGCGCCTGCTGGAGGACATGGGCCAGCTGGACGGCAGCTGGCCGGACCGGGTGCTGCTGATGCAGCGCAACTGGATCGGGCGATCCGAAGGCGCCGAGATCCGGTTCGTGATCGAAGGACGCGACGAGCCGGTTACCGTCTTCACCACGCGCCCGGACACGTTGTACGGGGCCACCTTCTTCGTCGTGGCGGCGGATTCGGCGCTGGCCGAGGAGATCTGCGCCCCGGAGCACCGCGAGCACCTGCAGCAGTATCTGGGGCAGGTGCGCAAGCTGACCGACATCGAGCGCCAGGCCGCGGACCGCGAGAAGACCGGCGTGTTCCTGGGCCGCTACGCAGTCAACCCGGTGAACGGCGAGCGGCTGCCGGTGTGGGCCGCTGACTACGTGCTGCCCGACTACGGCACCGGCGCGATCATGGCGGTTCCCGCGCATGACCAGCGGGACCTGGACTTCGCGCGGAAGTTCGGCCTGCCGGTCCGGGTCGTGGTGGACACCGGAGAGCCGGACCCCGCGCTCACCGGGGTAGCGCCCCATGGTGATGGCACCATGATCAACTCCGGGCCGCTGGACGGGCTGCGCAAGGCGGACGCCATCGCCCGGATCACCGAGATCATGGAGGCGGACGGCCAGGGGCGGGGCGCGGTGAGCTTCCGGCTGCGTGACTGGCTGGTCTCCAGGCAGCGGTTCTGGGGTACCCCGATCCCGATCGTGTACTGCCCTTCCTGCGGCGAGGTGCCGGTCGCTGACGACCAACTGCCGGTGGTGCTGCCTGACCTGCGCGGCCAGGATCTGGCCCCCAAGGGGGTGTCGCCGCTGGCGGCCGCCACGGACTGGGTGACCACCGAGTGCCCCAAGTGCGGCGGCCCGGCGCGCCGGGACACCGACACGATGGACACGTTCGTGGATTCCTCGTGGTACTTCCTGCGGTACTGCTCACCCGGTTACCAGCACGGGCCCTTCGATATGGCCGCAGTGCGCCGGTGGGCCCCGGCTGATCTGTACGTCGGGGGCGTTGAGCATGCGATCCTGCACCTGCTGTACAGCAGGTTCTTTGTCAAGGTGCTGCAGGACATGGGCATGGTCGATTTCGGCGAGCCGTTCACCAGGCTGCTGAACCAGGGCCAGGTGATCAACCGCGGCAGGGCCATGTCGAAGTCCCTGGGCAACGGGGTGGACCTGGGCGAGCAGCTGGCAGCGCATGGTGTGGACGCGATCCGGCTGACGATGATCTTCGCCAGCCCGCCCGAGGACGACATCGACTGGGCGGACATGAAGCCTGAGGCATCCGTGAAGTTCCTGGGCCGGGTGTGGCGGGTCGCGGCTGATGTCGCCGCCGCGGCGACCGCGCGATCCGGCGAGGGCGACCTGGAGCTGCGGAAGGTCACCCACCGGACCATCGAAGAGGTCACCCGGCTGGTGGAGGCCTACCGGCTGAACGTTGCGGTCGCCCGGCTGATGGAACTGGCCAGCGCGGCCCGGAAGGCGATCGACTCGGGCCCGGGTGCCGCGGACCCCGCGGTGCGCGAGGCGGCGGAAACGCTGATCGTGTTGCTGTCGCTGTTCGCGCCCTACACAGCCGAAGAGTGCTGGGAGATGCTGGGGCAGGAGCCCTCGGTGGCACTGGCTGGGTGGCCGGTCGCGGATCCCGCGCTGCTGGTCGAGGACCTGGTGACCTGTGTCGTGCAGGTGGCCGGCAAAGTCCGGGACCGCCTGGACGTCCCGCCCGGGATCAGTGACGATGAGCTGCGCGAGCTGGCGCTGGCCACTCCTGGCGTGGCCCGTGCGCTGGCGGGCGGGGAGGTGCGCACAGTGATCGTCCGCGCTCCCCGGCTGGTCAACGTCGTTCCGGCCTGACGCTTCATCTCCAGCCTGGGCTCAGCTCAGTCGCTGCTGGCTCAGATCGTTCCCGGCCTGGGCTCAGGGTCAGTGCCGACCCGCGCTCAGGGTCATTCCGGCCCGGGCACAGCGCAACACCTGTCCGTGCTGCCTGCCCATGCTCGCGAATCCGGGCACGACGAGGCCGCCACGCCGGCCTCACCCGGCAGTTGCGCCGTCCAGCGCCGCGGGATCGCCGCGATGCTGTCAGACCCGCCGGAGCACCGCCACCACACGGCCCAGGATCGCGGCCTCGTCTCCAGGTATCGGCGCGTAGGCCGGGTTGTGCGGCATCAGCCAGACATGGCCGCCCGAGTGCTTGAAGGTTTTCACGGTGGCCTCACCGTCGATCATCGCGGCCACGATGTCACCGTTTTCCGCGACTGGCTGCTGGCGCACCACTACCCAGTCGCCGTCCGCGATGGCAGCGTTGATCATCGAGTCCCCGACCACCTTGAGCAGGAACAGCGTCCCGTCACCGACGATCTGCTTGGGCAGCGGGAAGATGTCCTCGATGGCCTCCTCGGCGAGGATCGGACCACCAGCGGCGATCCGGCCGACGAGCGGCACGTAGGTGGCTTCCTGCGACGGGATATCCAGGGCGATCTCTTCGTCGACCTCAGCCTCGGGCCGCACCGCTGGATGCCCGGGCAGGCGGACCTCGACGGTGCGGGGCCGACCGGCATCACGCCGCAAATAGCCCTTGCTCTGCAGCGTGGACAACTGGTACGAGACACTGGACGTGCTCGTCAGCCCGACCGCCTCGCCGATCTCCCGCATTGACGGCGGGTACCCCCGGCGCTGCACAGAATCCCGGATGACCTGCAGCACCTTCCGCTGCCGCCAGGTGAGCACGTGATCGGGATCCGGCCTGTCCGGCATCGCGGTGACGACCGTCGGGATGCTGCCCTTCGGTTTTCTTCCTGGCCGGCCCTTGGGTCTGGCGGCGGCCATGTCCGCGCCGTTCTCGTCCGGCGCGCCCCGCGCGCCGCCCTCGTCCGAACTGCTGTCCATCAACTGACCTCCCGAACTGGTGGCTGAGTTCTGAGCCGACGCTAGCGCTTTCGTTCCAGGATCTCAAACATCTGTTCGATGCGTCGCGAAAGTGTCGTACCCCTGCGGTAGACCAGCTACCGCACAGTCATTCTATCGAAAGCAGAATCGATCGAACGGATGTACGATAGAACGGTAATTCGACAAGGGGAGGCTGGCGTGAGCGTGATGAGCGTGGGCAAGCGGCCTGGGGCGCGGTTTCGGCTGCTCCGTGCCGGCACTCCGTGCTCCCGCCCCCGGTCGGGCGAATTCCGTGACTGGGAGCCGCCGGCGGTTGTCCCGCAGGCAGCGTCCCGGACCGGGGCGCTGCATTCAGGGGTGCGGGCACCTGGGGCGCCGCGCGCGCGGCAGTCCTCGGCGCGGCAGTCAGCAGGACAAACATCCGGGGCGTTGCGGGCGCGGCGGTCACGGGCGCGGCGGTCACGGGCGCGGCGGTCAGCGGTGCCGCAGCCATCGGCACGGCGGCTTGCCGCGGTGGCGTCTGGGCAGTCCGGGTCGGCAGCGGTCCGGGCGGCTGGGCAGAGGTCGGCTGCAGTCTCCGCGGTGGTAGGCGGGCAGAGTGCCGCCTCGGGCGCGCGAGGCGGGCTGGCTGTGGTCCCTGCGGTCGGCGGCAGATCGGCTGCCCCTGTTGTGCGCGGCATGTCGGCTGCTGTACCTGGTGCGCGAGGCAGGCCGGGAGCGGTCCCTGCGGTAGGGGGTCGGCTGGCACCGACCTCGGCTGCGCAGCCAAGGCTGGCCGCGGTCCCGGCGCAAAGGACCAGGCTGGCTCCGGCGCCGCCGGGGCGGAGCGCCCGGCCCGGCCGGAAGGTCCGGCTTACCCGCCGCGGACGCCTGGTGATCTGGGTTTTCGCGGTTCTGATCGCCGCGGCAGCGCTCACCCCTTTGCTCACAGCAGCGACGGGCGCGCAGGCCGCCAATCGCGGCCTCCCGCCAGCCGCGGTCCGGGCCGGCCTGCGGCAAGTGATCGTCAAGCCGGGCCAGTCCCTGTGGTCGATCGCGCTGCAAGCCGAACCGAAAGCTGATCCGCGGGCAGTCATCCAGCAGATCATCGAGTTCAACGCCCTGGGCAGCCAGGTCGTGGTCCCCGGCGAGAGCCTGTGGGTGCCCAAGAGCTAGGGCTCGTGGTCAGCGGCTCCAGCGCCCGACATCCGGCTGCTGACCGGCGGCTCCGGCTGGCCGCGCGGCTCTGGACTCGATGCACGTCACTGAGCTGGTATTTAACGCGTTGAGGCGGCAGGCCGGGCAATAGCCTGCTGGCGTCGCTGCGACCGCGACACGCCGGAGTCACCAGGCCCGGCATGCCTGGCGGGACCGTGAGGGAAGCGGGGAATCTCGCGGAGACTGCGCGCCGGCGCTTGCGCGGGTGCGGTGTCTGTTCTAGCGTGACCACAACATATAGTAGTTATAGCGCTGTAGTTAACGTAGAAGTTGTGGTGGCGGGAGCCTGGTTCTGGCTCGCCCGTCCGGGGAGGTGATCGCGTGTTCTGCCCGTACTGCAAGAACGCGGAGAGCCGTGTCATTGACAGCCGGACCGCCGATGACGGTGCCGCGATCCGCCGCCGCAGATCCTGTCCGGCGTGCGGGCGGCGCTTCACCACCCAGGAGACGGTGATCCTGATGGTGGGCAAGCGCAGCGGCGCAACCGAGCCGTTCACCCGGGAGAAGATCGTCCGCGGGGTCCGCCGCGCTTGCCAGGGCAGGCCGGTAACCGAGGACCAGCTGGCGATCCTGGCCCAGCAGGTCGAGGACACGATCAGGGCGCGAGGATCCGGCGAGGTGGCGTCCCACGATGTCGGGCTCGCTATCCTTGGCCCGCTCCGCCAGCTCGACGAAGTCGCTTACCTGCGGTTCGCCTCGGTCTACCGCGGCTTCGAATCGCTCACGGATTTCGAGGAAGAAATCAGCGCGCTGCGTGCGGCGCGCCAGGAGGCGGGCGCGCTCACGCAGTGAGCCGCCGCTGCATTTCCGAGTCTCGATAAGCACCACCAAACCGACGGCTGGGCCTGGCCGGGCCCACATGGGATCCGCGTGGATCCCGGAAGGGGGATGAGGACATGACGGAGACGGTGAGCGGATCTGCGCCTCGCAGCAAGGGCCCGCGCAAGGGACTCGCGATCGGGCGTATCCACACCCGGGAGGGCGTGCACCCGTACGACGAGGTCACCTGGGAACGCCGCGACGTCGTCATGACCAACTGGCGCGACGGCACGGTCAACTTCGAGCAGCGCGGGGTTGAGTTTCCCGACTTCTGGTCCGTCAATGCCGCCAATATCGTCACCACCAAGTACTTCCGCGGCGCGGTCGGCAGCCCGGAGCGCGAGTGGAGCCTCAAGCAGCTCGTCGATCGGGTGGTCGGGAAGTACGTGGCCGCGGGCCGCGAGCACGGCTACTTCGCCTCTGCCAAGGATGCCGAGATCTTCGAGCACGAACTCAGCTACGCGCTCATCCACCAGGTGTTCAGCTTCAACTCCCCGGTCTGGTTCAACGTCGGGACCAGCTCACCCCAGCAAGTATCGGCTTGCCAGCCCTACGACGCGCTGGTGAGTACCCCGGGTGGTCTCATCCCTATCGGCAAGCTGGTAGCGGAAAACGCCGTCGGGACCAAGGTGTACGACGCGCACGGCCTCACCAAGATCGTCGCAACAAAGGCCAACGGCGTGAAAGACGTGCTCCGGTTGCACACCAAGGCCGGATACGCGCTCGACGTCACCGCAGACCATCTTGTCTGGCGCGCGAGTGGTGTGGGAACTGGCAAGTTCGTCCCCGCGGGAGAGCTTGCCGCAGGCGACAAGCTGGAGTGGTGCCGTCGGGACGCGGCAGGGGAGACCGAAATCGACGCTCAGGAGATCGCCGAGGCCGCGCTGGCAGGGTGGCTCCAGTCGGATGGATTCGTCGGGCAGTACAGCACTGGTACGAATCGGTCGCTGACCATCGAGGCGATGACAGTGACTGACGCGGAGCTTGAGTGGGTCACGGACGCGCTGGCCCTGGTTTTCCCTGAGGTGCACCGCCACGAACGAGTGGTCGTCACCCAGAACACGGAGCTCGACTGCCGCCGGGCCCGGCTCTACGGCGAATGCCTCCGTGCCTATGTCGAGCGATGGGACCTGCTCACCCGCGGCTCGGACATGGTCGTGCCTGAACGCCTGTACTCCGCGCCGCTGCCCGTGGTCGCTGCCTACCTGAGGAGCATTTTCCAGGCGGAAGGCTTTGTGTCGGCACGGTCGGCGTCCACTGTCGTGGAAGTCGACATGATCTCGGAGCGTCTCATCCGGGGGGTGCAGCGACTACTGCTCCGCTTCGGGATTTTCGCCCGTGTGGGCTTCAAGCAAGACTCCAGGGACAGCCGCAAGGGCGGCTGGACAGTGCGCGTGCAGACCGCTGGCGACCGCAGGATCTTTGCCGATGAGATCGGGTTTATCGACCCGGTCAAGGCAGCGAAGCTGGAGCGTAGCTTTGACCTTCCCGGTCAGGCGGCTCGGGACACCAAGCGCTTGGAGATCGCCTGGATCGAATCGTTGGGTGCCATGGAGGTCTTCGACATCCAGACGGAGAGCGGCGAGTACCTTTCGGGCAACCTCCGGGTGCACAACTGCTTCATCCTCGCTGTTGACGACACGATGGACTCGATCCTTGACTGGTACAAGGAAGAGGGCCTGATCTTCAAGGGCGGATCGGGCGCCGGGGTGAACCTGTCCAGGATCCGGTCCAGCAAGGAACTGCTGTCCTCGGGCGGCACAGCCAGCGGCCCGGTCTCATTCATGCGCGGCGCGGACGCTTCGGCTGGCACCATCAAGTCCGGCGGAGCCACCCGCCGCGCCGCGAAGATGGTCGTCCTCGACGTCGATCACCCCGACGTGGCGGAGTTCATCGAGACCAAGGCCCGCGAGGAGGAGAAGATCCGGGTCCTCCGCGACGGCGGATTCGACATGGATCTCGGTGGCAAGGACATCACGAGCGTCCAGTACCAGAACGCCAACAACTCGGTGCGTGTCTCCGATGAGTTCATGCGCACGGTCGAGCAGGGTGGCAAGTTCGACCTGGCGGCGCGGCTGACCGGGGAGACCGTCGAGACGGTGGACGCCAGGGACCTGTTCCGCAAGATGGCCAGAGCCGCCTGGGAATGCGCTGACCCGGGAATCCAGTACGACGGCACGATCAACGACTGGCACACCTGCCCTGAGTCGGGCCGGATCACCGCGAGTAACCCATGCAGTGAATACGTCCACCTGGACAATTCATCGTGCAACCTGGCCAGCATCAACCTGCTGAAATTCCTGCGCGACGATGACACTTTCGCCGTGGAGCGCTTCCGGCAGATCACTGAGCTGATCATCACAGCGATGGACATCTCGATCTGCTTCGCGGACTTCCCGACCGAGAAGATCACCGAGACGACGCGCGCGTACCGGCAGCTCGGGATCGGCTATGCCAACCTGGGCGCGCTGCTCATGGCGACTGGGCACGCCTACGACTCCGACGGGGGGCGAGCGATCGCAGCGGCTATCACGTCCCTGATGACCGGGACTGCCTACTGCAGGTCGGCGGAGCTTGCGGCGGTCGTCGGCACATACGACGGATACGAGCGCAACGCCACGGCGCACAAGCGCGTGATGCGCAAGCACGCCGAGGCCAGCAGCCAGATCAAGGCACTCGGCGGCATGGACCGGGAAATCCTCACGGCAGCCAACAAGGCCTGGGACAAATGTCTCGTGCTGGGCGAGAAGAACGGCTACCGGAATGCGCAGGCCTCGCTGCTCGCGCCTACCGGAACTATCGGGCTCATGATGGATTGCGACACGACCGGCGTCGAGCCCGACCTGGCGCTGGTCAAATTCAAGAAGCTGGTCGGCGGCGGTTCCATGCAGATCGTCAACCAGACCGTGCCGCGCGCCCTGAAGAACCTGGGCTACCAGCCGGAGCAGGTGGAGGCGATCGTCGAGTACATCGCCGAGCACGGGCATGTCGTCGATGCGCCAGGCCTCCGGCCGGAGCACTACGAGGTGTTCGACTGCGCCATGGGCGAGCGGGCGATCAGCCCGATGGGTCACGTGTGGATGATGGCAGCGGTGCAGCCCGCGCTGAGCGGGGCCATTTCCAAGTGCGTAACCGGGGAGACGCTCATTCCGTCCTCCGAGGGCCTCGTCAGGATCGCAAGCCTGCACAAGGGCGAGACGGAGGACACGTTCCGGCCGGAGCGACTGGTGATCTCGTCGCTGGACGGGGACCGGAAAACCGACGCCTTCTACTACGGCGGCGTCAGGCCGGTACGGCGGGTCACGCTCCGATCGGGGCACACCATCACGGGGACGCTCCCGCATCGGCTGCTCATCGCTAGCCAGGGCGCGCTGGAGTGGAAGACCCTGGCGGAGATCCAGCAGGGTGACCACGTCGCCATCCAGTATGGTGCCGAGTTCTGGGCTACGACCCCGGCGAGCCTGCGCGACATCCGCGTCTCACGGCCGCACGGCAGCCAGAAGCCCGTGGTGCTCCCGGAGGAGATGACCGCCGAACTTGCCTTCCTGCTCGGGGCGTATGCCGCCGAAGGGCACACGACTCGCAGCAATTGGACCGTTACGATCACGAACTCGGTGCCGGAAGTCCTGCAGCGGGTGCGGGACGCCTGGCGGAACGTGTTCGGACTGGCTGCGCGGATCACCGAAGAGCCGGGACGGTGCCCGGGAGTGGTCGTCTCAGCCAAGGCCGTGGTCGAGTTCATGGCCGCGCTTGGCTGCGGATCCCGTTCTTCGGACAAGCGCATCCCCGACGCGGTACTCCGCTCGCCGCGCGAGATGGTGCTGGCGTTCCTGCAGGGCCTCGCCCTCGACGCGTACGTGACCACCGGGAACTCGGCCAAATGGGCGATCTACCTGGACAGTGCGCCACTGCTGGATGACCTGCAGGCGGTCATGACCAACCTCGGCGTCCTGCACAGCCGGATCACCAAGCACAACAAGGAGTACGGCAAGAGCTACGACGAGGTCTACGCTGCGGGGCTCCAGGGGCAGCTCATGTGCAGCCTTGTTCCCTTCGCCGAACCCGAGAAGGCCGAGCGGGCCGCACGCTACCTGGCCAAGCACTGCTCCGTCGGCACCTCAGATGTCGTGCCGGGGATCAGCGGCCGGGAACTATACGACATGATCCCGAACGGAGCGTGCGGCAGCGAGACCGAGCCCGGGTGGCGCGTCGCGTTCCGCTTCCTGCTCGATCCGCGTACGCAGCACGTGACCCGGGGGACCCTCGAGCGCGTTTCCACCCTGCCGGGGGTGCAACTGCCCGCATGGCTGCGCCAGGTCATCGAGGGCAACCTGCACTTCGCGCCGGTGGTCTCGGTGGCTGGCCGGGGAGAGGCTGAGGTGTATGACCTCTCGGTTCCGGAAGTGCACGCCTTCGTCGCCAACGGGATCGTCAACCACAACACCGTGAACCTGCCCGAGTCGGCGACGGTGGAGGACATTGAGTCCATCTACCTGGAGGGGTGGAAGCTCGGGCTCAAGGCGCTGGCCGTCTACCGGGACAATTGCAAGGTCGGCCAGCCGCTGTCCGATGCCAGGAAGAAGCCGGCCGCCGCGGCTGCCGCTGAGGCCGACAACTCGCCGCACGAGGTCCGGCCGGTGCGCCGTCGGCTGCCAAAGCAGCGTTCAGCAGCGGTGACCAGCTTCTCCGTCGCGGGCGCGGAGGGCTACATGACGGCCTCCACCTACCCCGACGACGGGGTCGGTGAGCTTTTCCTGAAGCTCGGCAAGCAGGGGTCCACCCTGGCCGGTGTGATGGACGCCTTCTCGATGGCGATCTCCATCAGCCTGCAGTACGGAGTGCCGCTGGAGAAGTGGGTGGAGAAGTTCACCAACATGCGCTTCGAGCCGGCCGGCATCACCGACGACCCCGACATCCGGATCGCGAGTTCGGTGCTGGACTACGTGTTCCGCCGGCTGGCGCTGGACCACCTGCCCTACGAAACCCGGGCCGAGATGGGCATCCTGTCGGCCGGCGAGCGCGCCGCCCAGCTGGCTGGCGAGGACCCTGCCTCGCTCGCGGAGGAGCAGGATCCCGGGGAGATGGCCCAGTCCGCTCCGGTAGAGCGATCGCAGGCCCGGCAGGAGGAACGGCCGGCCCAGGGCGCGCGCAGCGCGCCAGCCGCCCAGCCGCACAGCTCCACCGAGCTGATCGAAGCGCAGCAGGGCCGGACCGCTGATGCCCCGCTGTGCCTGACCTGCGGCACGAAGATGCGCCCGGCGGGCAGCTGCTATGTCTGCGAAGGTTGCGGCGCCACCAGCGGCTGCAGCTGAAAGTGAGCGGTATTGCATCAGATGCAACAAGAGATGTGGCTAGTCAGGTGATCCGTCTGACCAGCCAGGGCAAGCCGTGTTGGCGGTTGTAGGCCGTCAGCACGACGGGCGCCCACGCTTGCAGGAGCGGGCGCCCGTCGCGGCAAGGACAGTGATTGCCTTGCGGTGTTGAGGCAGCAATGACATCACGGTCCTCGCCGTAGATCAAGACGAAGGGAGGGGTAAGTATGGCTACCAGTAATGACGGCAAGGGGACCGGCCCGAAGTCGGCCAGCGACGCGGGCAAGTTCTGCGCAATCCGAAGACGCCGAAGAAGGTCAAGGACGTCGCGGCGAGCGACCTTGCGCAGGCACCGCGCAAGCCGAGGAAGAACGGTAAGTGATCGCCGCCGCCCTGGGCCTGCAGCCAGGGCGGCTGATCGCCGCAGCTATGTGGGCTGCGGCGAGCGTTTGCTGGTAGGCGCAGCACAGTCCATGGATGAGAGCGGCGGCAATGATTTTTACTGAGCTTGATGAGACCACGCGTGAGTGGATGCTCCGGCGTTTTGAGGCCGAGGGGTCCGGTGGGAATCCGTACCGCTCGGAGGTGTTGAGTCAGCTTGGCTCGGCGCAATGGCCGGACATCATGCGTCAGGCGATCACCGATCCGGGCGGGAGTGAGGTCACTTTGGCGGCCGCGTTGAACCGCCCAGGTTACTGGCAGGTGACCGAAACATACGTTCGTAATGGTATGGCTCGTCAGCGGAGCGTGAACCCCACTCAAGTGTCGGAGCGGCTGGCCATCACCGAGTTCAATACCTGGTACGTGGCTGGGCTGGCGGCCCGCCTCCAAGGGGAGGAAGTGACCGGCTGCCGCGTTTACCGTGGGGGAATCCCGAAGTGGCAGCCAGCCGGGTGCTCGGTCCACGAAGGCCAAACTTACACCGTGGCGGAGATCATCGCGGGTCACCGGGTCGGGTACTGGCCTCCGCCGGGTGTGCCGGGCCGATTTTCCATTCCGGCCGGGCCGGGCTGCCACCACACGATCGAACGCGTCTAAACGGGGTTTATCGCGCGCTTACTGGCGGTCATCCGGCGACCAGATTGCGCTACAGCAAGTTGGCCTGCGGGGCTGTGGCCGGTTGCCATTTGACGAGGAGCATCAATGTTGTGTTAGATGCAACGCGTGAGTGATCTTCGGATGGCGGGTCTTTCCGGCGCTGCCCACCTCGCACTGGCGGACGGGGTGGTGCATCTTGACCCGGCGGCGGTGGTGTTCGAGGCGATGCTGGAGGGGTGGGCCACGCAGCAGCGTGCCCGGTTCCTGAAGGTGAATACGATCGGGCCGAGGCTGGGGCTGGTGCGGCGGTTCGCGGCGTTCACGAACCAGTACCCGTGGCAGTGGGAGCCAGCCGAGGCTGAGGCGTTCATCACCCACTCGCCGGTCGCGGTGTCCACGGCCAGGAACTACCAGGTCACGCTACGGCTGTTCTGCGGCTACGCGGCCGACGTCCGTTACGGGTGGGTGGCGAGGTGCCTGGAGCAGTTCGGCTCGGTGCCGCGGCAGATCCTGGATGAGTGGAACACGGTCCGCATGTGACCGAGTTCGAGGGGCAGCCGCATCGGCGCCCGCTGACCTACGACGAGGTGCAGGCGCTGTTCGACGCGGCTGATGGGCGGGTCGAGGAGATCCGGTCCCGTGGCCGCAAGGGCGCGCTGGCGGCGCAGCGTGACGCGGCGCTGCTGAAGACGACCTACGCGTTCGGGCTACGGCGCCGCGAGGCGTGGGGCCTGGACCTTCCTGACCTTCGCCGCAACCCGCAGGTGCCTCAGTTCGTCGGCTATGGGGCGGTGTTCGTGCGGTGGGGCAAGTCTTCCAATGGCAGCCCGCCGAAGCGGCGCACCGTGCTCACGGTGCCGGAGATGGACTGGGTGGTGCCCGTGTTGCAGCAGTGGGTTGAAGAGGTGCGTACACTGTTCGCTCCCGGGAATCATCCGGCGCTGTGGGTGACTGAGCGGCGGGGTCGGCTATCGTGCCGGGCGATCAACGAGGCGTTCGAGGAGGCTCGCGATGCGGCCGGGCTGGATCCGGTCTTGGACTTGCATTGCCTGCGGCATTCCTATATCACGCATCTGATCGAGTTCGGTTACCCCGAGCGGTTTGCCCAGGACCAGGCCAGCCATTCGTATGCGAGTACGACGGCAATCTACACAGGCGTGTCAGACGAGTTCCGGAATCGCCTCATGGCCAAGACGCTGCGCGAACGTTACGGGGCCCCGCTGGGGGAGAAGCCGTGACGAAGAAGATGGGTATCCGATGGCATCTGCGGCTGCGGATGGCGGAGAAGGGCCTGTTCCAGACCTCGGATCTGGTGCCGCTGCTGGCCGAGCGCGGTATCCACCTGTCCCGTGAGCAGGTCTACCGGCTGGTGACCCAGGTCCCGCAGCGCCTGTCAACCGACACGCTAGCGGCGTTGTGCGACATCCTGGACTGCCAGCCCAACGACCTGATCGAGGTCGAGGTCGTCAGCCGACAGGTCCGCAAGGCAGTCGGGGAATCTGGCCGGGCAGTGCCGCCGCCGGTGCGGCGCAGCACGATCCGCCGCCCGGACCTGTCGTGACAACAGCCAATCCGGATGGCGGGCCGCGGGCTCGCGTCATTTCCTGCCTGGTCGCCTCGGTGCCAGGGCTGGACACCGGTGCCGCAAAGCGCGCCATCGCCGCAGCCAGGGCGGACCACGGGCGGGCGCTGCGCGAGGTTGATGCGCTCCTGAAGGAGCATCCCGGCGCTCTGGTCACCACCCCGGCCGCATACCCACTGGCGCTGGTCCGGCTGGCGAACGCGCTGATTGAGGCCGGGTATCAGACGGTCGCGGCCCCGGCCTGCGCTGGGTGCGGCAGGATCACCATTGACCTGCGGCGCAAGACCGTCTCTGGCCGGGTCTGCGGAGCCTGCGCGGCCCGTGCCAGCACCGGGACATGCGCCCGTTGCGGCCGGGCCAGGCGGATCATCGCCCGGCGTCCCGAGGGCGGGATCTGCTCGGCTTGCTATGACAAGGACGAGCAGGTCGTGACGGAATGCAGCGGATGCGGCCGGACGACCGCTGCCGCATCGCGGCAACCGGGGTCAGCCTACCGGTCACGATCCGCATGATGGTCAGGTCAGCCTTGAAGCCGCCGCGCTCGTCCAAACGAGGCGCTGCTGGAGCGGTACGAGGGGCGGCTGATGCCGCGGTCGGCCGAGTGGGTGCCGGCGGCCAGGGCGGGCGCGAACAGTTCGGCGCCCATCGACCGAGGCCGACCAGCCCGAGCGTGACGCTCGCGGCCTCGCTGCCGACTCAACCAGCCGGCCTTCGCGGACTTCAACGCGGGGGAACTGTCCCCCGGGCCTCAGCAGCTTGAGCGGTGCCTCACCGACGAGGCCATGCCACTGGACCTCCGCGCCGGGGGAGCGCTCGTCTTGCTCTTCGGGATGCTGGTCAGCCGGATCACGCAGCTGACCAAGGACGACGTAATAGACGACGGCCAGGTCACCTGCCTTGCCATCGATGGGCACCGCCTCATGCTGCCGCCACGGCTAGCGCACCTCGTCCGCCAGCTGCGTGATCAGGACGAGCCACGATGGACTCTCGGCCGCCTGGGGACCCCCGTGCCGTGGCTCTTCCCCGGCCAGAGCCCGGCTCGCCCGGCCGTGGACATCCTCCTCGGTGTCCGTCTGCACCGCTACGGCATCGACGCCCACGCCGGCCGCAACACCGCCCGCCTCGGCCTGGCTGCCGAACTGCCCGCCTCGGTGCTGGCTGACCTTACCGGCATCAGCATCAGTACCGCCGAGCGCTGGTCCCAGTGGGCTAAGCGAGACTGGTCCGCCTACGTCGGCCAGCGCGCGGCCGACGACAGGCCCGCAGCCGTAAACGCGCTAAATGAACCTGATAAACATAGTAGACGACACTAGTGTAGGCAGAATTGATCACCTTTACATGACTTAAACTCCTTCCTTGTCTGTCTCCATATGGCATAATAATGGGCATGAATCTTTCAGAAGGGCAACTCGCCGAACTGCAGGCGGTCCTGAAACCGGATGCCTATGATGGATCAGTTTCGGCTAGGTATTACAGTCGCGGTTTTCCAATCTGTGGTCACGCTGCTGCTCGGAGTGATGTCGTGCTCGCCGGCTGCCGGTTACGTGGTGTCACCTGTTTTCCGGCCGTGCGGGGGTATGTGATCGCGGCGAGGAGCCGGGCGCTGTGGTGGTGCCAGCGGGCGGTGGCCTGGTGGCGCCGGCGGCGGGCGGACCAGCGCAGGGCGAAGGCGAGGCGGGCGCGGGTGATCAGCCCGGCGGTGGCCTGGGCTGCCAGGCGGGTCAGCCGCGCGGTCTCGGCGACGGACAGCCTGATGGGGGCGATGCCCGGCGGGCAGGGCTGGCCGCCGCGGGCGGGCAGCGGCGCGTCGCCGAGGGGAATCGCCAGGTCAGCGTCATCGACGTCGTCGTCGCTGTCGTCGCGGCCGGTGCCGGGGGCGGCGCCGGAGGCGGGGGCGAGGCTGATGTCGCCGCACAGGGCGTTGCGGATGGCGGCCTGGCGGAGCTGGGCGAGGGCGGCCAGGGCGGTGTGCCGGCAGGTCCCCTCCCAGGTCCGGGCCTGGGACTGGTCCCAGCCCAGGACGTCTTTCCCCGTCTTGAACGTTTCCTCCACGGGCCACCTGCGGCCGGCGATGGTGATGAAGTACGTCATGGTGGCCGGCCGGTCCTCAGGTGCCCAGCACAGGTAGAAGGTGAGCTGGCCCGGGCGGGAGATCAGCCGGCGGATCAGCAGGAGCTGCCGCGGGCGGCCGGTGGCGATCAGGGCCCAGTCGCTGATCCGGGGGCCCTTGGTCCCGGTGCCGCACGAGCGCCGCTCGAATACCGCGCTGGCGACGGCCTGGTCAGCCCGGATCGTCTTGCCCGACGGCATGGTGACCTGGTAGTCGCACGGGACGATGGCCACGTAGGCCAGCCCGGCTTTCGCGCAGGCCTTCCGCATGTCCTCGCTGCGCCCGTACACCTCGTCGAAGGCCGCCCACCTCGCTGGCAGCCCGGCTGCAGTCAGCCGCCTGACCTGGCCGATCGCCAGCTGGGGCTTGGTGGCGAACTCCAGGTCCCCGGGGATCCCGGCGGCGCGGCGGCGCGGCAGGTCCCTCGCCCACCGCTCCGGCATGTACACGTCAAAGTCGGCCCAGGCCTGCCCGGCGGCGGTCACGTAGGCGGAGAACACGCTGGTCACGCAGTTCTCCACCTTGCCGGTGCACCCGGCATGCTGCGGCGCCACGCACGCGGTGGCGTCGCCTTTCTTCAGCTGCGCGGTCTCGTCGACTGCGATGCCCGGCCCGATCAGGTCATCCTCACGATCCGGCAGCCACGCCGCGGCCAGGCCCGGCAGCTCAGCGCGCAGCTCCTTCCAGTCCCACCGGTAGGTGCTGAGCAGGGCCTGCATCCGGCCCCAGCCCTCATGCCCGGCCGCCTCCGCCAGGCTCCAGCAGTTCGCCCGCACCCCGGGCGACAGGGCCGTCACGTACCCGAAGGCCACCTCAGCGCTGCGCCGCTGCGCCAGCATCCTGCCAAGAACCGCCCTGACCTGGGCATCTGCCCGAGCGGCGCACGCCGCGACATCCTCTATGCTGGCCGATGCGGCCGTGGCATTGTCTTGTTTTGTCACAAACTCAGGAACGAGTCACGGCCGCCTTAGATTACACATGTGTAATTTCTGGCACGGCCACGCACCCTCCGAACTTCGTCACGCAGAGTGATATCTGCCGCGGAACGGCCCTAGTCGGCACCCCGCCCGCGATCACGGACGGTCCCACACCGGACGCTTAGAGTGAAATAGCGACTGTAATATAGGGCGCAGATCGTTCTCTGGGATCACGAGGGTTACCGGAAAGTTGACATCGCGGCGATGTCTGGTGCGTCGCGGCCAACTATCGACAAGTGGATCGACCGGTACGCGAGATATGGGCTCGATGGGCTTACCAGCGGGACGTCGCCGGGTGGGCCCCGGACTATTCCTGGTCGCATCCGGGGGCGGGTGCTGGCGCTTACCCGGCAGACGCCGCCGGAGGAACTCGGGATCTCGCACTGGACGTCGGCGAAGATGGCCGCCTACATCAAGAAGACTGAGGGTGTCCCGGTTTCTCAGCCGTGGGTTTCGCGGCTGTGGCGGGAGAACGGGCTCCAGCCTCAGCGGCAGGGCACGTTTAAGGTTAGCAAAGACCCGCGGTTTGAGGAGAAGGTACGCGATGTGACTGGCCTGTATATGAACCCGCCGGAGGGCGAGGCGGTCGTGTCCGTGGACGTCAAGTCCGGGATCCAGGCTTTAGATCGCACGCAGCCGCTCCTGCCGGTTGGTTTCGGTAAGAGCGAAAAGCGCACGCATGATTACAAGCGGAACGGGACGACCGATATGTACGCCGGATTCGATATTGTGACGGGCAAAGTCACTGTGGAACTCTCGCCCACGCATAACGCTCAGGATTTCCTGCGGCTGATGAGGAAGATAGTGCAGCAGCACAAAGGCAAGAAGAAGATTCACATAGTGCTGGATAATGCGAGTCCGCACACGTGCGGGGACACCAGTAAGTGGCTGGCGGAACAGGCCGGCCGGGTCGTCTTTCATTTCACCCCGACCGGGGCGTCGTGGATGAATCAGATTGAGATCTGGAATGGGATAATCACGCGGCAGCTGATCCGGCGGGGCACCTTCCCGTCGGTCAAAGTGCTTAATCAGGCGGTTAGGCAGTTCGCTGCCAGCTGGAACGCTGACTGTAAACCATTCCGGTGGACCGTGACGGCCGACGAGATCATTGAGAAGGTCCGAGTTGTCACAAGTCGGGTTGCCCAGCTTCTCAGTGCCACCGAGATCGGGCATGTCGTGGCGCATCCAGGGTAAATATTAACAATTCTGCCTACACTAGAATTAGGTCGTTTAGCAGGTTGATTAGGGGGTTCCTTGCACAGCTTCGCTGATCTTGACGCGCTCATCGGGCTGGTGCCAGCCCGAGTCGTCACCCGGCTTCGCGCGATCGACTTCGGCCGGGGCTCCGAGGCGCTCTACCGGGACCAGATGCCCGGGCTGCTCACCGAACTTGCCGACCGGGCCCGCGTCCATAGCATCACCGCCTCGTCCGCGATCGAGGGCGTCATCGTCGCGGACGCCGGCCGTGCCCAGCGGATCATCAACCGGCAGGCGACGACGCTGCGCAACCGCAGCGAACAGGAACTGGCAGGCTACCGCGACGCCCAGGACTACCTGTTCCAGCAGGACTGGCGCCCGCTGAACGCCGGCCTGATCCTGCACCTGCACCGGCTGCTGTTTGCGCACACGGCGATGCCCGGCGGGGCGTTCAAAATAGAGGACAACCTGGTCGTGGATCGCTCGCCAGACGGCTCGACGACCGTCCGCTTCAAGCCGGTGCCCGCCGCGAGCGCCCCGTTCGCCATCGATGACCTCATCGAGCGCTACACGCACGCGGTCACGGCGGGCGAGCACCATCCAGTGCTCCTGTCCGGGCTTCTCATCCTCGACCTTCTCGTCATCCATCCCTTTGAGGACGGCAACGGACGCGTGGCTCGCCTGCTTACCAATGCCATGCTCAGCGAGCATGGATATACGGTCGGCCGCTACGTGAGCCTTGAGCAAGCGGTCGCCGAATCAGCTGACGCTTACTACCAGGCGCTCCTGGATTCCACCCACGGCTGGCACGAGGGCACCGCCGATCCGTCAAGGTCGCGTATGCGCTGATGAGGAGGACACGGCTGTCATCGTGGCTTCCATAGCCGGCACTGGCGCCGGCCTGGACACCGCCCGGGGCGTCGTGGCGGCGAGTACCACGCGTCCCAAGCGCAGGGCGATCGTCGCG
>Ga0307373_10001602_pt1 | contig 42419 bp, 40 predicted proteins | sample OX2MG_FD_202534 | JGI IMG/M metagenome (GOLD analysis project Ga0307373, IMG submission 202534) | Soil microbial communities from Risofladan, Vaasa, Finland - OX-2 | ecosystem: Environmental > Terrestrial > Soil > Coastal area > Acid sulfate soil | place: Finland: Risofladan, Vaasa | collected...
TCATCGCGTTCAGCAGCGCCACGTCCGTGTCCGGGTTGAACTGCAGGAAATGCGTCGCCTGGCGCGCAAGCTCCGTGCGCCGCGGGTCGGCCACGATCAGCTTGGTGCCGCGCTTGGCAGCGTTTTTTATCCAGGTCGCCGCCACCGGGTGGTTCACCGTCGGGTTCGCCCCGATGATGAACACCACCTCGGCGCGCAACACGTCGCTCACCTGGTTCGATACCGCCCCCGAGCCCACCCCCTCCAAGAGCGCCGCCACCGACGAGGCGTGGCACAGCCGCGTGCAGTGATCCACGTTGTTCGAGCCAAAGCCCGTGCGCACCAGCTTCTGAAACAGGTACGCCTCCTCGTTGGAGCCCTTGGCCGAACCAAAGCCCGCCAGCGCGTAGCGATCCTCGGCTCGAATCTTCGCCAGCCCCCCAGCGGCCAGCTCGAGCGCCTCCTCCCAGCTCGCCTCCCGAAACACCTCCGACCAGTTGGCCGCATCGAGCACGAACTCGGGGCTCTTGGCCACCCCCTCCTTGCGGATCAAGGGCTTCGTCAGACGCTGCGGATGGTGCGCGTAGTCAAACCCGTAGCGCCCCTTCACGCACAGCCGGCCGTGGTTCGCCGGCCCGTCGCGCCCGGTCACGAAGCCGATCTTGTTCCCGCTCACGTGGTAGGTGAGCTGGCAGCCCACCCCGCAGAACGGGCACAGCGACTCGACCGTCTTGTCCACCACCGCCAGCCCCGCCCCGCGCGCCGGCGCGAGCGCCCCCGTCGGGCAGGCCTGCACGCACTCCCCGCAGCCCACGCAGCTCGACTCGCCCATCGGGTCGTCGAAGTCGAACACGATCTTCGAGGCTTCGCCCCGGAAGGCGTAGCCGATCACGTCGTTCACCTGCTCCTCGCGGCAGGCACGCAGGCAGCGCGTGCACTGAATGCACGCATCCAGATTCACCGCCATCGCCGGGTGCGAAGAATCCGCTTTGGGCTGCGCGCGCGGCGCAAAGCGCGGCAGGCCCACCCCGAGCTTCGCCGCCCACCGATCGAGCTCGGAGTCGAGCCGGTAGTGCGCCTCGGGCATGTCCGCGAGCAACAGCTCCAGCACCATCTTCTGCGAATGCTGCGCGCGCGCACTGTCCGAGGTGACTTCCATCCCCTCCTTCGGATAGCGGCAGCACGAGGGCGCGAGCGAGCGCTCGCCCTTGATTTCGACCATGCACGCGCGGCAGTTGCCATCGGGCCGCAGCCCCGGCATGTAGCACAGGTGCGCAATCTCGACGCCGTGGCGCTTGGCCGTCTCGATGATCGTCTCATCGGGCCGGCCCACCACGGTCTTGCCGTTCAGCTTGAACTCGATCGGCATCGTCGCGAGCTGCCCCGCGCTCACCCGTTCCATCGGCTCACCTCACTCGAGTTCGTCGGGGAAGTACTTCATCACGCTCAGCACCGGGTTGGGCGCCGCCTGCCCCAGCCCGCAGATCGAGGCGTCCACCATCGCCTGTGAGAGATCATTGAGCAGGCCCTGGTTCCATTTGCGCTCGCCCATCAGCGCGAGCGCCTTGGCCGTGCCCACCCGGCAGGGCGTGCACTGGCCGCAGGATTCTTCCTTGAAGAAGCGCATCAGGTTCGCCGCCGCATCCCTCGCCCGGTCGTGCTGCGAGAGCACCACGATCGCCGCCGAGCCGATGAAGCAGCCGTGCGGCTGCAGCGTGTCGAAATCGAGCGGCACCTCGGCCAGGCGCGCCGGCAGGATGCCCCCCGAGGCGCCCCCAGGCAGGTAGCCGTACAGCTCGTGGCCCTCCAGCATGCCGCCGCAGTACTCCTCCACCAGCTCCCTCAACGTGATGCCGGCGGGCGCGAGATGCACCCCCGGCCTTCTCACCCGCCCCGAGACCGAGAACGAGCGCAAGCCCTTCCTGCCGTGCCGGCCCTGGGAGGCGAACCACTGCGCGCCCTTCTCCACGATCGCGCGCACCCAGTACACCGTCTCCAGGTTGTGCTCCAGCGTCGGATAGCCGAACAACCCCACCTGCGCCACGTACGGCGGGCGCAGCCGCGGCATGCCGCGCTTGCCCTCGATCGACTCGATCATCGCCGACTCCTCCCCGCAGATGTACGCCCCCGCCCCGCGCCGCAGGTGGATGGCGGGCAGCGCGCACGGCGGGTTCTTCTGCAGCTTGCCGAGCTCGCGTTCCAGCACCGCGCGGCAGCCCGCGTACTCGTCCCTCAGGTAGATGTAGATCTCCCCCACCCCGGCGCACCACGCCGCGATCAACATCCCCTCCAGGAACCGGTGCGGCTCGCGCTCCAGGTACCAGCGGTCCTTGAACGTCCCAGGCTCGCCCTCGTCGATGTTCAGCGCCATGAGGCGCGGCGCGGCTTCCGCCGCCACGATCCTCCACTTGCGCCCCGCCGGAAACCCCGCGCCCCCCAGGCCCCGCAGGCCCGAGTCCTCCATGATCTGGGTAATCGCCTCGCGCGTGCGCTTGCCCCCCAGGCACTGCGCCAGCAGCCGGTAGCCCCCGCCGCGCCGATACTTCGCGTAGTCCTCGTACTCGGGCTCGGGGCACTCGGTGGCCTTCGCCTTCACCGCCGCGAGCACCTTCTGCGTCGTGGCGTTGCCGATCGGGTTGCGTCCCACCACCGCGCACGGCGCCACCTCGCAGCGCCCCACGCACGGCGCGTGCAGCACGCGCACGTCCTGGCCCAGGATTCGCGGCAGCTTCTCGAGCAGCTCCCGGGCGCCGGCCAGCTCGCACGCAATCGAATCGCATACCCGAACGGTGAGCGCAGGAGGCCCCGCCTCGCCCTCCTTCACCACATCGAAGTGATGGTAAAACGTCGCCACCTCGTAGAGCTCCGCCAGCGCCAGTCGCATCTCCTGCGCCAGCGCCGCGAGGTGCGCGGCCGAAAGCCGGCCGTAAGCGTCCTGCACGCGGTGCAGGTGCTCGATCAGCAGGTCCCGCCGCCGCGCCGCACCCCCCAGCACCGCACGTACCTCCTCCAGCGCACCCCCCTGCACTCGCCTGCCCTTCAGCGTGAAACGCGCCTTGCGGTTGCCGGATTTATGGGGGGGCGGGGTCGTGGTCTGCATGCGAAGTGGTGGAGGCGCGTCGGTGCCTCCCTTGTTCGTCAAGATGTTAGCGCAGCCCCCGCGCCAGCCGTAATTGACCAACGTCAACGCTTCGAGCGCGAGGTGACGCGGAATTCCGTCCACTCGGGAAGGGTGGTTTTACGGCAACCGTGCCGCGGCGCTCGGCGCGGTTCGATGCACTTACCCGCGACTGACCGCAGCGCCGGCGTGCGTTCGCGCGACGATCTCTCCGCGCCGCGCGGCGACCAGCTCGCCTTCGTCCAGCGGCCGCCAGCCGGCTTCCTGCGTGAGGGGGACGCTGGCCACCAGGACCACGCTCTGCTCGCCGCCCGCAGAGCCGATCGCAATGCCTTCGGCAACCAGCGCCTGGTGGCCGGCCGGGCAGTGTCTCGAAAGCAGGTGCAGCCCCGGCGGGCGGACGCCCTCGTCGCCGTGCATGCGCTGGTGCCCGTGCGCGAACAGCGCGTCGCCGTCGCCGTAGAGAAAATTCGCCGGGCCGAGCGCGCGAATCTCGCGCGCGAACCCGGCGACCACCGCAAACCGCTCCTCCAGCGGCGGCACGCCGCGCGCGTCCAGCCACAGCCCGCGCAGGCGCTCGAGCAGCGCGCAGAACGCGTATTCGGAGTCGGTCTCGCCCAGCGGCCGGTACAGGCCGAGCGCCAGGAGAGCGTGCAGCCTGCGCTGCTCCAGGTGACCGTTGTGCGCGAACACGTGCATCGTGCCGCCCAGCTCGCGCACGAACGGCTGGCAGTTGCGCAGCGCCGTCTGGCCCTGCGTCGCCTTGCGGATGTGGCTGACGACGAGAGAGCTGGAGAACGGGTGATCGCGGATGAAGCGCACGCAGGCGCTGTCGCTCGCCGGCTCGGCTTCCTTCATCAGGCGCACGTCGCCATCCGCATAGTAGGCGATCCCCCAGCCGTCCTTGTGCGGCCCCGCGAGTCCGCCTCGGCGCGAGAACTCCTCGAGCGAGAAGCTCACGTCCGCGTCGTAGCGGCTCGACATGGCGAACAGCTCACACATCGGAGCGATGCTGCCCGGGCGAGAAGGCGGCGCCTTGATCTGGCGCAATCTGCCCCGCGCGCCGGAACGCAAACCCGAGCTGCGCGAACAACGGCTCGGGCATTGCGGCGCCGGCGATGCCGAAGCGCCCCCTCAGCCCATGCCCCACTCGAAATCGTAAGGGCGCGCGAGCAGCCGGCCGATCGCCCCGTCGACGTCGGCGTCGTGGTTGAGCACTTCGTCGAGCGCCTGCGAGATCGGCATCTCGATGCCCAGGCGCCGGGCGAGCGCCGCGACCGCCTGGACGGAGAAGAATCCTTCGGTCACCACCTTGCGCCCGGCGATGATGTCGTGCGCGTTCTGCCCCTGGCCGATGGCGACGCCGAGCGAGGTGTTGCGCGCGTGCAGGTCGTTGCACGTCAGGGTCAGATCACCGACGCCGGACAGGCCCATGAAGGTGCGCAGCTTCGCTCCCTTGGCGCGCCCGAGCGCCGCCATCTCCGCGAGCCCGCGCGTGAGCAGCGTCGCGCGTGCGTCCTGTCCGAGCTTCCTGCCCTCGACGATGCCGCAGGCTACCCCGAGCACGTTGTTCATCGCGCCGCCGATCGCCACGCCGATCACGTCCTCCGACAGGTAGGTGCGAAAGCGCGGCGTGCCGATCGTGCGCGCGAGGAATTGGCCCACCTGCGCGCTCTCGCAGGCAAGCGTCACACCGGTCGGCAAGTCGGCCGCGATTTCCCTCGCCAACGCGGGTCCGGAGAGCACCGCGATGGTCGATGCGGGAAGCGCCTCCGCGATCACCTCCGGCATGAGCGCGCAGCTTTCGCGCTCGACGCCCTTGGCGCAGCTCACCACCGGCATGCCCTCGGGCAGCATTGGACGCAGCTGACTCGCGATGCTCCTCACGAACTGCGCCGGCACCGCGAGCACGACCAACGCGGCCCCCGCCACCGCCTCGGCGAAGTCGCCCGTGGCGCGCAGTCCCGGAACCAGCGGAATACCCGCCAGGAAGGCCGAATTCACGCCGCGCGTATTGACGTCCTCGACCACGTCCGGCTCGCGCGCCCAGAGCACGACGTCGTGCCCGGAGCGCCGGATGACGCACGCCGTCGCGGTGCCGAAGGCCCCGCCGCCCACCACTGCCACCCGCGCCATGCCCATCCTCCTTCGCGTCGATCATACGCCGGTCGCTTCGGCCATCAGCGCCCGCCAGCGCCGATAACGCGCCCGGATTCCCGGGTCGTCGACCGGCTCGAACATATCCTCCGGCGCGGCGCGATCCCACTCCGCCGGCCGTCCCGCAGCAAGGTAGCCGATGCCGCGCGCGCTCGCTTCCGGGTCCTCGCGGCGGTGCACGGGTAGCCCGCTCAGCGACGCGAGCCGCCGGCACAGGCCGTCGAGCCGCGACACGCCGCCGCTCACCCGCATACGACGCGGGGGCGGCAGGTGTCGCGCCATGTGGTCGATGTTCGCCTGCAGCAGGAAAGCAATGCTTTCCACCACCGCCACGGCGCGCTGCCACGGCTGTCCCCCGCCGACGAAGCGGGAATGGAAATCGGCCCGCCAGAACGGTCCGCCCAGCCCCGCGATGCCGTTGAGGAACAGCGGCGGCTCGCCCGGCTGCTCGAGCCAGCGCGGCAGGACGGCGAGCAGATCGGGCGCTCCGAGCTCGCCGCGCAGCCACTCGAGCGCCGTGCCGGCGCCGTTCACGTTGCCCTCGACCATGTAGACCGTGGTGCTGCCGTCGTCCAGGATGATGCCGGTGAGCTGGCGCGGCACGGTGCCGGGAAACCGGGTCAGCGCGCGCTGCACGAACGCGCTGGTGCCGATGTTGACGTACGCGCAATCCTCCTCCGGCCAGCCGAAGGCGAATACCGCGGCCGACTGGTCGCCGTTCACCGCGGTGAGCGGGATCGCGCGCGCGTCGACCTCGAGGGTGCCCCAGGCGGTGCAGGTCGGCACGCTGCGCGGCAGGTAGCCCTCGGGCAGGCCGAATAGCGCGAGCAGCTCGGGATCCCAGTCGCGCGTCTGCAGGTTCCACAGCTGCGTGCGCGCCGCGCACTGCGGATCGGCCAGCAGCGGCCGCTCCTTGAGCAGGCGGAACACGAGAAAGCTTGCCATCGGGCCCCAGGCGAGCGTGCCAGCCTCGCGCGCCGCGCGCACCGCGGGTAGATGATCGAGCGCCCAGCGCAGCTTGCTCGCGCCGTAATGCGGCGACAGGAACAGGCCGGTCTTCGCGTGCACGCGCTCGCCGTGCGGCGCGAGCTCGTCGATCCAGGCGTGCGCGCGCCGATCCTGCCAGCTGAAGATCGGCGACAGCGGCCGGCCATCGCGCCGGTCCCAGCACACCGCGCTCGCACGCTGGCTCGAGAGCCCGGCCGCGGCGAGCGGGCGCCCGTCCAGGCCGGCGAGCGCGCGGCGCGCGGCCGCAAGCACCGAGGCGACGACCTCGTCGCCGTCCTGCTCGGCCCAGTCGGGCTGCGGATGCGTCATCCCGATCGCCTGCTCGCCGCTCGAGACGATGCGCCCGCGCCGATCGAGGACCAGCGCGCGGCTGGCGTGGGTGCCCTGGTCGATCGCCAGGACGAGGGAGTCAGGGACGGAGGCCGGAGATCCTTGCATGTCTGCCATGCCTTGCGGCCAGCAGACGCGCGCCGCTCAGCGCAGCACCGACTTGAGCGTGCGGCCCATTTCCGCGGGGTTGCGCGTCACCTTGATGCCGCACTCTTCCATCACCGCGAGCTTCTCCTGCGCGGTGCCCTTGCCGCCCGAGATGATGGCGCCGGCGTGGCCCATCCTCTTGCCCGGCGGCGCGGTGATCCCGGCGATGAAGCCGACCACGGGCTTTTTCATGTTCTGCTTGACCCACTGCGCGGCCGTCTCCTCGTCCGAGCCGCCGATCTCGCCGATCATCACCACCGCGTCGGTACCGGGATCGTCGTTGAAGAGCTTCATCACGTCGATGTGCTTGAGGCCGTTCACAGGGTCGCCGCCGATGCCGACCGCGCTCGACTGCCCGATGCCGAGCTCGGTCAGCTGGCCGACCGCCTCGTAGGTGAGCGTGCCCGAGCGTGAGACCACGCCGACGCGGCCCTTCTTGTGGATGTGGCCGGGCATGATGCCGATCTTCAGCTCCCCCGGGGTGATGAGTCCGGGGCAGTTGGGCCCGATCAGCCGCGTCCTGCGGTTCTGCTTGCGCATGCGGTCGCGCACCTCGATCAGGTCGCGCACCGGGATGCCTTCGGTGATGCAGATCACGAGATCGAGATCGGCCTCGACCGCCTCCCAGATGGCCGCCGCGGCGAACGGCGGCGGCACGTAGATCACCGAGACGTTCGCGCCGGTCTTGTCCTTCGCGTCGCGCACACTCGCGTAGATCGGGATGCCCTCGAAGTCCTCGCCCGCCTTTTTCGGATTGACGCCCGCGACGTAGCAGGCGCGGCCGTTCGCGTACTCGCGGCTGGTGCGGGTGTGGAACTGCCCGGTCTTGCCAGTGATGCCCTGGGTGACGACCCGGCTCGTCTTGTCGATGAGGATGCTCATTTCTTCTTCCCTTTCACCCGGCGCGCCGCCTTGCGTTTCGTAGCGGGCTTGGCTTTCTTCGCCGGCTTCGCCTTCGCGGCGGCCTTCGCCTTCTTCGTCGTCTTGGCCTTCTTTGCCGCCTTCGCCTTCTTGGCCGGTCCGGCCTTCTTCGCCGGCTTGGCTTTCTTCACCACGGGCTTCACCTTCTTCGCCGGGGCGCGGCCCTTGACTGCGGCCACCACCTTCTGCGCGGCGTCGGCCATGTTGTCCGCAGAGATGATCGGCAGGCCGGAGTCCTTGAGGATCTTCTTGCCGAGGTCCTCGTTGGTACCTTTCATGCGTACCACGAGCGGCACGGCGAGCTTCACCTCCTTCGCCGCGGCGACCACGCCCTCGGCGATGGTGTCGCACTTCATGATGCCGCCGAAGATGTTGACCAGGATCGCCTTCACCTTCGGGTTGGAGAGCATGATCTTGAACGCCGCGGTCACCTTCTCCGCGGTGGCGCCGCCGCCGACGTCGAGGAAGTTGGCCGGCTCGCCGCCGAACAGCTTGATGGTATCCATGGTGGCCATGGCGAGCCCCGCGCCGTTCACCATGCAGCCGATCTCGCCGTCGAGCGAGATGTAGGACAGGTCGTACCTGGAGGCCTCGATCTCGAGGGGATCTTCCTCGTCCAGGTCGCGCATGGCCACGATCTCGGGGTGACGGAACAGCGCGTTGTCGTCGAAATTGAGCTTCGCGTCGAGCGCCAGCACCCTGCCCTCGCCGGTGTAGACGAGCGGGTTGATCTCGGCGAGCGAGGCGTCGGTCTCCCAGAAGCACTTGTACAGCGCCTGCAGGAGCTCGCGCGCCTGCCCGATCGAGGACTCGGGAACGCCGATCTGGCGCGCGATCTCCTCGGCTTCTCCGTTCGTCAGCCCGGTCGCGGGATCGATGAACACCTTGCGGATCTTCTTGGGGGTCTTCGCCGCGACCTCCTCGATGTCCATGCCGCCTTCGGAGGAAGCCATCAGGCACACGCGCTGGGTGCCGCGATCGACCACCATGCCGACGTAGAGCTCCTTCCTGATGTCGGCGCCTTCCTCGACGAGCAGCCGCCGTACCTTCTGGCCCTGCGGCCCGGTCTGGTGCGTCACCAGCTGCATGCCAAGGATCTGCCCGGCCTTCGCGCGCACCTCGTCGAGGCTCTTCGCGACCTTCACGCCGCCGCCCTTGCCGCGTCCGCCGGCGTGGATTTGCGCCTTGACCACCCACACGCCGCCGCCCAGCTTGCCGGCCGCCGCGACTGCCTCCTCGACGCTGAAGCAGGCGATGCCGCGCGGCGTGGCGACGCCGTACTTCCGGAACAGCTCCTTGCCCTGATATTCGTGGATCTTCATGGGGTACTTTCGTTGTGGCGCGGCACTGATCGGGTGCAGAACGCTCTCCGCGACGCCGCGGATTCTATCACTCGCGGCGCTGCTAGAATTCCGGGCACCCGTCGGAGAACGACACCATGAAGTACATCCTCGCGCTCGACCAAGGCACCACGAGCTCGCGCGCGATCCTGTTCGACGACGAGGGCACCGCCCTGCACGTCGCGCAGCGCGAGATCCGCCAGATCTACCCGCAGCCGGGCTGGGTCGAGCACGACCCGGTGGAGCTGTACGTGTCGCAGCGCGACGTGGCGCGCGAGGTGCTGGAAAAGTCGCACACCGATCCGGCCGAGGTCCGCGCGCTCGGCATCGCCAATCAGCGTGAGACCACGCTGCTCTGGGACCGCCAGACCGGCGAGGCGCTGTACAACGCGATCGTGTGGCAGGACCGGCGCACCGCCGCCCTGTGCGCCCAGCTGCGCGGGGCGGGCGTCGAGGACACCATCCGGCGCAAGAGCGGGTTGATCCTCGACCCGTACTTCGCCGGCACCAAGCTCGCCTGGCTGCTCGACAACCTGCCCGGGGCGCGCGAGCGCGCCGAGCGCGGCGAGCTCGCCTTCGGCACGGTCGACACCTGGCTGGTCTGGAACCTGTCGCAGAGCCGCGTGCACGTCACCGATCCGTCGAACGCTTCGCGCACCCTGCTGTTCGACATCCACAAGGGCGACTGGGACGACGAGCTGCTGTCGATCCTGCGCATCCCGCGCGCGATCCTGCCTGACGTCTATCCGTCGGCGCACGCGTTCGCCATGGCGGCGCCCTCGGTGCTCGGCGCCGCGATTCCGATCGCCGGCATCGCGGGCGACCAGCAGGCGGCGCTGTTCGGCCAGGGCTGCCACCGCCACGGCATGGCCAAGAACACCTACGGCACCGGCTGCTTCATGCTGATGCACACCGGCGCGCGCGCGGTGCAGCTCGAAAGCGGCCTGGTGACCACCGCGGCGGCCCAGCTCGGCTACGCGCGCGACGCGCGCGACGCGGACAAGGAGTACGCCATCGAGGGCAGCGTGTTCATCGCCGGGGCGGTGGTCCAATGGCTGCGCGACGAGATGCACTTCGTGCGCGCCGCGCACGAGATCGAGGACCTCGCCGCGACCGTGCCCGACAACGGCGGGGTGTACCTGGTGCCGGCGTTCGCCGGCCTGGGCGCGCCGCACTGGGACCCGTTCGCGCGCGGCACCATCCTCGGCCTCACGCGCGGCTCCTCGCGCGCGCACCTGGCGCGGGCCGCGCTCGAGTCGATCGCCTACCAGACCGCGGACGTGCTCGACGCGATGCAGATGGACTCCGGCGAGAAGCTCACCGAGCTGCGCGTCGACGGCGGCGCCACGGCCAACAACCTGCTGATGCAGTTCCAGGCCGACATCCTCGACGTGCCGGTCATGCGCCCGCGCGTGCTGGAGACGAGCGCGCTCGGCGCGGCTTACCTCGCGGGCCTGACGACCGGGCTGTGGCAATCGCGCGAAGAGATCGCCGAGCACTGGGAAGTCGAGCGCCGCTTCGAGCCCGAGATGACCTCCGAGGCGCGTGCCGAGCTGATGGCGCGCTGGCACGAGGCGGTGCACCGCTCGCTGCGCTGGGCCGACCAGGACTGAATCCGGCTACGGTTTCACCGGCGTGGCCGCGGGCAGCGCGAGGCCGCGCTTGTTCATCTCGAGGCGGACCAGGTCGGGGCGGTCGCTGATGACGCCGTCGACCTTCATGTCGATCATCCGGGCGATGACCTCGGGCGCGTCCACGGTCCACGCCAGGACCTGCAGCCCCAGCGCGTGCGCCTCGCCCACCAGCGCGTCGGTCACGTAGCGGTAGTCGGACGACCAGATGCGGCCCCCCGCGGCCTTCACCATCTCCGGCACCGAGCCGTCGCGCCCGCGCTCGAAGCCCGCCGTCCAGGCCGAGCCCGAAGCGTCGGTGAGATACGCGGTCGGGATCTCGGGCGCGAGCTTCTGCACCGCCAGCAGCGTGCGCCAGTCGAACGACTCGATCACGCTGCGCCGCTCCATGCCCGCCGCGCGGATTGCCTCGACCAGCATGCGGGCGAACACTTCGGGCGGCGGCGCCTCCTGCGGCGCCTCGGGCGAGATCTTGGCCTCGATGTCGAAGCGCACCGCGGCGTTGCCGGATTTGCGCACCAGCGCGAACAGGTCGGCGAGCCGCGGGATATGCGTGCCGTCCACGGGCTTCTGGTCCGGGAAGGCCGCCGCGTAGCGCGTGCCGGGTTTGAGGCGCCCGACGTCGTAGCGTTCCAGTTGCGCGAAGGTGAGCGAGCGGATGGCGGGACCCGGGGCCTCGAGCCACGCTCCATCCGGGCCGCGGGTGATGTCCGGGTTGAGCCGCCGGTTATGCGAGATCACCAGCACGTTGTCGGCGGTGACGCAGGTGTCCAGCTCGAGCGTGGTCACGCCGATCGACAGCGCTGCGGCGAACGCCGGCAGCGTGTTCTCGGGCGCCAGGCCGCGCGCGCCGCGGTGGCCTTCCAGGTCGAAGGCCCGCGCGGGAAGCGCAACGGCGAGCGCGAGCAGCCCGGCGGCGATGCGCCTCATGCGTCCGCTCACGCCGGCAGCGCCGGCTCGCCCCATACCCGGTGCGCGAACCCGGGGTAATTCGCGCCGATCTCGCGTGCGACGGGGCCGCGCAGCAACGCGAGCTCGTCGGCGGCGGGCTCGGCCGTGACCGGCACCCGGGCCGGGCAATCGAACCCGAAGCCGGTCGCGGCGCGGATCTCATCCACCGTGTGGCCGGGGTGCACGCTCTCCAGACGGAAGCGGCGCCGCTGCTGGTCCCAGGCGAACAGCGCGCGCGCGGTGAGCAGCGCCTGCGGTCCGCCGCGGCGCCACACGCCCGGCGGGCTGCAGCCCGGCGCGCTGACGAAGTCCACCTTCGGCACCAGCACGCGCGGGCTGTGCTCCTCGCGAAACAGGATCGTGCGCTTGGCCGCGAAGTACATGAATGCCGAGCCGAACGAGCCCGGGAAGCGGTGCTCGGGCGACGGGTACTCGCCCGTGCCCACGAGATTGATGTTCGCCTCGCCGTCGATCTGCGCGCCGCCGAGGAAGAACACGTCGATCCGGCCCTGCCCCGCGAGGTCGAACAGCTCGCGCGAGCCTTCCGTGAACGGGTTGCCGCGCCGCCGGTGCAGCAGCGAAATGCGCGGCCGCTGGCCCGTCTTCGCGCGCAGCAGGTTGCATGCGGTGGCGGGGATCGGCGAAGCCGCCCCGACCGCTACGTGCGCCGCGTCGCCGAGCAGGCGCGCCAGCACGCAGGCGAGCAGCTCCTCGGTGGCGTAGCCGGTCATGCGCAGCGGGCGCCGGAGAGCACGAACTCCTCCAGGTAGCGCTCGAAACCTGCGCGGCTGCGCGCGGCCTTCGCGTAGAGCGCGAGGTGCGTGTCGTCGATCGGATACTCGTCCGCCACGCCGAGCGGCCAGGCACCGCGGCGCGCCTGGGCCACGCCGGTCACGTAGACCGAGGACACCACGCCCGGCGCGAGCAGCTCGTCCTCGAGCATGTCGCCCTCGCGCAGCGCCTCGAAGGTGACGAAGCAGCGCCGGGCGGCGTGCGCGATGGTTGCCAGCTCGCGGCGTCTGCCGACCCAGACGTTGCCCGCGCGGTCGGCCCAGCGGGCGTGGAACAGGGCCACGTCGGGCGAGAGCGCCGGCGCGACGATGATCGGATCCTCGCCTTCGGCGAGCGGGTTCTGGATCACCTTCCAGTCGGGGCGGTGCCGCACCAGGTCCGAGCCGAGCACGCCCCGCAGCGCCATGAACGGCACGCCCTTCTCGGCCGCCTGCAGCGCGCCGTGCACCATCGGGCAGGTGGCGTCGCGCACCGCGATCTCGCCGCGCTCGGCCGCCTCGGTGAAGCGCGGCGCGAGGCCCGCCTCGCCGAGCGACACGGCGCTGGTCTCGACCTCGGCCACGCAGCCGGCGCCGATCAGCAGGTCGGCGCACAGGCCGAGCACCGGCACGCCGAGGAGCTTCAGGCGCCTCGCCTTGCGGCGTACCAGCGCGCGCACCACCTCCATCGCGGGCAGCGAATAGTCCGGCGGCAGGGCGACGAGCGCGCCGTCCGGGATCTCGCGCGCGATCGCGTCCGCGCCGGCGAACAGCGCGGCCTCGTTCGAGGGCAGGCCGGAATCGGCGGGCATGCGAAATGGTAGCCCAGCGCGGTCCGGAGCGCGCAGCGGACAATGCGCAGGGCGGCGCTCCCGGCCGCCCCGCGCCGAGCACCGGTTACTCGGTCTCGGTGTTGGGATTGAAGATCGGGTGATAGCCCTTCATCTCGTATTCCACCACCGACAGGAGGCCGGGATCACCTTCATGTACGGATACACGTCCGCGCTCTTCACGTGCAGCAGCGCCATGGCGTTGTGGCACACGGAGAACGTGACGCCCTGCTTGTGCAGCGCCTCCATCAGCGGCGCCCAGGTGCTGTACTTCTGGTTCAGCTGGTCGGCCACGAACACGGCCCGGGAATACAGCACGAAGTGGATCTGGTAGCGGTAGCCGTGCGCCTTGAGGTAGCGGATCACGAGCGCGGAGTTGATCAGCGACTCCTTGAGCTGCGGCCCCGGCTGCCCGACCGCGAACAGGATCTTGACCGGCTGGTGATGCTTGAAGTAGCCGCCGTACGAGAGCTTCGGGTTCTGCGCTGGACTGGGCACGTTCGGAAACGGAATCTCCGCCGCGAAGACGAGGGCGGGAAAGAGCGCCGCGAGCAGCAGGCCCAGGACGGCGGTGCGCAGCGATTGTTTCAGGTGATGCATGGTGCTTGTCTCCCTTTTCTTGGTTGAAAACACAGGTTGATGCTCATGGTGCTCGATGCGCCGAGCCGGATGCGGGCGGGCGTTCCTGCCTCGTGATGAAGTAGGCGGCCAGGCTCGCGATGGCTTCGTCGGTGAACGGGTTCTCCAGGCTGGTCATGCGGTCGCCGTGAACGCCCCCGAGGAGCCGCGCGAGCAGCGCCGCGCGCGGCTCGGTGCGCGCCAGGCGAAACAGGTCCGGGGCGGGATTCGCCGCGGTCGCATCCGGATTGGCGTGACAGCCGATGCAGTATTGACGGTAGATGGCGCGCCCCGCCTGGATGCGCCGCGCAGTGGCGGCAAGCGGCTGGAAGTACGACAGGTCGAGCGGGTACGCCGCGGCGAGGCGCGCCGACTCGCGCGCAAACTCCTCCACCTTGCCGGCGGCGAACAGTGCCGGCAGCTGGCCGGCTCCGGCAGCGAGCTGCGGGTCGGAGCGGCCGCTTGCTTGCACCTCGTAGCGCACGGTGATCGCGAGACTGCCGAGGCTGCTGCGGATGCGCTCGGACAGCCCCTCCTTGCGTTGCGGCGGCGTCGCGGGGTCGGCGAGCATTCTCGCGTCCCCCGCGATCAGCGCGAGCGACAGGCGCAGGTCACGCCCGGCGGCCGAGGCGCCCTGCGCCGGCAGCGAGCAGCAGCCCAGTCCGCAAAGGACCAGCGCGCACAGGCCGAGCGCGCGCTTCACTCGGCCTTGATCTTCTGCTCCATCGGAGCCTTGGGATCGGCCGACCATTGCGCGATGGAGCCGTCGTACAGCGTCGCATGCTTGTTGCCGAGGATCTCGCGCGAGGCGAACCAGCCGACCGAGGCCCAGTGGCCCGTGTTGCAGAAGTTGACCTCTTCGCCCTGGGTCGGAACGCCCGCATGCTGGTACAGCTTCTTGATTTCCGCGGCGCTGCGGAAGGTCCCGCCGTCGTTCGCCGTAAGCCAGGACTCCGGCACGCTCTTCGCGCCCGGGATCGTACCGTCGCGCTTCGCCACGGGCGCGCGATTGACGCCGAGATACTCGTCGCTCGGCCGGTTGTCGACCAGCACCACCTTCTCGGCCATGGCTTTGCGCACGTCGGCTTCGCTGGCGTCGATATCCTTGCGGAAGTGGGCCGTGAAGGTCGTCGCCTTGGGCGCGTTCATGCCGGTCTGCACCGCGTTCTTCTTGTCCGCGGTGTACCCCGCGTAGCCCCCGTTGAGGATCGAGACGTTGTCGTCACCCAGCACCTTGAAGGTCCAGTACACGCGCGTCGCGCTGCCCATGCTGGTGGCGCTGTTGCCCGCCGAATAGATCACCACGTGGGTGTTGTTGTCGATGCCGAGGTCGCCGATGACTTTCGCGATCTGCGGCACCGGCGGCAGCATGCCGGGAACGTTGTCGACCTTGGTGCGCCAGCCGCCCTTCATGTAGTCGCTGTAGATCGCGCACGGGATGTGGCCGCGCAGGTAGTCGATCTGCGAGCCGCCGTCGATCGAGCTGCGCACGTCCAGGACCACCACCCCGGGCTTGCACGAATTGGCCTTGATCCAGTTCGCGTCCACGAGCGGCTGCGCGGAGGCGGCCAGCGCCGACCCCCCGCTGGCCGCCAGCAACAGCGCGCCGATAGTCCATGTCTTTCTCATGATCCGTCCTCCTCGGTTAAACGACGATGATCCGGTCCGCGGCGAGCAGGCCGTCCAGCACCCGATCCCAGTCACGCTCTCCGCCGCCCGGTTGCGAAATTTCGAACACCGATTGCACGCACTCGCGCGGCAGGCGCGCGAGCGCCTGCTCGACCGTGCCGGCGTCCGGAAAAATGCCCAGCTTCAGTACCACTACGTTCACGGCTCCTCGCTAGATGCTCAACACGATGTCCGCCGTGCACATCGCGTCGGCCAGCGCCGCCGCGTCCAGCAGCTCCAGCTCCTGCCCGGCCACCGTCGTCTGCGGCACGATGTCGGCCAGCTCGAGCAGCTCGAGCTGCGCCGCGTTCTCCGCGCTGTCGGCGACCGGCTGCCCCATCATCACCAGGCGCACGCGGTGCCCGAAGATCGTCAGGCCGGCCGCGACGCGCATCGCCTCGGCGTGATCGCGCCGGCCGAGCAGCAGGACGGAGCATGTGCGGGCGGTCACGCCGGGCCTCAGAGCGCCACGACCCGCGCCGCGCGCGCGACCAGCGCGCTGTGGTCGGTCTGGCTGCCGAGCTCCACGGGACAGCTGGCCGCGCCCATGTAGCGCGCCCACGAGTGCTCGCAGGCCACCGCCCGCGCGGCGCCCTGCGCCGCGCCGCGCACCGCATCCTCGGCGAGCAGCTTGACGCCGTCGTTGGTGAAGAAGCAGGCCCAGCGCGTCCCGCGGCGCCGGCAGGCGTCCGTCAGCGACGCGAGCGGACCCGCACCGCGGTCAGTCGACACCACGAACAGCAGGTCCGTGCTCAGATCCTGCGCTTCCATGCGTAGGCCAGGCCGCCGGCGAGCGCGAGCACCGCGAGCAGGTTGAACAGGCTGAGCGATACGAGCCAGCGCGCGGGCGCGGGCGCGGCGGCGACCGGGACGGGCGGCACGGCCCGGTCCGGGTAGGTTTCCGAGGCGACGGGAAGATCGGGATGGTTCGCCCAGTCCGCCCAGCCCTCGAGCAGCACGCGCGCATCCATCCCCGCCGCCCGCAGCAGCGTGAAGTAGGCCACCGATTCGAACGCATCGTGGCCATACACCACGAAGGTCCTGCCCGCGGGCAGATCGAGATGGCCGCCGGCGAGCTCGCGGCGCGCCGCGCCCATCGGCAGCGATTGCGCTCCGGGCACGTGCCCGCCGCGCCAGGCGCGAATGTGCTCGCCCCAGTATTCCGCTTCGCTGCGCCCGTCGAGCATCGCGGGCGCGTTGCGCGCCGCGAGCATGCGCGCCAGCTCCGTTCTGAGCACGATGTCGTCGCCGCGGACCGTGCCCTGGTAGATCGGATTGCGCAACATCGCGCGCGGCCTGCCCGGCCCGAGCGCGTCGCTCGCCAGCCCCGCGCCCCGCGCAACCGCCCGCGTCAGGATCGAAACCTTGCGCTGGCCGCTGAGATACAGCATGCCGGCGACGAAATCGCGCTCCACTGGATCGTCGCCGACGACCAGTACGTGCTCGCGTCCCGACAGTCCGGCCGTGCCGAGCAGCCAGAAGATCTGCCGGAAGCTCGCCAGGCGGCCGTGCGGGCCGAGAAAGTCCGCCGCCGGCAGGCAATGCGCGCCGCGCACGCTCTTGGCGAGGCAGGCGGCCGGTGCGCGCGCGTCCACGACCGTGACGGCGCCCGCGGCCGCGACGCTGCGCACGTCATCGAGGGAAGCGGACGCTCCGGCGACGCCCGGGGCGAGCGCGACGCCGGCCGCCACTACTGATCCGAGAATGGCGCCCCGCACGGTCCTTCAGCAGCCGCGGAAATGGTGCCCGCCCGAGTCCCCGCCGGCGCCCGCTCGGGCGACCGGAGGATGCTCGACGTAATAGCCCACCAGATCCACGACGGACACCGTGCCGTAGCCGCCGCCGAGATCGATCGCGCCCATGCGCTCCATTGGCCGCGCGACGCGGGAGCTCGCCAGGGTCTGCGCGGGAACCGCTGCATACGGGAACAGCGCTGCAAACAGTCCCAGCGCCACGGCGAGCGCGCCGATCCAGAAAATCACCAGCCCCTTGGTCATCGCGATGCCCCCTAGAAGACGTCGTGCGTCAGCACCAGGTAAAGCAGGTAGAAGGTTACGAAGAACGATCCGATCTGCAGCAAGGTCGGGAAATCGAGCGTCATTTCGGATCCTTGCCCTCGAAGTGCCGGATCAGCATGTCCAGGTTGAGCGGCTTGTGCGTGATCGGGTCGATCACCTCGGGGGTGTAGTACGGCACGCCTTCCGCGCTCGCGCGAAGATAGGCCGGATGCTCGATGAAGATGTAGGCGAGCCCGCCGGCGCTCACCGCGGCCGAGAGCAGCGAGAACACCACGATCTGCAGCTTGGCCCAGCGCATGGTCGCTCTCCCCTGTCTCAGCCTTTGCGCACGAACACGCGCCAGCAGCGCTCGGCCCTGACGGTCGCCAGGTGCGTGCTCGCCAGCCCGGGCATCATCGGCGGAATCGCCTCCACCGACGTCGGGTTGTCGATCAGCACCTCGATCACGTCGCCCTGCGTTGCGGCGGCGAGCGCCTTCTTGGTCATCAACTGGGGGCGCGGGCAGGAATCGCCGAGGCAGTTGATGCTCTGCTTCACGCTGACCTTGGTCCCGTTCGGCAGCACGGCTTCGGCCGTGGAGCCGGCGCCCGGCGCGGGCTGCGCTTTCTTGGTAAAGAGTCCCATCCGACTGCGCTCCTTTGCTGGTTCGAGTTGCTGCCGCTCAGGCGCTTTGGTCCGCTGCGCGCGCCATCGCGCCCTGCGCCGCCGCGGCGCCGACCGGGGCCGCCCAGGCGTCGCAGGCATTCGAGTCCGCACTCTCGGCCGCGGCGTGCGCCTGCGCCCGCTGCCGCTCACGCATGAGAATTGCCCGGTAAATGGCCGCCAGCACGAACGTCTGGATCAGGCCGAACGCGATGGCCGGGATCCCGGTCTTGCTCTGCAGGGTGGCGGCATTGGCGAATCCGAACTGCAGTCCGCTCAGATTGGGCGCGCCGGTCATGGTGGCGGGCGCGGGCGGCCAGTAGACGAACGACCATAGCAGCGAGAACAGGAACATCCCGACGAAGGTGAACAGCAGCGCCCACCACGCGCCGAGGTTGCCCTCACCCGCCTTGACCCAGGTGGAGACGGTGCACGCCCCGGCGAGCACCATGCCGATGCCGAACAGGAACAGGCCGATGAAGGTGTTGAGCCCCACGTCGAAGCGCATCGGCTTGCCGGCGCCGATGGTAATGAACGCGGTGAAGCCGAGCGTCATGATCATCATGGCGACCAGCATCGCCTTGGTGTTGCGGTAGGTCTTGAACAGCATGGCGTCGCGCAGCGCGGCCACGTTGCAGTAGCGCGAGCGCTGCACCAGCAGCCCCACCGTGGTGCCGAAAATGAACGCAGCCACGCATCCGGCGACGGGCGTCATCTCTAGTCCTCCAGAGTCTTCTTGTAGATCCAGGTTCCTACCCAGGCGCCCGCGAGGATGCCGCTCACCGCGAGGTAGCCGCCGAGGTTCATCTCCGGCGTGAGGCCGAAGAATGTGCTGACGTTACACACGAAGGCGAGCCGGATGCCGATGCCCATCAGCAGCCCGCCGATGGTGATCCTGACCCACTCCCACACGCGGTGGGGCATGCGCCAGTAGAATTCCTTCGACAGCACCGCCCCGAGAAACGCGCCGAACACCATGCCCAGGCTGATGTAGATCTTCCAGTAGGTCGGATCGGGCGGAAACGCGAACTTCCAGAAGGGGATCCGGTACACCGCGTCGCCCATGAAGAACTTGGCGGCGAGCCCGGTCATCATGGTTTCGCCGCCGCCGACGGTCCAGGCCCCGACCGTGAGGAACAGGAATATGTCGAGCACCGCGATCGCCGCGAGCGCGATGATTGGGTCCAGCGTCTTCTGGAAAAACTCCACCTTCCTCCTCCTCCTTGACCATGGGCGCCTCGGGGCGCCGCCGCCTCTTGCCGGGCCTAGGATCCTAAGCTCGCATACCGCGCGCGCGGGTAGTAACTGTTGCAAACAGCCGCTTGATCGCCCCGCGCCGCCGACTTATATTGAAAATCAAGTCATTTTGGTCACGCCGCCATGTCCATCTACCTCGAGCGCAACGACCTGCTCGCCCACATGTTCGATGCCTGCACGACCTCGCAGATCGGCGAGTTCATTCCCGAGAAGCGCGGTTTCCGCATCCATGGGCACAGCACCACGGTCTCGCTGGAGCGCGCGTTCTGGAACGTGCTCGAGGACATGTCGCGCGAGGTCGGCCTGCCGCTGCCCCGCCTGATCGAGCGCATCCACGACAGCTGCCTGATCGCGAACGACAAGAACATTTCGTCCTGCCTGCGCGTGATCTGCGTGAAGTACCTCAACATCTACGCAGGGCCCGGCTAGCCCGGCGCTAGGCCGTCCCTCCCACCGTCAGGCCGTCGATCCTGAGGGTGGGCTGACCGACCCCGACCGGCACGCTCTGGCCTTCCTTGCCGCAGGTGCCGATGCCGGGATCGAGCTTCAGGTCGTTGCCGATCAGCGCCACCCGCGTGAGCACGTCCGGGCCGTTGCCGATCAGCGTCGCGCCCTTCACCGGGTGCGTCACCTTGCCGTTCTCGATCAGGTAGGCCTCGGCCGCCGAGAACACGAACTTGCCGTTGGTGATGTCCACCTGGCCGCCTGCGAAGTTCACCGCGTACAGCCCCTTCTTCACGCTGGCGATGATCTCCGCCGGATCGCGCGTTCCGGCCAGCATGTAGGTGTTGGTCATACGCGGCAGGGTGAGGTGCGCGAACGACTCGCGGCGGGCGTTGCCGGTGAGCGGCATCTTCATCAGCCGCGCGTTCAGGCTGTCCTGCATGTAGCCGCGCAGGATGCCGTCCTCGATCAGCACCGTGCGCCGCGTCGGGTTGCCCTCGTCGTCCACCGTGAGCGAGCCGCGCCGGTCCGGCAGCGTGCCGTCGTCCACCACCGTGACGCCGGGCGCCGCCACGCGCTCGCCCATGCGGCCGGCGAACGCCGAGCTGCCTTTGCGGTTGAAGTCGCCCTCCAGGCCGTGCCCGATCGCCTCGTGCAGCAGCACGCCCGGCCAGCCCGGTCCGAGCACCACGGTCATGGTGCCCGCCGGCGCGGGGCGCGCATCGAGGTTGGTGAGCGCTTGCGACACCGCCTGGCGGGCGTAGTCCTCGAGCACCGCGTCGCTGAAGTGCGCGTAGTCGGTGCGCCCGCCGCCGCCCGCGCTGCCGGTCTCGCGCCGTCCGCCCGCCTCGGCGATCACCTGCACCGAAAGCCGCACCAGCGGCCGCACGTCGGCCGCCAGGACGCCGTCGGAGCGCGCGATCAGCACCACCTCGTACTCGCCGCCCAGGTGCGCCATCACCTGCGACACGCGCGGATCGAGGGCGCGGCACATGCGCTCGAGCCTCTCGAGCATGCGCACCTTGGCCTCCGAGTCGAGCGAGGCGAGCGGATCGAGCGCCTGATAGCGGGTCGCAGGGGGGCTATGGCGCCCCCCCGCACCGCCGGGCCCGCGGACGGGGACGCGCCGGCTCTGGCCGGCGCGCGCGATGGCGCGCGTGGCGCGGGCCGCGTCCTCCAGCGCCGCGAAGCTGATCTCGTCGGAATAGGCGAACGCGGTCTTGTCGCCGGAGATCGCGCGCACGCCCACGCCCTGGTCGATGTTGAAGCTGCCCGACTTGACGATGCCCTCCTCCAGGCTCCAGCCCTCGGAGCGGGTGTACTGGAAGAACAGGTCGGCGTAGTCGATGCGGTGCTCGCCGAGCGCGTGCAGCACGTGATCGAGCTTCGCGGGCGCGAGCTCGTAGGGCGCGAGCAGGCAGCCCTCGGCGGCGGCGAGCAGGCCGCTGGTGGCTTCGGGGGCGGCGATTACGGTGTCCATCAGGAAAGCCTCCGGTTGATGAGCGCGGGCAGGTCGCGGCGCAGCTGCGCGATGCGGGCACGGTCGATGTGGGCAAGCACCACGCCTTCGCCTTCGACGCGCTCGGCGAGCACCGCGCCCCACGGATCGGCGATCAGCGTGTGACCGTAGGTGCGGCGGCCCGACGGATGCAGCCCGCCCTGCGCCGGCGCCACCACGTAAGCGAGGTTCTCGATGGCGCGCGCCCGCAGCAGCGTCGCCCAGTGTGCTTCGCCGGTCTGCACGGTGAACGCGGAGGGTACGAACAGCACGTCGATTTCCCCGAGCCCGCGATACAGCTCCGGGAAGCGGACATCATAGCAAACGGACAATCCGAGCCGACCGTAGGGGCTTTCGACCGCCACCGGCTGCGCGCCCGCCTCGAGGGTGCGCGATTCGTCGTACCGCTCGTTGCCCGCGGAGTATCGGAACAGGTGCATCTTGTCGTAGCGCGCGACGCGCCGGCCCGCGTCGTCGTACACCAGGCAGGCGCTGCGGATGCGGGCCGGAGCGGGACAGGCGATCGGCGCGGTGCCGCCCACCACCCAGACGCGGTGCGCGCGCGCCGCCCCGGCCAGGAAGCGCTGGATCGGGCCGTCGCCGTCGGGCTCGCGCAGCCTGACCTTGGCGGTCTCGTCGCCGCTGATGCAGTAGAAGTTCTCCGGCAGCGCCACCAGCTTCGCGCCCGCGCGCGCCGCCTCGCCGATCAGGCGCCCGGCCGCCTCGAGGTTCGGCTCGAGCTCCGGCGCCGACACCATCTGGATCGCGGCAAGGAGCACGCCGTTCATGGCTTCAATCCGCCGGCGCCGGCTGTCCGTTCGGCTCGCCAGCGGCCGGGACCGCGGGCGGCGCGGCGCGCTCCTTCTGCACTTTGGGTTCGCTCCAGGTGCCGGTGATCCCGTAATCGTAGGCGAAGATCTGCCCGAGCGGGTTCTTCAGCAGGCTCTGCGCGATCGCGCTGGTAATGCCCGCGATCGGGTTCACCAGCCCGAGCACCGTCGAGGCGCTGGCGCCGAGCTTCGGCACCACGCGCACCTTGAGGTCCTGGGTCTCGCGCACCAGGTTGACCTCGCCCGACATGTCGACGTCCGCCCCCGAGCCGCTCATCTTGAAGTCCTTCGTGGTCATGCTGCCGTTCGCCACCTGCAGCGAGCTGGCGATATGGTCGAACTGGAAGCCCTTCGAGAACACGTCGCGAAAGCCCAGTGTCAGGTGCTGCGGCAGCGCCTGCAGGCTCACCAGCGACAGCAGCTTGCCCACGCCCGGGTCGATCTCGAGGAACTGGCCGTTCTTCGCTTCCAGGTTGAGGTTCCCCGACAGGCTCGGATAGTCGATCTTGAGCGGGTCGCCGTTCCAGGCCACCGCGCCCGAGAGATTGGCCGAACCGCTCTTCACGTAGCCCGGGTAGCCGATGCGGGCGAGGAACTTGCCCGCATCGCTGGCCTCGAGCGTGAACTCGAGCGAGGTGCGCGAAGGCCGGCCGGTGTGCCAGATGCCGTGGCCGCTGAGCGAGGCATCGGGATCGACCATCGCCAGCCTGCCGATGCGCCAGTCCGCGCCCTGGCGCTCCGCGCCGACCTCGACCCGTCCGAGCTGCTTGCCGCGGAAGGTGAACTGGTCGGTGACCAGGTCGACCGCCGGCAGGTCCTTCACGCCTTCGCCGGGCTCCACGCCCGGCGCGTCGGGGGGAATCTCGAAATGCTTGAGCCGCGCGATCAGCTTGCCCCCGCCCTGGTAGCTGTAGGACAGCTCGCCGGCGAGCTCCTTCGCGTCGACCTTCGCCGACCAGCCGCTCGCGTCGGCCCCCGCGCGCAGCGAGACGTCGTGCACGCGCTTGCCGAACGCGTCGAGCAGCCCCAGCCGCAGGTCGAAGGTCGCCCCGCCGCCGGCCGCGCCGTCGCCGAACAGCGGCAACCAGCGATCCAGGTCGAGCGCCGGCAGCGTGCCGTACACCAGGGTTGCCTGGCCCTGGCGCGCGGGGTCCGTCGCCTGGCGCTCGGGCAGGCGCATCGGCGCTCCGGGCACGGGATTGAGCGCCACCGAGGCGCGCTGCAGCACCATCGCGTCGCCCTGGCGCACGCGCAGGAACTCGGCCCGCAGGAGCCGCCCGAGCACCACCGAGATGCGGTCGCGCGCGTCGCCCTCGCCGGGGAGGAACTCGACGTGCAGCGGCAGGACCCGGGCCGCCGTCTTCGCCAGCGGCGGCGGCAGGTTGCTCGCCACGCCGGCGAGCGACGAATCGAAGCTCACCTGGGTGCTGCCGCCGCGCACCTTGAGGCTGGCGACGTACGAGGCGCCCCCGGACAGGTAGCGCCACCAGGGATGGTCGAACGCCGCGCGCAGCCCGGCCACCGTCGCCTGGCCGCGCGCGCTCACCGCGACGCCTTCGCCCGGCTTCGAGCCGCCGCTGAGCGTGACCGTGCCGCCGAGCAGGCGTGCCTTCAGGTCGTGCAGCGTGAGCCCCGATTCGGTGAATCCCACCGCGCCGTTCACGTGCTCGAGCGCCGGCATGCCCGGGCGCAGGCGCAACGCGTCGTTGGCAAGCTGGAAGGTGCCGGCGATCTTGCTCTGCTCGAGCTTGGCGAGCGGCAGCTCGAGGTTGAGCTGCAGGTGCCCGGGGCCGGTCGCGCTCACCCCGTCGGTGAAGCCGCCGATCATGCCGCGCACCGGGCTGCGCTGGACGAACTTCAGGAAATCGTCGGTCGGGCCGTCGGCCTGGCCGCTGATCAGCACCCGCGTCGGCCCGAGCATGCTCGGAATGCTCACGCGCACGTTGCTGAGCGCGACCCCGGAGGCCGTGGCGCTGCGGCCGACGATTTCCAGCCGGTCGCGGTCGAACAGCAGGTCCCCGTCGATCGCCTCGATGCGCGGCCAGCCGGGGGCGAACTCGAGCGTGCCGCCGGTGACGTGCGCAGCGACGTCGAACTGCCCCGTCCCCGGATCGATGAACGGAAACTTGCGCAGATCGCCCTTCAGGCGCAGGCGCACGTCGTCGGAGCGCCCGGTCAGCACCGAGCTCGCCACCCAGTCGCGCGCCGCCTTGTTCATGATCGTCGTGAGCGGCAGGTATTTCGCCGTGAAGCGGCCGTCGGCGCGCACCAGGCGCGCGGAAAGGTCGATCACCCCCGGGCCCTGGCCGTCGGCGTAGCTGTAGGTGCCGAACGCGCTTCCGGCCAGGTGCTGATTGGAGAAGCCGAGGTTGACGATGCGCAGCGTCACCGCGCCCGGCGCCTGGCGCTCCCAGTCGACCTGGCCGCTCAGCGTGTCGAGCGGCATGCGCGGCTCGGGGAAGATCTTGGGCAGGTCGATCTCGGCGTTGCGCGTATCGAGATACAGGCTGCCCTTGCGGTCGCTCGCGCTCACGCTGCCCGATAGCCCGGCGAAGCCCGGAATCGCGTGCCAGGCCGCCAGCGCCACGTTCGAGAAGCGCGCCCGGCCCGAAAACGCCGCGGGCTGCGGCAGCTCGCCGCTCCAGTCGAGCCTTGCGTCGCGCACGCTGCCGTGCGGCTCGAGCTCGGCCAGCAGCCGGCGCAGGCCGACGGGCAACGGCAGATACTCGGCCAGCTGCGCGAGCGGGCCGAGCTCGATCAGGCTGGCGCTGATCGAGCCGTGCGCCGGCCGGGATTCGACCACCGTGCCGCCGGAGGTGTTGGCCACCGCCGGCTCCCACAGGACTTGGAAGCTGGTCGAGCGCATCGGCCGGCCCTGCGCCGTGGCGAGCGCCAGGTTACGCACCCCGAACTCGTAGCCGCGCGCGGTCGCGCTGCCCTCCAGCCGGCCGCTGACGCTTTGCAGCTCGAGCAGCGGCAAGTCCTTGCCCAGGCGCGCAGCGACCTGCGACAACGCCACGTCGGCAGTGACGTGCTGCAGCTTGCCGCCGCCGAACGTGGCCCACAGGCGCAGCGCGCCCAGCCCGCGCTGCAGGTCGATCGGGTCGTCCACCCAGGGGCGCCAGCCCGCCAGGTCGGTCGAGCCGAGGTCGACGTACACCTCCGCGTTCCAGGCGGCGAGCTGCCGGATCGTGCTGCCCGTCAGCAGGGCGCGCACGTCGAGGTCCGTGCCGAGCGCCTTCGGCGGCCGCGCGGTGAAGCCGATCTGGTGCCGCGCGCCGGCGTTGCGCAGGCGCAGGTTGAGCGCGGACAGCACCAGCGGCGGCGCGCCGCGCTTGTCGTCGAGCCACTGGATCTCGGCGTCGCGCACCACAACCTCGCGCTGATCGAGCAGCCATGCGGCGAAGCCGCCTTCGGCCCGTTGGCCGCCGAGCTTGATGCCGGCGATGATGATCGCGCCCTGCGCGTCGCGCCGCACCGAGAGTCGCGGCCCCTCGATGGTCAGCGAATGCAGGCGCAGGTCGAGATGCAGCAGCGAGCTCCACGCCACCGCGTTGTCGACCGAGGGCAGCACCAGCGCCTCGCGGCCCTGCGCGTCGTACAGGCGTACGTCGGCGAAGTGCAGCTCCGGACGCAGGCCCTGCCACTCGGCGCTGATCGCGCCGATCTTCACCGGCAGGCCGATTTCGCGCGACAGCACGGCGACGATGTCGCCGCGATAGCGCTCGATGTTGGGCAGCAGCCAGTAGCGCAGCGTGAGGAACACGCCGGCGAAGACGAAGAACGCGGCCCAGGCGAGCACTTCGAGGGCGGGCAGCCACCAGCCGGCAGCGCCCGCCCGCTCCAGCAGGCGCTCGGCGCCGCTCTCCTCGCTGCGGTCCTCGGTTTGCATCGCGCTTCGCGTTGCCCCTATATTCGACTTACTGGTCCCGGTGAGATGAGGTTCGGCACACGGCTTGGGGGCACAACGGCGGGAAAAGTTCTTGCTCGCCGCGCCACGCGACGCGGAACCAGGCGGCATTTTAAACCGTAACTACTCGTGCCCAATCAGAAATTCCTGCGATCTTGAGCAGCTCCGCGCGCTCGTCGTCGCTCGCCGGCTCGCGCTACGCCGAGCAGCTGCTCGCCGCGCGGCCCGAGCTCGTCGCCGAGGCCGTTGCGACGCGGCCGGCCTTCCGCCGCGCCGAGATGCAAGCCGCCCTCGCCGGGGCCGAAACGGACGACGAGGAGGCCCTCAAGCGGCGCCTGCGCCGCCTGCGCCAGCGCGTCCTGCTGCGCGAGATGGCGCGCGACCTGGCGGGCGAGGCCGACCTCGCCGAGGTGTGCGCCGCCATGAGCGACCTGGCCGAGCTGACGATCGCGCTCGCGCTGCAGTGGACCGACGCGCGGCTCGCCGCCGAGCACGGCACGCCGCGCGGCGCCTCGGGGCGCGCCCAGCGCCTGGTCGTCGTCGGCATGGGCAAGCTCGGCGGCCGCGAGCTGAACGTGTCCTCCGACATCGACCTGGTGTTCCTGTACCCCGAGGAGGGCGACACCGACGGCGCGCGCCCGCTGTCGAACCACGAGTATTTCGCGCGCCTGGGGCGCAAGCTGATCGCGCTGCTCGCCGACGCGACCGAGGACGGCTTCGTGTTCCGCGTGGACATGCGCCTGCGTCCGTACGGCGAGTCGGGGCCGCTGGTGGCGGGCTACGACGCGCTCGAGGCGTATTTCGTCGCGCAAGGGCGCGAATGGGAGCGCTACGCCTGGATCAAGGCGCGCGCGCTCACCGGCGAGGCCGCCGAGCACGCGGCGCTCGCCGCGATCGTGCAGCCCTTCGTGTTCCGCAAGTACCTCGATTACGCGACCCTGACGGCCATGCGCCGGCTGCACGCCGAGGTGCGCCGCGAAGTTGCGCGCCGCGAGCTGGCCGATCACGTCAAGCTCGGTCCGGGCGGCATCCGCGAGATCGAGTTCGTCGCCCAGGCGCTGCAGCTGGTGCGCGGCGGGCGCGATGCGGCGCTGCGCGCCCGGCCGACGCTCGAAGTGCTCGCGCGGCTCGCCGAGCGGCGCCTCGTGCCAGAGTCGGCCGCTGCGGAGCTCGCCGAGGCCTACGTCTTCCTGCGCCGGCTCGAGCACCGCCTCCAGTACCTCGACGACCGCCAGACGCATACCCTGCCTTCCGGCGAGGGCGACCGCGCGCGCATCGCCGACATGATGGGCTTCGCCTCCTGGGAGGCGCTGGCTGCGCGGCTCGCCGAAGTGCGCGCCGCGGTCACGCGCCACTTCCAGGCGGTGCTCGCCGAGTCGGCAGAGCCGGGCAACGGCGAAGTGTGGCAGGACGAGCGCGAAGCGGCGGCGCGCTGGCTCGCCGCGCGCGGCTACCGCGATCCGCAGGCTTGCGCGCAGCGCCTGGCGGCGACGCGCGCGAGCCAGCGCTACCTGATGCTGCCCGAGGACTCGAAGCGGCGCATGGACGCGCTGGTGCCCGCGCTCGCCGCCGCCGCGGCCGGCACGCCGGACCCGGACGCCACCCTCGCGCGCGGCCTCGACCTGATCGAGGCCATCGCGCGCCGCGCGGCCTACCTCGCGCTGCTCGCCGAAAACCCCGACGCCCTCGGACGGGTGGCGAAGATCCTGTCGGCCTCGAGCTGGGCGGCCGAATTCGTGACGCGCCACCCGCTGCTGCTCGACGAGCTGCTCGACGACCGGGTGCTGTACGCGCCGGCCGACTGGGCCGACTACGAGCGGCGGCTGCGCGCGCAGCTCGCCGCGAACGCGGGCGACCCCGAGCAGGAAATGAACGTGCTGCGCGAGCAGCACCAGGCGCAGGTGTTCCGGCTGCTCGCGCAGGACCTGGCCGGGTTACTCACCGTCGAGCGTTTGGCCGACCACCTGTCGGAAGTCGCCGATCGCACTTTGGCCGCCGCGGTGGATCTGGCCTGGTCGCAGCTGCGCACCAGGCACCGCGAGCACCCGCGCTTCGCGGTGATCGCCTACGGCAAGCTCGGCGGCAAGGAACTGGGCTATGCGTCCGATCTGGACCTGGTGTTCCTGTACGACGATCCTGACGAGGCGGCGCCGGAGAACTATGCGCGGCTCGCGCAGCGGTTGAACAATTTGCTTACTGCGCGGACTTCTTCGGGCGTGCTGTTCGACACCGATTTGCGGCTGCGCCCGAGCGGCGCGAGCGGGCTGCTCGTGTCCTCGGTCGCGGCATTCGAGCAGTACCAGGAGAAAAGCGCCTGGGTCTGGGAGCACCAGGCCTTGACGCGGGCGCGCTACTGCGCGGGCGACAAGGAGATCGGCGAGGCGTTCGAGGCCCTGCGCGTGAGGATCCTGAGGCGCGAGCGCGAGCCCGGGGCGCTTGCGCGCGAAGTGCTCGAGATGCGCGAGAAGATGCACGTTGCGCATCCGAACCGCTCGCAGCTGTTCGACTTGAAGCACGACGCGGGCGGAATGATCGACATCGAGTTCGCGGTGCAGTTTCTCGTGCTCGCCCATTCGCACCGGCACGAGCGGCTGACCGGGAATCTGGGGAACATCGCCCTGCTGGGGATCGCGGGCGCGCTCGGACTTATTCCTGCGTCGCTCGCCGAGAAGTGCCGCGACGCGTATCGCGAGTTCCGGCGGCTGCAGCACGCGCTGCGGCTGAACGGGGCGCAGTACGCTCGCGTTCAGCCGGAGGAAGTCGCGGTGTACGTTGCAGCCGTGAAGGAGCTTTGGAAAACCGTTTTCGAGCCGCTCAGGTAGCCTGGGCGGGACAGTCCGGCGGTTGGCCCGTGTTCAGCGCAGGCGCGAGCTCGCGCCGAGATGCGGTCACTCTTGCTCACCCTCGAGCCGCGGGAGCATCGGCTGCAGCAACCTTCTGCCGTGGATGACCGCGGCGATCAAGACGCGCTGCGGCTCGAGGCGGTAGATGATTCGGTAGCTGTAGACGAGCCGTTCGCGGATCAACGGATCGCCGATTTCCGGCACCATCCGTCCCATCTCCGGAAAATCCGCGAGCGTTTCGGCCGTCTCGACGATCCTGGAGACGACGGCCTTGGCATACCACGGCGAGTCACGCTCGATGTACGACGCGATCGATTCGACGTCCTCGACGGCCTCCGGCGACCACCCTAGGTCGCGAGCCATTTGACAAGGCGCGCCTTCGCGTCCTCATGCGAGACGGCACCCTCGGCCTCGGCACGCTCCAATCCGCGCTTGGCCTTCTCGAGGACGTAGAGGTGATACTGAATGTCCTCGAAGCTGCTGTTTTCCGGCAGCGTCTCGAGCATCGATGCAACTTCCTCCTTCGGAGTGCTCATGACGTCGGCTCCTGTGCGGTGTCGGGGAAAATACTAGCACCGGGAGAGCGTGCCCGGATCCAGAGCGAATGGCCGTTCAGTGGACGAGTGGCCGTTGCGCACCCCGAAACCCTCGCCGCAAGCCGGGCTTTTTACCGGCTCCCCGACACCAGCCCAGGCAATTCGGCCATTTGGCTGAACACCTTGTGCGCCCCGGCGGCGAGCAGCGCCTCGTCCGGCGTGCGCGCCGCGAAACCGTAGACCGACATGCCCGCTGCGTGCGCCGCCGCGATCCCGCTCGCGCTGTCCTCGATCACGAGACACGCATCCGCCGGTACGCCGAAGTGGCGGGCGGCGAACAAGAACAGATCGGGAAACGGCTTGCCGCGCTCCACGTCCGCCGAGCTGAACATTCTGCCCTCGAAACGCGGCAGCAGCGCGGTGACGCCCAGCGTCTTGCGCATCTTCACGTGCGGCCCGTTCGAGGCGATGCAGTAGGGAATCGCGATCCGGTCCAGCGCGGCTTCGATGCCCTGCACCGGTTTGAGCTCGGCTTCCAGCGCGGCGAAGCTGCGGTCGCGATAGCTGCGCACGAAGTCCCGGGGCATCGGGGCGCCGAGCAGATCCTCGATCAGCTCGCACGTGCGGTCGAACGTGGTGCCGATGAAGCGGCGGTTCGCTTCCTCCGGCTCGATGAAGGCGCCCAGCTCGTTCAACATCTCCACCAGCACGCGCATCGTGATCGGCTCGCTGTCGACGACGACGCCGTCGCAGTCGAGGATCAGGAGCTCGAACGGAGGCAAACGCGGCGGCTCACGCCGGTTGCGGGATGCTGTGCCACCAGATTCGGGCCTCCGAGCAGAGCCCGCCCGAGAACGTCGCCTGCAGCACCCCGTCCAGCACCATGCGAGGCAAGGGGTCGCCGGGCTGGCGGGCCACCAGGTTCGTGCCCGTGGACCTGGCCCAGATCTGGAACAGCTCCTCCGACGCGACCTGGTACGTGACGTGCCAATGAGCGATGCCCGAAGTCGCTGCGCTGGCCAGGACCTCGAACGTGACCTGAACATCCTCCTGAAGCTTCACCCGCCTCCAGTAATCCGCCAACTGGGCCCTTCCCTTTTGTACCTGGAACGGGGTGTTGTGGTACTTGCCGTCCGGCAGGAAAAGTGCTGCGAACATCGCTTCGTCGCGCCGCTCCCAAGCCGCTTTGTAGCCTTGCATGAACTGCTCGATATTCATCGGGACCTCGCTGGTTCTCTCATTTGCGGCGCCTGACGGTAGCGCTCGGCGAAGGCTCAGGCCCGCGCATGACCGCGCGCGAACATCTGGCCGATGCGGAAAAGCGGGACCAACGCATACAAGAACAGTGCGGCGCGCGGCGCGTAGAACGCCGCAACGCTGCCGCCGAGGAAGGCGCAGCTGAGAACGAGCGTGGTCGTTGCCTGAACGCGCTGATGCGAGACGACCCGCGCATCCCGTGAATGACTGCCGACGGCCAGACGAAGCCCGACAAAGCCGCCCGAGGCCGCCAACATGACCACGCCGTAGAGGGCCACGGGAACCGGCTCCGTCCAATGCGTCTCGCTCGAGAACGCCAGCGCGAACGGCACCAGCGACATGAAGAACAGGAGCACGCCATTGGCAAACAGGATCGCGTGATCGACCGTACGAGTGGCGGCCACGATGTCGTGATGCGCAACCCACATCATGAACACGTTGACGAACGTCAGGAGGTAGGCGACGTACACGGGCCAAAGCTGCCAGAGCGCCGCCAGGGTGGGTTCCTTCGGCACCTTGAGCTCGAGCACCATGATGGTCAGGATGATGGCGATGACGCCATCCGAGAACGACTCCAGGCGGTTCTTGTTCACGTCACGGGGGCTTAGCGTGGAGATCACCGGCGTGCGCCGGTCTCATGGCGCACGCCCGAGTGCGGCGCCGTGTTAAGCGGCAACCGTGCGGACTTTACCGGGAAGCTTGCTGAGGATGAGCTCTTTGAGCTGAACTTTGGAGCTGGCATTGTCGATGTCGATGCCCACAAGATTGCCGCTGGCGTCGTAATCGAGCTGCACACCCTCAGAAATTTCCCGAGTCTCGACGCTCGACTGTTCTGACAGATCGATATAAAGCGAGTCTGTTTCAGGATAGTAGTTCAGCTTCATGGCTTGAACCGTCGGTCGGGAAAGGCGTTGTGGATGGTCACTCTATCCGCAAGCGTAACAACCCTCAAGTAGCGGCCTTCCAGTTCGGGAATCTCACCCCAAAACCGGTACCGATTGTTCTCCTGGGGCTCCGACTTGAGCGGCTTGTCCAGAACGCGCGTGCACCACTCCTTCTTGAGGTACGGACGCTTGCGAAGAACCTCTTTCTCGAAATATTCGGTGAATCGGTACCGGGCCATTTGGACAGGCTACCGTGGTGTCCCGTGTGTTCGATGTTGCCGCTTAACGCTCCGCTGCATGGTGCTGTCAGCCCGCATCGCCCAGTGCGCGCTACGGGTTTGTGATCGCATACACCATGTCGCCGACGAACCGTTTGAACGACTCGTTCTCGACAAATTGCTTGTAGACCTGCGTGTCGTCCTTCAGCAGGTGCTGCATCACTTTGGCCAGCGCCTGATCGTGCGCCATGCGCGCGGTGTGGGGCGTGTTTTCCTTGGCGTTCTGATAGGCCGCATCGGCGGCGACCTTCGGCGCGATGTCGTCGCGGATGCGCTGCGCGACCCGGTCGCTGTCGGTGAACAGCGTGCCGAACTGCTCATTGAAGGTCTTGAGGATGTTGCTCAGCCGATCCATCTCCGCCTCGGGCCTGTGGCCGTGGGCGTCCGTCGGCACCGGCTCGATCTCCGCGTCCATTTCCGCCAGTGCGATCTTCATCACCGCCTTCTTCTCGACGCGGTAGCTGTCCATGTCGATGGCTTCGAGGATGCCCTTGGCCAGATCCTCCTCCTTCGGCGCCGGCAGCTTGGGGGTAAGCAGGTCGAGGAAGATCGAGAGCTTCTCCCACTCCGCGTTGCTGTACGGGATCACGGACGAGAGGAAGGCATAGGTGCGGCAGAACACCTTGGCCTTGCCCTTGAAATCCACCTGGCCATCCTCGTCGAGTCTCTCCCTGTAGACGGCCACGCAGGCATCGAGGATCGGATCGAGCTTGTCGCGGTCCGCGCCGCCTAGGAACAGCTCCACCACCTGCCGCACCTGCTCGGGCGAGTACACCTGCGTCGCATCGAGCGCCCCCTTGAGGTCGTGCAGCTTGTTGGGGTCGGTCTCCTCGGCGAGCAACGTGGTGCGGTAGTAGTCCTGGAAGGCGAACGTGATCGCCTCGGCGTTGTTCTGGAAGTCGAGCACGAAGCAGTCGTGCTTTTGCGGGTGCGCGCGGTTGAGGCGCGACAATGTCTGCACGGCCTTGATGCCCGAGAGCGGCTTGTCCACGTACATCGTGTGCAGGAGCGGCTCGTCGTAGCCGGTCTGGAACTTATCGGCGCAGATCAGGAAGCGGTAGGGGTCGGTCTGTATCTTCCCGGCAATGTCGCCGCTCGAAAAGCCGTTGAGCGACACCTCGCTCACCTTGGAGCCGCCGTACTCATGCTCGCCCGAGAAGGCGACGATCGCCTGGTACGGGCTCTTGCGCTCCGCGAGATATGCCTTGAAGGCGTGGAAGTACTGGATGGCCCGCTCGATGCCGCTCGTGACGACCATCGCCCGCGCCTGCCCGCCGATCTTGCCGGCGGCCAGCACCTGCTCGTGGAACTGGTCCACCATGATCTCGGCCTTAAGCCGGATCGCATGGTCGTGGCTCTCCACGTACCGGCGCAGCTTCTTCTGGGCCTTCTTGGTATCGAACTCCGGGTCGTCCTCGGTCTTCTTGACCAGCTTGTAGTAGCTGTCCACCGGTGTGTAGTTCTTCAGCACGTCGAGGATGAAGCACTCCTCGATCGCCTGCTTCATGGTGTAGCTGTGGAAGGGCCGGTGCTTGACCTTGCCTTCGGTGTCGGCCGGCAGGGCCTCGCCGAACATCTCCAGCGTCTTGTTCTTGGGCGTGGCGGTGAAGGCGAAGTAGCTGGCGTTGGTCAGCATCTTGCGCGCCGCCATGCGCTTTTCGAGGGCGGCGTTCACCGTGTCCTCGGGGTCCGGTCCGGCGTCGTCGTCCTCCGCCGGCGCGCCGAGCGCCTGGCTCATCGCCGCCGAGGTCTTGCCGCCCTGGCTCGAGTGCGCCTCGTCGATGACGATGGCGAAGTTCTTGCCGCCTTCGGTCGCGATCTCGTCGAGGATGAACGGGAACTTCTGCACCGTCGAGACGATGATCTTCTTCCCCTCTTCGATGAACCGGCGAAGGTCGCCGGACCGCTCGGCATGGCCCACAGTCGCGCTCACCTGCATGAACTGCTTGATGGTCGTCTGGATCTGGTCGTCCAGCAGGCGCCGGTCTGTCACGACGATGACCGAGTCGAAGACCTCCTTCTCGTCGCGCTTGAGGCCGATGAGCTGGTGCGCGAGCCAGGCGATGGAGTTCGACTTGCCGCTGCCCGCCGAGTGCTGGATCAGGTAGCGCCTGCCGGCTCCCTTAGCGCGCACGTCGGCCAGCGCCTGCCGTACCACGCCCAGCTGGTGGTAGCGTGGCCACACCTGCTTGCGTTTCTTCCTGCCGGTGCGCGGGTCCTTCTCCTCGACGATCTGCGCGTAGTTCTCGAGGATGTTGGTCAGCCCCGCCGGCGTGAGCACCTCTTTCCACAGGTAGTCGGTCTTGAGGCCGTGCGGGTTGGGCGGATTGCCCGCGCCGTCGTTGTAGCCCTTATTGAAAGGCAGGAACCACGAACCCTTGCCGCGCAGCTCGGTGCACATCCGCACCTCGTTGTCGTCCACCGCGAAGTGCACCACGCAGCGGCCGAACTCGAACAGCCGCTCGCGCGGGTCGCGGTCGCGCCGGTACTGCTCCACCGCGTCCTCGACCGTCTGCTTGGTGAGGCTGTTCTTCAGCTCGAAGGTGGCGATGGGCAGGCCGTTGATGAACAGGCACAGGTCGAGCGCGCGGCGCGTCTCGTCCATGCTGTAGGCGAGCTGGCGCGTGATCGAGAAGCGGTTCTCGGCGTGCAGCTTCTCGGCCCGGGCGTTGCCCGGAGACGGCGTGCCGTAGAACAGGTCGAAGTGCACCGGCCCGTGGTCCACACCCTTTCGCAGCACGTCGATGACCCCGCGCTTGCCGATCTCACCGGAGAGGCGGGCGAGGAACTTGAGGCGGTTCATGTCCCTGGCGTCGTTCGCGTCGGCCAGCGCCAGCTTCTTGAACGCCTCGGGCTGCGTGGCACGCAGGAAGGCAAAGAGGTGCGGTACGTCGAGCGCGTGGGCGCGGTCGTAGTCCAGCGCGCTGCCGGCGGTGTAGCCCGTGCCGCCGTAGGGCGGAGGCCGCTCGGCGACCATGTTCGGCGCGACGGCGAGACCGTCCGTGCCGGTCATGTGCCGCATGATCAGTGTTTCGAGGCCCTTCTCGCTCGTGTCGGTGGTCATGCTCTTACTTAGCCCATGCGTTGAGCAGCGTCTGCGCGAACGATGGGTCTCGAATCAGACCATTCCGGCGCAACTGCTTCGGTGCGCACCCCAGCGCTCGCGCCAACGACTTGACCTGTCGACGCCGCCGGGCTGGCCGCTCCAAGTAAACAAACGACACCTGCCTGTCCCCATCGCGCCGGGTTCGAACATGCAATACGTTACCGGGCGGGGACACCAAGACGTTGCTGCCACCCTCGTCCACGACTTGAATGACCACATCCCTTGGCTGAAAGGCACACCGCCCGGTCTGGCGAAAACTCTCCAGCTCAAAGCTGCGCGGATGCTCTCGTCGCTTCTTCGCCACCGCCAAGGCCGTGTCGTGGAGATGTTGGTCGCGTTCTGACCAATCCTCCAATTCGAGTTGCGCCAAGAGCAATCGAGGAAGCGTCGGTCGACGGGCCGTTTCTCGCAGCCGCCGCTTACCCTGTTTGCCGCCCGAAACCTGAGGTGGGCGATAAAGCTCGGCCAACTGCTTCAGCAATTCGGGGGTCAGTTCATGGAGGCAATGCTCATCCACGAACTGGCGCGCCGCGCGAACCGCACGGCGCTCGGTTGTGCGGATCGCGGCCTCGACCAACTGGGACTCGGAACGTGAAGAAACATTCGTCGAGCCGATGTACGCAACAGGACCTACCACAAATACCTTGGCGTGCAGGTTAGGCACGCTGAATATGGCCACGCCGCGCCGAAGGAGCTTCAGAAGATCGGCCGGACAGGTCTGGCCAGAGGCGACGGCGCGCTCACTGGCATCCACCACGAGTCGACTGCCCACAGAGATAGGCAAGAGGCGGCTCGCACCCGCGCCGAAATAGGCGACAGCCATGGCGCATCTCCGCGGTGAGCCACGCACAGTCTTGGTGAGTTGCGGCCAGATTTCTCGACTCAGGAAGGTGGTGGTCATGCCACAGCCTCTTCGTCAGCGGCCTCGGCACCGTCGCCCAGGTCGTCGTCGTCCTCGGCCGTGTCGAGCGGCGCTTCGTCAGGCAGCCGCACCGCCGCCTCGCGCACGTCGAGCTTTCCGGTCACCACGTCGGCGACGAGACGGGTGCGGTACTCGCGGAGGAGGTCGATCTCGCGCTCGAGGCGGGAGATGCCTGTCTCAAGGCCTGCTGTCGCATTCCTTACCTCGCCCACTATTTCGGTCTGTTCCTTCACGGGTGGCTGGAGAATCCACATTCGCTTGAGGTGAGTTGGTCCGAAGTGTTCGATGCCGACTCCAGACTTCGCCATCGAGATCTGCTCCGCAAATGGTCGCGCGGACATGAACAGGCGCAGATACTCCATTTCGATGGTGCGTGACTTTGGCCAGAGCCGAATGATGCCGGTGTATGGAATCGCACCGACCACCTCCGCGCTCGCGCGGCGTACAGCACCGGTGCTTCCACTCGCGCTCAAGAGGTAATCGCCAGGTTTGACTGCGAAGTGAGACCACCTTTCGCGCACCTTTTTCGGTGACAGGTAATTGCAGCCCGCTAATGTCGCTTCGGTTCCAGCAAGACACGAGATCCGCAAGAGCGGCACACCTGCCTCGCGGAAATCCGAAAGCATAATTCCTGGCCCCTCCTGGAACCCAACACTCGTCTTGAACCTCCGCACCTCCCAATGCTGCGGAATGTCGCCGAGCCAGGGGATGCCGGAGGGTTTGAGGGGGACGGAGGGGTCGAGGCCGCAGGTGACGGCGCGGTGGATGATGGCCTGCTTCTGCTCGTTGAGCAGCGCGATCACCTTCCGCTTTGCCCGGATCGCCCGCTCCAGCCGCCCGCTCGCCCAGTCCAGAAACCGCACAATCGCCGCCTGCTCGTCGGGCGGGGGCTCTGGCGTGTAAATCATCTTGAAGTGTTCTGGTCGCAGGCTCCACATGTCTGACGTGATCCCGTAAGACCAACGCTCAGCCTCCTTCGCAAACTGTGGCGTGCGGTAGAGGTGGTGGAAGTAGCTCGGCAAGTCATCAACGTTGCGCAGACGCATGACGACGTATGCGGGGCTGATGATTCCGCGCAGCGCCGACGCCCCGATCGCACCCTGCCATGCGCGCATCTTGTTGTACGCAATGTCGCGCGGTTGAACGAGCTTGTAGGCGGACTTGTCCAGATTTGAGCTGTCCTTCTTCGAGCCGCCTTCGAGCAAGGTCTTCTGCTTGACGATTCCTCTTGTAATCGTGACTGACAGCATTTCCTCATCCGGGTGATCACGATCCTTCACTTCAGCAAAGAGGGCGCGGTTTGGCAGCAGCGACCAATGCCGAGGTACTTCGCCAAGCCAAGCCTGCGAAGACTCTTTGTATTCCGTGTACGGCTTGAGGTCGGCGATCATTTCCCAAGCACCTGCCGGAACCAAAGAAGCGCCGCCTCGCCCTCCTTGCGGGTGACCTCATCCACGGTCCGGCTGTGACGGATACCGTTACGCAGTTCAGCGAGCTGGTCGAATCGCTTGGCCAGTGTTTCCTTGTTTGCGAAGCGCGCCTGAAAGAGCGGCCAGTTCGTCTTGCTCAGAATCGCATCCTGGATCTCTCGGAGGTCGGCGTACTCGAGTCGGCCGCCCAGCGTCTGGTAGAAGGTCAGATCGAGCGCTGCGTTCTTCTTCGCAGCAGCCTGGAGCCGCTCGTCGATCTTCTGCAGCGCGTGCCGGGGAAGCGCGGCGGCATCGCCGCCCAGGGCCTCGGCGATGGTTCCGCGCAGAGTCAGTTCCACGGCCTCTACCTGGGCATCGAGCTCACGCAGTTGCGGTGGCAGGTCGAGGCGCTCCTTGACCAGCAGATCCTCGATCGCGTCTTGCAGCGTCCGCTGCCGCTCGGCGAGAAAGGCCTCGAATTCGTCCGATCCGAAGGGATCGCGCCGCAGGATGTCGAAGGCTGCGGGAGAGACGAAGTGCGATTCCAAAATCGCCCGCACCGCGGCTTCGCCGTTGGCGGTAATCAGATCCGGCAGGTACTCGTTCGGCAGGCGGTCGTTGATGACCTTGCGGTTCGTGTCGGCCGTGAGTGGCGTGCGGTTCAGGATTGAGTCGATGTTGCTGCCGAGCCCGTGCTCCTTGCCCCAGCTTTGGGGAACGATGTGGTGGTCGTCGAGGTCGCCATACTGCGGCACCGTGCCGGCCATCCAGTCACGAGCGCCACGAAGGACCAACAGGTTGAAGATTCCGTTGTAGAACGAGCTTCCTCGCTTCGTCTCGCGACGCAGATCGAGCGCCTTGAAGCGCCCGCGAAACTCGCCGATGAGCGCAGGTTCGGCCACGTCGTCATCGAACCAGGCCTTCACGTCCAGATAGTCGCGCGCGCTCGTGGATTCGACCGATCCCGAGTAGCGGTTGGTGAACACGCTGGCCCAGTACCAGTGGCGGCTCTTGCGCTGTGCGTCGAGCTGGCGGATCGCTGGCAGCGCGCGCGCGGCGACCTGAAGTGCCGCGAAAACTGGCAGGATCGACACATAGGGCAGGTACTGCGACGAGATGGCGCCGAACTCCTGCGGGTGGCGAAGCAGGTCGATCGCCCGCTGCAACGCCTCGACCGCTTCGCCCCAGCGCGCCTCGAACTCGGAGATATCACGAACCAGCACTTCCTTGCGGAGCGAGCCGTCGGCCTCGCGCACTTTCTTCTCCTGGCCGGGCAGCAGGAAGTAGAGATATTTCGGCGAGCAGTAGGCTTGCCGAAGAATAGACATCACCTGGAGGATGTAGACGTTCATTCGCTCCGTCTGCACGAAGTCCAAGCGCGGAGCCGCCTCGCGCCACAGATGCTTGAGTTGCAGACCTCGTGGCCTGAGAAGTGCGTTGATCAGATCAAAGACGTCGAGTCGAATACCCCGACTATTGATCTGGGTGAAGATGTCGCAGACCTTGTCGAGCTCCAAATCCTGATCCAGTTCGATGTAGGAGATCTGGAACTGCTGCGTGATGCCTTCCAGATGCTTATCGAACAGCTGTCCGTTCTCTGCGTGCCTGCGGGCGATCGCTGCGCCCGCTGCGTCCCCGGCATCAAGTGCCGCCGCCTCTCTGGACTTCCAGTGCTCTTCGTAACCGGTTGACCACTTCACGACGGCGCGGTCCCCTCGGCCCACAACGGCGAGCGGAAACTTGTGCTTCTCGTACTGCTCGAGGTCAGTGCCCAGTGTCTTCTCGCCGGTTCGCGTCCAGTCGTACTCGAACGCCTCGTCGTAGGCTTCCTCCATGAAGCGATCGACACGAATAAAGTACAGAAAGCGGTTGGCGCGACTCGGCGCCGGCACGTCCGGCGCCATGAATGCGTAGTACATGGCGGTAAGCCGCTGCTGCCCATCCAGCACGATGTGCTCGGGCACGGCCTGTCCTTGGAAGCCGTAGATGGGCTCGCAGGCGAGCGACTCAAAGTTCTGTCTTTTCCCCTTCCAGAGCAGCAAGCTGCCGATGAAGTAGTCGAGGAAGATCGACCGAATCAGCTCGCTGATGTCCCAGGGTTTCCACTCGAACTCGCGCTGGAAGTCCGGGATGACGAAGCGGCCCTCGCGTAGCCGGTTCACGAGCGTCATGAGGCTGACGTGATCGGGCCTCTGTGCGTCTTTCATTCCGGTCTCCCGCTGATGATCTCGGTCAGCAGCCCCTCGGCTTCCTTCTCGATGGCGAGGATGTCGGCGCTGATCTCCTCCAGCGTGCGCAGCGGCTGCGGCTTGTAGAAGTGGCGCGTGAAGCTCACCTCGTAGCCGATCTTGGTGGCGTCTTCCTTGATCCACGCGTCGGGCGTGTAGGGCAGCACCTCGCGGCGGAGGAAGGCCTCGATGCCGCCCTCTTCCAGGAGCGCCACCTGCTCGGTGTCGCGCAGGTCGGAGTCCGGCTCGTATTCGACGATCGCGGGCTTGCCGGCCACGGTTGCCTCGAACAGGCCGCGCAGTGGGTCGGGCTTGGCCTTGCCGGGCTTGTGCACCTTGGCAATGACGGGCGGCGCGGTCTCGACGCGCCAGGTCACGGCCTTGAGGATCTGCTTCAGGTCGGCGGCGGCGAGCTTGATGCCGGCCTGCTTGAGCGCATCGATTACGCGGTCTCGGAACAGATTGTGGTCCTCGAACAGCGCGTCGCCCAGTGCTGCGCGCAGCTTGGTGGCGACCTCGACCAGGCGGCCGTCGCGCTCCCAGGTCTTGGGGTCGAGCAGCTTCTTGCGCCTCTTCTCCGGCAGGCCCTTCTTGGCGCTGCCACCCTCTTCGTCGTCCTCCTCGTCCTCGTCGTTGCCCCAGTCGGCCAGGCGCTTCTCCAGTGCGGCTGAGACCTTGGCGAAGCGGGTGAAGAGGTCGTCGCCGAACTCCTCATAGAGCGTCGCGCGGATGTCATCGTCACCGGAGGTGAAGCGCAGCGTCTCGATGGCCTTGAGCGTGAGCTGACTGTGCAGGCGCAGCGGGCGCTCGACCGTGACCTTCCAGTAGCCGAAGGCGGCATTGGGGAAGATCTTCGACTCCGGGGTCTCCTTGAAATCGAGGAAGGTACGGCTGATGCGCTGAATGTCTTCGGGCGAGAGCTCGCAGTTCTTCTTGCCGAGGTTCTTGCGCAGCGGCTTGAACCACTGGCTGGCGTCGATGAGCTGCACCTGGCCCTTACGGTGCGTGGGCTTCCTGTTCGAAAGCACCCAGACATAGGTGGCGATGCCGGTGTTGTAGAAGAGGTTGAGCGGCAGCGCGACGATGGCCTCCAGCCAGTCGTTCTCGATCAGCCAGCGGCGGATGTTGCTCTCGCCCTGGCCCGCGTCGCCGGTGAAGAGCGAGGAGCCGTTGTGCACCTCGGCGATGCGGCTGCCGAGCGCCGACTTCTCGTTCATCTTCGAGGCCATGTTGGCCAGGAAGAGCATCTGCCCGTCGCTGGAGCGGGTGACGAGCGACAGTTCCTCGCCCTGGTGCATGACCTTGAAGCGCGGGTCGCGCATCCCGTCCTTGCCGCCCATCGCTTCGAGGTCCTTCTTCCAGCTCTTCCCGTAGGGCGGGTTGGCGAGCATGAAGTCGAACTCTTGCGCGGGGAAGGCGTCGTGCGCGAGCGTGGACCATTCCGCGCCGCCGACGATGTGGTCGGCGCTCTCGCCTTCGCCCTTCAGCAGCATGTCGGCCTTGCAGACGGCGTAGGTCTCGGGGTTGATCTCCTGGCCGTAGAGCAGGCATTTGACCTGCTGGCCGCGCTTGTCGCCGATGGCGGTGAGCGTCTCCTCGGCGACGGTGAGCATGCCGCCCGTGCCGCAGGCGCAATCGTAGAGCAGGTAGGTGCCGGACCTGATTTGGGCCTCGATGGGCAGTAACACGAGGTTGGCCATCAGGCGAACGGCGTCGCGCGGCGTCCAGTGCTCGCCCGCCTCCTCGTTGTTCTCCTCGTTGAACTTGCGGACCAGCTCCTCGAAGACCGTGCCCATCGAGTGGTTGTCGATGCCGGCCGGCGAGAGGTCGATGTCCGGGTCGAGAAACTTGTTGATCAGCGTGCCGATTGCATCCGCCTTCGACAGCGTCTGGAGCTGGTTGCGGAACTTGAAGTTGTCGAGGATGTCCTGGACGTTGGGCGAGAAGCCGTTGAGGTAATCCTCGAAATCGGCCAGGAGCTGCTGCTGGCTGCCGCGCGACTTGAGGTCGCGCAGCGTGAACTTCGAGGTGTTGTAGAAGGCCTGACCCGCGGCGTCGCACAGGGCGGCGCGCTGCTCGGTGATGCGCGCCTCGTCGAGCATCTTCTTGGTGTCGAGCACCGTCTGCTTGGTCGGCTCGAGCACCGCGTCCATGCGCCGGATGACGCACATCGGCAGGATCACATCCGGATACTTCCCGCGCTTGAAGAGGTCGCGCAGGACGTCGTCGGCGATGCCCCAGATGAAGGAGACGATCTTGTTGTGCGTCGCTTGGTCCACTAGCTAGTTGTCTCCTTCACATTCGTGGGGATGGAGGTACGTCACCTTCGTCAAGCCGACCCGATGCTGTCTGCCGACGTTTCTTTTGAGCACAAACGAATCTCTCTCGTCGGGCTGACTCGAAATAGTCAGACTAGCTGCGGATCAACACTTGCCACCCCACATCGTCCGGAAAGTGTACTTCCATTGAATCAAGAAGCCGCAGAACCCTGCCCCGACGCACGAGCCGTGATATCCGGTTCGTCAAGAGTCAACCCCTTGAACCAGGCCGGAAATTGCCGTCTCCTCGGACGGGACGCCAAGTCAGTGCTCGATCGCTTCAAGGGACCGGGCCTCGACCCCCGGGATGATCCAGGCAAGCAATGAAGAGGATGTTCTGCCTCGACGCATGTCGCCGCGCCAAGGCCCGTCGGAAAATCGCTTCGTGCCACGTTCCCCCAGCGAAGCATTCAATCGGCAGCGCCACACCCGTGCGTCAGAAGCGGAACTTTCGCTAGAATAACGACTTACACCCCCCGCTCCCTGGAGACCAAGAAATGCCGCAGCAAAAGCCCGTCCGCCCGACCTCGATGGCGGACCGCGACGGCTGGATCTGGCACGACGGCAAGCT
>Ga0307373_10001603_pt1 | contig 42362 bp, 28 predicted proteins | sample OX2MG_FD_202534 | JGI IMG/M metagenome (GOLD analysis project Ga0307373, IMG submission 202534) | Soil microbial communities from Risofladan, Vaasa, Finland - OX-2 | ecosystem: Environmental > Terrestrial > Soil > Coastal area > Acid sulfate soil | place: Finland: Risofladan, Vaasa | collected...
GTCACACGGCACACCTGGTGCGCCGCGGGCGCGCGGCTGCTCAGCGCAGAATCTGCGAGAGGCCGCTGACGCTGCTGTAGCGGCTCAGGTCGGTAAAGTTTTCGCCATTCGCGTTTTCGCATCCCTTATTGGCGGTAAACGGCAGAATGAGCGAAGTCATGTGGTCGTTCTGCATATCCCAGAAGCCGGAGACGCCGTTGTTGGTCCAGAACGTTCCCTCGCCGGGCACGGTCAGCATATCCTGCGGATCGAGATCGACCTTCCAGAACTTACCGCTGTTATCGTAAAGGTCGGCCCACTGCGATTGATACGACTGCTTGTCGACGTAGAGCACCCGCTTGGAGAAGCAGTAGCCCGCGGCCATCGACGGGATTCGATGCACGTCGATATTCCACGAATCGCGCAGCTGCCATTTGCCGACCGACGGCTTGGGGAAAAAGACCGGCTGGTAGAGATTCTTGATGTCCTGGACCGCGTCATTGTCGTACTCGGGCATCATCAGGACTTTCTTGTCGCCGAGGTCAGTGGCGTCGAAAATGGTGACGTTGCCGTTGAACGCACCGTGGCGCGCGTCGTCATAAGTGACGTCGGTGCCGAACAGCGGGCTGCATCGCGCGGCGGTCGAAATGCGCAGCGAACGGCGCAGCGCCGGTATGAACAGGTAGGTATCCTCGGGCTTCGTCAGGTTCAAGTAGTAGATCGTCAGACTGGTGGTATAGCGCGCCTGCTCGGGCGTGAGTACCGTCGCCCACTCCGTGAAATCCTCGCCGGTTGTGCGCGGATCGTAAAGTGGCTGGGCGTCATCGGCAATATGGCCGACGCGGCGGAACACCACCATGATCGATTCTGTAGTGATATTGTGGAAGCGATCCTGGATGTGATACCAGGCCGGCTTCGAACTGCATATGATGTAGGGCTGAAAGGCGTACCAGTCATCAACCAGCACTTTCCATCCGCGCAGCGCTCCCGACGGGGTGGGGAAGGGGATTCCGGCCACATAGCCAGTGATATTGTGACCGCCCCTGGGCAGATTGACGATCTTCACCTGTGAGCTGTACTTTTCGGTCGCCTCAACGAATGGCTTCGAGCCCATCGGATAATTTTTGGTCTTCCCGACCACCAGATAGAAGTCCGGCGGAAACTTCCAGAAATACTGGCCGGCAAACAACACTTCCATGCTGTGGGTCATGTATTTGCGGTAGTTCTGCCAGTTTTTCATGTTGATGACGGTGCCTGGCGGTATACCCTGATTGCCCGATTCGTATTGATACTGCTGGGCCATCGCCAATCCGGCCGACATCGTCACTATCAAGGTTGCCGCAAGGCACAATGCGAATCTTCTCATGGTCTCGTTCCTCTCGTAGTAGTTGCCCCGGAAATTTATCCTCTACACATTGACTCACGGAAGTAAAAATTGTTTCAGCTGAGGTCCAAAGATCGTTTATGATGATATAGCACCTCGAACTCAATGCGCCAGTCATTGGCAACAGAAAGCTCTCTTAACGGCAATACTCCATTGCGCTTTGACCAAGTCGACCCTCACAAACCGTTTTACATTCTCCTTAACCCCACATGATCGCGCTGTATTCCCGGCGGTGCAGGATGATTTGGTTTTCCACTGCTTACGCTGCATACATTAAGATAAAAAAGCCGCCGGTGAGATTTCAGGAGTGTATCAAGAACGTTGTAAGTAGACCGGGAGAAAGCAGTGGGTCTACAAGCGTCCCGAAGACGTCGAGCGCGATGTCAGGCTGGTTCGCAGTGGAAGTCAAGACAATTTACGATAGCGGCGTGCGTATGTTCGAGAGTCGCTGGTAACCGATCGTCGCGGCGTGAACCGGCGGCGAGGGCGACGTAGCCGCCGTCGCCGAGCAGGATCTTCGCTTAGGCGGAGACCTTCGATATGTCGGTCCCATGCTTGTGCATCATCTCGAGCAGGTCCGGCGATTCACGGGCAAATTCGAGCTTCTCGGTGCCCATCACCAGCCGCGGATCCGCTTGGACGGCGGCGATCGAAATCGGCCGGTCGGCGTAAAATTCGATCGTGTAACCATCGGGATCGGTGAGGTAGACACTATGCGTCAGGCCATGGTCGACCGTGCATTAGACCGGGACCTTTGCCGCTTGCAGCCTTTGGTAGGCTTCGATCAGATCCTGCTCGTTGGCCATTCGGAAGGCGATGTGATGCACGCCGATTTGGCCCGGCCGCGGAGCCTCGGCGTTCTCGCCCAGCTCCAGGCATCCGATCTCATGATGGTCGCGCGAGCTGCTGGCGAACAGCACCATCGGCGGCTCTTTGAGCTCGAGCGTGATATCCAGTCCCAGCACTCCATGATAGAAGGCCTTGGAGCGCTCGAGGTTGCGCACCCCGATTATCAAATGTCCGATTCGCTGCGGCTTGATCACGATCTTACCCTCCGCATTACGATGCTACCCGCTCCGCCGTTTTCACGCTTCCGGCTGATGCTAGCCTAGCACGAATAATTTACAAGCCGTTAAGCACCGCGGTCGCCTTATCCAGCCGATCGCTGTAGGCGTTGAGTGCGTCTGCCGTGAGTTTGGCGTAGCGGTTGGCGTCCGCCCAGCGTTGATCCTCAATTGCCTCGCGCACCCCGGGCAGCGTCTTGGCGCCGTAACCCGTGAAGCGACCGGGCGCATAGATGAGATTCCGGTACCAGGGTCGGCCAGGCAGACCCACGTTGGGCGCGAGCGTCTGGTCGATGTCCAGCATCAGCGACTGCAAGCGAGCGAGCCTGGCGCCCGAGAGACCCGCGCCGTCGCTCGCCAACGCCTCGTCATAAGCTTTGGCGCTGCGCTTCAGTCGGTCGACCGCATCCTCGAGCGGCGCGAACTCGATATGCGGAACCGGCTTCAGCGCCGTGGGCAGGCCGCTGGATTTAGTCGGATCGGCTGCGAGCTGGAACGCGCGATCGCGCAGCAAGGCGGCCTGCGTCGCCGCTTCCTGTCGCTCGTCATCCGCGAGTTTCTTCACCTGGTCCAGATAATTCGAGACGGCGTCGGCGAAGCCGCTCGCGCGTTGAACGGGGACGCTGGCCTCGACCGCGCGCAGCACCAGCCGTCCGACAGTCTTCGCCAGCAGGGCGTCATAGACAAAACCCGGATCGACGAACCGGCGGTGCTCCTCGAAGGTGTCATAACGTGAATGGTAGACGCCGCGGCTGCTGCCCTCGCCGTCGAAACCTACATCCAGCGCCGGGATACCGAGGTGCTCGAGAAAGCCCGAATAGTCGGAGCCGGAACCGAGCGCCTCGATAGGAAAATCCTGGTCCGGGTCGGCCGCGATCCTGGCCTCGTCCTTGACGTGCTCGGTGGCGTCCGGCTTGAGCGCGTCGATGCGCATTTTGGCGCGCAGCCGTTGACCAATCGGCACGCCGGTTTCGGGATCGATCACGTCGGCGGCGACCTCGTTCACCAGATGCTGGAAGTCGTGGTTCCCGCCCACACTCAGGAAGCCTCGTCCGTTGGTGTCGGAGTTTATATAAAGGACCGCCTTTTCTTTGAGCTCGCGCTGGTGCGTTTCCGCCCATTCGGTCGAGCCCAGCAGCATGGGCTCCTCGCCATCCCAACTCGCGTAAACGATGGTGCGCTTGGGCCGCCAACCCTGCTTCACGAGTCCGCCGATAGCCTTGGCCTCGGCCAGCAGCGCGACCTGCCCCGAAAGCGGATCGCTGGCGCCGAACACCCAACCGTCGTGATGATTACCGCGCACCACCCACTGGTTGGGCCAGGTCGAGCCTTTCATCGTGGCGATAACGTCGTAGATCGGTTTGAGGCTCCAGTCGGACTTGACGACCAGATGAACGACGGTGGCACTGGGTCCGACGTGATAAGTGATCGGCAGCGCGCCCCGCCAGGCTTTCGGGACCGCCCGGCCTCTCAGCGTGGCGAGGAAAACCTGGGCATCGGCATAGGAGATGGGCAGCGCGGGAATCTTCAGGATCGGTGGCCGCGCCTGCGAGATTGTGAGCCGCTTGGCATTCTTGGTTGCGCCGACGCCGGGCGTCAACGGATCGCCGGGATAAAGCATCATGTCGACCACCGAGCCACGTTGTATTCCGTGGGGCGGGCGCATCGGACCGGAGGGATAGGTCTCGTCGACGGCATAGCCGTCGTCAGCCGGATCGGAATAGATGATGCAGCCGATCGCGCCGTGGTCCTGCGCGAGTTTCGGCTTCAACCCGCGCCAGCCGGCGCCGTAACGGGCGATGACGATCTTGCCTTTGACGCTGACGCCTAGCCGCTGGAGCGTCCGGTAGTCCTCCTGCATCCCGTAATTGACGTAAACCAGGCCGGCCGTGACATCGCCGTCGCCCTGATATTCGAGATAGGCGGGCAGCGCGGGCTCGGTTGCGGTAGAGCTCGAGTCGCCCGGGATTGGCGGCTCCTGCAGCGTGGCCTTGAAGGGTTTGCGGCCGACCAGTTCCAGGCGCTCGTTGATCGGCGTCGGATAGAGCACCCAGAAAGTCTCGATATGCGCGTCCCAGCCCCATTTTCGGAACCAGGCAAGGATTCGCTCGGCGTTGGCCTTGTCGTGCGGCGAGCCGACCTGGTTTGGCTCCGCGGCCAGCAGTTTCATCCGCTCGCGAAGATCGTTCGGATGGATGAAAGTGTCGAAGTTGTGCTCGAGCGTGGCCTCATTCGATAGCGACTGCGCGGGCGCTCCAAGCGCCATGCTGGCGCAAAAGAGGCCCGCGACCGCGAGCGAAATCATAATTCGCATTGAAAGGCTCCCCTCGACTACTCGGTCCCTTAGCCAAAGCTGAGAAACGGTTGAAGCCGAGAATGATTATCAACAACGCGAGCTGTCAAGTGCGACGCTTTCCAACCCGGCGCCGTGCTTATGCGCGAGCGGCATGGGATCGGCTGCTATCCAATATCGTGGGCGCCCCCGGGGAACTTATGGCGTCGGTAGTTACCAGCGCTTCCATCCGCCATCATTGCGGCTAGAATGGCGCGCAGACCCGGAAAGGCAAAATCGGTCACCTTTTTCCAGGTTTTTGGAGGGATTCGACATGGAAGCTGCCCAAAGAGCGAAACTCGCTGCGCTGCTCACCAAAGAACAGACGGCGGTACTCGTCACGCAGGGCGAAAAGTGGCCAACCGCCAACCTGCAGGCCTTTGCGGCGACGGCGGACCTGGAGATCCTGTTCATAATGAGTCAGGCGGCCGAGAAATTTCAGAACCTTGTCAAGCGACCCGAGGTAACGGTGCTGGTGGATACGCGCGATACCGGCACAGTCGCGACTTTCGAGATCGCCCGGGCGTGGATGCAAGGGGTTGCGGCCGAGGTTCCGCGCGGCGCAGAATTCGATTCGCTCAAGGCGTTCTTTCTCAACAAGAACCCCTTCGAGAGGCCGTTCTTCGAGCACGACACGATGAGGATGATTCGCATCAAACCGAAGCGAGTTTCCTATGCCTACGGTCTAACCGAATCGTTCAAGACCGACTTGTAGCAGCGGCCTGAACTATGCGTGGGCGGCGCAGTCGGCGCTGCCATACACGGACGTGAGCGTCTGCGCCGATGCGGAGTTTGCGCCGCGGCCTCGACGAGTCGATCAGCCAATCCGCCGATTCGAGCGCGTTCACTCATCCTCGTACAACAGCAACGCGCGGAGCGCCATCCGCAAGTTTGCTTCTCGCTGGTCCCGCTCCAGGCTGTCGGGTAACGACTTAAGGAGGTCGAGCGCCGCCGTGAGCCGGGCGATTGCTTCGGCGGCGTTGCCCGAGCGCTTCATCGCCAGTTCGCCGGCGCGTTGAAGATGTTCGACCGCCTTGGGAACATTGCCGCTGCGGCTGTAATGGTACGCCAGTTCACCCAGGTGGTTATCCAACTGGCCACCGAAGATCGCCTCAATTGCCTGCGCGATGCGTTCGTGCAATAGCCTGCGACGCTCGATAAGCACCGAGTTGTAGGCCACCTCCTGCGTCAACGCGTGCTTGAAGGTGTATTCGATGTCCGGGAAAGCCGGTTGCTCGTAGATGAACTCGCCGAGCTGCAAATTCCCCAGCATCCGCTCCAGCTGTTCGTCCGACCTGGCAGCCAGCTTCCGAACCAGTTTCAGCGGGAATTCCTTGCCCATCACCGCCAAGGCTTGCAGCAGATCTTTCTCCTCCGCCGGCAGCCGATCGATGCGCGCGGCCAGGATGCCCTGTACCGTGGGGGGAATCTTCAGCTCGCCCAGAGTCTTGGTCAGCTTGACCGTGCCGTTGCGGACCAGCGCGCCCTCGTCGAGCAGCACCTGGACCGTTTCCTCCATAAAGAACGGGTTGCCCTCGGTCCGTTCGATGATAAGCCGCTTGAGCGGAATCAAATCCTGCCCGTCGCCCAACAGCGCCGTCAGCATCTCCTCGGCGCTCTCCGTGCCGAGCGGGTCGAGGCGCAATTGCGTGTAATAGGTCTTGCTATTCCACTGGTGTGAATACTCGGGGCGGTAGTTCACCAGCAGTAAAAATTTCGCCGTGCCGATCGAGTCAGCCAGCAGGTTCAGCAGTTCCTGGGTGTGCTCGTCGATCCAGTGGAGGTCTTCGAATATCACCATCAGCGGCTGATTGAGGCTCTCGCGCAAGGCGATCCGTTTGATCGCTTCCAGCGTGCGCCGCTTCTTGATCTGCCCGTCCATCTGCACCAGCGGGTCGTCGCCCTCGACGATGCCGAGCAGACTGAACAGGTAAGGCAAGGTGTCTTCCAGGCTTCGATCGAGCGCCACGACTCGTCCAGTTACCTTCTCGCGGCGCTTGCGTTCATCGTCCGCGGCGGAAATGTCGAAATAATTGCGCAGCAGATCAATTATCGGCAGGAAGGCCGATGCCTTGCCATGCGATACCGAAAAGGTCTCCAGCACCATCCAGCCCGATTGCGAAATCGCCTTGAACTCGAAGAACAGCCGCGACTTGCCGACCCCTGGCTCCGCTATCGCCGCAGCAATCTGCCCGTGCCCCGCTTTGGCCTGCCCGGCAGCGTGCCTGAGCGCCTCCATCTCGCGCTCGCGGCCGACGAACTTGGTCAGCCCCCGGCCAGCCGAGCGCTGCAGCCGCGTGCGCAGCGGCCCTAATCCGATAACTTCGTAAACGTTGACCGGCTCGCTGACGCCTTTGACTTTGGTTGCGCCCAGCGGCTTGAGGATGAAGTAGCCTTCGCACAGCTTGCGGGTGGCTTCGGTGACCGCGATAGAACCGACCGGGGCTGCGGTCTGCATCCGCGACGCCAGGTTGGTGGTATGCCCGATCGGCGTGTACTCGACGTGGTCCGCGCCAGTCTGGATCGAGCGAATCACAACCTCGCCGGTGTTGATGCCGACGCGGCTCTGGATAGGGGTGCTGCCCTCGGCGACCACCGTTGCCGAATACCGTTTCAGCTCCTCCTGCATGCGCAACGCCGCATAGAGCGCCCGTTGCGGATGATCCTCATGGGCTACCGGCGCGCCGAACAGCGCGAAGACTCCATCGCCCGTGGATTGCACGATGTAGCCGTCGTAGCGATGAACTGCGTCGATCATCAGCTTGAGCGCCGGATCGATGATGGCGCGCGCCTCCTCGGGATCGAGATCCTCCATCAACTCGGTCGAGCCCTTGATGTCGGCGAACAGTGCGGTGACCGTTTTGCGCTCGCCCTCGGACCCCGTCGACGCTTCAGGCTGCTCCGGCGCGATCCGAATCGCGCTGGCAGATGCCGGCGGCTGGTGTGCCGGGACCGCAGGCGAGGCGATATTATGGGTTAGCGCGGTACCGCAATCCCCGCAGAATTTCCTGCCGGCGGGACTCTCGGCCCCGCACTTGGGACAGCGATGTCCGAGCGGTGACCCGCAATCACCGCAAAACGCCTTACCAGCGGGATTTTCGGAACCACATTTTGAGCAGCGCATCGGCTTACGCGGAAAAACCAGCGGTCCGCGTATCCTATATCACCCGGCTCCGTACGGGGACCAGCGGCTACGCCCGGCGATGTCGCCGATGCGGATAGCAGAGTTACGGCGAAGTCGGGGAGCTTCGCGTAAAACGATCCTTCAACGCTGCCAAGTCGCCAGCCGAGATGTCTCGGGCTCAAAGTGCGGCATCACCTCGCGCGCGAAGCGGCGCAGAGTGTCGATTCCGCCGGCCGAGTTTAGCAGCACGTATTCGACGCCGACGCCGCGTAGGGCCTGGAGCTTGGTGGTGATCTCTTCCGGCGTGCCGTAGAGCGCGCTGGCCTCCGCGGCCTCGAGCGTGTGTGCATACGAGATGATGCTCGCCTGGTTGTCGCCATCGGGGGTCTGCGCCAGGCGGTCGATTCGCTCCTGACTCATCAGGCGGTTCTCAATTGCCTTGCGGCGCTCGGCCTCGGTCATCACGATGTTCATCGAGCGGGTGACCGCCACGCTCATCGGGTCGAACTTTGTTCCCTGCGCTTCAATCGCAGCTCGATAGATCGCGAGCCGCTCGCCAATTTGCGGGATCGGCGCGAACTGGTCGAGCAGGACGTTGTGGCCGCGTTGGGCAGCCTTGATGAGCGAGTCACGACTCCCGGCGCCCATCCACAGTGGCGGATGCGGCTTCTGCGCGGCGGGCGGCTCCACGATGACGTCTTCGAAGCTCCAGTACCTGCCGCGAAAGGACCATCGGGTATCGGTGGTCCATGCCTTGAGGATGATGCTCAGCGCCTCTTCGAAGCGATCGTCCGCCTCTGCCATCGGCACGCAGAAGCCAACGAACTCGTTGTGGCGATAGCCCTTGCCGATTCCGAAGTCGAGCCGTCCTCCCGAGAGCAGATCGATCGTCGCGGCCTGCTCGGCCAGGAGCACCGGGTTGTGCCAGGGCAGCACCATCACCGCGCTGCCCAGCCGCAGGCGTTTGGTGCGTGCGCCGAGCCAGGTCAACAGGTTCAGAGTGGCCGAAACCTGGCCGAAGCCGGTGAAATGATGCTCAACCAGAAACGAGCTGTGATAGCCGAGTTGCTCGGCCTCGATGTTGTAGTCGACGAATTCCCGAAAGCCGGCTCCGCTGTCGACATCGAGGCCGCGGCGGGCCTGCGCGCTGCCGAATAAGCCAAACCTCATGCTTCCAACCATCTAGGGGCGTTTCGCCGCCAATGCAAGCGCATTGCGCCGGATCGGGAACTTACTTGATTCGGCGCGCCGTCGCCTGGATGTGATCCATCCAGAATACGAGCCGTGGCGTGTAAGTGTGCGGGACACACTCGCCGCAAATCTCCTGAGCGAGGCCGCTCAGGCGATCGAGCGTAATCGTCAATGGCTCCGAGCGCGAAAATTCCGGCGGCACGCATGCGAGAAGGTCGGCCAGCACGCCCAGGGCCGAGGCGAGGGTGGCGAGAATCGCCGCCAAGACGCCTTCCTCGACCACCAGCCGGGGCTGATAGAGCAGATCGCGGGTCGTGCGCAGCTCGCCAAGGAAAAGCAGCGCTGCGCTTTCCAACCGGGTGGCGATTCGATTCAGCGGCGCCTTGGCTTCGCACATCGCGGTGATCGACAGGAGTTCCGAAATCACCATGTGCAGATTGGTCTCGACGCGATCGAGTCGTTCTTCGAAGGTGACCCGGTGGATTTCGCTCATCAGCTCTTCCTGCCGATGCGAGACGAACTTGGCCACCACGGCGCCAAAAACCAGCAATGCGGTGACGCCCTCCGCTACCGCGATAACGCGCGCAACGCCGACCGGCACGATGTCGCCATAACCAATGGAGGTCGCGGTCACGAAACTGAAGTAGAGCGCGCTTGCAAATCCGTTGAGATCGGCGCCGACCGGACGCCCTGCCTCGACCAGCCCGTGCTCGCCGACCAGGGCGCCAAGCCAGTAGGCGAAGCCGCTCAGCAGGATCGTTCCGATATAAATGAGGGAGAGCTGTAAGGCGGAACGTCGCTCGACCAGATCCAGAAGCGAGTTGTCAAATCGACGCATGCGGGACAAGCGCGCGGGGCCCCGGCCAAGATCTCCGGTCGGCGAGGCTGCGAGCGAAGGGCCGGCAGGGATATCAGCGGCAGGTTCCGGCTCCCAGGCCGTGCCGGCTACGCTCTCAGTCGGTTCCCCCGCCTCCATCCAATCGTAAATCCCGCCGCGATATTCGCGAACGTTCGAGTAGCCGAGTTGACTAAGCGAGGCGACCGCCTCTTGAGCCCGCGTTCAGGTGAATTTTGCGCAGTAGACGACAATCTCAGCGGCAGGGTCGGGAAGGATCTCACGCGCGCGGCTGGCAAGCTGCTCAAGCGGAAGACTGAGCGCGCCCGAGATGTGAGCATCGACGTAAGATGCTTCCGGCAGCACGTCGACGATGGTCAAAGAAGAGTCGTGCAGCCGCCGCTGGAGCTCCTCGCGGGAGATCTCGGGGACCTCGGATGAGTTGGCGGCGTTGACTTCTGATGCCATGATCTCACAGAGAAGCCTAATTTACCGCTTCCCCGGTTAACGTCAAAGCGCCCGATTCGTAGCCCCAAGACCGGGCCGGCCAGATCGGCGAAGCCGCCCGTGCCATAGACCGCTCGAGTGATTTCCCTTGAGGCGCGGCTCCCAGGTAGCGCCAAGCCTCAGTGTGCCCAGTAAACTATGTTGATAGTCACGGGCAACGAACCTTCGCCGCTATAGCTGAAACTTGCCGCGCTGAACGATGGTGGCGAGAGCGTTGCCTTCGCATCGTTCGAGAATCCATAGCCCTTCTTCGGAAGACCTATGAAATTGAAATCCATCTTGCCATTCTGGTTGGTGTCATCGAGGACGGTGACTGCGTAGGTGCCAGCGGGAACGCCGGTGAAATCGCATACGGCTACCTGCTCATGTTTTTGGGCCCACATGCTCCGTAAGGCTTTCGCTGCGACGCGTGGGAAGCCGTCCGGGCCGTTGAAAAGTGAGCAGCCTACGCGTCCAAGATTGTTGCGCAAACCTCTTACCACCACGCGAATTCCAGTGTCGGAAGCGGCGCACAAGGCCGGCCCGTGCGAAACCAAAAGCGATGCTACGAGCGCTGCGATGAGCAATAGTGAACGTTTCATCGGGTACGGTGTCTCACTTGCAGGCGGTGACCGGTTTTAAATGAGATCAAGGTCGCGGAAACCATCATAGCACTCGCCTATTATTATTAATTGAGCGTTCTAACAGGGTGTTGATAAACACAGAAATCGCTCCGCGTCGATCCTTCACTTCGGCAACCTTCGTTCAGGATGACAATAAAAAGGCTTCTTTTTTGTCATCCTGAGCTTCAGCGAAGGATCTACGCGAAGCGATCAATCTCTTTCTCCCTCTTTCTCCGCATTTTTCAACACCCTGCCAAGGGGCGCGACCTGTATCCGCTTAAGACCACCCTTAACGATCCGGGACTGCAAGTACTCCGGCACATGACGTCCGTTCGCCCGTGAGCTCCATCACGATGCGGCGCGTGCAAAAACATCAAGACCGCTGAAGGAACGGTCGCATGACAGCGAGGAAGTCCTCCAAATTGTCCCACGGGATCATGTGACCGGCCTGCACCGGCACCGCTTGCCCGTTAGGGAGCAGGTTTGCGATCTCGGTGGCCCGTTCGGCGGGAACGACGTTGGCTTTCGCAGCGTAAATCAGCAAAGTCGGGCAGGTCAGGTGCGAGAAATCCGGAAAGATGTCTTCCTCATGGAAGTTTCGGTGGCTCTGCGTAACCGCTTCGACGCTGCAGGTCGGTAGCCATTCCAGCCGCAGCGAAATCTGTTCATCCGTCCAGGTCGGAGTGAATGTTCGAAACTCTGCCACGCTCGCGCCTCGGGACGCGGCTTCGATCGCGGTCAGATAACGGCCGAGCGGCGTCGGGTAAGGTGCTCGCCCGGGCCCTGATAACGGAGGATCGATCAACACCAGTTTCGACGGTAGCTCCCCGGCGATGGCTCCCAGCCGCGCCGCGATCCGTGCACCCATCGAGTGACCGATGACGATCGGGTGTCCAAGGCCGAGAACCTCGATGACGCCGCGCGCGTCCTGAGCGTAATCGTCGAGCGTATAACCCAGGCCGGCTCGACTTTCCGAAAGCCCACGCCCGCGAATGTCGAGGACCAGCACACGATGCGTGGTGGCGAGCCGCTCTGCGACAAACGACCAGGTGATAGCCGGGCTGGTGATCCCGGGAAGCAGCACAATGGGTGGGTTGGTTGATGCAGAATGGAATTCGAGATAGTGCAGACGAATACCATTCGCTATACAATGCGCGCCGCGCCGACTAATAGGCATAAGGATCTCGCTACTCTAGTAGCAGTGTATTAAGTCTATCGTGGTGTTCGGCTTTATTCAGTTGAACACGCCACCACCGTCAACGTTAATCTGTTGCGCCGTCAAGAAGCTGCTCTCGTCGCTGGCGAGGAGCGTGACAATGCCGGTCAGGTCTCTCGGCATCACCACACGCTGGATGAACTTGCTCTGCGCCCTCATCTCGAGCTGTTCGCGGGTAACACCGCCCGTGTCGGTCTGACCCGGGTTCACCATATTGACGGTTATTCCGTACTTCCCAAGTTCCTTGGCCGCGCATCTCATCAATCCTATCAAGGCCGCTTTCGAGGCGGTGTAGTGCGTAACATGGGCCAGCGCCTCGCCGACTGCGGCGGAGCCTATGAAAATGATCCGGCCGGACTTCTGTTGGATCATCTGGGGAGATACTGCCGCAGCGCAGTTGAACGCCCCCTCCGTATTGACCTGGAATACTCGCTGCCATTCAGCATTCTGCAATTGCCAGAAGGGGCCGCGCGTCAGATCCTTCCAGATTCCGGCGTTGCTAATCAGAATATCTATCCGTCCGAACTTCGAGGTCACATCGCTGACCATCGTCTCGACCGACGCACGTGAGGTGACATCGACTCTCAAGGCCAGACAATCAGCCTGAGGACGATCGCGTCGAATCGATTCGACGGCTCCATCGAGGTCGCTGGTTTCGAGATCCGTCAAAACCACGCTGGCCCCGGCTTCGCAAAGCCGGCCGGCGATGGACTGTCCAATGCCGCGGGCAGCGCCGGTTACGATGGCGACTTTTTGTGCCAACTTCATGTCGATCCTTCCGTTTTGCGTTTGGGCTGCCGGAGTGCCGCGTTGATGGATCACCCTGGGCCAAACATCGATATCAGCTTGACACCTTCGCATAAACAGATGAGACGTGTATTTTATCAATCCGGCAACGGCGCGTAGGTGCCGGGCGATAGCCCGAGGTGCGATGGATGCCTGATCTTAAAGCAAGCTCTGCCGGAAAATCAGGCCTCGATAGCGGTCAGGGTCAGGCTTACTCGCGGCCGTCGGAGGTCAGTTCGTCGCGCCAATTCATTGGAGCGCAGCTCTCAGGACGACCGGCCGTTGACTTGTTATGGCCAAGTCTTGCTCGATGCGATGAAGGCGGCGGGGGGCCGAGAGGCAGCAGCGTCGCTCTCATCACTGATCACAAGGGATAATCTGTAAGAAGTGGCAAGGTCTTTGCACTTTCCAAGGGAACGATGAACAGGATTCAAGATGTCTGACAAATCAAAAGGCGAGCGGATTTGGGACGCATTCCTGACGCCGCGGGACCAGCAGGTGTTCGAGGCCGCAGGCTACGGCGCGCGGGGCGGTTTCGGCGAGCGGCCGGCGTTGCTGATCGTCGACTTGAACTACGGATTTGTCGGCGACAAGCCGGAACCGATCCTCGAATCCGTCAAGCGCTGGATGAACTCCTGCGGCGAAGATGGCTGGGCTGCCGTCGCTGTCATCAAGAAGCTGCTGGCGGCGGCGCGCGCCAAGGAGATTCCGGTCATCTATACTTCCGGACTCCGCCGGGCGGACGCCTGGGATCAGGGTGCCTGGGCTTTTAAGAACAGTCGCGTGAACAAGCACTACCTGGGTCTCTCGCCGACGACGCTGCGGAGCAACATCATTGTCCCCGATATTGCGCCTGGGCGGCGCGACCTGGTGATTGGTAAGCAGAAGCCAAGTGCGTTCCACGGCACTCCGTTGATGGACTATCTGGTCCATTTGCGGTGCGACAGCCTGCTCGTTGCCGGGACGACCACGTCGGGCTGTGTACGGGCCACGGTGGTGGATGCGTTCAGCTATAACTACAGGATAACCGTCGTCGAGGACGGTTGCGCCGACCGCTCGCAAGCCTCTCATGCAATCAATCTGTGCGATATGAACGCAAAATACGCCGATGTGGTCGCGAGCCCCGAGGTTATCGATTACATCAACAAGCTGCCGGACGGGCTGTTCGATCTTCCTGAAGGGGATCCCGATGCAGCCCGGCTGTTCGCTGTGGACAAGCCATCGGTCTGAATCGCTGCGGAATAGAGGAAGCTATGGCTGTCGACAGAGCAATGGTGGAACTGTTCCGCAAGGAACTCGAGCTCTGCAAGGTGAAATCAGGAGAGCGCATCGGAATCCTCTCCGAAGACCGGATACGAATTGACTATGCCGAAACCTTCCTCGCGGCGGCCCAGGACCTCGGCGCCGATCCGTTCCATCTCAACATTAGCAAACGTCCGGGCAGTTTCCCCGGGCCGGGAAACTCCCTGCGCGGCCATCAAGCGGCCATCGATGCGCTGAAAAACACCGACATGGTGATCGACCTGGTGGGCTTGCTTTGGTCCAAGGAGCAGACGGCGATCACCAGCGCGGGTCCCCGCATGCTCCTGGTGTTGGAGCCCTTCGAGGTGCTGCGGCGGATGCTGTCCTCGCCGGACTCCCGTCGGCGCGTCGAGGCCGCAAGCCGCATTCTCACGGGGGCGCGAGAGATGCGCATCACCTCGCCGGGCGGGACCGACGCGACCTATCGGTTCGGCAATTTCAAAGTTGTCTGCCAATACGGCTATACCGATGAGCCCGGCCGGTGGGATGCCTTTCCCGGCTCCTTCATCTGGACGGGGGCCCGGGAGGACGGCGTGGAGGGGAAGGTCGTAATCGATGCCGGCGACATGCTCCTCGATCCGTTCATGCGCTATGTCTCCGCGCCGATCACTCTGACGATCAAGTCCGGCTTCATTACCGAGATTGCCGGTGGCGGCATGGAGGGCGCGCTGCTGCGCGACTATATGAAGGGCTTCAAAGACCCGAAGGCCTATGCCGTTTCCCATATCGGTTGGGGCCTCGATGAGAATGCGAGCTGGACCTTCATGGGAACCAGCCCCGTCGCGGCACAGAGTGTCGGACAAGATGGGCGCGCGTATTATGGTAACGTCTTGTTCTCAACCGGCCCGAACATCGAGTACGGTGGATCGAACCACACCGAGTGCCACCTCGATATTCCGCTGAAGGATTGCTCGATGTTCCTGGATGGCCGGCAGATTGTGAAGGATGGCGCCATCATTCCCGAGGAGATGCGAGTTCCCGGCCGCTGAGGCACAGTAGTCACTGACCGGCGCAGCGTCTCGCTTGGGCTGCGCCGGCTCATTCAAATATTTCGCAACACAGCGCAGAGGACACTCCAACCATGTCGGCTGACACCGCTTCCTTTCCAATTCTCGAAGGCTTCGATCCCTTCGGCGCCGACTTCCTGAACGATCCCGGTCCTACCATCAAGCGCGCGCAGGCGACCAAACCGGTTTTCTATTATCCGCCGCTCCGGATGTGGGTGATCACGAGCTACGACGACATCTGCCGGGCCGCGCGCGACTGGGAGACGTTCTCGTCCAAAGCCGCCGGCATGGTGCCCCCGCCGGATGACATCAAGCCCCGGATTCCCGACAGCTTCGTCGCGGAGCACTTTATCTCGCTCGATCCGCCGGAGCATACGGCGGACCGGACTGCGGTCGCGCGCAACTTTCTGCCGCGGGAGCTGCAGAAGCAAGAGCCCAATATTCGTCGCATCGCGAACCAGCTGATCGATCGCTTTATCCACCAAGGCGCCTGCGATTTCATGCAGGAGTTCTGCTATCCCGTGTCGCTGAACGTGATTATCGGCTTGCTCGGGGTCCCGCCGGAGCGCGCCGACGATTACCGGATTTGGACCGAGGATCTTTTTTCGATCCTCGTTCCGAAATCGAAGGACGCTGTGACCAAGCCGATGAGCGAGGTCGAGCGGCGAGAACGCTGGACACGGCTCGCGGCCTGCCAGGACTTCCTCGAGAAATACGTGGCCGAACGCGCCCGCTGTCCCGCGAGCGATCTCACCAGCGTCATGCTGCAAGCCAAGAACTCGTCCGGCCATCAGGCCATACCGACCCATCGCATTGTGCGCCAGCTCCACGAGCTGGTGGCGGCCGGTAATGACACCACCGCCAACCTGATGGGCCAGATGCTCATGTATCTGGGCGAGAACCCGGCACAGGATGCGGAGGTGCGGGCGAATCCGTCGCTGCTGGCAGATGTGGTCGAGGAAACGCTGAGACTGCGGGGAACGTCGCCGGGACTGTTCCGGATCGCCACCAGAGACGTCGAAATGGGGGGCGCGACTATCCCGGAGGGCTCGCTCGTTTGGCTGCTCTTTATCGGCGGTGGTCTGGATGAAAGTCATTTTCCAGACTCCGAGAAGTGGGACATCCACCGTCCCAACAAGGAGAAGCATCTGGCTTTCGGCTACGGCCGCCACGCCTGCCTGGGCAGTCCGCTCGCCCGTCTTGAAGCTCGCGTGGCTTTCGAGGAGCTGCTGAAGAGGATCCCGGACATTCGGGTGAAACCGGGTCAGACGCTTGAGTATCTACCCAACTTGACCGTGACTACGCTGAACCACCTGCAGGCGGAGTGGACGCCGCCAGCAAATTCGGCATAGTGCGGTCATAGGAGTGGGAGATAGGAAATGAGCGTTGACTATCAGGACCTTCGCGATTTCATCGCACAGGTCGATGCCATCGGTGATCTGAGGCGCATTTCGGGTGCTGCGGCTGAATACGAAATCGGCGGTATCACAGAAGTCGCGGCTGGCCTGGCGCATTGTCCTGCGCTGCTGTTCGATCGGATTCCGGGTCAGGCTCCGGGAAACCGGGTCTTCACCAACGCGACCGTGGGCCCCAAGCGGGCGGCGTTGGCCCTTGGCATCGATCCTGAACTCACTCCGATCGAGGCCCTGCGTGTCTGGAAGGAACGACGCAGGAAACTGACCCTCATGCCCCCGCAACCGTCGGGTGACGCGCCCTATCTCGAGAATTCGATGGTCGGCGCGGAGGTCGATCTCAGCCGCTTTCCCTGTCCGATATGGCATCGTGGCGATGGCGGGCCTTACATCGGTTCGGGAAGTCTCGTCATGACCGGCGATCCGGAAACCGGCTGGGTCAATTGCTCCATCTACCGGGTTCAGGTGCACGATACGAAGCGGGTGACGATCCAGTTTGATCATAACGGACGCCATGGCGCGATTATCGCCAAGCGCTTTTGGGACAAGGGAGAACCCTGCCCGGTGGCAGTGGTTTGCGGACCGGACCCGGCGCTCTTCATCTCCGGTTTCGAATATCTGCCAGAAGGCGTTTCCGAGCTCGACTTCGCCGGTGCGATCAAGGGCGCGCCGGTGCCCGTCCATCCCGGTCCGCTCACGCGCCTGCCAATCCCGGCGCGGGCCGAGATCGTCATGGAGGGGATGCTGCTGCCGTTTCCCGAAGTAAATCTGCCGGAAGGTCCGTTCGGCGAGTTCACGGGCTACTATGCGGCCGATAAGCGTCCTGCGCCGGTCATGGCGGTCTCGGCGATTTACTATCGAACCGATCCGATCCTGCTGGGGTCGCCGCCTTTGAAACCGCCGCGTTTCCATTTCGGTCTTTCGTTCCGCGCCGCAGGCATCTGGTCGGACCTGGAAGCGGCGGGCGTCACTGACATCGTCGGCGCCTGGCAGCACGTCTCTCAACTGATGACGGTGATTGCTCTCAAGCAACGCTACGCAGGCCACGCGAAGCGGGCCGGTCTGATCGCAGCCGCCAACAGCTATATGGGCCGCATCGTGGTGCTGGTGGATGAGGACGTAGATCCGTCCAATCTCGCCGACGTGATGTGGGCTGTCACTACGCGCGCGGAACCGTCAGAAGATGTCGACATCATTCGCAATGCTTGGAGCTCCGCCCTTGACCCGCGCATCTCGGCGAGCGATCGCGATGCTGGTCTCACCTCCCATTCCAAGATGATCATTGACGCCTGCATCCCGTTTCAGCATCGCAACGTCTATCCAAAGACCTCGGCGTTGACGATGGCAGAAAGCGGCGAGATTCTGACACGCTGGAAGTCGGCACTCCTGTAAGCGAACGGCAGCCGGCGGATTCTCGCCACTCACAGATTTTCATCGGCAGACGTTGCCGGTCCTGATCCGCGCGCGGTTAAGCGCCGACCGGCGCACCGCCCTGACGCTTCCCAACGGAGTGACGCTCGCGTACAGCTATGATCAGGACTCGCGGGTGACCGGGATGACCTGGACCTCTGGTACTACCCAGGTGGGAAATCTATTCTACAGCTACGATGCTGATGGGAGAGTCACGGCGAAGTCGGGCAGCTTCGCGCAGACTAATCTGCCGCAGGCCGTTACCGGCAACAGCTTCAACGCCGCCAACGAGATGACGGGCTTCAACGGCGCCGCGCTGAGCTACGACCTCAACGGTAATCTGACGGCTGATGGAACGAACAGCTACAGCTGGGACGCGCGGAATCATTTGGCTAGCATCTCCGGGGGAACCACGGCCAGTTTTGTTTACGATGCTTTCGGGCGGCGGATGAGCAAGAACGTCAACGGGTCGATAACTCAGTTTCTTTACGATGGGCTGAATCCGGTGCAGGAACTGGACGGAGCAAATCCGGCTAACGTGACCGCCAATCTGCTGACCGGACTAAACATCGACGAGTACTTCACGCGCGCTGACTCGAACGGAGCGATGAACTTCATCAGCGACGCGCTGGGGTCGACGCTGGCTCTGACGGATTCGAGCGGCGCCATCAACACCAGTTACACCTACGAGCCGTTCGGTAATACGACCATCGGCGGTTCCAACCCCAATCCCTACCAGTTTACCGGCCGCGAAAACGACGGCACCGGGCTCTATTTCTACCGCGCGAGGTATTATAGCTCGACTTTCCAGCGCCTCATCGCACAGGATCCGTTGGACTTTAGAAGTGGTGCTTCCGATCTCTACGTATACGTTCAAAATAGTCCGGTGAACGCGACTGATCCATTGGGCCTGTTCGACCTCATTGGATGCCTTGAGTACAGAATCTTCGTAGCTCCTAAAGTGGCCAAGGCAGGACGTAGTTGTCAAGACGAACTGAACAAGTGTCAGGGCGGATGGGATATAGAATGTCTAGAGAATTTTATGGAGAAATATCATTGCGCTTTTGTGGGCGACGCAATGATGGAATGCACCTGCGAGCACTTGACCCCTGAGCTATGTGCCGAGTTCAAGACAGGTTACATGAAATGCTCAGAATTGGAATAAGCACGGTGAGGCGCGAACGGAAGTGATTGCTGGTATTCGCTGGTACGGTCTTCTCACGAATTCCGCAATCGGTATTTGCGGAATTATTCTAGGCGTGGCCTTGCTTCAGTGGTTTCGCGCCCCGCTACGAGCAGACAGATCTCTTGCGCTTGGGTTGTCAGCATCACAGGCCTATCATTCAGGCCAGCAAGACAAAGCCATTATTCTTTTAAGCCAGGCTATGGCGGTGGATCCGGACAATTACGATGCGATCGGGTTTCTCGCCAAGATCTATTCAGATCGGGGAGATTCAGAATTGGCAATAGAACTGTATCAACAAGCCTTGAGACGGCTCGACCGAAGGGGAGGTAGTCATGTCGAACGAGAGGTCTTTCAAAGTGCTGTCGAACAGTTGAGGGCCCATCCGGCGAAGCAGGGGCGTTTGAATATTCAGCCGCGGTGAGATCCAGCAATTGTGCTTCGCAAAAATTAGCCTAAAGAGAAACGCCAACACGCTCACGGCTTTGGCCTTGTCGGCGCAGCCAAGCCGCACCAAAGTCTCTTCGATCTTCCGCTCGTCCTTGAGACAACCCGGTGCAGGAGTTGGATGGTGCAAGTCCCGCCAACGTCACTGCCAATCTGCTGACGGGGCTGAATATCGACGAGTATTTCGCGCGCGCGGACTCGAACGGAGCGATGAACTTCCTTACTGACGCGATGGGGTCGACGCTGGCGCTCGCGGATTCAAGCGGCGCCATCAACACCAGCTACACCTACGAACCATTCGGCAACACAAGTGTCGGCGGCTCAAACGCCAATCCCTACCAGTTCACCGGCCGTGAAAACGACGGCACCGGACTCTACTTCTACCGCGCGAGATATTACAGCCCGACCTTCCAGAGATTCATATCACAAGACCCACTCGGGCTCGCGAGCCGGGCCCTGAATCTTTACGTTTATGCATCGAACAACCCCGTATTACTTGCCGATCCGTTGGGGCTAACAGATACGTGCGTCGGAATATGGATAGTTATCGATTCGAAAAGTATCGCTCTGTTTGTCGGTGATCCACGGACCGGCGGCAGCACCGGTTTTTGCACTTGCCGGTGGGGATGCTTGGCATGCGATGGTTCTTTAGATCTCTATGCTAATGATCTTAGGCCATGGACGTCTGGGAATGAAATTGAAACGCAACGCGGAAAAAGGTGCCTTGCTAAACCTCCAGCACCACAAACGGGCTGCCCGAACAAGAGCAGATGATTCGGGTCGCTAAGGCGGAGTAGTAGAAGGGATTTTGTGATGGCCCGTCGAAGGATATTCGTGCATCTGCCTATTTTCATAACTTGTTTCGCAACCCTATGTTGTAGCTCGTTAGTCGGTGGCTCTGAACAAGCAGATGTATTCGTAGTATATCCTAACGCGACGCGGGTCTGGTCTGGGCCGGTTGGTGACACAACGCAACTTCGATACCATCTCGATGCTCCGTATCCAGCTTCCAACGTGATATCGTGGATTGCTGCGAGGCTTCAAAAGGCCAATTGGACAGCCCTCGCAAACGATTTCTTAAATCCAGACTTGTCCCCGTCCAGGATGCGGAACTGGGATGGTGGTTTCCTTGAAGGCTTAAAAGACCCTGGTATATGTGTCCACATGTGGACCGGGGATTGGAAAGACCCAAACGGAAATATTGTACGCTATATCTTTCGCTACAGGCATCGGGGATGCGACACGTTGGATTTGACCGAGCTGGAGGTAACAGTGATATATATGCCGGCCACTGTTGTGCATCGCATCCAGAAGGTTATCGGACAGTCGAAGAAGGAACGTAGAGCGGAATAGCGACAGCCTGTGAGTTATTAGATGACGTGACGGGATCGTTGGCGGCTTGGCGGCCAGCTTTGTTTACGATGCTTTCGGGCGGCGGATGAACAAGGACATCAACGGGTCTGTTAGCCAGTTTCTTTACGACGGGCTTAACCCGGTCCAGGAGTTGGACGGCGCAAATCCGGCCAACGTTACTGCCAACCTGCTGACAGGGCTGAATATCGACGAGTATTTCACACGCGCTGACTCCAACGGAGCGATGAACTTCATCGCCGACGCAATGGGCTCCACTCTGGCTCTTACGGATTCAAGCGGCGCCATCAACACCAGCTACACGTACGAGCCGTTTGGAAACACGAGCATTGCGGGAACAAGCGCCAATCCCTATCAGTTCACCGGCCGTGAAAACGACGGCACCGGCCTCTATTTCTACCGCGCCAGATATTACAGTTCGATGTCCCAGCGATTCATATCTCAGGATCCCCTCGACTTTGCAGGAGGCGGGCCTAATTTCTACGCATACGTAGGCAACACCCCCGAGCTTTTCCGAGATCCGTTTGGCCTATATTTCGACCTTAACTTCGGAGGTGGCTACTGGGCCGGCGTCACGTTTGGATTGCAATTCTGGAATGGTGAGGCTTATTGGTACGTTGGACCAGAAGCAACAACCCCGGGTTTCAGCTTAAGTGGGACCTGCGGTATCGGTGCACCGACGCCCGGCTGGCAATTGGGTCTCCAAATGCAGGCGCTGTATGCACAGCAAATTGGGATAACATCGGGAAACGATCTCTTTCACGGTCTTTTCGCGGAAATTGGATACGCAATTGGATATCCTGGACTTTCGTTGAGTGGATACTATCTAAGCGCGAATCCTTTGTTTTCCGTTCCTACATGGTTGCAGTCTCGGCTGCCGAAGTGCTCGTGCCAAGAGTAGCGAATCGGAGGCGACGTGAAAAACCTGGTTTTCGGTCTGATGCTTCTGATCGCAGGCGCCCTGGGCCTCATATTCAACAGAACCATAGCAAGGGGAGCGGATTTCCAGCGAGAGATGTTTCCCTTCCTCGGAACACGGTGGTGGTTTGGATTTCAACGAGTCCTGGGCGTCGTCATAAGCCTGCTCTGCATAAGTTTTGGTGTGATGCTGTTATCCGGGATGATTCTGGGATAGCGCGCGGGGCAACATTGTTCTTGCTCGTTATGTAAGATCGAAGGGTTGAGCTAAATCGTCGCCTCGCCCCTGGCTATACGATGGGGGTTGCCGCTTGCACTGTCGCGGGCCGTCGTTGCGTTAGGCTCGCCGCTATGGCCATGGTCGCCAGCTTTGACGAGATCGGAGAGTCGGCCAAGCTCGTTTATCCACGGCTATATCCATGCCCTGCGGCCTTCTGCTGAAGATCTCCTTGAGACCTCTTTGCATAGGGCAAGCGGATACACCGGCGCAGCAGCCTGACACTTCCCAACGGCGTGACGCTCGCGTACAGCTATGATCAGGACTCGAGGGTGAGCGGGATGACCTGGACCTTGGGCGGCAATCAGGTGGGGAATCTGGGCTACAGCTACGACGCTGATGGAAGGGTCATCGCGAAGACGGGGAGCTTCGCGCAGACCAACCTGCCGCAGGCAGTAACCGGCAACGCCTTCAACGCCGATAACGAGATGACCGCCTTCAACGGTACTTCGCTGAGCTACGACCTGAACGGGAACCTGACCGGCGACGGCACGAACAGCTATGCATGGGATGCGCGGAATCATCTGGCGAGCATCTCCGGGGCAACCACCGCCAGTTTTGTTTACGATGCCTTCGGACGGCGGATGAGCAAGGACATCAACGGCTCCGTTACCCAGTTCGTTTACGATCACTTGAACCCGGTGGAGGAACTGGACGGGGCGAGTCCGGCCAACGTCACTGCCAACCTGCTGACGGGGCTGAACGTCGACGAGTACTTCGCACGCGCTGACTCGAACGGAGCGATGAACTTCCTCACCGGCGCGCTGGGCTCGACGCTGGCGCTCACGGATTCAAACGGCGCTATCAACACCTATTACACCTACGAGCCGTTCGGCAACACGACCATCGGTGGTTCGAATCCCAATCCCTATCAGTTCACCGGCCGTGAAAACGATGGGACGACCGTCCAAGCTGACCGCGGAGAGGAAATCGAGAAACTCGGGCAGGATTGCCAAAATCGTCGTATCTTCGGTCCCCGTCGGGCTCCACAAGGCCACGTACACGCGCCAATTTCGGCGACTTCCGCGGAGAAGGTTCAATAGTCAATCGCGGGGCGAACTTGCCGTACCGAGCCTCAGGATCTTGTCCGGCACGGGCGCGATCGCGATTCCGCGGCAGCCCATCGCACACCACGACTTCGGCGTGAAGTATTCGGCCGAGAACGCGAACCGTCGGCCGCCCGGTGCCCACACCGCGTGATTCGCGTTAAGCCTGCAGTCGGTCGCCTGAACCGCTTTGCCGGTCACGGCGGCCTCGAAGAAGATCGCGTAGTTGCCGTTGCGGCATCCGCGCTTCGATTCGAATGAGATGAAGCGATCATTCGGCGACCAGTCGGGCGTCCGCCCCTGCAGCGGGTCAAGCTGATGGAGCCCAGTGTCAAAATCGGGCGGCGGATTGTTCGGAATCAGCGTCTCCAGCCAGATCTGGTTGAGATCGTCGTTGTACTGACTACCCGCCTCCGGCATCTGGCCGGCAAACGCAAGCTCGCGCCCGTCGCGCGAGATTGCGGACTCTCCGCTCCAAATCTGATCGGTGGAGGTCTGCGCCTGCACGAACGTCCCGTCGGGCACGCTGATCAAGTCGATAAACGGCTCGCTCATCATGTCATGCCCTCTACCGTGAGCGCCGAGCCGTCGGGAAACCACGACGGGTAGCCGTATGGAACGGAACCGTCGGTCGGGATCCGGGTCGGATTGCTGCCGTCCGTCGCGACCAGGTAAACCCCGCTTTCGCCCGCAGGACCGGATTTTACGCCAGTGAATGCTATCGGCAGGTCGACGTTGGGATTCCACAGCCAGTCGGATCGAGTCGCCGAAAGGTCGGTGATTTGCAGAAATTGCGTCGCTGGTCCGCCCTTGGCGGAGACGGTGAACAAGTTCCAGACGCCCTGCACCGCGCCGCCCGCGCATCCGGTGCTGATGACGCAGCGGCTGAACAGGATGGTTTTTCCGTCGGGAGACCATCGTGGCCAGTAGTCGACGAGACCCTTCGGATGCGTGACGTAGCGGAACGGATGCGCGTCCGCGCGCGGACTAATCATGACGAGCGTCAGAAATGCCAGCAGCGTCGAGAACGATTTCATGGTCAGGGTAACTCCGGCGGATTCCAGCAGGGCCTGAGCGCGAACGGTTCGCATTGGCGGCCACGGAAAAGAACGGCTTGGTAGCCACACTCGAGGAGTACATCAAAGGCGCGTACGAGGCACAGCGCGAGACTATACTCGATCAGTTCGCTTTCTAAATAGACGCCCGTTTGCGGGCATGATGATCCCAACCGCTGGTGAGCAGGGCACCACCGCTATCCAAAAATAAGCAGGTGGTTGCAGTCGCTTTCTTCATCACCTTTTCTTCCGTCGATCGGATCATCGCTGCCACAGGATTCGTGCCTCTTCCAGTGGGACTGCAACGCCGTCGCAGTGCGGTATAACTCGCGCGGTATAGTTCGCTGCTGGGCGGGCCGCAGGTACTGCCGCGCTGTAAGCGTAGCCGGCCGACGTGCCGGCCAGTGGGCGAACGCGCTTCATCTCCTGCCGCACGGGATCGGCGCCCATGACGCCGTCGGCGTAAAGCTCTACCCGCACCGACTTGGGGTCGAGGTCATTGAGATACACCTGCACTTCAAATACGTGCTTTTCGCCATGAGTCTCAAACTTCACTTCGCCGAAGCGTAGCGCCGCCCATTGTTGCTCGAGAGCGTGCCGCCAATTGACTACCTGCACGCCGATTGCGCCTTTGTCGGCAGCGCGCTCACGGTAGGCTGAGGCCGCGGGAAGGTAGTGCTGCTCGATGTATTCGCGCACCGCGCGGTTGGTCGAAAAGCGCGGCGTCAATAGCGCCATGCTTTCCCGCATGCGCGCCACCCAGGCGCTGGGGATATCCTGGTCGGTGCGGGTATAGAACTCAGGGATCACCTCGCGCTCGAGCAGGTCGTAGAGCGCCTCGGCTTCGACCGCGTCCCAAGCCGGATCGTCGCCGTGTTCCTGGCCATCACCCAACGCCCACCCAACTTCCGGGGCGTAGGCCTCTGCCCACCAGCCGTCCAATTCCGACAGATTGATGCCGCCATTGACCAGTACTTTCATGCCGCTGGTTCCACACGCTTCCCAGGGGCGGCGCGGCGTGTTGAGCCAGACATCCACTCCCTGCACCAACTGTGCAGTCAAATCCATATCGTAGTCACTGAGGAAGACCACATGGGGGCGTGCCTGGGTCCGAGAGATGAAATGCGTCCATTCCTGAATCAAGGCCTGCCCGGCCTGGTCCGCCGGATGAGCCTTGCCGGCCATGATGAGCTGTACTGGGCGCTGAGGGTTGTTCAATAAACGCAGCAATCGCTCAGGGTCGTGCAGCAGCAGGTTCGGTCTTTTGTAGGTTGCAAAACGGCGGGCAAACCCCAGCGTCAACGTATTGCTGTCAAACAGATGCTTCGCAGCATCAACGGTCTCGGGCGATGCGCCGGATACGGCCAATTGCCGGGACAATCGTTCGTGCGTGTATTCGACCAGAGACTTGCGCGCGGCGGCGCGAAATCGCCAGAGACTAAGGTCGGAAATGCGGCGAATGTCTTTCTCCAGGGTCTCCGCCGTCCCGAGCCAGCGGTCCTTTCCGCAGGCTTTCGTCCAAAGATCGTCGGCTGGAGCCGAGTCCCAGGTCGGCATGTGGACTCCGTTAGTCACGTGTCCGACCGGGCTTTCGTCCTGCGGCCAGTGCGGGAAGAGCGGCAGAAAGATGCGCCGGCTCACCTGCCCGTGCAAGCGACTGACGCCATTGACCGCCCCGCTCCCGCGAATCGCCAGATAGGCCATATTGAAAGGTTCAGACGAATCGTTGGGGTTCTGGCGGCCCAGGGCCAGCAAATCGTGGAGGGTTATACCGAGTTGTGTCCGTACATAACCAGACAGGTATTGCTCGATGAGCGCGGGAGCGAAACGATCGAAGCCGGCAGCCACCGCTGTGTGCGTGGTGAACAGGTTGCCCGTCCTGGTGACGGCCAGAGCGACCTCGAAATTTTGCCCGCTTTCCTCCATGAAGCTTCGGGCGCGTTCCAGCACCGCAAGGGCCGCATGTCCTTCATTCAAGTGGCAAACTTCGGGCTTGATGCCGAGCGCCGCGAGCAATCGCCATCCGCCAACCCCGAGTAGCATTTCCTGTTTGAGGCGCAACTCCGGCCCGCCCCCGTAAAGTTCACTGGTAATACCTCGATGCGCGGGGTAATTCGCCGCGTCATTGCTGTCCAGCAGGTACAGCTTTACGCGGCCGACCTGAACCTGCCAGACGCGCAGCCAGACCGCGTAACCGGGTAGCGCGATCTCCAACCGCAACCACTCCCCATCGGATTTTCGCAACGGTGTGATCGGCAATTGTCCGGGGTCATTATACGGAAAGAACGCCTGTTGTGCTCCGTCCTTGTCGATCACCTGGCGAAAATAGCCTTGCTGGTAGAGCAGCCCCACGCCGACGACTGGAACACCCAAATCACTGGCGGCCTTGAGTTGATCCCCGGCCACATTGCCCAGCCCGCCCGAGTATATGGGCAAAGCTTCGCTCAACATGAATTCCATACTGAAATACGCAACACAGCTCAGCGGAGATTGCGGATAGGTTTGCTGAAACCAGGAACGCGCCGCCGCGGCATCCCGCCTGGCTTGCACCAGATCGTCAACGTTTTGGCGGAAAGCGCGGTCGGCTAGAACATGCTGGAGTTTCTCCCGCGAGACCGTCTGTAGGACGACCCAAGGGTTATGCGTGAGCGCCCACAGCACCGGATCAAGCTGCCGCCACACTTGGTCGGTCGCATGATTCCACGACGAACGCATGTCCAGGGCGAGCTCCGACAGGGAATTGAATCCCTCTACGTCGGTGGATAAGCGAGGCTCCTTCGGGTGACTGGCCCGTGTTTGTTCGCTCATAGCCGCGCCTTCAAATTTGTTTTGGATGCAATCTCCGGCTGCTCCGTGGGCGCTGCCAGCGCGGCACCGACGATAGCCTGTGCTTCCGCCAGGATGCGGTGCGGATAATCCGCTCCACGAAAGCTCTCAGCATATATCTTGTAGAGGTCTTCGGTGCTGGACGGACGCGCCGCAAACCATCCACTCGCGGTAACCGCGACCGGCCGGTCATCCCGAGGCCCCCTTGGATCCGGGGTTGTGCCAACGGCCGGCTGAAGCGATGAGCGCGTCAGCCTCTTTCGGACCCCAACTGCCGCGTTTGTACGGGCGAACCCGGTGGTGGGTCTTAAGCACTGGGGCGACCACCGCCCAGGCGGCCTCAACCGCGTCCTCACGGGTGAAGAGCGCTCCGTCGCCGGCCATGGCGTCGGTCAACAGCCGCTCGTAGGGCGGTTCTTCATTCGGCTGCTCTTCGAACAGGTAGAGCTCACGCTGGTCGCCGACGAACTCCTTGCCTGCGAGCTTGACGCGAGCGGCGAGGGCGATGGCCGAGCTGGGGGAAAGCCGGAAGCGCAGATAGTTGGTCCGGCCCGTCGCCGGCGCCGAGTCTGCGAAAAGCTTTTGCGGCGGCTGCTTCAGCTCCACCAGGATCTCGGTCGCCGTAGCGGCCAGGTATTTGCCGGAGCGCAGGTACCACGGCACCCCCTCCCAGCGCCACGAGTCGACGAAAAGCCTTAGGGCGCAGAAAGTCTCGACGTCGGAGTTCTTCGCTACGTCCGGTTCCTTGCGGTAGCCAGTATATTGGCCGCGCACCAATTCGTCGGGTTTCAAGGGGCGCATGGCTTGGAAGACCTTGGCTTTTTCGCTGTGCACGGCGCCAAAGCCCCTGTCGGCTGGCGGCTCCATGGCAAGCAGCGCGACGATCTGGAAGAGGTGGTTTTCGATCACGTCGCGCAGGCAGCCGGCGGTTTCGTAAAACTTCCCGCGGCCCCCCACGCCAAACTCCTCGGATAGGGTTACCTGGACACTGGCCACATAGTTGCGGTTCCAGATCGGCTCCAAGAAGGAGTTGGCGAAGCGGAAGTAGAGGATATTCATTATCGCCTCCTTCCCGAGGAAGTGATCGATGCGGAAAATCGAGTCTTGCGGGAATATAGTCTGCGCGACGCGGTTGAGCTCCCGCGCAGACGCCAGGTCGCGTCCGAACGGCTTTTCGATAATAACCCGCGCGTGCTCGGCCAGGTTTGCGGCACCGAGCCCTTTGATCACCGTCTCGAACAGCGCAGGCGGGATGGCGAGGTAGTGGGCCGGGCGCCGAGCGTTGCCCAGCGCCTTCTTTATCGCGGTGAACGTGTCCCGATCATTATAATCCCCACTCACGTATCTGAGCAGGGACAGAAGATGGTGCAGGGCACGCTGGTTATCGATCCCGCCCGATCGCTTTATGCTGTCCGTCACACGCTTGTGCAGACGCGCCAGACTCCACTTGGGGAAGGCGACGCCGACTATCGGGACTTTAAGGGTGCCTCGTTTCGCCATCGCATAGAGTGCCGGGAAGATCATTTTGTGCGCGAGATCGCCCGTCACACCGAAGAGCACCAGCGCGTCCGATCGAGACGCGGTCATCAGGCGCCTCGCTTTTTGGCGGCGGCCATGAGCGCAAGCGCAACGCGGTCCACGAGGTACGAGGCGACGACGCTGCCGTTCATAACCAACCCCCGCGAAAACCCGCTCGCTGCAAGCCGCTGGCGATGTAAGAACAGTTTCGCATCAATTGCCACAATAAGCCGGTACGATAGTTTTCGATCATTAAGATAATCGGCCCTTGATTAAGCCCGTAATGCCATGGCGATACCCAGCCACAGGGATTGCCGGATTTTACCGGGTAGGTCGGGTTAAAGGTCGCTTTGAAGCCGTAGGGGTTAAGCTCTGTCAATTTCACCTCGTTGATAAAATAGTCGATCGTTGGCAGCACGATCTCGGGCGCGAACGGCAGCGATGTCACCACCGCCCACGGCGCGATGGTGCCATCGTCGGGCCCGTATGGCACACCTCGTCCCAGGTAACCGAAGAATTGGCGCTCGATGCCGCTCAGTTTGATTGTGTCGGGGCCGGGGCCGTCGCTGGCGGTAATTCCCCAGCAATAGCTGCCATAGCTGGCGAACTTAAGCGGGTTGTCGATCGCGTACTGTTGTTGCACATAAGTCGCGCGACGGCTGTTCTCGAAATAGTCGATGCCCTTGACGCGCATGAACGCGTCCTGAATGCCGCGAAAATCAATCCAAAGATGCGAGAGTTGGTGTGTGAACAACGGCCCGGCGTAAAGATATTCGTATCCGTAACAGTGTTCCCACCGGTAAGTGGAAGCCCATGCTGCGTAACTCTCCACGGGTAGCGGATGCGTCGGCGAGCCCAGCCCCAGGATGTAAAGGAGCATCGCCTCATCGTAGCTTTCCCAACGGAATTTGAGGAATCCGCTCTCGGGTTTCCAGCCGTGCGTAACCGTTGCGCCACGGTTTTGCGCCCATTGCCAATCCGCGCGGCGATAGAGCGTGTCGGCGAGGGTGCGGATTTCATGCTCGTCGGAGGTATCCGCATCAAAATACACTCCCGCAGTCAACGCACCCGCCAGCAGAAAAGCGCTGTCTATCGTTGAAAGTTCGCATTGCCAGGCGCGCTCGCCGGTCCGCATGTCGAGGAAATGATAGTAAAAACCCTGGTAGCCGGTGGCCTCGGGTTCGGGGCCTTGCCGGCTGTTCCGGAAAAAACGCAGCGTGGTCAGCGTTCGTTCTACCGCTGCGGCACGCGGCATGAATCCGCGCTCGACAGCCACCGGATAAGCCGCCAGCGCGAAGCCGGTAGCAGCGATACTGGCGGGCCAATCCGCTGCGGTCTTGTCGATCACCAGCCCGTTGTCTGGATTCGTCTCATGCAAAAAGTAGCTGAATGATTGGTGCTGAAGCCTTTCCAGCTCAGCTTCGCCGATTGGTTTCCCGCTGCTCACGGTTTCACCTGGAGGCAATCTTCGGCTCATGCGCGGGCGCCGCCAGCGCAGCATCCACGATGGTCTGTGCTTCCGCCAGTATACGGCGCAGATGATCCGCTCCGCGAAAGCTCTCAGCATATATCTTGTAGATGTCTTCGGTGCCGGACGGGCGCGCCGCAAACCATCCACTCGCGGTAATCACCTTCAAACCGCCGATGGGTGCGCCGTTGCCAGGAGCCTTGGTGAGGATGCTCTGGATTTTTTCGCCAGCCAGCTCCGCGGACGGTATCTGCTGTGGTGAGAGCTGCGCGAGCATTTGCTTTTGCTCCGGGGTAGCTGACGCCTCAACACGATCGTAAACGGGTTCGCCGAACTCGCGCGTGAGTTCAACGTAGAGTTCGCTGGGATCGCGGCCCATGCGCGCGGTAATCTCCGCCGATAGCAAAGCCGGGACGATGCCGTCTTTATCTGTCGTCCAGACGCTGCCATCCAGACGGATAAAGGATGCACCAGCACTCTCTTCTCCGCCAAAGCCAAGCGAGCCGTCGAGCAAGCCATCCACAAACCACTTAAAGCCGACCGGCACCTCGTAGAGCTTACGGCCGAGCTTGGTCGTGACGTGGTCGATCATTCGGCTACTTACTACCGTCTTTCCAACGGCTGCGTCCTTGCTCCACTTAGGTCGATGCTGGAAGAGGTAGAAAATGGCGACCGCGAGGTAATGGTTGGGGTTCATCAATCCGGCCGTGCGGGTGACGATGCCGTGCCGATCAGCGTCGGTATCGCAAGCGAAGGCGATATCGTAGCGATCCTTGAGGTCGATTAAGCTTTGCATTGCGTAGCGCGAGGACGGATCCATGCGAATCCGACCGTCCCAATCGACCGTCATGAACCGGAATGTCGGATCGACGACCTCGTTCACGACGGTGAGATTCAAACGATAGCGCTCGGCAATCGGGCCCCAATAGTGAACCTCGGCGCCACCAAGCGGATCCACGCCCATACGGATGTTCGCGCCGCGAATCGCGTCCAGGTCGAGGACGCGGCCAAGATCGCTTATGTAAGCATTGAGAAAGTCACGCCGGTGCGTGCTGGCGGCGCGCTGGGCGCGCTCGTAAGTGATTCTTTTTATGCCTTGGAGGCCGCTTTCCAGCAACGCATTGGCCCGGGCCTCGATCCATCCTGTGACGTCCTTGTCTGCCGGCCCGCCGTTGGGCGGGTTGTACTTGAAGCCGCCGTTGTCGGGCGGATTGTGCGAAGGTGTGATGACAATGCCATCCGCCATTCCCTTCTCGCGGCCGTGGTTGAAAGTGAGTATTGCGTGAGAAATCACAGGAGTGGGCGTGTATTCATCCTTATCCGCGAGCATGACTTCCACACCGTTGGCCGCCAGCACCTCGAGCGCGCTGGCACAAGCCGGAACTGACAGTGCATGCGTGTCGATGCCGAGGAACAGCGGGCCGTCGATGCCCTGGCGTCTGCGGTAATCACAAATGGCCTGGCTGATGGCCAGCACATGCCATTCGTTGAAAGTGTTGTCGAAGGCGGAGCCACGATGCCCCGAGGTGCCGAACGCAACCCGCTGCGCGGCGATTGACGGATCGGGTCGCTCAGCATAATACGCAGTCACCAGTTTCGGAACATTCACCAGTACCGAGGGCGGGGCGGGTTTGCCTGCCAGGGGACTTATTTTGACAGCCGCATCTTTTGCGTTACTCATTCGGCACCTGTGATGCTTGCGAGTGGCGGCTTTCGACTGAGGTGGAAGCAAACATTCATAAACGGTTCATCGTCCTTTCAAGTTCAGGAGCGCCAGCATTTCGATCCGCAGGAAACCCGGAGCCGGCGTTCTCAGCGTTCGGTCCCGTGCAGTGCAAGCTCCGTGGGGTGTGTCGTCTGTATGATGTCCCTGGCCTTGGCCACTTCGGCTGCCGTGCCGTGAGCCAGTAGCATGAACTTGTCAGCCTTGAGCGCCGACTCGTATTTCATCGCGCTGTCCTTAGGAATACCGATGCTGTAGAGCCCTGCGCAAGCCGCCCATCATCACCGCGCCTTCGAGCCCTGCAACAATCCGTCCAACCAGAGGGTCGGCTACCAGCACTGGTCCAACTCCCGGAATAGCGAAGAAGCCAGCTCCGACCTTAGGCATCAGGTGTTCCACCAGTCGATCGTGTTGTGACGAGTCACCGGCGACGCCACAGTCAGGATCTCCTGGTGCCGCGCTCCTACCGCTGCAAACCCTCTGCTAAGAGTGCGCGCGACGGCCGTCCAAAGCAAAGAATCTTTAGTTATCTGAAGAACATGTCGTGCCAGTCGCGGGCTGGACCAGGCCTTCGACCGCGTCTGGCGCGGGAACCGCCGGAAGCTGGCTTTCTCCGATGCCGTCAAAAAGACGAAGCAGGCCTTAACCACATAGGTTCACCTCCGTATCCGGTTGGAACGCAGGTAAATAAGTAACCTTACCTGATTTCGGCCTTTACCGTGCCTGCCCCCGACCATCTTTATGCGCCCGCACAGCCCGCGCGGTGACGTGTACAGTATCGATCAAGCTCCGAAACTGAGCTAGATGCCGAGCCCACCATTGGTCGGCGTCCCAGGCGGCGACTCTATCGGGCCGGGGCAAGGGTTTCGGCTTCTCACGCCATCGGTGCCAGTCGCGGTAAAGCGCGTCGATGCTGCCGTTCATGTCGAGCCCTGCACTAACAAGTGCTGCGCGAGTCAAACGGTATTGTTCTTCAAGTTTGATGTTGGCGATGGTCATCAATAACTCCCGAGATGAACGGTGCCAGGTGCGAGCTCAAATATCCTACTCACGCTGTTCAGGTGCGCTTAGCGCGTCATAATTATTCAGCGAAGACCAACCGGAGCGGGGATGTTTGAGGCTTCGCGCATCTTGATACACCTGCACGATACTACCACACACGGTGCCTCCGAAGTGACTTGATCCACAAAATAGACGTGCCGTGCCGAAGCGGTCAAAAATGTCATTCGCAAGGAAAGTCGTTCAGGCGCGAGGACCAAACACATGCCACGTGGATGCCTGGCGCATGCCACCCAGTCGACGCCTTGCTGAACTCATGGCCTGGCACGGCAGTAGGCGTGGTTCAGTACTCGTCGGAATGTTGCCGCATCGCGCAAGATCGAGTTTAACGTGTTAAACTGTGGATGCGCGTCGTTGCTGAAAACTCGGGTTCGGACGTCGCGTTGCGCATCTCTGTCGAGACCACCACACGTGCCCGATAGGATTGTGCTTAGAAAAAAAAGACCGGCCGAGGGATGACATTGGGTCAGAAGTTTCTCACCTGATTGCGAACAAGACTTGACAATTGCATGTTTTCGCCACGCTCTCGCACCAACGCAACCGGGTTCGACGTGGTTGATCGCGACAATGGATCGCCTGCGCAGGAGTGAGATGAAACGAGCGATGAATTATTTCGCGCCTCGCTTTGGGAGCGTTTAGGAACTGAGAGGCAGTGTGAATCTTGCGTTCCTTCGCACTCTGAAGGCTCCGTCCGCCGCTTTTGCCCCGGCGGCGGAAGAGCCGATTCGCGCGGAGCTGTTCAGCATCGAGCGCCTTGCGCAACATGCTGAAAGCCTTGCGGCAGCTCAGCACATCACGGCCAGGCCCATCACCGGTCGACGGCTTACCGGGCGACTTCGGGAGAACGGCCGGGTGGTGCTTGAAGCGTATCGTGCTGTCGCGAAAGAAATCCGTGAGGAACGCGTCATCACCCAGGCGGCAGAGTGGTTGATCGACAATTTTTATGTGGTGCGGGAACAGATCCGCGAAATCCGACGCGATCTTCCACGCCGATTCTACCGCGGGTTGCCCAAGCTTGCGGCGGGTCCACTTGAGAGTTATCCGCGTGTGTTCGGGATAGCGTGGGCTTTTGTCGCGCATACCGATAGCCGATTCGATCCACAGATGTTGCGCCGGTTCGTGCAGTCCTATCAGCGCGTGCAGCCTTTGACGATCGGTGAGCTCTGGGCCCTTCCGATTACGCTTCGGGTGATACTCGTGGAAAATTTGCGACGCCTCGCAGAGCAGATCATGAGTGGTCGAGCGGCGCGCCAGGAAGCCGATGCTCTGGCTGACCGACTACTGGGAGTCGGCAATCGAGAGGCCGAGGCGGCGAGCACCGTATTGCGAGGGTTCGACCAAACGCCCTTACCCGCGGCCTTCGCGGCGCAGTTAATTCAGCGCCTGCGCGATCAGGGTCCGAGCGTGGCGTCGGCACTCCTGTGGCTGGACCAACGCCTTGCAGCCCAAGGAATCACTGCAGACGAGAGCGTCCGCGAGGAGCATCAGCAACAGGGCGCGGTGAATGTAACGGTGCGCAACGTGATCACAAGTATGCGCCTGATATCTGATGTCGAGTGGGCCGATTTCTTCGAGAGCGTGAGTCTCGTCGATACTACGCTCCGCGCCGACGCTGGCTTCGCCGAAATGGATTTCGCCACGCGGGATAAATATCGGCATGCGATCGAAGAGCTGGCGCGCGGCTCGGACCAACCGGAGCTCGAAGTCGCCCGGCGCGTGATGGCGGCCGCCAAGCGCGGTGCAGCCGAGCCACGCAGCCGCGATGACGCAACCGCTCGCCGCCAGCAGGATCCCGGCTATTATCTCATCTCGAAAGGGCGGCGGGCTTTCGAGCAGGAGCTCGGATGCCGTGTGCCGATAAGCGAATTGCTGGTTCGCGCCAATGCGGCCGCGGGGATACTGGGCTATGTGGGAGCGATCGTCGTCATCGGCGCGTTCATCATGGCTTTGCCGTTGCTCGCCGTGGCGGAGTATGGCGTCGGCGGATGGGGCCTCTTCTTATTCGCACTGCTTGCCTTAGAGCCGGCATCGGATTTGGCCATGGCGCTGGTCAACCGCGGGGTCACGCGCCTGGTCGGCCCGACGACCCTGCCTGGCCTCGAGCTGCGTGAGGGGGTGCCGTCGAACTTGCGCACGGTAGTGGTCGTGCCCACGCTGCTAACGACAAGAGCCGCGCTCGAGGAACAGATCGAACGCCTGGAGATTCATTACCTGGCAAGCCAGGATGGCGATCTCCGCTTCGCTCTGCTCTCGGACTGGACAGACTCTGATACCGAGAGTGCGCAAGGCGATGAGGAGCTTCTCGCCGCCGCCGCCGAGGGAATCGCACGCTTGAATGGACGGTACGGTCCGGCAGCGGACGGTGACCGCTTCCTCCTGTTCCATCGTCGGCGAATCTGGAATGAAGGGCAAGGAAAGTGGATCGGATGGGAGCGCAAGCGTGGGAAACTGCACGAGCTGAATCGCTTGCTTCGTGGCGCGACCGACACCACCTTTGTGGCGATCGACGGCCGCTCACCGATCCCACCTCCGGGCGTCCGCTACGTGATCACTCTCGACGCCGATACTCGGCTACCGCGAGGAACCGCTAGACGCCTGATCGGGAAGATGGCGCATCCGCTCAACCGTCCGCGGCTGGATCCGGATAGCTGCCGGGTGGTCGAGGGGTACGCGGTGCTGCAGCCGCGAGTTACCCCGTCGATGCCGAGCGGCCGTGAGGGGTCGCTTTTCCAGCGCATCTTCACCAGTCCGAGCGGACTGGACCCCTACGCCTTCGCGGTGTCCGACGTCTACCAGGATCTCTTTGGCGAAGGTTCTTACACTGGCAAGGGAATCTATGACGTAGACGCCTTCGAGGCCGCCCTCGATGGACGGATGCCCGAGAGCACTCTGTTGAGTCACGATCTGTTGGAGGGAATTTTCGCGCGGGCCGGATTAGTCTCCGATATCGAGGTTGTCGAAGAGTTTCCGTCGCGCTACGACGTCGCCGCGGCTCGCCAGCATCGCTGGGCGCGTGGCGATTGGCAGTTGCTGCCCTGGATTTTCGGCTCTGGGAGGGATTCCAACGGCAGCCAAGGCCGAAATGTGATTCCGTTGATCGGCCGTTGGAAAATGCTGGACAACCTGCGCCGAACGCTGTCAGCGCCGGTCGCCTTTCTTGCATTACTGGCCGGATGGACCTTGCCTTTCACTGCCGCTGCGCTTTGGAGCGGGTTCGTAGTCGCGACGTTCGCGATTCCCGCCTTGCTCCCGGCTTTCGCCGGGATTGTGCCGCGAAGGCTCGGAATCTCGCAGCGGAGACACTGGCGCTCGGTGCGCGCGGACTTCGCCCTCGCTCTGTCACAGATAGGACTTCTGGTCACGCTTCTCGCACATCAGGCATGGTTGATGACCGACGCCATCACGCGAACAATCTTCCGTCTGTTAGTGAGCCGTCGGAGGCTGCTCGAGTGGGTTACCGCGGCTCAGGCGAACATCAGCACCCGGCACGATCTCATTAGATCGTATTGGTGGATGGCGGGCGGTGTCGCCCTCGCCGCGGTGGCTGGCATCATCGTCGTATGCGTCGATCCTGGCTCATGGGTGATCGCGTCACCATTCGTGATCCTGTGGGCGCTCTCGCCGGCCGTCGCGCGATGGGTCAGTCTTGCGCCGCCCGTGGGAGGTCCTAATCCGGTCTCCGGCGCTGATGCGCGAACACTTCGCCTCATCGCACGGCGCACATGGCACTTCTTTGAAACCTTCGTCACCGCGGCCGATCACATGCTTCCTCCGGACAACTTCCAGGAAGAACCAAAGCCGGTGCTGGCCCATAGGACATCGCCCACGAACCTTGGACTATACCTTCTTTCGGTGGTCGCCGCCCGCGATTTTGGCTGGCTGGGTACCATTGAGTCGGCCGACCGTCTGGAGGCGACGCTCGCGACGATGAACCGGCTCGAACGGTTCCGTGGTCACTTCTTCAACTGGTACGACACGCATGATCTTCGTCCGCTGGATCCGAAGTACATCTCGTCGGTGGACAGCGGGAATCTGGCGGGACACCTGATCGCGCTTGGGAACGCCTTGCGGGAGATGATCGGCAGTCCCGTGGTAGGTCCGGAATGGCTTGCCGGAATCGATGATACGCTGCAAATCACACGCGACTCCCTGCGCGTGCTCGCTGATGGTCGGCGGACTCAAACGGTGACTCGAAAGCAATTGGACGAAGCGCTCGACATTCTCTCAGCTTCGCTCCGAGACGCTCCCACCACTCCAACCGGCATCGCCGAGCGGTTGGGTGAGCTCGTGGCTTATTCCCACACGGTGGTCGACATTGCGCGAGCGTTGGGCGCGGAACGAGGCGATGGCGCTGACGCCGGACTGCTTAAATGGGCAGAGGCCATGCATGGGTCGATCCTGAGTCGTCAGCGCGACCTTGAACAGTTGATGCCGTGGGCGAGTCTCGTCGCTGGCGACGCTGCGCTCGTCGCTGCAGCGAGCGCGGATAGAAACGCTTCTCTAGAGCAGGAGCTTGCGTCCATCTTTGACTCGGTGCCGACTCTGGCCGATCTGCCCGATCGCTGCGAAACGGCGATCCGGGCGCTCGCGCGCTACTGCTCGGGAGGTGACTCGCAAACGCCTGGAGCAGCGGACTCGCAGGTGCGAACCCACGCTCTGACGGACGCCTTCAAGCACTCCGCGAACGCCGCCCGGTCGCTTAGGGGACGCCTTGAGGCGCTCGGCGAGCTGACGAAGAAAATGTTCCAGGCGATGGAATTCGGCTTCCTCTTCGACCCAGAGCGCCAGCTCCTGGCAATCGGCTATCGGATCAAGGAGAGCGCTCTCGATCCCAACTGTTACGACCTGCTCGCCTCTGAAGCGCGCCTGGCGAGCTTCGTCGCAATCGCCAAGGGTGACGTTCCGATGCGGCATTGGTTCCGTCTCGGACGCGATCTGACGCCAGTAGATCGAGGTGCGGCGCTGATCTCATGGTCGGGGTCGATGTTCGAATATTTGATGCCGTCGCTGGTGATGCGTGCGCCAGAAGAGAGTCTGCTCGCACAGACGAAGCGCCTCGTCGTCCGCCGGCAGATGGAGTACGGTGTCGAATCTGGCGTACCGTGGGGCGTCTCGGAATCCGCGTACAATGCGCGCGACCTGGAGCTTACGTACCAGTACTCAAATTTCGGCGTCCCCGGGCTGGGGCTCAAGCGCGGGCTCAGCGAGAACGTCGTCGTCGCCCCTTACGCGACCGCGCTGGCCGCGATGGTCGAGGCGAAGGCCGCAGTGCGAAACTTCGCACGTCTTGCGGCGGCCGGTGGCGTTGGCCGGTATGGTTGCTATGAGGCTCTGGACTATACCCCGGCGCGCATACGTGAGGGTGAGGAAGTGGCGATCGTTCGTGCCTATATGGCCCATCATCAGGGGATGACCCTGGTGGCGATCGCCAACGCTCTCCACGACGGGGCGATGCGCGCCCGCTTTCACGCCGAGCCCATCATCCAGGCGACTGAGCTCTTGCTGCAGGAGCGAACTCCGCGTGATGCGGAGGTTAGTCATCCTCGCGCCGACGAGGTGGCTGCGGCCGCCAACGTCCGCGAACTCATTCCACCGATGCCGCGCCTGTTCACATCGCCTCACCAGTCGATTCCTCAGACCCACCTGATCTCAAACGGCAGTTATGCGGTGATGATGACCGCGGCTGGCTCGGGATACAGCCGCTGGCGTGACCTCGCGGTCACGCGTTGGCGCGAGGACACTACCTGCGATTCCTGGGGTACCTACGTCTTCATCCGCGACGCGGGTAGTGGCGAAGTATGGTCGGCGGGGTACCAGCCAAGCGGAGTCGAGCCCGATAGTTACCGGGCGGCGTTCTTCGAGGGACGAGCCGAAATCGTCAGGCGCGACGGAACGATTAGGACTGCACTGGAAGTCGCGGTCTCGTCGGAGGATGATGCAGAGGTTCGCCGAGTGTCTATCTCCAACCTCGGGAGCCGTGTTCGGGACATTGAGCTGACCTCGTATACAGAGGTCGTGCTGGCACCCCCGGCGGCAGACGCCGCGCACCCAGCCTTCTCCAATCTGTTCGTGCAAACGGAGTTCGTCGCCGGTATCGGTGCCATCCTGGCCACCCGGCGGCCACGGTCGCCCGACGAGCCTGAGGTTTGGGCAGCGCACCTCGCCGTCGTGGAGGGCGAGGCGGTGGGCGGTGCACAGTTCGAGACCGACCGGGCACGGTTCCTGGGTCGCGGACGTGGGATCCGGACGCCAGTCTCGGTGATCGACGGGCGGCCGCTGTCCAACACGGTCGGTGCGGTGCTTGATCCGATCTTCAGTCTTCGTCGCCGTTTGAGACTGGCGCCGGGAGCCACCGCGCGCATCGCATTCTGGACCTTGGTCGCGCCATCGCGCAGCGAAGCGCTCGACCTGGCCGATAAGCACCACGACCCAGCGGCGTACGAGCGCGCCGTCACTCTGGCCTGGACCCAGGCTCAGGTGCAGCTGCATCATCTCGGCATTAGCCCTGACGAAGCGCATCTCTTCCAACGTGTTGCCAATCATGTGCTCTATACTAACCCCACGATGCGGCCTTCGTCCGAGGTGCTCAAGCGGAGCGATAGTGGACCGTCGACGCTGTGGGCACACGGGATCTCCGGCGATCTGCCGATCGTGCTGGTCCGGATCGATGCAGCCGAAGAGCGGGGCATCGTTCAGCAATTACTCCGCGCCCACGAGTATTGGCGGATGAAGCAGTTAGCGGTCGATCTGGTGATTCTCAACGAAGGGCCGCCGTCCTACGATCACGATCTGCAGGCTTCGCTCGAGGCGCTGGTCCGGTCGAACCAATCGCGGTCGCAGGCTGAGGTAGGAGCCGCGCGGGGAAGCGTGTTTGTCCTCCGGGGCGGCCTGATATCAGCCAAAACGCGCAGCCTCCTACAGACCGCCGCACGAGCGGTGCTACTCAGCCACCGCGGAAGTCTTCTCGAGCAGATCGAACGTCTGGAGGAATCCGAGGTTGCCGCCGCGCCACCGCCCAGACCCTCGCCGGTGAATGAAGTATCGGAGGCCGCGCCGCTGCGACCGAAGCTCGAGTTTTTCAATGGCCTCGGCGGCTTCGCGGCCGGCGGACAGGAATACGTGACAGTTCTCGGCGAGGGGCAATGGACGCCGGCGCCCTGGGTCAATGTAATTGCCAACCCCTCCTTCGGCTTTCAAGCGTCGGTCGAGGGTGGTGGTTACACGTGGTCGATCAACAGTCAACAGAACCAGCTCAGCCCCTGGTCCAACGACTCCGTAAGCGATCGGCCCGGTGAAGTGATCTACCTTCGGGACGAAGACTCCGGAGAACTCTGGGGTCCGACGGCACTGCCGATTCGCGAGGAAGCCCAGCCGTATGTCGTCCGGCACGGCCAAGGCTACAGCCGTTTTGAGCACACTTCGCACGGCATCTGGCTTGAGCTTTTGCAGTATGTGCCGGTCGATGACCCGATCAAAATTTCTCGCCTGAAGATCCGGAATCTCTCGGGGCGATCCCGGCGGCTCTCAGTCATTGCATACGTGGAGTGGGTGCTGGGCAGTTCCCGCGCCACTTCCGCGCCGTTCGTCGTGACCGAGATCGATTCTGAGACCGGAGCGATGTTGGCAACGAACCACTGGAGGCCCGGGTTTAGCAGTCGCGTGGCGTTCGCAGACCTCGCCGGACGCCAAGTCGCCTGGACCGGCGACCGGACGGAGTTCCTTGGCCGCGACGGCACTCTCGACCATCCAGCCGCACTTGAAAGTGGAACAGTCCTCTCCAATCGAGTCGGTGCCGGCCTCGATCCATGCGGCGCTCTCCAGACCCGGCTCGAACTCGCGCCAAACGCGGCGACCGAGATCGTTTTCTTTCTTGGTGAGGCAGCGACCACAGTGGAAGCGATCGCGTTAGTCACGCGCTACCGAATCGCCGATCTCGATTCGGTGTTGGGCGCGGTGACCCGACTTTGGGATGATACCCTCGGCAAGGTTCAGGTGCGGACACCAGATCGAGCGATGGACATTCTGCTGAACCGCTGGCTCCTCTACCAGACACTCGCGTGTCGGGTGTGGGCGCGAGCGGCCTTCTACCAGGTGAGCGGTGCCTACGGCTTTCGCGATCAGCTCCAGGACGTTATGGCGCTCGCCGCGTCGAAGCCGGAGGTGACGCGAGAACACCTGCTGCGCGCCGCCGCCCGACAGTTCGTCGAGGGCGACGTTCAACACTGGTGGCTGCCGCTGTCAGGTCAAGGCGTTCGCACGCGTATCTCCGACGATCGAGTCTGGCTGGCCTACGTCGCTGCGCACTATATCGAAGTCACTGGCGATGTAGGGGTTCTCGACGAAATGGTTCCCTTTCTCGAAGGGCCAGTGCTGCGCGCCGACGAGCAGGAATCGTATTTTCAGCCGACGAATTCTGAGCAGCGCGCCACTTTATTCGAACACTGTGCTCGTGCCCTGGACCAAAGTCTTGCGGTCGGTGACCACGGCCTGCCCCTGATCGGCAGCGGGGACTGGAACGACGGCCTGAATAGGGTCGGCGCTGGCGGGAAGGGCGAAAGTATCTGGCTCGGCTGGTTCCTCCACGCCACGCTCTCGGCCTTCGCTCCACTGGCGCAATGCCGCGGTGAGCAGAAGCGCGCCGCGGCCTGGCTCCAGCACGCAACTGCGCTGGGGGAATCTATCGAGCGAGAAGGCTGGGACGGCGACTGGTACCGGCGCGCTTACTTCGATGACGGAACGCCGCTCGGTTCGGCATCGAGCAACGAATGCCGAATCGATTCGATCGCGCAGTCGTGGGCAGTGATCTCCGGTGCCGGGAACGAGGCTCGGGTTGCGGCCGCCATGGCGTCGCTGGAGGAATACCTTGTCCGACGCGAGGATGGACTTGTTCTGCTCCTGACACCACCGTTCGATCGAACGCTGCCCGACCCCGGCTACATCAAAGGGTATCCGCCCGGCATCCGGGAGAATGGCGGCCAATACACGCACGGCGCAATCTGGTCGGCGATCGCTTTCGCGGCGCTGGGTGACGGGGACAAGGCCGGCGAGCTGTTTTCGCTCATCAACCCAATTAATCACTCGAACACGCGGGCCGCGATTTATCGCTACAAAGTTGAGCCATACGTCGCCTGTGCCGATGTCTACGCCGAGCCCACTCACGTGGGGCGCGGCGGCTGGACCTGGTACAGCGGTGCGGCCGGATGGATGTATCGCGCCGGCCTCGAATGGATCCTCGGATTTCGTCTGCGGGGCGCGACCCTGCTCATTACTCCCAGCATCCCAAAGGCCTGGCGACAATTCGAAATCGTTTTCCGATACCA
>Ga0307373_10001604_pt1 | contig 42358 bp, 36 predicted proteins | sample OX2MG_FD_202534 | JGI IMG/M metagenome (GOLD analysis project Ga0307373, IMG submission 202534) | Soil microbial communities from Risofladan, Vaasa, Finland - OX-2 | ecosystem: Environmental > Terrestrial > Soil > Coastal area > Acid sulfate soil | place: Finland: Risofladan, Vaasa | collected...
ATGCTATCGGTTCCCAGGCGAATGTAGGTGGAAACGTAGCGTTGGGCCTGCGCCATATCCACCGTGGCAAACAGGATCGCAAGGGCCACCAGCGCTTGACGCTCCTCGTTCGTCGTCGCGGCCCAACTGACGTCGCGCGCCAAACCGTGCGCGTGCAGCAACTCGTCGGTCGCCCACACGTCGTTATGATTCATCCGTGCGACGTACGCGCGGTCCACGTGCGCCGTCACCTGCCACGCCTGGCTCGGCGCCATCTCTTTGGCGTCGCGCAACAGCCACTGCGCGCGCGCCGAGTCGCCCTGGAGGAATGCGTGCCAGGCCAGGATGCGAACCGTCAGAAAGCGGTCTTCGGCTAGATCCGCCGTCCATTGCGTCGATTCGTAGGCGCTTTCGCAAACCGCAACCGCAACGTTGTCGCCCACTTCCAGGCCGATGCGGCTCAACGCGTGGATCGCGCGAGATTTCGCTTGGCTATCGCAGCAATCGGGATGCTCCGCGGCGATCTGTAACGCCGCGCTTAAGTCTTCGATCTGCCGATCGAACATCTCGCGCCCGGCGAACATCCAACCGCGAACGATCAACGCCTCGAAGCGAAGCCCCGCATCGCCGTCACCGACCGCTAGACGTACGTCCGGGGTATCGACGTCGTAGTCGCGGGTGAGCCACCGAAGGCGCATGCGCTGGTAGGCAAGGCGCGCTGCGCCGGCGGGGTGCGACTGCTCGACGATGCTCTGCGCGGAGTTGAACATCTCCAGCGCCGATTCGAAGTTCCGGCTATTGGCATACGCCTTGCCGGACGCGAGGTAGTAGCCGAACCGCCCGATTTCGCTGACAAATACGTCGCTGTAGCGCGCCAAGGTCTCCAACGCCAGCACCGGATCGCGGCGTGTGAGCACTTCGACGCGCGCCAGCACGCCTTGTTCGTCGAACGGTGACGGCCACTCTTCGCACGACGCGAGCAACTCGAGCGCGCGGTCGTACTGCGCCTCTCGAATGCACCCCCGTGCGAGCTCCAGCCGATCCTGATGCACGATCTGAGACCCGCTCTAGTCCTGGATCGTTCCGACTTGCGTTGTTGCGCCGGCCGTGACGTTCACCGTCGGACCGTTCAGTATCGACCCGGTTGAACTCTGGCCGCTTGCGGACAATTGCTGGCCGCTTGCGGTCGTGTAGTTGTTGAAGATCACCACGTGATAGGTACCGCCGATGATGGTGTGCATCGTAAACGTACCGTCGGTATCCGTATCGACCGTATTGGCGACGTTGCCATTCGAGTCAAACGCTACAACCGTAGCGCCATACACGGGCGTTCCCGATGAACTGAGCACGGTTCCGGCGATCTTTCCGGCCTCTACGGTCGGGACCGCGAAGAGCGTCGGACGAGCCACGAGCGAACCGTCGCTCTGCTGAGCGATCGATTCGAGCGCGTTGAAGTCGGCGATAACGTCCTCGGCGGGATTATCTCCGACCATGAACGGCGCCGTGATGGTCATAGCCACCGTACCGGGCGATACGGACGTCGTCTGCGTCGTTTTTCCAGCGCCGACGGTACTCTGTGTTTCGGCGTTGGTGAGGAAATCGAGCGGATACGTGACGTTGTTTGCTACCACGCCGCTGGATTTCACATCGATGACGAATTGCAGTTGCTGATAGAACCCGTTGAACACGCTGCCGATCCCAATTGAAGACGGATCGGTTTGCGCCGCCAACACGTTCACAACGTACGGCGTCGGGTAGGAAGCAAGTGTCGTCTTCACCCCATCCGAGATCACCGCGACGCTATCGATACCGATGTTGATAGCCGACGGCGATAAGTTTCCGATGCGCGGCGGCGCGTCGGTCAACAGAATCCCAATCGACGACGTCGGGATGCCGCCGAGCGTATCTTTCGTCGTGATGGAACGCGGCGCGACGGGCATAAGACCGTTCGAGCCGGTGCCTTGCGAACCGCTGCACGCCGAAAGCGCAAAGAGCAAAGCGATGATGGTGATACGAAGTTGCTTTGAATATTCCACGATATGCCTCCAGCACACAATAGCAAGCTCAGCCACGCATAAACGCGGCATTGCCCGTCGATCCCACAACCCAATTCCCGCACACCAGGGGACCCCAGTATAGCTCGCGCTACACAGCAATCAAGAGAACGTGCCAGTCGTAAAGTCCCGTTTTGTGTAAAGACTCGGAAAAAATGCCGCTTGCAACGTGCATTTATGTAAATGTTTAGTCCGAAATACCTAAAGATTGCGCAAAAAAAAGCCGCTCTTGCGAACAATGGCGGCCGCTATTTCATAGGGGAGCGTGGACTAGACGTCGCGGGTGGCGAAGCTGCGCACGGCGATCGCGGTGACGGCCACCACCCACACGACGCTCCACGCCAGCATTGCCGGCGGAGGCGGCGAGAGCACGAAGAAGGGCCCCGGCCAGCCGCTCAACCCGAATTGCGCGACTAGGACAACCGGCTGGAGCTGGTAGACGGCAACGCGCCACAAGGCATCCGACGGCAGCAGCAGCTGCGAGATGACGCCGATACGCAGCAGCGTTTCGTTGTGGTAGACCGGGCCGAAGCTCGCGACGATGCCTACGATCCAGGATACGCCGAATCCGACGACCGCAACGATGCTGGTGGCAACGGTTTGCAGCCGAGATGCGACCGCCAGCGTTAGGCAGAGCATCACGATCGCGAGCGCCGCGAGCGCAGCGATTGCGGCGATGGGGTGCGGCGGCTGGTAGCCGGTGACCGCATCGATCACCGCAAATTCCAGGCCGCCGGAGATTGCGGCGTACGCGCACAAGAGCGCGCCGAGCCCGAGCGCCTTTCCCACCACCACCGCCCCGTGTGAAATCGGGCGCGCGAGCACCGGCAGCAATACGCCCGATTCTATTTCCGCCGAGAGCATCGTCGCGCCCAACACGATTGCGGCAAATGCCAGGATAAAGCTGAAGAGATAGGCGATGAGCGGCACCAACGCCGCGGTAACGGCGCGAACCTCCAGCGGGCTGAGCGCGACTCCATGCTGCTTATGGATGGTATGGATGTGCTGCAAGCCCCAGCCCGTTAACGCTACCAGCGCGAGCGTGCCGAGAAGTGCCGCGATCGCGAAGCGCCGGCGAACCATCTCGCGAACGGTCATCCATGCGATGGTAATCACGGCGACCCCGCGAGTTCGATAAATCGTTCTTCAAGTGTCTGGACGATCGGTTCGACGGCATAGACGCGGGCCCGCGCCGTTACGAGCGCTGCGACGATCTCGGGCGTGCGCTCGTGCGCGACGTCGCGGAGCACGATCGCGCCGTTGCTTTCGGTGACGTCCCCGAACGACGCGAGCGTCGCATGTAGCGAAACGCCGTCCGCTCGCGCGCGAATGCGCAGGCCTCGTTGCTCGCCGAGAATCTCCTCACGCGTGCCGCTTGAGATGACCCTTCCGGATTTCACGATCGCGATGCGATCGCAGACGAGTTCCACCTCGGTCAGCAAATGCGAATTGAGAAAGACGGTGGTACCGCGCTCGCGTAGCCCGGCCAGGAGCGCCCGCACGTCGTAGCGCCCGAGGGGGTCGAGCGCGGAGGTGGGCTCGTCGAGGACGACGAGCGCGGGATTGCCGAGCAGCGCAACGCCCAGGCCTAGACGCTGTTGCATGCCCTTCGAATACGTCGCGACCCGATCGTCTGCGCGCTCGCTCAATCCTACGGCGGTGAGTGCGCGAGCGATATCCGGCGTACGCTGCGCCGCGTTCGTGCCCAGCAGTGAGGCGTGGAACGCGAGCACCTCTCGCGCGCTCAGCCACTCGGGATAGCGAAAGAGCTCCGGCAAGTAGCCGATACGTCGTCGCGTTTCACGATCGCCGATCGGCGCACCCAACACGTGCGCGGTTCCGGACGTTGGGCGGACCAAGCCCAGCAACATCTTCACCGCCGTCGTCTTTCCGGCGCCGTTCGCGCCGAGAAAGCCGAAAATGGAGCCGCGTTCGACGCGCAATGTCAGGTCGCTCAATGCCGTAACGGTGCCGTAGCGCTTTGCGAGCGCCACGGCACCGACGGCAAGGCTAGCGGAGGCTGTCGGCAAGTGCGATCGCTTCGCTCTTCTTGAGCGAGCCCACTACGGCGTAGATGACGGAGCCTTTCTGCCAGAGTACGCCGGCGCCCAGGCCCGTTTGATCGCCCAAGGCAAGGCCCTCCACGCCATCGACGCGCACGGGCGAGGCCGTTTGTTTATCGATCTGCAGCGGGATCGGCAGCGTACGCGATGGGTCGGTGATGGCGTGCAGTTGCGCCGCGACATCCGCCGGAAGATTGGGCATAGCGAACAGGTAATTCGCGAGCGTCGTTAGCGATGCCCCGGTAGAGGTAACCGACGGCGCTTTCGACTCGACGAGGAGGATCATATTATCGAGGCCGTGAGCCCGCAGATCCTTCGCGCTTTTGGGGACGTTTCCGTATGCGCGCACGATCGCGGAGGGGAAGGTGACGCGAATGGTCGAGCCGTCGAGCCCGGCCGGCATGGGCGGCAGGTTGCGATGGTTGCGGAGTTCGTACGCGCGGGCCTTCGCTGCGCTGAACGTAAAGGCCACGGTCGACGATTCCGTTAGATAGGTTTGCGTGCGTGCCGGAACACCACGCGGTGCGACGGAGAAACTGCGCGGCGCGAGCCCGGTGACTGCGGCAGCGTGCTCGAGCGAGACGGGCTGCTCGCGAGTTTTGAGCGAGCGACGCGGACTCTGTTGCAACGTTCCGAAGGCCTTCAGGCTTGGCATGAGGCGCATTTGCTCGCTGTCGGTTGCGGTAATGGCCAGCGGCACGAATTGATGGGGTTCGAAGATGGTGAGCATCTGCGCGGCGAAGCCGCCGAGCGGCGTGAAGATAAGCGCGCATACGAGTACCGCTGCGGCCGCAAGCCCCGCCAAACCAGGGGACCATGCGGCAGCGCTGCGCTTCGCATTATTGGAATACTGCTGCATATGGGCGTATGCTCGCGCGCTATCGACGGCCGGAAGCGGCCCGGAGAAGGCGCGTTCGCCGACGCGTGCATTGGCGAGGATGTCGTCGTAGCGCGCGTGACACGTCGCGCAGCCTGCGAGATGCGCCGTCATGCTTGCATCGATACGTTCCGGCTCGTCGATCGAGCGTCGAAGGATGGAGTCATCGTAGTGTTGCACGTTCGATTTCCTTTTTGAGGGCGCGTTCCGCTCGCGCGAGCCGCGTCCCGATCTGGGCGGTGTCGATCCCGAGAGTTTGGGCGATCTCGCGGTAGGTGGATCCGCCGTAGCGCAGCGCGAGCAGCTCCGCATCGTGCGGACGAAGACGGAGCAGCGCCGCGCGGACGACGAGTTGCATCTGATCCCGATCCAGGAGCGCGAGCGGGTCCATGGCAGCCTGGGCTTCGTGTAGGAGCGGGCGGCGGAGCCGAAACTCCGCGAGTTCCCGCGCGATGCGCCGTTTGCGCGATCGGATGAGGTTGAGTGCGCGATGGGCCACCGCGATGCTCAGCCAACCGGCGGCGGCAGGCACGGGCTCGCGGTGCGTGCGGACGAATTGCATGAAGGCTTCTTGCGCGACGTCCTCGGCATCGGCGCGATCGCCGAGGACGCGGTACGCGATAGCGACCAGCCGGGGATACTGCTCCGCAAAGAGCGCTTCGAGGCTTGACGATGATGGTGCGATAGAGACGGCTACCACGCGATCCGGTCCCTTCCTTTCGGGTTCATATCGCCAAAGCACCGCGGGTCTCACGTTTGTAACGTCGCACGAGGGTATCTGTAAATGACCCGAGTCGCATTGTTTCGACCCGGCGCTCGGGGGTAGAAGATAACAGCCTCACAGCAGGGCCGTCCCGGGATCGAGCGATCGTTCAGTCCCATGGGTTGCGGCTTCATCTATGGGCTTGCCGGCGATCCAACGCGATCGAAAGGAACGTGTCCATGCAATTGTCCGATAGGGTAGCCATCGTCACCGGCGGTGACACGGGCATCGGCAAAGCGATCGCGCTTGAATTTGCTCGCGGAGGGGCCAGCGTCGTGATCGATTACGTCGGCGATGCAACGCCGGCGTCGGCGGTGGTTAGCGAAATCGAGGGCCTCGGCGGCAAAGCCTATGCCGTCGCGGCCGATATCAGCAACGAAGGCGACGTGAGCCAGTTGCTGCAACAAACGATCGCGCGGTACGGCGGAATCGACATCTTGGTGAACAATGCCGGTATCGAGCAGAAGCAGCCGTTCCTCCAAACGCCGCTCGAGGTGTGGAATAAGGTGATCGCCATCAATCTCACCGGGACGTGGCTATGCTCGCAAGCGGCGGCGCAACAGATGGTTCAACAGAAGCGTGGCGGCCGCATTATCAATATATCTTCGGTACACGAAGACCTCGCAATGCCGACTAACGCACCTTACTGCGCGTCGAAAGGCGGCATTCGGATGCTGATGCGTACGATTGCCATCGAACTCGCGCAATATGGCATTACCGTCAACGACGTGTGCCCCGGCGCCGTGGAGACGCCCATGGATGCGAAGCTCGAGAGCGACCATCCCGAGTATGAGGTGCTCCTGAGCGAGATACCGTTGCGGCGAATGGCCAAGCCGGGCGAGATCGCCGCACTGTGCACGTTTCTCGCATCCGATGCCGGTGCGTATATTACCGGTGCTTCGTACGTGATCGACGGCGGAATGACCAGGCAGTCGGGGAGCCTGTAAGCGCTTGCCACGGCTGTTTGGCCGCGAATATTCCGCGCTAGAGCTCTCGGAGCGCACCGGCCGTTCCGAGCAAGTCGCCGGGATTCGTCCGTTTGATTTTGGCGACGGACGGGCGCGGGGCGTACGTGCGTTTGACGTGCGCAGCGGTGCCGGGCTGCGGCTTACCAGCGTGGCCGATCGCGCGCTGGATGTATGCGCGCTGGAGTTCCGCGGCATACCGCTGGTGTGGCACGGCCCCGGCGGTCTCGCAGCGCCGCAATACTATCAGCCGGAAGCAGAAGACTTCGCGCGCAATTTCTTCGGCGGTCTCTTTACGACGTGCGGCTTGAGTAGCTTTGGTCCGCCGGGCAGCGATGCGTACGGAAGTTTCGGAATGCACGGCCGCGTGAACCACCTGCCCGCGGAGGACATCGCAACGCGGACGATATGGGACGGCGATGCATGCAGGTTCGAGATTGCGGGACGCGTCTCGGAAGCGCAGATGTTCGGCGAAAACCTGACGCTCGCGCGCACGTTACGTGTGGAGCTCGGCGCGAATCGCCTTGCCTTGCACGACGTCGTCACCAACGATGGCGGAACGCGCCGCCCTCACATGCTGCTCTATCACTGCAATATGGGTTTCCCGCTCTTAGATGCCGACGCGCGGCTGGCAATATCGCAGCGAGCGATGCACCCTCGCGACGAACAGGCCGAGCGCGGCCTGAGCGAGTGGAACCACGGCGGAGAGCCCGATCCGCAGTTTGCCGAGCAGGTGTTCATTCACGAACCCGTTGCGTGCGCGGATGGCTTCGCGCGGGCCGTTATGGTGAACCGGGCGCTGGATGATGGGCGCGGAGTCGCGCTGGTGATTCGGTACGACATCGCGCAGTTGCCCGCGCTCTTTACCTGGCGAATGCTCGGGGTGAATACGTACGTGATGGGCATCGAGCCGGCCAACTGCCCGACGATCGAAGGCCGCATCGAGGCCGGCAAACGCGGTACGCTTCCGTTTCTCGAACCGGGCGAGAGCCGTTCGTACGACATCGTCTTCGAGGTATTGAGCGGTGCGGAGGAGATCGACCGGACGCTCGCAATGCTTCGATAATGTCCCGATCATGGCAGCAAGCTCGCGCGCTCGCGCTCACGGCCGAACTCGCCGATGCTCCGCCCGATCTGGAGCGCCATCGTATCGAAGGCGCGCTTGTAGAAACGACCAGAAGCTATCCGGGATATTATTTCGGCAACCGCTTCGTCCTCGACGAGGCCCCGACTGCCGGGAGCCTCGATGCATGGATGGCTCGCTATCGTGAATGTTTTGCGTGGCGCAGCGCAGGGTACCCGACCGTCTTCTCCTGGTACGAACCACACGGAAATGCGACGAGCATCGGCCTAAACGGCATTGACGTGCAGGTGATGTATGCAGCCTGCGACGGCTTGCCGGCTCAGCATCTCGCCCTCGAGACGGGGCGAATCATCGCTTTCTCGGGCGATCGCCACTGGGAACAGCTCGTCGACCTGGAGCTTGCGGCATATTCGTACGGAAAGACGTTTACGCGCTGGCGTGCATCGAGCTTTCGTGCATTGATGGATGCGGGGCGAGGCACCTACTACGGCATCGTCGATGACGACGGCGCGCTCCTGTGCGCCGCCGGAGGCTACTATCGCGACGAAGTTGCCCGCTTTGCCGGCGTCATCACCAGCGAGGAACATCGTGGCCGCGGCCTTGCGAGCGCGCTCATCACCGAGGTGCTCTCACGCATGCGCGGGCGCGCGAAGACACAAGTAATCGTTGCTGAACGCGGCTCTAAGGCAGCCGCGCTTTACGAATCCCTCGGCTTCTCGCCGTTCTGCGACAGCCATTCGCTGCAGATAGGCCCTCCCGAGGCGATCTAGAGAACGCGGACGGCGAAGGCAGCGATGTCGTCGTGGAAACGACCGCGAGTAAAGCGCTCGGTGTTTGCGAGCAACTCTTTGAGCTGATCCGAAACCGATGCATCCACATTACCGGCCAAGACTTTGGCAAGCCGATCCATGCCGAAAAAATCGCCCTTCGGCGAGCGCGCTTCGGTAATGCCGTCGGTCGTTGCGATGAGGAGCGTCCCGGGTTCGACCGGAATCTGGCGTTGGCGAAAGAGATGGTGCTGGTCGTCGAAAACGCCGACGAGCGGTGCGGTTGGAGCGAGTACGATGGGTTTCTTACCGGGTGCGATGAGAAACACCGGCTCGTGACCCGCGCAAGCATACGTGAGCGACCGTCGCCGATCGTCGAGCACCGCGAAAAATACGCTTGCGAATTGCTCGCTGCGTTCAAAGGCATTGTTCTCGATGAATACGCGATCGAGCGAGCGTAACGTGCGCTCGGGCGTAAGCCCCTCGGAGGCGTAGCAGCGTAAGCCAAACTTGATCAGGGCAGCATGAACGGCCGCTTGCGCACCCTTGCCGGAAACATCGGCGATCGCGAAAGCGACGCTCCCATTATCGAAGTGGTAGACGTCGACGATATCGCCGCCGACATGCCCCGCAGCCAGGCGGAACGTCACCGCATACTCGAGGCCATCGATGTGATGGCCTTCGTGCGCAAAAAGATGCCGTACGAGAATTTCCGCCGCACGCCGATCTTCGGAGGTGAGTACGTCGTCCCGCACCGGCTCGCGCGCAGCCAACTTCTCAACTGACGTGGGTCCGGGATCGGTCGCGATGGCCGTGGTCATGGCTCGATGGCGCTTACGTGGCATACACCCGCGCACGTTCCCGGCGCACCGCTGCGCCCCTCTGCTATCCGCGACTAAGGTGCGTGCGTCCCTATCCGGTTTTGATGCGCTTGCTTCGGCCGGTCGTATGCGGCGCCTTACCGCGCCCCGGCTCAAATCCGGTTGTCGACCTGCGCGCCACAATGGTAGCGTGCAGAACGCCGTCGGCGTCTTCGTCGGCAACGCGTTCGACGAGATGATAGCTTCCGCCAGCATGCATACGAGCCGCAGCCATGAATTGCCGCCCGGGCCGATCCGCTAGCGTCTCAAGCTGCTCGATGAGCGCCGAGCGCTTCAACGGTTCCACGCCCGCAAAGAGGCACAGCTCCGTTCCGCGAGCTGCAGCTCGGCTGCGCACTTCGCCCGCGGGCTCTGCAGCGTTGCCGCTGCGCATCCGCACGAGTTCCCCGCTACAGGCACGAAGCGCGGCGAGGATTGAGGGCCAATGGAGGCTCTTGGAGGGCTGGTTTTGCATTGGCATCCACGTTCGCACGCGTTCCGGCTCAGGCCTGGCTATGGGCTATGAAGCGCAGCCGAGGGCTCGCAGCAACCAGCGCAGCTTGGTTTGCAATCGATGGGCGCACGTTGCCGGGGTTATGCGTTTGACCGCCTGCCCTAGCTCAGCGACTTGCGTTAGACGGCGATTGCGCCTCGCGCGTGCTCCACATAAGCGCACACCACGTTGAGCAAGGCCATCTGGTCTGCGGAACGGCAGGACAGATCGAGAAGTTTCGGGCTGCAGACCAAGACGCTCATGGCGCGGGCGCGAGAAATCGCCACGTTGAAGCGGTTCGGCTCGAATAAGAATTCGATATCGCGCGGAATATCGTCGCCGCTCGACGTGGCCATCGAATAGAAAACCACCGCTGCTTCCTGGCCTTGGAACTTATCGACGGTGCCGACCGCTACGTCGATGCCGGCGCTCTTGAGTTTGCTTGTTATGAGCTTCCGCTGGGCGTTATACGGAGCGACCACGATAATATCGGATTGCCGGAGAGGCCTCTCTTTGCCGTCATCATCCACGACGGTACCATCCAACAAGGACACGATTTCGCGGACGATACGATCTGCTTCTTCCACGGAACGGGGGCCATTGCCGAAATGCTCGATTGGCAGGTAGCGAAGCCCGGATCCGCTCAAGCCCGTGCTCGTAACCCGGTGCAAATGCATTTTCGCTCCCGAATGCAGACGCCCGTCGTACATCGCCGTTGAAATGAAGCTGCAAATATCCGGGTGCATCCGGTAGGAGATATCGAGAAAAATACCACGGTGCGGTGGAACCGTCGTCGCTTGGGCGAGGAGATGTTGCAGGATGGAATCGTCCGCGTGGCTGGAGTGTGTGCCCAGGCTCACCTGCGCGAGTTGCGATGGATCCCCGAGTAGAACCACGTTCTTCGCACATGCGGAGACGGCAATCGCATCGGCGAGCGAAACCTGCCCTGCTTCGTCTATGAATAGGTAGTCGAACGTTCCCGCGAGCTCTTCGCGGGCGAAAAGCCAAGCGGTGCCGCCGGCCAAATCGTAGTCACCGCTATCGAAGGCCTCTGCATCGTCGATGGACTCGATGAACGGCTGTTCCAGCCTGGACTGGAAAGCCGAACCGGCATTAGTATTGCTGTGCTTGTAGAGGCCGCGGAACGTACCGCCGCGCTCGGCCATACAGTCTTCAACTTTATGTAGTAGATGGTGAATGGCTTTGTGCCCGGTGCTAAGGACGCCCACCCGTTTGCCGGCGCGAAGTAGATCGCAGATCACTTGCGATCCGGTGGTACTCTTGCCGCTGCCGGGAGGGCCTTGGATGAAAAGATAGCTGTTGTCGAGAGCCTGTACGACGGCGGAAACGCTCTGCGCGGAAACCTCCTCGGGCTGTAATACGGAATGTCCGACGACGCGTGGATCGCGGGATGAAAGAAGATCGAACGTCGCCGGATGCTGCGTTTGGAGAGTTCCGGCTTGATAGGCCTGGGCGATGCGGGTGAGTGCGCTGCGCTGGAGATCGGTGTTGATCGGACCGCGGGGAATCAGGGCGTCGACGGCCTTGGCGTCATCGGCGCTCCCGGAGCGTTTCAGGCGTAGGATGTTCTGCTCTTCGTCGATTTCGATAATCTCGCCGGCCGAATCCTGGAGCCGCGGATCGTGGACGTAACCGCGGTCCAGCTTGTGACGTTGCTCGGGAAAGCGATATGTGTGCACGAGATTTCGGTCCGCCGGTTTGAGCTTGTACGGGGCCGCGTCCGAGCAGTATTCTAAACCGCCGATTGCCTCGCTATCTTGGTCTTGGAGGGTATCGATGTTTTCGCAGCGGTCGAAATATGCCCACCAGACCGGTGCTTCTTCGCGACGATGATAGGAGAGAAGATGCCCCATGAGATATCGCGTGCGCCAGTCATCGCTTAGGCGATAGTACTCCTCGTCGCTCTGAGGCTGTGCGATGCCCTGGAGTAGCGTGCGCTCAAGATCCGTCGTGCGCGCTTGTTCGCGTTCGGCCGCCGCTCGACGCTTGCACTTCGCACAGCCTTCGAAGAACTCTGCGTGGCAGCGGTCGCGCGGCGATTTTACCGGCCGAAAGGGAAAGCTAACGCCTAACGTGGCGATCGCTTCCTCGCGGCGCGCGAGCAGCCATCGATGGAGCAGGTATGTCGACTCGCAATCGTCCTTGTTGTAATCTTCGATGTCGCGCAGAATGTTCGCATCCCGGTGAACGCGCCAATTCTCGAACATCACGATCGACTGGTCGCCTTTCTTCACTTCCGTCGAACGTTGTAATCCGTAAAAGCGCTCCAGGCGTTTAATGCTATAACTATCCTCACCGATCATCAGCGACTGCCGTACGACCGCATAGAGATCGACGAGCACCTCGCCACGAAGGAGAGCATCAACTTCATCTCCCCGCGTGCTGTGCTCCTGAGAAAGACGGCGCAGGGCGGCTTTTTCGTAATTCGCATAGTGGTAGACGTGCATGGCCGGATAGCGCCGCCGGCGCTCAACGATGAAATCGACGAATTGCTCGAACGCCTGTTTTTCGGCGGCACGATCCAAGCCCCAGAATGTCGTGAACGTTGCTTCATCATCGGGCAGCCAGCAGCCAAAGAGATATTCCAGCCCGCGGCCCGGCTCGTAGAGCGGGTCGCCTTCCATATCGAAGTAGGCATCGCCGGGAGCTGCCTCCGGCAGCAGGCCAAACCCGGTTCGCGGGTCGTGCGGCAGCAACTCGTAGACGGGCTCGGCGGTCTCGCGACTGCGCACTTGCAGGCGCGCTTGTTTACACAGCTTCGCGAAAGTTCCCGAGTTCATGCTCTTAGGGCTAACATTAGGGTCGGCTTGCGCGAGCGCTGCGACCGTCGTGATGCCGGCATCCTCGAGCTTTGAGACTTGATCGCGCCGCATCCACGCTACCAGGCTTAGGTGGTCGTCGCTGACGCGTTGATCCGTGCACGTCTCGTTCCAGGGGCACACCATGCAATGGTTACACTTCATAGGGTATACGCGAGCTGCCGCCTCTGCGGCAAGTGCGGGATCGGAGACGAACGCCAGAAAGCGCGATTTTAGATGGCGGTAGTATGCGGTGTAATCGTGTAGGCGAAATCCTTGCTTCTCACCGTTCCCCAGCACGATGTAGCCGCGGTCCGGCATGCGGCCTTGCAGCCGCATGAGGTGCTCGCTGTAGTTGCAAAGCTGGACGATAAAATAGGGCTTTGTGGAGAGCGCCAGCTTCGTGTCGATCGCTTCGTAGCTCCAGTTGCCAAGATCGGACGGGGTCTCGACGCGCTGGAGGAAATCTGCGTGTCCGAGAAACTGGCCGTCAAAGAACGTTGCCTGATAGATAATCTTCGCGCCCCGGCGCATGGCTTCGAGCGTTTGGCGTTCCGCCTCGCGGTACGCTTCCGCGCCGGGCTCGGCCCGCCCGAAGCAGACGACGTCGTCGGGGTATTCTTGCTGCAAGCGCTCGCGATAGCGATCCTCGTGGGCCTGGCCCTTCTCCCGAATCAGCTCCGCCTGCTCGTCGTCGCCATCCGGGCGGGGAAGTACTTTGAACGCGACGAGAGCTTCGAGCTCGGTTAAGCGCCGGCACTCGACGAAATTATTCAAATCCGTGGCAGAATAAACGAACCCGCCATCAACGCGCTGCATGAGGCACCTCAGAGCTGATATCGACGGAATCTACGGACGTGTTCACGGAAGGCATGGAGAGATTATAATGGCTCGCCATGCCAGACGCCTGGCATTGCCGTCGCTCGGATCGTAGTTCCTGCAGCTATGACCCCACATTGAGCGGCACGTCCATCGACTTTCCGTCGTAGATGATATGCACCGTCCACGGGCCGCCCATCGAAAACACGATTTTTGCGGTGAAGACGTTGGGGTTGCCCGGGGTTGGCGCCATGGGGACCTCGCGGGTCGGCATTTTTGTGCCGCCCATGTCCATGATCGGGGTTACCGTGACGTGTTGCGGAGGCGTTCCCGGGAAGGTGACGCGTACCGTTGCCATGTCCGTCGGTGTTGCCGGATCGAACGTTACCACGGGCGTCGTATTTGCGGTGCCGCCGTCCAGCCCCGAAAGATACGCGACGATGTCGGAGATTTGCGTTGTGGTGAACCCGAAGTTCGGCATCGGTGCTTTCGGCGCGGAGATGGCTTGCGCGATAGCGCCCGGCGCGAGCCGATGCTCGACGCCGTACAGCGCGGGCCCGATACCGCCCTTGAACGTAGCACCGTGGCAGCCTTCGCAACCGTTCGCCTGCACCAGCTGCTCGCCCGCATTCGCATCGCCGCCCGCTGCCGTCGCTGCGGCCGGACTTGCGGCAGATGCGCTCGCAGACGATCCGCCCGCCGTGGCAGACGTAGCACTGTTCGCGCTCGGCACCGCCGGGACGAGGCTCTCTCCGTCCACCGGAACGACGTGCAGATTCGGTAAATAACGCTTGCCGAACTGATACGGTCCCGCGTACGCAATCTGGAACGCAATCTGTGGCCGCGTCCCCGGGAATGCCGCGAGCTCGCTGATCACGGCAAAATTCGGTTCGAAATTGTGCGAATAATCGAGCACGAACTGCCGGTTCAGCGTATCGCTGGATGCCACGTCGTAGCGCAGCAGAATGTGGTTGCGCCAGCCGAGATCGCGTTCGGCTTCGAAGAAGAACCCGTTGAGCGGAACGTTGTACTCCGCGAAATCGGGATGCGCATCGACACCGTGGTAGTACATCGTTTGATAATGCCACTTGCTGGTTTGGTAGCCGAGGTAGAGCCCTTCGCGCGTGAACGCGTCGGAGCCCGCGAGGCCGCCGCCCGCATACGTCAGAGGCGCGAAGCCGCGCATCGCGACGGCGCCCACGCTCCACGGAACCACCATGCCGCCGTAGGAGATATTCGCATCCAGCGTGCGCTGATTGTCGGCTTGGTTGTAATTGAAAGCCGTCCCCGTCGGGCCGCTGTTCGTTAGGTACGACAGGTTGTACATGAACTCGTTCGACATACCGTTCATAGCGACGCCCCAGCGTGCATCGTTCGGGTTGAAATCGTTTTGCCCGGTCGTCTGCGTTGCGAGCAAGTAGTTGCCGATCGTCCACGCGTGCGCGGGCATGAACGGAAACGGCGTGTGAAACTTGCCGACTTGCAGCGAGTTGGTGCCGTGAAAGAGCCCGTTCCACGAGAGCCACATCTGTTCGGTCTGCCCGATTTGGGACGAATCGATCACGTGCTGCTCGGTATACCACGTAAAGTTGCGGCCGAGAAAGCCCCCGCCGAGAAGCGAGAGATCCGAGACGGTCGTCGAGCCGGGATTATTCTTATTGGCGAGGATCGATGTGATATACAAGCGCGCCGAAAGCGGAAGCGCCTTGTCTTGCAGATGGCGATTGAGAATTTGGAAATTCGTCATCATCACCATCATGCCGTAGCGCGTCATGCCGGGGAATGTGGTGTGACACGTTTCGCACGTTACACCCTGGCCGTTGGCAAAAACCGGCACGGCATCCGCGCGAGCGAATGCGGCGAAAAAGATGACGGCTGCAACGCAGAGTGCGCGCAAGCCCGCGTTGGTGGCACGATGCACCTAGTGGACCTCCTGGAAAGCGTAGTCGAAAACGGAGAGGGCTGACTACGAATGCGGAGGCGGGCGAACGAAGCGGTGGGAGCCGATCTGTACGGCAAGCGTGCTGGGGCACCACACGGACCGACGGGGAATGATCGTAGCGACTTCCGCGAAGAGCCGTTCGAGGTAGCGGCCGGCTTCGTGCGCGCTATCGATGCAGCGTGCGAGGAGCCGGGCGAAGAGTGAGAGTACGACCGCCGCGACGAGCGCGACGGCAATCTGTACCGCGTAGCCGAGCAGCGTTGCGTGCGTGCCTTCGGCGCGCTCCATGCCGGCGAACAGCACGAACTGCGCGACGGCGAGGCGCGGCCATAGCGCCGTGAGCGAGCGCTCTACCCCAACCCGGGCCATCACCCGGGCACGCATGAGCGCGCTCCCGGCAAGCGCGAGGCAGAGGGCGATGAGTACGGCCCCCGAGATCTCGAAGGTGGGTGCGAACCACGCGTGGTGGCCGTCGGCCATCGTTCGGCCCGCGAGCATATACGCCAAACCGTGCCCAACCAGTGCGGTCGGGACGGCGGCTACAGCCCAAACGGGAAGTCGCGGCGCTTTCACAGCCTGAGAGGTTCGCGGCGCGCGGCACTGCCCCCGCTATGCCAGGAGCCGCGCACACCGAGTGACAACGGTTCGCCCTATGGTACGACATGGTGTGGTCGCCGCCGTCGCGGCATTTGCCCTCTTGGCAGCAACGCCGAGCGCTTCGTTCGATCCCGTGCAGTTGGCGGTCGGCACGAAAGCGCCAATCGCGGTTCATTCTCGCCCGCTCGTTATCGTAGCCTTCGCCTCGTGGTGCGTCGGGTGTTTGGACGAGATGCCGCGCGTCATTCAGGATTATGCGCGGTTCAAGGACCGGGCCGATTTCCTCGGTGTCGATTATTTGGATAACCCGAGCGCCGGCGACGCCGTTGTGGCGAAGTATCACATTCCGTTTCCCGTCGTTCAATCGCATCCTAACACCGACGCACCGCCGCCGGTGGATCCGAACGCATCGGTACCGGAAGACTCGATTCACCTAGCAGGCGTACCGCCCAAGGCGTTGCTGCAACTGCTACCTCAAATGGCAAAATCGGGGATCGACCCGGCGACCATCGCGAAATTAAAAGACATCGGAACCTACTGCGCGAGCGCGAGTGCATCTGCGTGCACCGCCTACGCTACTGCACGCGGCGTATCGTTTACTGCGCCGGTACTTGCGCCCGTGAATGTTGCGAACATGCCGGCGGCGACGGTGACGCTGCCGCACTTGTACGTCGTCGACTCAAGCGACATCGTGCGTGCCGATGTCTCCGGCTACAATTCAGGTGAAGACCCCATCGTCATCGAACTCGCAAAACTCGGCATAAAGTAGGCTGGCTCCCACCTCAACGTAAGTGCAAGCTTGACATAGTATATCCATATTCGATATATTGGTCAACGATAGATGCTTGCTCGATTTGGGGAGGCTGGATGCCTAACGAGATAGACGTGCTGCTTCCGCTTAACCCGCGAACGTTTTACGTGCTGCTCTGTCTCGCGGAAGAAGACCGTCACGGCTACGCGATTTCGAAGGCGATTGAAGCGATCACCGATGGCGCGGTGCGCCTGACGCCCGGCACGCTCTATCCCCTCATCCGCCAACTGCTCGTCGACGGCTGGATCGTCGAGCTTCCGGAAGATGCGGAAGATCCACGTCGCCGTCGATATCGCCTCTCGGCATTTGGCAAGCGCATCGCGCAGGCGGAAGCGCGTCGGCTGGACGCGCTCGTTCGCGTCGCGCGTTCGTTTCATCTGCTGCCGGCAGGGTCGCGAGCGTGAACGCGCTCGGGGTGCTGGCACGCGCCGCGCTCTACGCCTATCCGAGCGACTTTCGCGCGCATTACGCCGACCAAATCCTGGCGGACATCGCCCATGATGGGGCCCATCCGGCCGCTTTGCTCTTCGATCTGCTTAGAGGTGGAATCGCCATGCGCTTCGAGGGTTTTCTCCGTAATGCGTCTTACGCGCTGCGTCGATTGCGAGCAGCGCCCCTTTTCGTTGCGATCGTCATCCTAACGTTCGCGCTGGGAATCGGCGCAAACGTCGCGGTCTTCAGCGTGCTCAACGGTGTCGTGCTTCGGCCGCTCCCGTTTCCGAACGCGTCGGGCCTGGTCATCGTGCAGGCGCACGACCCGCGCGGCCACACGTTTCCGGCAATATCGGTAACCGACGCATCCGATCTGCGCACGCAGACGCACACCATCGCTGCGATTGCCGCCGTCAGTGACGATCAAGGCACGCTGCTCGTCGGCGGGCGCCCCGTCTCGCTCTACGGGCTCGACGTTATGCCCGAATACTCAACGATTCTGGGCATTAAGCCGGAACTCGGCCGGGCGCTCGAACCCTCCGACGGCCGTCCAGGCGTGCATAATATCGTCATCTCATACCAGATATGGCAGAAATACTTCGCTCTACGCCCGAGCACGCTAGGGAGCACGCTCTCGCTCGACGGCCAGTCATTTCGCATCGTTGGCATCTTGCGTCGGAATCAAACGCTTGCCGACCCATCGCAGGGGTCGATCGGTCACGGGGATTTCCTTAAAGCGTTGCCGGAAACGGGCACCGCGCGTAGCCGCGGCGCGCGCTTTCTTGGAGCCGTAGCACGGCTCTCGCCCGGCGTTTCGCTTGCCAACGCCAACGCCGAGTTTAAACTTATTTCTAACCGGCTGCAACGCCTCTATCCCGATACCGACGCGCACTGGACCTTCTCGCTGGTCTCGTTTGTCGGCACGGTGCTTGGAAGTGCCGCTTCGTCGCTATGGATCATTTTTGCAGCCGTCGTCGGCGTGCTCCTGATCGCGTGTGCGAATATCGGTAATATGCTTGCGGCGCGCTGGTCGTCGCGCGATCGTGAACTCGCAATTCGTCGCGCGCTTGGGGCGTCGTCACGGGCGATCGCAGGGCAACTCTTCATAGAGACGGGCGTGCTCGCGTTTATCGGTGCGATTATCGGCATCGTCCTTGCTTTCGCCGCGCTCCACGTGCTGAGCGGCCTGATGTCCACCGCCCTGCCGCGCGCATCGTCGGTGCGGATCGATGCCGTGAGTCTGTTGTACGCGATGGGCGCCGTCATCATAGCGACCTTCCTCGCCGGCCTCTCGCCACTGCTCTCGCTGCGCGCAAACGATCTGCATTCGGTGTTAAAGTCCGCGGGCCGCGGCGGCGACGGATCGCGCAGGCACCGCATGCGAGCCGTGCTCGTCGTCCTCGAGGTCGCGCTCGCGCTCTCGCTCGTCATCGTCTCCGGCCTGATGCTTCGCGGCTTCGTTGCTCTGGTGCATACGCCGCTCGGCATTCGTCCGGAAGGCGTGGTCGTCACGGAGAGCGTCGCCGTACCGCAGCAGTACGGTTCGCCCGCAGCGCGCGCGACGATGCAACGCGCATTGTTGCGGCGTCTTCGCGTGTTGCCGGGCGTTGAGGCCGCATCGCTGGCATTGAGCTACCCCCTCGGTGATACGCGGATCGGGGGCTCGATAGACGTGTTCGGCCGCACGTATCCGAACGGAGGCGCGCCCTTCGCCTGGACCAACGATGTAAGTCCCGAGTACTTCCGCGCTCTCGGCATACCGCTCGTGCGCGGAAGGGCCTTCACCGCTAGCGACGCGACGGGTTCCGCGCCGGTCGCCATAGTGAACCAAGCCTTCGTGGCACGCATCTTGAAGGGAACCGACTCGCTGCAGGCGCGTATTCGCCTCCAGGGTCCGGGTTCCGCGGGAGCGTGGGCGGCCATCGTCGGCGTCGTCGCGAACGAGCGCGACAGCCTTACGAGCGCGCCCGAACCAGAGGTGTATACGCCGGCAGCGCAGGCCTCACCGCCGTACCTTAGCTCCGTCGTCTACGCACCGCGTGTCGATGTCGCGGTAGCGGGGCGCGAGGTGCAGGGTGCGTTCGCCCGCACGATGCCGTTGGTGCAGCCACCTGCCACGTATACGATGCCGCAGCTCGTTGCGATCGCAACGGCGCAAGCCCGCTTCGCGGCGATTCTGCTCGGTCTGCTCGCGCTTATTGCGTTGCTGCTCGCGCTCTCCGGCATCTTCGGCGTCGTCTCGTTCTCGGTGACGCAGCGCGTGCGGGAATTCGGCGTTCGCACTGCGCTCGGAGCGACGGCGCGTGATATCGTGATTGATGTCCTTCGTCGCGCGTTCGTGACCACGGCGACGGGCGTAGCGTTAGGCCTGGTGCTGGCAGCGATAGCCGCGCGCGCGATCGCCTCGCAACTCGGCAGCATATCCCCCTTCGATCCAGCGACCTTTGCGACCGTTGTCGTACTCGTCTTTCTCTGCACCGCGCTCGCGTCGTTGCAGCCGGCCATGAGGGCAACGCGCGTGCAACCCGCCGAAGCGTTGCGATACGAATGAGGCCACAAGCGATCGGCGGTATGGACGTCGCTCGCACGCCTCGGAGGCGCTTATCCAGACGTGTCCTTGTCCCCGCCGCGATAGCGCTGCTCGTGGTTGCGTGCGCGTTTGCCGTGTTCTCTCTCGCCCGTAGCGATGGTGGTGTCACCGTCGATCGCGCGGCGCTCGTCACGAGCGTGGTTCGCCGAGGAACGCTCGAGCGTTCGGTCTCTGCGGCCGGAACGCTGCAGCCGCAGGAAGTGCACGTCGTCGCCGCCGTCCAGCCCGGCATTATCGATGCCGTATTCGTCAAGCCTGGAGCCGCGGTATTCGGCGGAACGCCGATCGCGCGCATGAGCAATCCCGATCTCGATGCTGCGGTCGTAAGTGCCTCATCCGCGCTTGACGTTGCGCGCGCTCAACTGCGCAGCGCGCAGGCGCAGGCGCAAGCCGCCGCGCTCGCACAGCAATCGGCATACGCCACCGCGCGCGCACAAGCCGACGTAGACGCGATCGATCTCACGAGCCTTCGATCGCTCCTGCATAGCGGGTACGTTGCCGCTCAGACCTATCAGATCGCAGCAATCAAGGTGACGCAATCTGCCGCTCAGGTGCGGGTGGCACGTTCGCAGATCGGCGTCGGAGCGGCCGAATCGGCGGCGCAGATCGCTGCCGCTAAGGCGCAAGTCGATCAGGCCGCAGCGCAGCTCCAGGCGAAACAGGCTGAGGTCGCTGCGCTCGTCGTTCGCGCACGGTCGTCCGGCATCGTACAATCGGTTGCGGTCGATCCCGGAGCCCGGGTGGAATCGGGGACGGAGCTTGCACGCATTGCCGATCAGCAACACCTCAAAGCGGTGCTGCAAGTCGCCGAAGGCCAGGTGCACGATATGGCGATAGGCATGCCGACGCGCATCGACACCGGAAACGGCATCGCCAACGGACGTGTTGCGCGTATCGCTCCGGCGGCGCAAAACGGGACGGTCAATGTCGACGTGGCGCTCACCCAAGCACTTCCGCCCGGGGCACGCCCCGATCTTACCGTCGATGGTACGATCGATCTGCAAACATTGCGCGGTGTGCTCTCCATCGCTCGCCCGGCCGGGGCCGCCGACAACACCGATGCCGAACTCTATCGCCTCGATCCGCATGGCAACATCGCGCGGCTCGCGCACGTGCGCCTAGGCCCCGGCTCGGCAGATCGCATCGAAGTACTCTCCGGCCTCGCTGCGGGCGACGCCGTCATCGTCTCGGATACCTCAGCGTACAACGGCATTTCGACGCTCCGCTTGCACTAACGAAAGGGAAAACGATGCTCCTAGAACTTCACGCCGTCTCCAAGAACTACTCTACCGATGAAGTGGAGACACGGGCTCTGCGCGACATCACCCTATCGATCGATCGCGGCGACTATGTTTCGATCGAAGGACCGTCCGGCTGCGGGAAGTCGACCCTCCTCTCGATCATCGGGCTGCTCGACGCGCCGACGAGCGGCTCGTATATGCTCAACGGCAACGCGGTTGAAACGCTCTCAACCACCGATCGCGCCGGCATTCGCAACCGTGAGATCGGTTTTATCTTTCAAAACTTCAACCTCATCGGCGATCTAAGCGTTGAAGAAAACGTCGAGTTGCCGCTAATCTACCGCGGCGTAACCAAGAGCGAACGCAAACGTCGCGTGGCCGAAGTACTGCATCGCGTCGATATTGCGCATCGCGGACGCCATTATCCGGCGCAGCTCTCGGGCGGACAGCAGCAACGCGTCGCCGTCGCTCGCGCGCTTGCGGGCAATCCGTCGGTGCTGCTTGCCGACGAACCCACGGGCAATCTCGATAGCGCTCACGGCGATGCCGTGATGGAATTGCTGGCGGAACTGCACGAAAGCGGTTCGACCATCGTCATGGTCACGCACGATCGCCGCTTCGCCAAGTACGCAAAACGCACCATCGGGCTACTCGACGGCTGCGTAGCTGGCGCCCCGGAATTTGCGGAGGCACGCCTCTAAGCTCGGCGGCTCACCCCGCCATGGGCCTGGAAGCAGCGACTGTTCCGTGCTTCGAAGGCTGCTTGGCGCAGTATAATGGCGCCCATGTTGCTCCACGTTGGGATCTATCTGGTGTTGGGCGTGGCCCTTGGCTATGTGGGTGGCCTGCTCGGCATTGGCGGTGGATTGATCGCGATTCCGATGCTGGGGCTATTCTTCGGCTATTCCGAACAGGCGGCGCAGGGTACGGCACTCGTGATGATCGTGCCGAACGTGCTGCTTGGCCTCTGGCATTATATCCGCAAGGTCGGTATGGATCTGCGTCTGGCAATCACGCTGGCCGTTACCGCCGTGCCGTTCACATTTGTGGCGGCGCGCATCGCAACGACGCTCCCCAGCAAACCGCTACGCATCGCGTTTGGCGTGTTTATTCTTGCCATCGCCGCGCAAATGGCGTATCGCGCGCTCGCGCACAAAAAACGCGAAGGCGAACCGCGCGTGCTGCCGTGGCCGTTTGCCGCAATCGTCGGCGCGATCGGCGGTTCGCTCTCGGGCATCTTCAGCGTCGGCGGCGCGGTGTTCGCCGTACCGGTCATGTCCACGTTTTTCGGTTTGAGTCAAGTGGCCGCGCAAGGCATGGGGCTCGCGCTGGTCGCTCCGGGAACGGTGGTGAGCATCGCGACGTTCGCTGCCGCTCACGACGTCGATTGGATTACCGGCATCGCGCTGGCGATCGGCGGCGTTTACTCCGTTCCGCAGGGCGTCAATCTCGCCAAGCGCCTTCCCGAGCGCGGGCTACGCCTGATATTCGCCGCTTTCATGCTCGCATCGGCATTGGGGCTGTTCTTCCGAGCCTAACCGATCGCTGGCGGGTCTTATGGCTGATTGATGGAGATGGCCTTACCGTTTTCGTTGAACCACACGATGCCGCCGCCTAACATAACGCCTTGATCGCGCGAAAACAGATCGGCCGGCACCGCGCGTTCGACTTCCGCGCGAACGCCAGGGGTGAAGATGCGATCGTATTGCGCCAGCAGAGTCGCTCGATTTGGGATCATCCTTGATTTCGAACCGGAATTAACGCGTAGCGGGTACGCAATGAAATTCGACGCCGTGCGGGCGTCCTGAGCGATCACGGCACGCCGAAACGCGCGAACGCTCATATCTACAATGCGATCCGATGTTGCGCCCGCCGCATCGTAACGATGCGTCGGCGTTCCGCCGATTTCGCCGTCTTCCAGCAAGCGAAGGGGGTGCGATTGGCCGGTACGCGGGTCCAGCCACGTGCCGCTGATCGCCGAGCAGCCTTTCAGCGTGCCGCGCAGGGCCGGCCTATCCGTCGCTGCCGCATTCAACGCGAGCACTCCGTTGCGCTGCGTCCCGCGCAACGAAACGTCGGCATACTCGGGCCCCGCGCTTATTTGCCCGCTAACTTTTGGGCCATCGAACGCGAACGTCGCACGAACCGGCCGTTCGCCAATCGTGCCCTGATAGATCACGAGCATCCCATAATCGCTCGCGCACGTTGCTGCCGCAGGCTGACCGTGCAGCAGCGTGATTCCGGCTAATAGGAACGACGAAAGCCAAGTACTCAAAGCGATAAGCCCCCTCTACAGTTGCCCGTTCGACCCCGGATTGCCGGCTTCCGGGCACCGCGGCAAACAACGTGAGGCCGCTCTTTGAACGGCCCCACCTGACGCGTACGCTACGATCGGTATGGGTGCAGAGGGATCAGCGAAGTTACAACATCTTCGAAAGGCGCGAAAGTTCGGAGGTACGCGTCGCAATGATCGTGCGATACATTCCGCCGAGGTTCTGCGCGTTCGATTGCAGGCCAAGCGTCGCCATCGATATCTGCATCGCGTCGAGCCGCATCAGCGCAGGAACGAAGGCCGTCCCCGCGTTGCCGCCGCCCCACCAATTCGACGAATTGCCCATCATCGTCTGATAGCCGTCGCCGTACGCCATCATCTGGCCCATCGTCCCGCCCATCATATTGTAGCCGTTGTTGCCGCGGCCCCCGCCCATCATGCCGCCGCCGCCCATCGGGCCGTAATTTCCGCCCGTTCCGCCCCACGCAGGCGGCGTTTCCCCATACTGTTTTTGATAGGAGGAGCGCATGGTGGTGAGTTCGCGGGCGCGCTGGGCGATGATGTCGCTTGCAAGTCGCTTCACGTTCGCGTCGGTAGTGCTACGCTGAGCAGCCTCCGCCATGTTGACCGCCGCATTGTCGAACTGTAACAGCATTACTTCGAGGTGGCGTGCGGCCGGATAGCCTGAACCCGTCCATTGCGGATAACGAGTCTGGGCCGTCGGCGCCGTGGACTGGCCGGAGGACGGCACGGCCGACCCAATCGCGAGGATTACAGCGGCGAATATCGTGGCAAAAATACGATGTTTCATCATGCTTCCGTTATACCGCCCGGCTGCGAAGCCCTGATGAAGGGACCGAGAACGAATACAGAACGTCTACGGCTTTGGAGCCGTGCCCTCGGCGGCTGCGTCTACGCGTGGCAACGGGTTAACGGCGGCGCTGATAGCGTTGTAGATCGCAGCGAAGACGGCAGCTAGAAGCCCTGCTACGAGCGCGCCGCCGATCCATCCGAAGATTGCTCCGCCGAACGGCATACCACCCCAGCCCATGTGCCCACCACCCCAGCCCATGTGCCCACCACCCCAGCCCATGTGCCCACCACCCCAGCCGCCCATCGCTCCATATCCCCCCATGCCCGCCATTGGAAGAGCGACGAAAAGCGCCATAATGAGCGCCGTGCACGCCCCTGCGATCCCAAAGGCTAAGGGGTCCAGTCGCTGATACCGTGTTTTCATTTTTCGAAAAGCCTCTTTCACGTTAGCGTACGATGCCTTGACCCTCATCATTATGCGCCAAACCGATACGGTTTAAGCGAAGCAATTGTGAAGGCGTGCCACGGCACGGCAGACGAGCGCAACAGCGCTAACCGCTGTGCGATGCCCATCTCGTGCCGGCGAGCGCTCGGGGAGAGCGCTCGCAAACAACCTCTTGCTGGCGAATGTTTCCTCGTTTCCAGAATGTGTCCAATTAGAAACTGTTATTAGCCGAATAACGTGAAAGAATTAGAGTACGCTCAAGCGAGACGGATAACGCAAATGCACACCGGGGGCTCTCTTGCTGCGATCGCGAGCGCAACGGTACTCGTGGTCGCAGCTGAATTACTAAGCGCAAGGCTCCTAGCCTTGCCGGCAGCTTTGCCCGTGGCTGAGTCAGCCTTTGCATCGGGAAGAGTCGTCGATTACGAACGAAATGCGCCGCTCGCGGACATTCCAATATCGATTGCACCATATGTGCGGCGAGCTGCGTCGGTAGTAAAAACGAAAACCGACAGATCGGGCTATTTCTCATTCACGGCGGAGCCGGGCCAATACTTACTTACGGTTGGTAGCGGATCATCTCTCGGGACAAGAGCGACCTTGCATCAAGCCATAGCTTTGGTTCGGGGGATGAATAACCTTAAAGGGATGACGCCGGTTTCCGAGCCGGACGTTATACCAACGCTTTCACAAAATCGTGGCGCGCTTCGATTAATGGCGCTGAGCCCCATCGCGCTGGATTGCATCAAGGGCGCAAACCAAGGACGACTACGATTTGGCTTAGGATTGCTCGTTCCCGACGAGTACCTCGAGGAAGATGCAATTGCCGTGAATACCGAGCAAACGGCTCAAAACACCGATCTTCCCGTACCGCTCTTTGGGTTTACGCAGCCGTACGGGGTCGTCAGCGGGTTGGCCACGTCGGCGATGTTCGAGCAGTGTGCTGCGTGGACGGGATTGAGCTACTCGTACAAGCCCGAGTATCCGCCCTATCGCTTCAGCACGGATCCCGGCGTCATTTGGTTCGGAGCGAGTTTCGTTCCGAGCACCTTCCCAAAGCCGCAACCTGTCGGCAAACCTGCGTACGGCGTTCAGATGTGGATGAACGACCCGCGCTAGAAAGCGGCCGAACTGGTTTCAGTGGGCCACTTTCTTGCGGTATTCCGAACGGAATCGAGCGGCTCGATCGGCACGAAGGCACAGTTCATCGCCGCGGCAGCTTGCCAGTGGCTGACAACAACTATCTTTGCCGGTCGTACGAAGCGGATTTCTTTGCATCACGCATTAGTGCTGCGACGTCCAGCACTCTCAAATCGTTGATGATCGCCCCTCCTGGGACTTATGAATCATGTAGACCAAGTTTTTCGAATTCGAAATCGCGTCCGTCTCCGCGGGAAGCGATCTGCCCAGCCCGAACGGCCCTGGTATGCAGTTGTTCGCTGGTCCGAGTGAAGAGTTTATCGAGGAAGGCGTCCAAAGAAAAATTGCCGAGCGCCTCGGCGACGTGTTCTATGACTACTATCGGTTTCGCGCGTCCGCCTCGGAGTTTAATGCTTGGCGGAATTCACTAAGCGCGCTGGCGTACCAGTTGCGCTATTCGGGCATCAAGGATCATGGCGTCGTCCTCGAGATGCAATTGCCGCTTAGCTCGGCCCGCCTTGACGCCTTTGTGTTTGGGAGTTCTCCCAAAGGCGAAGATGCGGCTGTACTTTTGGAGCTAAAACAATGGAGCGAGGTAGCGCCAAGCGAGATCGATGAATGTGTTGAGGCGTTTGTCGGTGGCGGCGTGCGCCGGCTGCTCCATCCATGCGTTCAGGCCCGTGGCTATGCGGAGTATCTGCGGGACTCGAATTCGGCCTTCCACTCCGATACCGCAGGGATTGCGATTTCACCGTGCGCGTGGCTGCATAACATGCATCCGGGCGCCGCCGGCGTTCTGAAGAGCACGGAGTTTACTAAGCTGCTTACCGAAGTGCCATTGTTCCTCAACAACGACGCCGACGTGCTGAAGCAATTCTTCGATGACACTGTTGGAGGGGGAAATGGGATCCCCGTGATGGAGCGAGCGCTCTCCGGGAAGCATGCTCCGTCGCATAAGCTTTTAGAAAACACCGCCGCAATGGTTAAGGGCGAACCGCGCTATAAGCTCATTGATGACCAAGTCATCGCGTACAACGCGGTGCTGGCAATGGTGAGACGAGCTCAAAAGGACAAGCGCGAGAAGGCGGTCGTTGCGGTGCATGGAGGCCCTGGAACGGGGAAGTCGGTTATCGCCCTTAACCTCCTTGGCGCGCTCTCCAAAATGGGCGTGAACGTCCAGCATGCGACGGGAAGCAAGGCTTTTACCGGCAATCTATGGCGCATTCTTGGGGCGAAGAGCAAAGCACAGGTCCGCTATTTCAATAATTTCGGGCAGGCAGAAAGCAACAGCGTCGATGTCATTCTCGCAGATGAAGCGCATCGAATTCGCGAAAGCAGCAATACCCGGTTTACGCCAAAGGCAAAGCATTCCGATCGGCCACAGATCGACGAACTGATTGATGCTGCCAAGGTAACGGTGTTCTTCCTCGACGACTATCAAACAGTGCGGCCGGGCGAAATCGGTAGCATGAAGATGATTCAGGAAGCAGCCGTAAGGCATGAGGCCCGCTATGAATCCGTCGATTTGCGTACGCAATTTCGTTGCGGCGGATCGGCGCAATACATCGATTGGGTAGATCAGTTATTGGAGATCCGAAAAACCGGCGAGACGCAACTGGAAGCGGGCCAATACGATTTCTCGATTGTCGATACGCCGTTCGAACTCGAAGCCGACCTAGCCAAGCGCGAAGCGGAAGGATCGAGTGCGCGGATGATGGCCGGCTTCTGCTGGCCATGGTCGGACCCCACCGATGAAGGGAACCTCGTTAGCGACGTGCAGATCGGCGAGTTTCGTCGGCCTTGGAACGCTAGACCCGAGGCGACGCGCCTCGCGAAGGGGATTCCATCAGCCACCTTTTGGGCAACCGATCCCAATGGGTTTGCTCAGATCGGCTGCATATACACGGCGCAGGGCTTTGAGTTTGACTACGCAGGCGTAATATGGGCCAACGACCTCGTTATCCGCGATGGCAAATGGGTCGGCCAACCATCGGTATCTCACGATGGCCCCGTAAAAAGGGGCGGAGCGCGCTTCGTAGACATCGTCAAGAATTCATATCGCGTGCTGCTCACGCGAGGTATGAAAGGATGCAGCGTCTACATTATTGACGACGAGACGCGTGCCTTCGTTGCTTCAAGATTAACGAGCTCTGATAGCGTTTAAGGCTCGAGAAACCGAATATTGAGGCACTAATTCGGAGCATCGCTCGCATATAGCCAAGCTCGTGTCACGCTCTTTTGCGTGAAGTAGGCGGAGACGCTTGCGTTCTGGGCGTATCTTTGAAAGATGCATAGCATCACCGAACGTCAGCGCAAACCATCGCCGGGCGGCCGCCCGCAGCCGCTCGCCTATCTCGACGGCATACTCTACGTCGGCTCCTTGGAGACTAGCGTCATCTACGAGATCGAGACCGCTTCGTGGCGCGTGCGCGCGCAGAGTGCGGCGCCGGGAAGGCCTTACGGCATGGCCGTTCTCGACGGCACCGTGCGCGTCGTCGTTTCAATCGGCGAAGAGGACGATCGCTATCTTCATACGTTCGTACCGGGCAAGGGCTTCGATCCGAGCGGGATCGCACTACCGGGTCTCTCCGGTTCGCATCTCGCCTCCGACGGATCGTCGCTCTATCTCCTGCAGATCGGCAACCGTTGTATCGTGACGCTCGATGGGGATGGAACGGTTAAGAAGCAGACTGCGCTGCAGCAGCGGCTCGCCGGCATCGGCTTCGCGAACGGTAAACTCTACGGACTGGCGGGCGACGAGGAGTTCGAGCATCTCCATCTCGCCGAGGTCGATCTTCGCGGCACCGAAGTTGCGATCGCCGACATTGCCTCAATCTCCGACGAAGCGCGCGGGCTCACGCACGACGGTAACGCTTGGTGGACGTGCTATCGCGACAATAATCAAATCGTCTCGTTCTCGGCATAGGCCAATCGCATATGCCGCTCGCTAGGGGCGGCCCGAATCCAATGTGTTGGTTATGGCAATGATGTTGTCGGCGGTCACTGTATCGGCTTCGAGGTAAATTGCACGGATATGGCCGCGCGGCCCGACGACTTCGAGCAGATCGTTATGCACGATGTCATAATCGACGTTGGCGCGTTTGGCTAGGGGGTTGGATACCTCGGGTTGCGGAACGTACGTCCCCTCCTTGCGCTCGCGCGCGATCTCACGATCCTCTTGCGCGTTGCTCTCTCGTTCGTACGTGACCATGTACCCTTGTTGAACAACACGACGGATTTGCGCAACCGAACCCGTCAGATACTCCCAGTGCGTGTCGCTGGGCGGCCATCCATACTCGTGCATGAACGCGCGCATTTGCTTCGGCCCGGTGCCCGCGGGATCAACGTTGAAGGATATGAACTGAACGCGGTCGGCAAGCCCTGCGCGCTGCAACGCGCTCTCGACCTGCACGATGTGTTGGGCGGTCAGGGGACAATACGACGTGCAGTAAGGGAAGAGAAATGAGACCACCTGCACCTTGCCGAGAAACGCAGACGAGTGGACCTTGCGGCCGGACTGATCGACGAGCGTATAGGTGGGCACCGTGCCGTATCCGGTCGCTTCGCTAGAGTTTTGCGCGACATCCGATCGACCGCTCGCATGCGCCACCCATATCAACGCGACGATGCAGGCGAGAACAACCGCAGCGCCGGCAACCCATATCGCATAGAGCGTACTTTGTTTTTTCATAGGTATCTGTTCATCAGTATCGTCGGAGATATCGCTCTATCGGGACGACGTTGGTCTGACGTCGTGCACATTGAAGGGCAGCCTGTACACCGACGGGGAGTTGAGGCCACGTTAGGAGCGGGCAAAAAGCAGCAACGGCCCGATATCGTGATTGTCGGCGGCTCGTAGAGCCTCGACGTATCGCGCCCGGGTCTCCCCGGCATTGACCAGGTTTGCCCGCCCCCACGTAAAGGGCGGCTGCCCGAGCTGATGGGCGAGAAGATCGCCGACAAGACGCGAAAAGCGCCCGTTCCCATTGGGAAAAGGATGAATGGCGACAAGGCGGTGACTGAACCGCACCGCGATTTCGTCGGGCGAATAGGTGGCGTGATCGACCCAGTATCGCGCATCGTCGACGGCTTGCTGCACGTCCATGGCGATCCGATGGGCGTCGACGCCGATATTGCGGGCAGTCGTACGATACTGCCCCGCCCAACGCCATACGTCGCCGAACATCCGTTGGTGCAGTTCGCTTAGAAAATCGCGATCGAGGATATCGCGCCTTCGGGCATCGGCCCAGCGTAGAGCCGAGCCGATATTGATCTGCTCGGCTTCGTTCAACTCGTGACGCAGCGTGATATAGGACGGGATGAGCGCTTCGCGCTCCTCGGCGGTGAGGGGCGTGTTGGCGTCATCATCAGGATCGAACAGAGGATCAGGCATGACGATCCCGTTCCTCATCCCACAGGCCCCGTAGCGAGCCGGATAGGATGAGGTCGATCGTGCGCTGCCGTTCGGCATCGAGATCGGATTTGAGGAGGGCCTGATTTTCAAGGCGCATGGTGTGATCGACGCGCGAGACATCTTTGCGCGCCTTTTGCATCGCGCGGTCGCGCAGCATCTCCTCGAGGGGCTCGATCGGCACGAAGGCATAGACGAAGGCACAGTTCATCGCCGCGGCAGCTTGTCGCAACGTCCTCAAGGTGGTCGCACCGGTAACTTCCGCTTTCTCGATGGCCGGGATACGCGAGGGCGCAACGCCCATGCGAGCGGCGAGTTGGCGGGCAGTCATGCCCAAGGACTCCCGAATGGCTTTGATCCAGCCTTTTGGGGGAGCAGCGAGCGTCATGTCCCGGAGCGGCGCAAGGCGCCGTTCCAATTGCTTGCGGGCAAGGGCAGCTTGATTTACGTTCATATATATGTGTCCTAGCAGGCTCGAATTTAACATATATATATGAACAAAACAACCCGGCGAGGACAGATATTTATGAACGATTACGCCACGCTCGGGCCTGCGCCGGGCTACTCATCGCCCAAGATCGAGGCCCTCGGTCCGGCTGAAGTACTGCTTCGATAGCCCGTTCTAAACCGGTTAAGGCGCGCCCGTCGCCAGCAGCGCTTTGGTCGTGCCGCGCAGCGCTTGTTCGATCGTGCGCCACATCGCGGTGCCGCCGCTGCGAACCGGATCGTCCACGAAGAGCCCCGTTTGTTCGGCCGCGCGTGCGATCGCGTCCCGGGCCGATGGCTCGTCCAGCGCCGAGGTATCGAGCGCGATGGCGACCACGCGCGCCGGCTTGATTCGGCCGACGAGTTCCTCATGAATGGCAACGAGGCCCGCGAGATCCGGAAGCTCGACGTCCCAGCCGTCGATATGCGTCTTGTTGGCGCGATGGCACAGCACGAGCGCGTCCGGTGCACTCCCGTAGAGCAAACCGAAGGTTACCGGCGCATACGCGGGATGAAAGATTCCGCCCTGGCCCTCGACCAGCACGACGTCGGCCTCGGCAGACGCCTGCACGACGAGTTGTTCGGCGGCTCCCGTGACGAAATCGGAGATCACGCGATCCACCGCGATGCCTTTGCCTGCGATGAGAATGCCGGTTTGCCCGGTCGCGACGAACTCCACGCGCGTGCCGGAGGTTTTGGCGGCGCGTTCGATCTCGAGCATCGCCGTCATCTTGCCGACAGCGCAATCGCTGCCGATCGCGAGAACCACCTGCGAAGGCACGCGATATGCGGCGCCGCTAAAGAGCGGAATGTTTGCGGGAGGAAGGCGAACGTCCCATAGGCGAGACCCGGAGCGCTCGGCGCGGGCGACGATCTCGGCGTCGTCGCGCAGCAGTTCGTGTAAACCGCTCACGATTTCGAGGCCGGCGTCTACCGCCGCTAGCACCGCCGCGCGATGCTCGGCCGGAAGACGGCCGCCTTCGGTCGCGACGCCGATCAAGAGCGCGCTCGGCTCGTATGCCAAGGCTTCTTGGAATGAAGCTACGATCGGCGCGGTCGATCCGAGCCAGGGCAACACGTCGTTCACGCGTTTACCGGCAAACTTGGAATCGACGACGGCCACGACCGAGTCGCCGCGATAGCGTAAGACGCCGTGCGCGGTCTTCCCGCTCGACGTGGCGAGCATCCCTTCGGTCAAAATCGCGTATCGGCGTTCAGGTAGAGCGGACATGGTGCATGTCTACGGGAATCCGGCGGCGGCATCCTGCCAAAATTTCGCCATATATGCCAATTTTTCGTTCTTTTTGGCCGCTCAGCCGGTGCGCGGCCAGTACTGCAGATCGCGCTTGCGGTAGGGGATCGCGGCGAAATCCGCGCTGAGCGCTCCCGGGGCGCCGGCGTGGATCACGCGCGTCGCGAGCGGCGCGAATTTGCCCCAAAAATGGTGCGAGGATTTTACGACGATCGCGCGCTTGTCGTGCAGCGTAATGCCCAGCCCCGTAAACGCGTTCGGGGCGAACACCTGCGTGCGTACGGAGGCTAGGACGATATCGATGCCGGCGGTGTGGATCCAAGCGCTGCGGCCGAGCGAGGCCGGGCGCGAATCGTCCATATAATCCTGCGCGTGCGCCTGGAGCAGGCGGCGAACCGTGACGCGCGCATCGATCGGGTCGCCCGACGCCTTGCCCAATTTGCCGCCGAATCGCAGATCGATCTCGGCGCCCTCACCGGCCTCAAAGCACAGATCGACCGCGATCGGATCGTAGTAAGTTCCGGTAACGACGTTATCCATGCCGCGTTCGAGCAGCGCGCGGAGAACGAAGGTGCTATCGCCCGGCGCTCCGCCGCCCGCGTTGTCGGCGACGTCCGCGAGAACGAGCGGGCCGCGATGGGCGCTCGCGACGGCGTCGAGTGCTTGTTCGAGCGGTATCACCGGGAGCAACGCTTCCCGGCGCATCGAGAGAAAGCGTTGCCCAAACTCTCGCGCCACGCGCGCCGCGAGCGCCTCGTTACCATCCGCAATCGCGAGCATCTTCGTGCCCGCGTCGGCAACGTCGCCGTATGGAAATCCGTGAATCAAGCTGAGCGAGAGAATGCCGTCTCGCTCGCGGGCCGACATGTCGTCGACGAGCGAACGCAGCGGTTCCCTCGTCGTCGGCCACATGCCGATCGTGTTGCAGTCGAACGTCGCGGAGACCGGCCGCGTCCGCCCCGATGCCGCATCGACGCAAAGCCGATAGAGATCCCGCGCGCGATCGACAATGTCGGTATGCGGATATTCTTTGTACGCTACGATAACGTTGGCGGCGGCGAGCATCTGCGCGGTAAGATGCGCGTGAAGATCGAGTTCCGCTCCGATGATGGCGCGCTCCCCCGCGAGCCGCCGGCACGCGCCGAGCACGTCGCCTTCGCAGTCGTCATACCCCTGCGCGACCATCGCACCGTGGAGGTAGAGTAAGACGACGTCCACCGGCAGAGCGCGTTCGAGATCGGCGAGCAGTTCGTCGCGAAGCCCCTCGTACACGGCGCGTACCGTTGGGCCCGCTGGCTGCGCGACGGCGACGATGCTCTCGCACACGGTGTGGCCGCCGGCCTGCGCCAGTTCGCGCCACATCGACATCGATGCGACGTCCGGCTGGTTGGGGCTGCGGTCGAAGGCTTGCCGCCCGGTGGGAATCGGCGAGAACGTGTTGGTTTCGGTAGCGAGGGTCGCGATAAAGAAGCGCAACTGGATTACCTACAATCGCCCGCGGTGAGGTGACGCGTCAAGTAATCGACGGTTGCCGTGTCGGCCTTGAAGTAGGTTGCATAGCGCAGGAATCCGTGGATCTCGTTCGGGATGACCAATTCGCTGTACGGGACGCCGGCAAGCTGCAGGCGGCGCGCGAGATCGACCGTTTGATGAAAGTGCACGTTGTGATCGTCGTCGCCTTGAACGAGCAATACCGGCGACCGCCATTTCGCGATGGATGCATCGGGTGAAGAGAGCCAGGCGATGCGGCGTTCCTTTTTCATATCGGGCATCTGATAGCGTACCGGCGGGTTGGGAAGAAATTCCGTCGTCGACCAGTCGTGAACGCCGTGCCAATCGACACCGGTGCAGAAGAGATTGGAATTACGCGCGAGCGCCAGCGCCGTCAGGTAACCGCCGTAGGACCCGCCCCAAATACCGATGCGCTTTGCATCGACCGACGGCATACGCCGCAAGAATGCATTCCCGCCGAGCACGTCGTTGTATTCCGACGCTCCGGTAGGTCCCCAGTTCGCCGGATGCGCGTAATCGTATCCGAAGCCGACCCCGAGACGGTAGTTTACGGAGAGCACGATGAAACCGTGATTTGCGAGATACTGGTTTACGGCATAGCCGTTCGAGTAGTAATCGATGTAGTGCCAGGTCGTGAGCATTTGACGCGGTGGGCCGCCGTGGACGTAGACGAGGGCGGGTTTCTTTGCGGGGCCGCCCGCGCTCTCGAAGAGCTGACCGTGCGTCATCTGTCCGTCGGCGGCGCGGAACGTCACGCTCTTGGGCACGATGAGCCGTGATTGCGGAAAATCGGCGGGTAAGAGATTCCGGTCGAGCGCGCGGATCGTTCCGCCGGCGAGCGGCAGAACCGAAACGAGGGGAGGCTGCTTGGAGCCGGCTTGCACGAACGCGAGCGCATTGCCGTTTGCCGCCGGGCTCCATTCACTGCGCGTTCCTGCGGTGATCTCGCGCGTGCGTCCCGTGGCGATATCGACGCTGAAGATGTGCCGGCGATCGAAATCTCCCGTAGTGCGGCCGTGATTCGCCGTGTAAAACATGGTGTGGCCGTCGTGAGAGAGTGCCGTGTCTTCGACCATGAACGCACCGGGCGTCAGCAGCCGCGCCGGGCCGCCGCCCGGCGATAGCGCATAGAGATGCGGCCAGTTGTCGGCCGACGACAGGAACGTTAGGGCGTTGCCGGCCGTCCATCGCAGCGACGGGTCGAAATCGTCGGGAAACGATGCGCGCAGCGTGTTCGCGCTCGCCCAAATCCGGTGCGCCGTGCCGGTCGCCGCATCGGCGACCCAGATCGCCCACGGCGTCTTGGCAAACGCGAAATCCGTGGCCGGCGGCCCGCCGATTCCCGGCGTGCGGATGTACGCGATCTTCGCGCCGTCCGGCGACCAGCGCGGTTCGAGGTCTTGCGACGTGGACGGCGAGAGGAAACGCAAGGGAGTCGCTTGGCCGCGATAGACGCCGATGAAGCTGTGATCGGTGCGCATGGAGACGAACGCCAGCGCCGAGCCGTCCGGCGACCACTGCAGATCCGAATCCTGTCCTTCGTCGAAGAACAGACGCGCGGCCTTACCGGGTTCGTCGATCGGCGCCGACCACACGGATTGATTTTGCGCGACGAATGCGACGCGCTTGCTGTCGGGCGAAATCGCCGGAGTATCGCCGTCGCCGAGCGCGAGGGCCTTGCCGGGATCTTGCACCGGAACCGCCCAGACTTGCATGTGCGGAGCCACCGGGTTACGCGCCGGATCGGGCGGAAATAGCGCGGGCCAGTTGGAGTCGTGGTCGCCGCCGCGAACGTAGACGACGTACGCACCGTCGCGCGAGATCGAAAGGTTGGTGATTTCTTGTCCGTCGTCGGCCGTGTAGTGCGTGATCGCGTGCGGAGCGTAATCGGGCGCGGCCGCCACATAAACGTTGCGCACGCCGCGCTGGTCGATCACCCACGCGACCATCCGGCCGTCCGCACCCGCGACGAGATGGAGCGGGAACGGGTAACCCAGCACGCTCTCGAGGCTAAATTTCGGCGACGGTTGCGCTTGGCACACCGTGGTTGCGCACGAGAAAAGCACGGCCGCAATCGCGGCTATTACAACCTTGCTTAGGGCATTGAATCGCACTTGCATGGAGACCCTTTTCAAAGGCTGCCGAGAGCCCTCCTGGACCTGGCGGCAAAATTTTAGGGCGTGGGGCGATATTTCGGCGCAGCCGTAGCGGCGGGCGTCCGGGTGCGCCGAGGGCGAGCAATATTTCGTCGCAGGCGCCAGAATAGAGAGGAACGACCGCAGCCGGGCGGTAACCTCAGCCTATAAATGAGCTCGACTCCTAGCAAGAAAACCCGCGCGCCCGCCGCGTCCGCAGACGACGGCGCGGTCGCCATTCCCGACGTCGGCAAGATCATCGAGCGTCTTCGCGCTCAGCGCGGGATGGCCGTTCGCGATCTCGCCGAGCAGAGCGGACTCTCCGCATCGTTCATCCGAGCCGTCGAACGCGGCGACTCCGATATTTCGCTCGGCCGCCTGGCCCGGCTCGCGAACGTCTTCCACTACGATCTGGGCTCGTTTCTGGGCTTCACGTCGAAACTGTCGCGGCCGTCGTTCGTCACCGGCACGGATCGCAAGCGCGTCAACCGCGGAAAAGGCGTAACGTACGAAGCGCTCCATCTCCCCGCGCTCGACCTAGACCTCGTCATCGTGGAACTCGCCGCAGGAGCGTCGTTCAGGAGCGATCTCACCCACGAGGGCATCGACGTCGTCTACATCACCGCAGGCGAGGTGGTTCTCGTGGTCAACGGCATCGACTATCCGATGAATGCCGGCGAGTGCTGCGTCTTCTCCGCCGGCTTTCCGCACAGACTGCGCAACAATTCCAAAGGTCCGGCCTCGGCCATTTCCGTGACGACGGGGAGGATGTAGCGATGTCGATCAGCACGCGAGTCGAAGCGTGGGAGCTCGCCCGTCCGTTCGCCATTACCGGTTACACGTTTCGTCACAGCGACGTGCTCGTTGCTAGCGTGGAAGCCGCCGGGTTCACCGGTTACGGCGAAGGCGCGGGCGTCTATTATTTGAACGACACGGTCGATCGCGCCCGGGCGCAAATCGAAGCGATCTCAGGTCGCTTTGCGAACCCGCCGTCGCGCGAGGAGTTGATCGAGTTGCTGCCGGCAGGCGGTGCGCGCAACGCTGTGGATTGCGCGCTCTGGGACCTCGAGTCCAAGTCGCAAGGGCGCCCAGCCTGGCAGATCGCCGGGTTGCCGGAGCCGCGTCCGGTGCTCACGACCTACACGGTCAGTGCCGACGAGCCGCAGGTTATGGCTGACCGCGCACGCGATTTCACCAAGGCCCGCGCGCTCAAACTCAAATTGACCGGCACGGAGGACGACGCCGAGCGCGTTCGCGCCGTGCGCGCCGCTCGTCCCGATGCCTGGATTGCGGTGGACGGGAACCAAGGATTCAATCGCGCCTCGCTGGACGCGCTGATGCCCGCACTCGTCGATGCAAACGTCGAACTGCTGGAGCAGCCCTTTCCGCGCGACCGCGACGCCGATATGGACGGCCTCGATTCACCGATTCCGCTCGCAGCGGACGAAAGCATACAGGATCTGGACGATCTGGAACTCCTCGTGGGGCGCGTCGACATCGTCAACATCAAACTCGACAAATGCGGCGGCCTCACGCGCGGGTTTGCAATAGCGGCGCGCGCTCGCGAACTCGGCTTGGAGACGATGGTCGGCTGCATGATCGGCACCTCGCTTTCGGTTGCGCCGGGCCTGCTGCTCGGCCAAGTCTGCAAGGTCGTCGATCTGGATGCGCCGATTCATTTAGCGCGCGACCGTTCGCCCAGCGTCGTCTACGACGAGGCCGGACGCGTCTTCAGCCCCCCGAACGTTTGGGGGTTTCCCAAAACCACGATGACGCCGAGTTAAACGGCGAGAGTATCGGACGCGCGAAGCCGCCGAGATCGTCGGGAACGACGTCCACTTCGCTGATTTGACAGATGAAGTCATAGGGTAGATCCGCCGCAATACGCTTCTGCACTTGTGCGTAGAGCGCGATACGCTGCGCCCGATCGTACGACGCGGCGGCGCGCCGCAGTAGCGCGTCGACCTCGGGGTTGCAGTACTGCGCGAAGTCGAAGCCGTTCGGCGAACGCTCGGCGCAGCCCAGAAGCCAGGTGGGATCGGGATCGTACGCTCCTTGGTAGTCGTAGAGCGAGATTTGATAGTGGCCGCCCAGTAGCGGCCCGTCGTGAGCAACATATTGGCTACGGTCGTAACCGCGCAGCGTTAATTCGATGCCGACCGCACGGGCTTCGGCGGCGATCGCTACCGCGAAATGCGTCGTGATGTCCTCGCCGTTTGCAAACGAGAGTTGCAGGCTTAGTCGCCGGCCGTTCTTCACCCGGATGCCGCCGGCACCGGGAGTCCATCCGTCGCGTGTCAGCAGCGCGGCGGCCTGCGCCGGATCGTACGGCGTCTGCGCGACGTGCGGATCGTAGGCCCAGGTAAAGAGCCCGCGCATCGCCGTTCCCGCGTGGTAGAGACCGCCCGAGATCTTTTGCGTAAGCGTGCGGCGATTGATCGCCATCGCGAGGGCCTTACGAACCGCGCCGTCGGCGAGCACCGGATTCTTCAGATTGAACGCGAGCGCGTAGAAGTATGGGACGGGAGTGACGACGACCCGGTGATTCGGGATCGCGCGCAATTCGGCGATGCGCGAGGCGTCCTGGCCGAATGCGGCGTCGATTTCGCCCGTTTGCAAGCGTTCGATCGTGGTTGAATCGTCCGGTTCGAACGGCAGCACGAGACGGCGGATGCGCGGAGCCCCCGCGTAGTACCCGGGGTTCGCGCGCAGCGTGATGCGATCGCCGCGGCTCCAGCGCTCAAGGCGATAGGGCCCCGATCCAACCGGCTCCGCATTGAACGGCACGTGATTGAGGCTCGGCGCGCTCGCGAGCAGATGTGCGGGGAGAATCGGATAGTTCGAGTCCCCGCCGAAGAAATCGCTGATGATCGGCGAGTACGGCTCGCGCAAGGTGATGACTACCGTATACGGGTTCGGGGCGGCGATCGAGGTGATCACGTCGTAGCCGAAGCGCGTGGAGACGTTGTTCGAGGGGCTCATGATCGCGTGATAGGTGAAGACGACGTCACGCGACGTGACCGGAGCACCGTCTTGCCAGCGCACGCCGTGACGGAGATGAAACGTGATGCGTCTGCCGTCGGGGGAGACGCCGCCGTTCGCCGGAGTGGGCGCCTCGAGTGCCACATCGCCGACGATGCGGCCTTGCGGGTCGTAATTCGTCAGATACGAGTAGAGCAGCTCTCCGAACGTGTAGGCACCCGTGCCCTCGAGCAGCAGGGGATCGAGCGTGTTGGGCTCCTGGCGCAGCGCCACGACGAGCGTTCCCGGCGCGCGCGACGGCTGGTGGCCCTGGCGCGAACACGCCGGGAACGCCAGCACCCCCAAACACATCGAGAACACGATCGCGCGGCGCATCGGGTTACGCATTCAACGTACCCTAGAAGTTCGTGACGAAGTTCACGAACTGCATCGCGAAGAGGAACCAGATCGCGTAAACGGCCGCGAGAGCGACGAGGATCTCGCCGGTTCGCACGAGCCAGCCCCCCGGCCCGCGCAGCACTCGAACCACCGCCTCCACGATCATTGCGAGCGCGCCGATAATGGCGATCACGCCGATGACGGAGAGCACGATCATTTTGCCGGGCAAGGACGGCGAGAGAATCGCGGCTTCCGAAGAGAGGAGCATGGGCCATCCGATCAGCGTGACCAAAAAGGCGATCGCGCCGATGCGTGCGGCGGCATGGAGCATCTGCTCGTTGCGCGAGAGGTGCAGCGAAAGCTTGAGCTTACGCCGCGCAATCCACGCCCCGAGCCGGATGAGGAGCGAGAGCACGATGATGCCTGCGAAGATCGTGAGCAGCGATTTGATCGATCCCAGCGTGCGCAATCCCGTGACGCGCTGCTGGACGGAGACCATGTTGACCGCATCCGAGGCCCACGAAACGACGTTGCCGTTCGCATCGGTGCCGAAGACGAGGTAGGCATCGCCGCCGACCTGACGGTAGCGCAGCGGCGCGACCTCACGCCACTTGACGGGGTAGCCCGCAGCGTTCTTCATCGAGCTCGCCTCGATCGTGCCGTCGGGATTCGCCGTTACTTGGCTCTGCCCGAGGGTGTAGACGAAGGCGAGCGCACGCGTAACCCGCCGGCTGCTTACGTACCAGCCTGCGACGCGCGCGGCGTCCTTCTGCGGGTTTGCGACCGTCGGCTCGACCGGCGGCGTATAGGGATAGTAGCGATCGAGAAAGCGTTTGAAGAGATTGTTGCGGACGTCTTCGACCGCTCCGGCTTTACCCGGCGAGTTGAACGCGACGAACCAGCCGATGCCCTTGGACGGAATAAGGTGCAGATCGCTGTGGAACACAACGGTGTCGCCGCCATGCCCGATGATGGGAAGACCGTTGAAATCGTCTTGGTAGAAGCCGAGATCGAAGCCGGGCAACCCCGGCTCCGGCACCACCTGCTGCGTCCACATTTCGTCGATCGTCGCGGGCTTGAGCAGCTGGTAGCCCTCGTAGTTTCCGTGGTTCAAATACGCGAGGATGAAGTGCGCCATGTCCATACCGGTGGAGCTCGATGCGCCCGCCGGCGCCGTATCGACGTATTCGAACGGCTTGGTTTTGCCTTCGGAGGCGTTGAGGTAGCCGGTCGCCATCAGCGGCGCGAGGTTCGGCGGCAGCGGCTGCAGGAACGAGGAATGCACCATCTTCAGCGGCTGGAAGATGTGCGTTGCGATGTAGTCTTCGAACTTCTCGCCCGAGACGCGTTGCACGATGTAGCCCGCGAGCGTCGCGCCGTAGTTCGAATACGCGATCACCTTGCCCGGCGGGAAGATGCGGGTCGGCAGCCGCCGTTTCAGATAGATATCGATCGGCAGCACCTGCGATTTCTTGTCGACGAGCAGATCCCTCACGGTCTCTTCGAAGCCGCCGGTGTGCGTCATCAGGTCGCGCATGGTTACCGGCTTGCCATCGTATGGCGGAATCTTGAAGTCGATGTATTGGTTGACGTCGGCGTCGAGGTTGATCTTGCCGGCCTGTACGAGTTGCATCACCGCAGTCCAGGTGAAGAGCTTGGAGACCGAGCCGGGACGGAAGATCGTCGTGTCGGGATCGACCGGCCGCTTCGTCTTGAGGTCGGCATAGCCGTAGCCCTTGGCAAGCAGAATCTTACCGTCTTTTATCACGACGACGACGGCGCCCGGAATATCCGCCCGATGGAGCGCGTACGGAACGAGCCCGGCGAAGAAGGCGTTGAGGTCTTGCGTCGTCATCGCGGGCGCAGCCTTTGCGGGCGCCGCTTGAACGGCAGCCTGCGCGGACGAAGTGAAGAGGGCAATGGCGACGAGCAGCGCCGATCCGAACCGAACTATCAACGTGGTGTCTCCTTTAAATGCTAGAAGTTTGTCGCGAAATTAGCGAGCCCGAACGCGAAGATAAACCATGTGCCGTACATGGCGGCGATTGCGACCACGATCTCTCCGGAACGCACGAGCCAGCCGCCGGGCCCGTGCGCGACGCGCAAAACGGTCTCCGCGACCATTGCGATGCCGCCCAGAATACCGATGATGCCGATCGTATACAGAACCAGCATGATATCGACGACCGCCGATGATGAAAGGGCGTCTTGAAGGGAGAAGGTCACGACCCAGCCGGCCAGGATCGCCAAGAACGTCACCGCGCCGATACGAGCGGCAAGATGAATACGGCGCTCGTATGTTGTGAGTTCCAACCGTAGGCCGAGGCGACGCCGCGCGATCCAGGAACCCAGCCGGATCAGGAGCGAGAGCACGAGCACGCAGATAAACGCGGTCAACATCGGCTTGAGGGTTCCGAGCGCCGTGAGGCCGTTGACTCGCTGAAAGACGAAAACGGGAATGAAGGCGTCGGTCGTCCAGGAAACGACGCGCCCGCTCGCATCCGCGGTGAATTTCAGGTGCGCCTGTCCGTTGACTTGCCGGTAATAGAGCGGCCCGACCTCGCGCCAGCGCAGGGGACTTTGGGCAGCATCCTTGAGCATGCTCACCGAGATCGTTCCGTCGTCGTTTTGCGTAACCTGCACTTGTCCCAGTGCATAGAGGAAGCTCAGCGCGCTCTCCTCCCGGCGACTCGTCAGATACCAGCCCGCAACGCGCGCGTCATCACGCGCGGGATCGGCTACGGTGTTTTCTTGCGGGGGAGCATAGGGAAAGTAGCGATCGAGGATTGCGCGGAAGATTCTCACGCGGACGTCTTCGGCGGCGCCGTTGTGCCCGGCACTGTTGAGCGACATGAAGATGCCGATATGCTGTTTTAACAGCAAGTGCAAATCGCTGTGGAAGGCGTTGGTATCGCCCGCATGGCCGACGATTTCCAGGCCGTTGCGATTCTCTTGATAAAAGCCGAGATCGAAACCGTTCATCCCCGGCGCAGGCGCAAGCTGCAGCGTGAACATCTGTTGAACGGTCCGCGGTGCGAGGATCGTACCGCCGTCGTAGCGCCCATCTCCAAGGTAAGCGAGCATGAACTTGGCCATATCGGTGCCGGTCGCAGATAGCGCTCCGGCCGGCGCGGCCTCGACGTATTCGAACGGGACCGGCTTTCCGGATGCTTGACTATAGCCGGTAGACATAAGTGCGGCGAGCCTTGGCGGCAGCGGTTGTGCGAACGACGACTGGTCCATGTGCAAAGGTGCGAAAATGTGGCGCGCAACGTATTGGTCGAACGGCTCACCAGAAACGCGCTGAACGATGTACCCGGCTAAGGTTGCCCCGTAATTCGAGTATGCAATCGTCGTTCCGGGTGGGAAAATGCGA